>Ga0224508_10002207_pt1 | contig 16853 bp, 13 predicted proteins | sample SF_Jan12_sed_USG_4_FD_170157 | JGI IMG/M metagenome (GOLD analysis project Ga0224508, IMG submission 170157) | Sediment microbial communities from San Francisco Bay, California, United States - SF_Jan12_sed_USGS_21 | ecosystem: Environmental > Aquatic > Marine > Sediment | place: USA... | reverse complement strand
GTAAACGTCGAGTAGTATGGATGCGGCGGACCTGATCCGCGATCGCCTGGGCCATTTCCTCGTTACCATAGCCGATATTGACGCACCACAAACCACCAATACCGTCGATGTACCTGTTGCCATCAGAGTCGTAGACATAGACCCCTTCTGACTCGGCCATGACCATGGAACCTTGCTCCTTGAAGCTTGCAAAATCGGTCCACGGGTGTATGTAGTGATCGCGATCCTTACGCCATAGATCTTTGGTGTCGTAGCTAAAATTAGACTTCATCTCTTCCTCCTATCCCGAATATCGTTGGGTGAACAAGACTCGTGATCCATATACCGCCGAACCGCTGCATGCTTGCGCTGCCGCCACGCCAACACTCCAGGTGATTGTCATCTATCAGTGATCCAATGCCAATAGCTAGGCTTGCTGAAAATGATCGTCGCCGAAACCTTATATGCGCCCATGGGATCTCGAGGTATTATTCACAGTAGCTGCATTCAGCATCAACTGGATTTGAGCAACAGGTGATTTCGGCCTGATTTCGCTGCTTGGGTCCCCTACTTTAGGCTCACTAAGTGGTCGATTTAGAGCTAAGTTATTGCGCTGCCATGGAGCTGGCTCAACGAATACGAAGCCGTGAAATCTCTCCAGTAGAGGTTATGGAGAATTGTTTGGAACGCATCGGGAAGGTGAATCCTAAGCTTAATTGTTTTTGTTTTGTGTATGCCGACGATGCCATGGAATCGGCCCGCAAGGCGGAACAGGGGGTGATGGCGGGACAAGTGCTTGGCCCTGCTCACGGTGTGCCCGTGGCAATCAAGGATGTGACCCCAACTAAGGGCAAGACCACGACACGCGGCTCAAAAGTATATGAGCATTGGATTCCGGATCATGATGCGTTAATCGTTAAGCGATTTGCCGCCGCTGGTGCCATCATGATTGGTAAGACCACAACCCCTGAATTTGCTTATGACGGGTTTACCCAAAGCCCGCTATGGGGTGTAACTCGCAATCCATGGAATCCAGATCACACACCCGGCGGGTCTTCCGGGGGATCTGGCGCGGCGGTGGCGTGCGGATGTGTGCCCTGGGCCGAAGGAACGGACATGGGTGGATCGGTGCGTATTCCGGCCTCGTACTGCGGCATCGTAGGTCTTAAGCCAAGCCTAGGGCGCATACCCATGGATATTCTGCCCACTGTATTCGACAACATTTCTCATTTTGGGCCGCTTACACGAAGCATTGGTGATGCCAATCTATTCATGAACATTGCGAGTGGTCCGGACGAAAGAGACATTATGTCGCTGCCTGATAAGCTTGAGTTTCCGCTCCCTGCGGATACTCACATTAACGATCTAAAGCTCGCGATGAGCATGGATCTCGGTTTTTACGCGGTCGACCCGGAGGTAGAGCAATGCGTTCGGTCTGCGGCGGAGAGGCTGAGTGCGAAAGGAGCAACGGTGGAGGAGGTCGAACTTTCGTGGAGTCGTGATATCAACGATGCGTGGGTAGAGTATTGGGGTGTCTATCTGGACGTGTGTTTTACTCAAGATCTCGATAGGTGGCGCGGTCAAATGGACCCCAACGTGGTCTCATTAATTGAAAGTGGACGCCAGATGGATGCGGTGTCTTTGAAGCGGATCGAGGTGTTGCGAACCAAGCAGTGGCATCAGCTTTGCAACCTATTCGATAAGTATGATGCCTTGTTGTGTCCAACCATGACACGCCCTGCGCCGCCTGTCGGATTTTCCGACAGCGACTTTCAGACTTCACGTGAAGACGGCCGCTACCAAGGCTTGGATATGACGTCCCCATTCAATTTTGTCGGTCAATGTCCCGCGCTTTCAGTGCCCGCCGGGTTCAGTAAAGACGAGTTGCCCATTGGTTTACAAGTCGTGGGACACCGTTATGATGACTTGACGGTAATGCGTATTGGTGCGGCGTTAGAAAGTGTCCGGCCGTGGGCGCATCGGCGACCGCAGTTAGAAGCTACTTCATGACTACTTATAGGATAATGCGCCTGTGAGGACCCGCTCGCGACACTGAACGACAATATGGCTGACGATGTAACACTGTTGTCTGCAAACGAACTGCTTAGCCTTTACCGGATGAAGAAGTTATCGCCGGTGGAGGTGACTCAGGCGACGCTTGATCGCATTGCTAGCTTGGATCAAAGGTTGAATGGCTTTTGTTTGGTGGACTCAGATGCTGCGCTGGCAGCGGCAAAGGCATCAGAAGCTCGTTGGCACAAGGGTCAACCAACCGGCTTGTTGGATGGTGTGCCGAGCGCCATTAAAGACCTGATACTCACCAAGGGATGGCCCACGCTTAGGGGTTCGCTTACGATCTCCAGGGACCAGTCTTGGGATGAGGATGCCCCATGTGTCGCACGTTTGCGGGAGCACGGCGCGGTGTTTTTGGGAAAGACCACCACGCCCGAGTTCGGTTGGAAAGGCGTGACCGACAGTCCGCTCACCGGCATTACCAGAAATCCATGGAATCCTGATGTCACCCCGGGCGGTAGTAGCGGTGGCTCGGCGTCGGCCATCGCAACGGGAATGGGAGCGCTCGCCATTGGCACCGATGGCGGTGGATCAATCCGTATTCCTAGCGGCTTTACCGGTGTTTATGGCATTAAGCCTTCCTTTGGTCGCGTTCCAGCGGCACCGCTCAGTCCCTTTGGCACGGTCGCGCACGTTGGGCCGATGACCCGTACGGTGACAGATGCAGCGCTGATGCTCACGGTAATCGCAGAACCTGATGATCGGGATTGGCACGCGCTGCCCTATGAGGCGCGCGATTACCGAATCGGCCTGGAACAAGGTGTGAAAGGGTTACGCATGGCGTTCAGTCCGGACCTGGGTTACGTATCGGTGGACCGAGAGGTCGCAGAAATTGTGGCAGACGCGGCCCAGGTTTTTTCGGAGCTTGGAGCCGATGTAGAGGAAGTCAATCCAGGCTTCCCCAATCCTTGGGATTGCTTCACCAAGCATTGGTTTGCCGGGGCAGCCAACTTAGTGCACCCCTTCACGCCGGAGCAACGCGCGAAGTTAGATCCGGGTCTGCAGGAAGTGGTTGCGCAAGGTGAGTCGATCGCCCTAGCAGATTACATGCAGGCGGTGAATGAGCGTGGTGCCCTAGGCCAGTACATGAAGCGCTTTCACCAGGATTATGATTTGTTACTTACCCCGACGCTTCCCATCCCAGCTTTTACCGCGGGACAGGAAGTGCCAGATGCCATGAAGGAACAGCGCTGGCCCACTTGGACGCCGTTTACCTTCCCGTTTAACCTCACGCAACAACCGGCGGCGTCGGTTCCTTGTGGGCGGACTAAAGCTGGATTGCCAGTTGGATTGCAGATCGTGGGGCCGAATCACAACGATGCACTCGTACTGCGCGCGAGCCGCGCATTTGAGTCCACGCGATCAATCGAATTACCGGATCTTAGCGTTCTTTAGGGGAAGACCGACGTCCACAGGATTGCATGAGAAGGTCCCACATTGTCGCCGGCGGATTCTGAAAAATATTGCGACCGGCGGGTCTCATTATGATTAGTACGGTCATACGGTCTTTTTATTGTCCAGGCATCACCGCAATAACGTCGATCTCCATGACCCATTCTGGCTTGGCCAGGCCGTCGACTATCACCCCGGTGGAGACGGGGAACACGCCTTTTAGCCATTTGCCAATGGTGCGGTAAACCGGTTCCCGATAGGCCCGATCGGTCAGGTAGATGGTGATCTTGCAAATGTCGTCGAGTTTGCTACCGGCTTCCTCTAGTAGTTGCTTCACATTCTTCATGGCCTGATCAGCTTGTGCTGCGGGATCGCCGACACCGACAATGGTTCCCTCGAAATCACTGCCGACCTGACCTCGCAAGAAGATCATATTCCCTGCACGCACGACCTGGCACAGGTCGTTATCCAAGTCCTGATCAGGATAAGTATCCTTGGTATTGAATTTGCGAAGCCTGGTGTGCGTCATGCCGCCTTCTCTTTGTTGCTGGCGGGTTTTGCCATTACTTGATCCGACAATCCCGCTGCTTTCTTGACGAATTCCAGCGGTCCAGAGAAATCGAAGTTGTTGTATACCGCATTGAGGTGAGCGAACGGCGGCGACTGAGCGAATAAATTGAATGTCACGCGGTGGCCGGCATAATCGGAATTCACCAGATCTCTGGCAAAGGCGAGCAATTTACGGCGGTCCTCAGCAACCCAGTTCTCATTAATGCTGTAATACTTGGTCATCCATGGCTTGGTGTCGGGGGCTTGGAAGGTGGCGAGATCCGGGGTAATGCAAATCTGCCCGCCGCACAGCTCTCTGGTCAGATGCATCATCTCTGGGAGCTTGGTGCACGCAAGCACACGGCCGGTGTATAGCAATGATTGGTTTGGCATAAGCAAGCCCTTGGGGCTACGTTCAGCCATCGCAATGGACGCGGTGAGGTGCGCATTAATTCCCTCCCGATAACACGCAAGGGCCGCAAGCTTTTCTCGGACTGCCTGTTGTTTATCGAGGCCAGTTTGTTTGACGTTGAATAGCGCCGCGCCGATCATCATGTCGGCGGTTTTGAGGATGCGCTGCACGAACGGGAAGGCACTGTATCGATGTAACGTAGCGCGGATAAAGCTAGCCGCATGGGTGTGTTGGTAGAACAGCACGTCTTCCCAGGGAATCAATACGTCATCGAATATGATCAACGTATCCACTTCGTCAAAGCGGTTAGCTAATGGGTAGTCTTCTTTTGGTGCGCGACCGGTAAAACCAGTTCGACAGATATGCTTCATGCCTTTGGCGTTCATTTGGGCGATACAACCGACGGCATAGTCGGACAGCTTGTCGTTGCCCCAGTTAGCAATAGTGGGTTTCACAAAGGCCTGGTCGGAGTACGCGGCGGCTGTTTCGTATTTCGCACCGCGTAATACAATGCCTGCGTCGGTCTCCTTGACGACATGGAGCAACATGTCGGGATCCTGCTCCTGGGGAGGCTTGGAGCGATCGCCTTTCGGATCTGTGTTGGCGGATACGTGGAACGGATCTTGCTTCAGTGCAACATGGATGTGTTTTTCTATGTTTTCTGCAAAACGTGGATCGATCTCGGAAAGCACATCGCTACCGTCGTATAGCGACCACATCTCACCCACGGTTTCGTCACCTACACGTATAACTACCCCACCGATGTCGTCCATAACCGTGTCGACGGCGCGTCGCTTGTCGTGCCAATCTTGCTGCTCAAACGGTAAGCGCAAGGCGATGGCATTACGTTCGCCGGACTCTTCATCTACATATGACATGATGTCACGGTATTGTTCTTCGTGCGCCATATCGTAAATGCGTGCGCGTACGTCCACCAGTGGTTTGAAGGAAGGGTGAGCGGGCACATCCTCAACGCGCTTACCATCAATCCATACTTCACGATCGTCGCGAATTGATTCAATATATTCTTTGCCTGTGCGGATCATTACTTGTTCCCCTTGGAAGTCGTACGCGAGAGTTAATTACTTTCTTGAACTTCAAAAAACGATGCAGCGCGATAATTCGCCGGTAGCTCTATCACTCCGGAATCGAGACGAACCATCCTAGTAGGTCTTCCTCTTACAATCCGTCCCTCGAATTGGTTTGGCAACGGAGACTTTGCGATGGGCACAGCATCTGCCGCCGAGTACACCGCAATCATTAGTGCCCGTTGATGCAGTCCTCGATTGGGTTCAGAGCCATGCAGTAGTTTAGAGTGCATTAGACACACGCTTCCTGCGGACCCGGTAATGGCCACGGCTCGCCGCAGTGCATCGTTGGTCGTTTCAGTGTTTACTTTACCGGTGAATCGGTCACCCTGCCACAAGGTTTGTTGTCCCTCACAATGTGAGCCGGGCACCACCATCAGACACCCGTTATCTTCGCTCATGTCATCCAACATCAATAGTGCGGTGACCACGTGATCGTTCGTATGAGGCGTGTAGGAGAAATCTTGATGATAGTCGACACGTGTTTCCGTCCGCGGAAGCTTTAGATTTATTTTCGAATGATGAAACTTTAGGTCCGGGCCAATAAGATCTGCGGCCATATCCACCATAGCGCTGTCAAAGCATGCGGCGGCGAATCGCCCGTCAATCTCCGACGGGTTGTCCACGCGACGCAGTGCGGGCGCGTCGGCGCTGTGGCAAGGCGCAACGTCGAAGCGCGGTCTGCCGTCTATGGTCTCCCCGTATGAGCTCGGATGGCTGCGACTGTCCTCAGTCCACTGTGCCAGTAGCTCGCGTAGTTGGTTAAGCATGGTCTCCGAGACTGCTTTTGGAGCGACCAGATATCCGTCGCGCCAGAAGGCGGCGTACTGCTGTGAGCTCAGCTGTCGCAGGTTCGATTCGTCCATTACAGGGTCATGAAAGCAACTGAGGTCTTCCGTAAGTCCTGCTGGAATATAGTAGCGGTATTCCATCGCAGCGCGCGGTGTCAACCACCATGCCGATAAATACATAGTGTGAGCCTACCTTGTGGACTGCATCAACGCGGCAATCAAATGTGGCTAGTGCGTCTTCAAGCGTCGGCGCCCCAGTAGTTCGCAGCGCCCAATCGCCGCACTCGAACTTGTCGTCGTAACGAGAATTTTCCCGACCGGCAAATACATCGGAGAGGTGGTGCTGGGCCGCACTTAAGACGTTTATGCAAAACACACCGTTCTTTTGAACTGCCCGGCAGGCCGGGCTTTGGTTATGGATACATGCCAGCACGGTGGGTCGGTCGGCCGATACCGAACTGACCGCGCTCACCGTCACGCCAAAGCGTCCTGCTGGGCCAGCGGTAGTGACGATGTTCACCCCTGTTACGGCATGAGCCATGGCAGCCGTGAAGTCCTCGCGGGGCGTAGTGTGGCTGATGGACTCAGGGCTACACATGTAAGACGGCGTGACGCGATTCATAGTCTCTACGTTGCTTATCATGGCGGTCATGTGTGGGTCTCCGAGTGGACAAATCGATGAGGCGGCATTGTGGTGGTGATTACATTATTTGTAAAATATTGTTTTATATTATATAAGATCGAAAAAATTTATACTCTCAAGCAACTTCGATACTTCGTTGCCGTGGCGGAACGTCAGAACGTGTCCACGGCCGCCCAGGACTTGCATATATCTCAACCTGCTGTGTCCGCAGCTATTGGGAATCTGGAAGACCAATTCGGGGTGCAGCTCCTGCTACGTCACCACGCCAAAGGGGTGTCTCTGACCTCTGCTGGTCGCAGTTTTCTCAGCGAAGCCCAACGCCTGCTGGCACATGCCGATGAGTTGAGTATGCACGCCCGCTCGCTCGGTGGGGCACTTGAGGGGCCGCTGACCGTTGGCTGTTTCGTCACATTATCACCGTTTTACCTGCCGCAAATCTTACGGGGATTCAGCGAAACCCATCCAAGGGTAGAGGTGCATATTGTTGAGGGCGCGATGGATACACTGCGGGACTCGTTGATTTCCGGAGCTAGTGAGGTGGCCCTGATGTATGATCTTGGGCTATCCGACGCGATTGAGACCGAGCACCTATGTCACATAGCGCCTTATGTGTTGATGTCCAAATCCCACCCGATGTCGTCATCTGAGGCCGTGTCATTAAAGAAAATCGCAGGTGAACCTATGGTGTTGCTGGATCTGCCTCACAGTCGGGACTACTTCCACTCGCTATTTTTGCGCCTCGGGATCGAACCGAATGTAAGATTTCGTACCATGAGCTTCGAGCTGGTGCGCGGAATTGTGGCGAACAGCAACGCCTATTCGATCTTGAATCTGAGGCCCGCGAAGGATGTAACCTATGGTGGGGAAAAACTGGTGGGCGTGCCCATAGAAGAACAAGTCAAACCTTTACCGATCGCACTCGCTTGGGTACGGGGGGCAAGACTCACGCGCCGCTCACAGGCATTCGCCGAACACTGTCGTGACTACTTTAGCAAGGCTGCGCCCAGCTAGCAGGGTAATCGAAAAAACTCTGCATAAGCTCAGCTAAGCTTATGCGCGGTAATGTCCAAGCACTTATGGGCAAGCTCAATTAGTTCATCGATGTTCGAGCGGGTCATTATGAGCGGTGGTGAAATGACCATGGAATCTCCGACCGCCCGCATCACCAAGCCATTGTCAAAACAGATATCGCGGCACAGCGCGCCGGTCTTGCCTGGAGGTGTAGTAAAACGTTCACGTGTTTTCTTGTTTTTAACGAGTTCAATGGCACCCAGTAGACCTAGTCCGCGCACTTCACCAACCAGTGGATGTTCGGACAATTCTCGCCAGCGCTTTTGCAAGTAAGGCGCGGTTTCCTTGTCGGCATGCTCGACGATTTTTTCATCGCGCAAAATGCGGATATTTGCGGCAGCAACGGCGCAGGCGACGGGGTGGCCAGAGTACGTATATCCATGGGTGAACTCTCCACCTTTTTCGATCAGAACATTAGACACTTCATCACTGATCATCACGCCACCGATGGGAAGATAGCCGGACGACAAACCTTTAGCTATAGGCATAAGATCGGGTTTGAGCTGGTAGTAATCCGTCCCGAACCATTTGCCCGTTCGACCAAATCCACAGATGACTTCGTCCACTACCAGCAGGATGTCATACTGGTCACAGATGCGTTGTATCTCCGGCCAATAAGTATTCGGAGGGACGATGACACCGCCAGCACCTTGCACGGGTTCGCCTATGAACGCAGCGACTTTATCGATACCCAGTTCGTGAATTTTTTGCTCCAGTGTCTGGGCTGCTTTGAGCCCGAATTCTTCCGCAGACAATTCGTCGCCACACGCATACCAGTAGGGTTGTTCAATATGAACGATGTCGGGTATCGGCAGGCCACCTTGGGCGTGCATCGGCTTCATACCGCCAAGACTGGCAGCCGCCATAGTGCTACCATGGTAGGCGTTCTCCCGGCTGATGATTACCGTTTTTGAAGGATGTCCCATAAGATCCCAGTAACGCCGCACCATCCTGACTACCGTGTCGTTGGATTCAGAACCCGAGTTGGTTAAGAACACGTGGTTCAAGTGAGATGGCGTTACTTCTGAAAGCAGCTTAGATAACTCCACCGCGGGCGGATGTGAGGTCTGGAAAAAAGTGTTGTAATAGGGAAGTTGCAACATCTGGTGATGGGCAACATCAGCTAACTCTTTTCGCCCATAGCCAATGTTCACACACCATAGCCCAGCCATTGCATCGAGTATTTTTTTGCCATCTGAATCCCAAAGATACACCCCTTCAGCGCGGGTAATAATGCGGCTACCTTTTTGGTGTAAGGACTTGTAATCGGTAAACGGTTGCAGATGATGCTGCCGGTCTAGTTGCTGCAAATCTGCGGTAGCGTATTGATTGGAAAGTTGGCTCATATAGTCCCCGTGTTGATCTAGCTGCAACGGTCGTTCGTCGGCACCTTGGCTTGGTAAATGTATTCTCAGTGATTAGATGCTAACCAAATTTGTTGCCTGCGTCACTGAGGCTCCTTCCTAGGCAGTGTGACATACCGCGCAACCGGGCAGAAATGCCATCTCTCCGGCGGCAGCCAGCTTGTCACTATCCGCGCCGCGAACTCAGGTTTTCACCTATTCTGGGAAATGGGATGCACTTTTCACAAATGATTTTATCCATATCTGTTCTTAGAAAAACTACGGTGATGTCGCTTAGTACGGTGATGTTGCTTAGAAAGAGAAGATACTAATGTTGTTAACGCCGCGTGGGCCGCTATTTAGGAAAAAATAAATGATCGGCTCGCCTTTAACGACTCACAGACTGACTGGCCTTATAGTCAGAGTGAGGTATGAGGGCAAGATAGAGCGTTACTGACCCTATCAGTGCCTAGATCGCTTCGGTAATTGGCCGCGGTACGCCCAAGCCATAGCCTTGGGCGTAGTCGATACCGATTTCACGTACCCTTTCAAGGATCTGATCGTTTTCGACAAACTCGGCAATGGTCTTCTTGTTCATCACCTTTCCGATCTCATTAATCGACTTGACCATCGCCAGATCGATGGGGTCATTTACGATGTTCTTTATGAACATGCCGTCAATCTTCAAAAAATTTACAGGTAATCTCTTAAGGTAGGCAAATGATGACAGACCTTTCCCGAAATCGTCCAGCGCGAAACGGCAACCGGACGAACCAAGCGTGTCCATGAAATGAGTAGCGCTAGTAAGGTTTTCGATGGCTGCCGATTCAGTGATCTCGAAGCAGATTTTTTCTCGTGGAACTTCGGTTTCGTCAAAGACACGATTAACAAAATCCAGAAATGTTTCGTTGCCAACAGACTGGCCGGATAAGTTGATGCTACAGAGATATACCTCGTTTAAATGGTCGGGATGAGTGGCGAGCCATTGCAGGGCGGTTTGGACCACCCATCGGTCCAGTTTTCCCGAAACGCTGAATCGATCCGCAGCAGACAGGAAGCAGTCAGGCAGCACCAAATGTCCTTGCTCGTCTTGCATCCGCAGGAGTAGTTCGTAGTACTTTCCTTTTCCATGTTCCGGATCTAAGGGAACAATTTTCTGGAAATCGAGTGTGAGACGATCATCTTCTAGTGCGCTTTGTATTCGTGATACCCATTGCATTTCGCCATATCGTCGTGCTAACTCTACGTCGTCTTTGTGGGTAACGTGGATGCGATTGCGACCTTGGTCTTTGGCCTCGTAACAGGCGGCATCGGCGGCGCTAAGCATGGCGGTTAGGCTCTTGCTGGTCTCGGAGATAGCTACGACTCCAATGCTCGCTCCGACGCGAAAAGTTCGGTCTCCCCAGATGAAGCGGAAGTTCTCGACGCCATTACGTATGTTCTCGGCAACGCGCTCGGCTTGTTCGAGCGAACAGCGCTCCAATAAAACTCCGAATTCGTCACCGCCCAGTCGCGCGAGGGTATCTTGTTTACGTATCCACTCCGGTAACAGCTCTCCAAGTTGACGTAATAACTCGTCACCTGCAATGTGTCCACAGGTGTCGTTAATGATCTTGAACTGATCTAGGTCCAGATAGCACAAAGCATGATGAACCGACTCTGTGCGCGCCGATTCAAGTAAGATCTGCAGGCACCGTTCAAACTCCGCCCGATTCACCAAGCCAGTCAAACTGTCATGGCTCGCCTGATATAGCAGCTCTCGTGTGCGTTCTTGCACTCTTTTTTCTAACTCGGCATGTGCTTTCTCCAAAGCAAGCTCTGTTTCCTTTCGATCAGTGATATCTTGCAATGTGCCAGTGCAATGAGTTTGACGATCGCCATGAGAAATCGGGCCTCCAAGTTCGCGAACGTGTCGTATGGCTCCGTCGCCTCTGATGATCCGATACTCTATGTCGAAGCTGACAGAGTTTTTCTTGGCCTGGTTGGCATATGTGAAATATCGTTGGCGATCTTCGGGGTGGACTATTTTTTTCTTTTCTTCATAACTCATGGCGACAAGTTGGTCCGCAGACATACCAAATAAGCGAGCATATTCCTCTGAGACATCAATATAGTTCTGGTGCGCCTCGTCCCATGTACAATGGCCCAAATAGGCCATGTGCGCTGCTTGTTTGAAGCGCGCTTCGCTATCCCGCAGCGCCCGTTCGATTCGCTTGCGCTGCGCCACCTCTTCCTGCAACGAAGCCGTCCGCTCGGCTACACGAGCCTCTAACCTTGCACGAGTTTGGCGTAGGGCTGTCGTCGCAGCCGTATTTGCACGGGCCAGAATGATATGTTCGAAGCAGCGGTTAAGCGTGGCTATTAGCTCGTCGGTATGAAACGGTTTGATTAGATAGCCGTACGCATCACTCTTAAGCGCCTCGATTGCGATATCGACTGACACGTGAGGGCTCATGATTACACACAGGATATCTTGGTTGATCCGCTTGAGTGAGGTAATCAGATCAATGCCACTGTCATTACCTGGGCGAATATTGACCAGGGCGATGTCGGCGGTGAACGCCAGCAAGAACTTCTCTGCAACGTTCGGGTTGTGGGCGAGCTCGACCTCGTGCCCCTCTAGGGCCAGGATATTAAGGAGGTTGTCTCCAAAGTCGCGGTCTTCGTCAACAATCAAAACTCGCGGCTTTGATTGTCGGTTCGGGTTCTGTAATTCAGTAGACTGCACGTGACTCAATTGAGATTGTAGGCCGTTAATAACAGGCTGAACGTATTTCTGATAACACACGAACAGTATTCGCATGCGGTTTCTGAAAGCTAATCACACTATTTGTGCTGTTCGCTAAGGTTGTAATGAGGAAGGGTGTGCGGCCATCCGCCAGTGGGTGATATTATCACAGCGTGTCGTTCTGCTGGGTGCACTCATCCGCAGTTCACGTGCTTGCACAAGCCCGGTTTGAATCGCACCCAAGACACACCCAACGGCTGTCATCCACGCGACCTGGATTAGAGCTCCAGTTCAAATCCCAGCATTTGTAGTGTTGAGAGCAAGAATTCCTGAACTTGCTTTAACGACCGGCAGCACTGCAGTGTGTCATCAACTTCAGACCACACAGTGGATGGCCCACCAAAGACGGCGATGGGTTTAGTGTAACGACGGCAAAGAGCAATCTCAGAGGCGGTTCCAGCGCCTCCCGGCAACGCGACCACTACGTCAGACGACAACACATTGATGTGATTGCGCGACAGGGGGTCGGTGCCATGTGCCCCCGATAGGGGTAGGTGGGTCTGGATGGGAATCTCAACAAAGGGGTTGGGATATCCGGGTTTGGCAATCTCTTTGTTTCCCTGATCAGCGCTTGGCAGCACCGCGATAACTACGCCTTGGCGATCCGGCACCTCATAGAATGCCTGGCTGACTGCCTGCATCACACCCCCACCGCCCCCTGTCAGTATGTTCACACCCGTACTGGCCAACCATTGCCCCAAGGGGGTTGCTATGTCCGCATGGGCGATTGAACCTGAACCCATGACTCCAATGATCGGTAGCCGACGGTCACCGGGGTTCGTGTTATTTGCGGTTGACGTCGCGGCGGCCACTATTGGGTAAACCTTCAGAGCCAGTGATTCACTTGAGGAGTAACACAGAACACACATGGGCGAACAGCGGGTCCATACAACCCGTGCCTATGAGTCTATTCATACGAAAGATTGGATCGTCGCGCATGTGTGTTCTGCTCATGGATGCTAAACGTTCAGCAACAAGTACTCACGTTCCCACGAACTTATGACATGCAGAAACGTTTCATATTCGCTTTCCTTAACTGCGCTGTAAGCCATCACGAATTTTTCTCCCAGCACCTCATGCAGTGATTTGCAACCACGGAGCAATCGCAGTGACTCTTCCAGATTGCGCGGTAGACCATAGGATAATTCGTAGGCGCTGCCTTTGACAGGATCTGAAGGCTTGAGCTCTTCGATAATACCCAAGTATCCGCAAGCCAACGACGCAGCGATGGCGAGATAGGGGTTAGCGTCCGCTCCCGCTACACGATTTTCCACCCGTCGCCCCTCGGCCGCTGCCATTGGGACACGCAGTCCTGCGGTGCGATTGTCATAGCCCCAGTGTACATTTATAGGCGAAGCGTGGGACCGCGTGATTCGGCGGTAAGAGTTTACGTTAGGCGCGAGCAAACACATTGCAGCGGGCAGATACTTCTGCAGTCCTGCTATATATGAAAAAAACTTTGCGCTCGCCTCGCCTTCATCATTACTAAATATGTTCTTCCGAGTTTCGAGGTCGACTAGGCTTTGGTGAATGTGCATCGCACTGCCCGGTTCATTTTCCATGGGTTTCCCCATGAATGTCGCGTACATTTTGTGGCGCAATGCAGCTTCGCGTACGGTTCGCTTGAATAGGAAAGCTTGATCTGCGAGATCTAATGGGTGTCCATGCAGAAGATTGACCTCCATCTGTGCCGCGCCGGCTTCATGTATCAGCGTATCGATCTCGAGTCTTTGGGCTTCACACCAGTCGTACACGTCCTCAAAAAGCGGATCAAACTCGTTTACTGCATCGATGCTGTAAGACTGGCGACCGGTTTCTGGCCGACCTGAGCGGCCGATCGGTGGTTCCAGCGGGTAATCTGCATCGGTGTTGGGTTTGACCAGATAAAACTCAAGCTCTGGGGCAACAACCGGTACCCAACCTTTTTCATAATACAGGTCTAGAATTCGTCGCAGCACGAAGCGGGGTGAAATTTCAACCGGCTTCTCATCGGCGTAGAAGCAATCATGGATTACTAGTGCTGTAGGTTCCGCCGCCCACGGCACCAGCCGTATGGTGTCAGAGTCCGGCCGCAACACAATGTCGCTGTCCGCTGGGTCAATAGCACGGACATCTTTTGGATAGTCGCCGGTGACAGTCTGCAGAAGCACCGCCTCAGGCAGCCGCATGCTTTCTTCCTTGCTAAATTTTTGCGCTGGTAAGATCTTGCCCCGCGCCACCCCAGACATGTCTGGAATCACCGCCTCGACTTCTGTGATGTGATGTTGTGCCAGCCATTCATCAATTTTACTCATACGCTTATTTCGCTTTAGTTGTTGGCAACCGTTCAGGTGTTTGCTTGCGAAGACGATACGCTACAGAGAGATGGGAAGTTTATAGCATCCAGCCATCCAGCACACATCACCCTTATTCCAGGTGTGCGAGCGCAGTTATCGAATTCCAAGGTTATTTGTCCTCCGTATATCTCTCAGTATATGAGGAGAGGTCGGTTGTTCTTGTTTGAAGTGTCGCTGGACTCGAGCAAACCTACAATCACAAGACTGCAGTTTGCGAGCACGCTGGACGTAGAGGGATTCGCGTCAACCTGCAATCGGTGTCTTGGCTGTTCGCGAGGGTGAGATCTGAGCTTTGATTTGAGTCGAATCTTTACTAGGATTTAGCCGTAACCAATCGTAGCGATTTCCAGAGGGTACGGTGATTTGTATGACTTTTGATTTGCGTAGAACTTCAAGCGGGACCTCCACACCGGTATTCCCCAGGGTCCAAATCTTGCGGTAAAAGTCTGCGAGGTCATCGAGGGATTGTCCGGCGACTTTGAGCATAATATCGCCCACTTCGATGCCCGCGCCTTCGGCCGGACCTTCTTTAGCGAGGCGGCTGACCAGAATGTGCCCGTGCAATTGTTCGAGGTATACGCCCAGCCACGGCCGTCTTGGTACCGATGTGCGTCCGTCAGTAATGAGATCACTAAGAATCGGCTTGAGGGCGTCGATGGGGACAAACATGTTTCCAGCGGTGGAGCTGTCATTGCCTAACGAGTTTCGAACAAATAGGGAACCGATTCCGATCAGCTTGCCGGCAGGTCCAATTAAAGCGGCACCGGCAAATTGTGGATAAGGGGGTGAAGTAAGGATGGCATTCTCCAGCAAATACTCCCAATAGCCGGCGAAGTCACGACGCGACACAACCTGAGAGACTTGAACAGCTTCGCGGCCGCCGTAACTGATCACTAATACAGGGTCCCCCTCTTCGGCGTCGCCGGAGACGCCAAACGTAAGCGGAGCAATATCCAAAGACTGTGTGGTCCTGAGCAGTCCGAACCCAGTGGCGTAGTCATAGGCAATGATCTCAGCCGGTAGAGTTGTTCCCTGAGAATCCGTGACAGTAACCTCTGAGGCTTCGAGAATGAGGTAGCCGATGGTAAGGATTAAGCCGTCGTCATCGATGACTACACCGCTTCCGCGACGTTCTGTGCCAAGCGAAGGCGCGGTTCGAGCGCCGACTGGTATCTTCGCTTCCACGTGAACTACAGCGGCGAAAACCTCTTCGGGGGTGGGTTGAGCGGCTACGGGAGCAGTGATGACAAGTGCTCCGATCACCACGCCCAATACCTTGGTGAAGGACCTAAGGATGGGCAAGCACGGCATCCGTGCCGCAGCTAAAACAAGCATGGCCGATCTCCCGCTGCGTGCGACACACTGCAAGCCTAAGCCAAAGCGACTCCCGAGTCTATACGTCTCGGTTTCCTTCCACGTGATAGTCGCTGAAAGTCGTTGCTGCGCAGCTAGGCCAAGCACCGATGTAACGCGTGTACGGTGACGTCTATGTCGTGGGCTTCGGTGCTCCAGTTACAGATGGCGGCGCGGATCGCAGCAGTGTTTTGGTAGGTCGTCGGCGTGAGAAATACTTTACCGTCGGTTCGAACACGATCTAGGTAGCTTTTGGTTTCTTCCATGGTCGCGGTGACACTGTCACGGCGTAGCGCAAAGCACACTACGTTGAGATGAGTCGGTGCAAGTAGATCGAAACGAGGGGATTGACTAAGGCGCTCTGTCAACAATTGTGCCAACTCACAGTTGCGCTCCACAATCTCGCGGTAACCTTGCTTACCGTAGGCCATTAGCGTCATCCACGTCGGTAGCGCTCTAAATCGCCGCGAGTTTTCTGGAGTAAGGTGCACAAAGTTGGGTTCGTCCATGGTGGGTGTGCCCAGATAGACGGCGTAGTTCTGGAACACCTGAAGTTGCAATTGTTGGTGCCTTGAAAACTGCAACGCAGAGTCATAAGGAACATTGAGCCATTTGTGACAGTCGACGGTAATAGAATCCGCGTGTTCTATGCTGGCCACCAGATGGGCATGCCGTGGTGAACAGGCGGCAAAGGCACCGAACGCTCCGTCTACATGTAGCCAGAAGTGATATTTTGATTTGAGTTCACACAACGCCTGAAGATCGTCAAAGTCGGCAGTGTTCACCGTGCCCGCACTGGCGACGACCACCGCTGGTAAGCTCGTGCTGTGCTCAAGCAAACTTAGCTGCTGCTCCAGAACGTCGATATCTACAGCTTCACGCTGGTTTAGACAGGCGATGGATTGTACACAGCGTCTACCCAATCCGAGCATGGCCAAGGCTTTGACCGTGCTCGAATGCGCAGTGGCCGTGAACACTTTGATATCACCGAGAGCGGCAGCGCCCTGTTCCGCGACGTCAACATCCATTTGCTGA
>Ga0224508_10002206_pt1 | contig 16855 bp, 15 predicted proteins | sample SF_Jan12_sed_USG_4_FD_170157 | JGI IMG/M metagenome (GOLD analysis project Ga0224508, IMG submission 170157) | Sediment microbial communities from San Francisco Bay, California, United States - SF_Jan12_sed_USGS_21 | ecosystem: Environmental > Aquatic > Marine > Sediment | place: USA... | reverse complement strand
GATTGTGACGTCCTCTTGATTGCATCGCGTCGACCCGCATACCAACCTGACAACACCGCCACAGGCAATAACAATACAAGAACCCAGACCGGATCAAACACTTCAGACAGCGTCCTTAATAGGCAAAGCACGAAGATTGGTCACTTCTTGCTCCGCTTTCTGAATCTCGCGTTTTGCCTGAGCCAAACGCCGCTGCACCCGCACTACCAATCCGAGACTCGACAAAAATCCGATAACTGCACCGACCCCAGCCGTGAAGACCAGTAATAAGGATAATGGCCCGCTCCAATGAAGCCCGAAGTAATAGCTGACATCCACGCCCTGGGGATTCTCCAGCGTGAAAGTCAATCCGAAGACCACCACTATAGTGAGGACAATCAAGTAGAAGATTTTCTTCATAGAACCTCCGGCATCTCACGGTCACAGTCTGTTTAGGCGCCGTTTGAACAGTTAGGCACGCTATTCGGACAGGACATGCTTCGCTACAACTTGTTAGCGTCGCGTTGGAACCTAGCACATATTGTCGCAACGTGTATTCACAAAAGCCCGGAGCCTTTCCCCGAAACTGTTACCAGCATAAGGGAATCTCAAAAATCAGTGCAAGTGCAATAGACGCCGCGATGTTATGGATTCAGGACCGATAACGTGCACTGCGGTGGGGGGCGCTGACAGAATGCAGTCTGCTAGGAGCCCGACGTGGGCTTGGTGGAGTCTGAGCCGCTGGATCTGCTGGCGTCGACTCGTTCTCTCAGTTCTCTTCCTGGTTTGAAATGGGGGACATGCTTTTCAGGCACCCGTACGGCCTCTCCGGTCTTAGGATTGCGGCCAATCCTGGCGGGTCTATGGTGGAGTGAGAGGCTGCCGAACCCTCGCACCTCAATTCTTTCACCTTGCGCCAAAGCCTCCGACATCGTTCCCAACAGGCTCTTCACGCCTAACTCGATGTCTCGATACGCGAGCTGTGGCAACTCGGCTGCAATTATTTCAATTAACTCGGACTTAGTCATGCTCGCGACCAATCCACCTCGTGTCCATCACACTTACACTCAAAGAGCTAATGTCCAGTGCCCTGCTTTTGTCCCTTCGTCGCGCCAAATATTCATGTTTGCTGTGATGGACTAGGAACTGGTTCGAGACAACTGCTCCTTAAGCTTATCACCCAAAGTAGTCGTACCAGACGCTGCCTTGCGAGAATACTCTTGAATCACCTCTCCTTCCTTCTCCACCTCCATCGCTTTGACCGACAGCGAAATCCGTCTGTTCTTACGGTCGATACTGGTGATCTTGGCCTGCACTTTGTCTCCGGCATTAAGCAAAGAGCTTGCGTCCTCCACATGGTCTCGTGACAGCTCAGAGGCGCGCAGATAACCCTCCACTCCGCTATCGAGGTCAACCTCGGCACCTTTTCCATCGACACTTGTGACTTCACCTTCGACAACGCTGCCCTTACCATGTGCAGCCACGTAGGTGGTGAAGGGGTCCGCCGAAGCTTGTTTGATCCCAAGTGAAATGCGCTCTCGCTCGGGATCAACTGCAAGCACAACACCCTCGACCTCATCGCCCCTTTTGTAGTCGCGAACGACCTCCTCTCCAGGGCGATCCCATGACAGGTCACTAAGATGAATCAACCCGTCTATACCACCGTCTAGACCAATAAATACTCCAAAGTCGGTGATGGACTTGATCTGTCCTGTAATCTTGTCGCCTTTATTATGGGTTGCTGCAAATTCCTCCCAGGGATTGGGCTTACATTGTTTCATCCCAAGCGAGATCCGACGTCGCTCTGGATCGATATCGAGCACCATGACCTCAACTTCGTCGCCCACATGGCACGCCTTGGAGGGGTGGACGTTCTTGTTCGTCCAGTCCATTTCCGATACGTGCACCAGCCCTTCTACCCCTTCTTCCAATTCGACGAACGCACCGTAGTCCGTCAAGTTGGTCACTTTACCGAATAGTCGTGTGCTCTCAGGGTAACGCCGCGGCAAATCGACCCACGGATCGTCTCCCAACTGCTTCATGCCCAGAGAGACCCTATTGCGTTCACGGTCGAATTTCAGCACTCGGGCCTCAATTTCATCCCCTACAGTGAGCACTTCCGAGGGATGTTTGACTCGACGCCAGGCAAGATCCGTGATGTGCAACAATCCATCGATACCGCCCAAGTTCACAAAAGCACCGTAGTCCGTTAGATTCTTTACTACACCCTTGACGATCTGACCCTCTTCCAGGTTTGCCAAGAGTTCTTCTCTTTCCGCGGACAGCTCGTTTTCAACCACCGCCCTGCGGGACACCACGACGTTGCTGCGAGGCCGGTCGAGCTTGATCACTTTGAACTCAAGCTCTTTTCCTTCCAAGTAGGTCGAGTCCTTTACCGGTCTAACGTCCACCAAAGAACCAGGCAGAAATGCCCTAATGTCGTTGATTGACACGGTAAAACCGCCTTTTACCCGACCCGTCAATTCCCCAGTCACGACACATTGGCTAGCATGGGCCTTTTCAAGCTCGTCCCACGCCTTAGCACGGCAGGCCTTCTCCCGCGACAACCGAGTGAACCCAAAACCGTCTTCCAGGCTTTCTATCGCGACTTCGACTTGGTCACCTACCTTAACCGTGACTTCCCCCTTGCTATTCATGAACTGAGACACCGGAATCTCAGCCTCAGATTTGAGGCCGGCATTGACAATAACGTAGTCTCCGTCCGCTTGAACCACCTCCGCCATGGTCACCTCGCCGGGACGCATAACGCAGTTCGCGATACTCTCTTCAAATAGCTCGGCGAAACTTTCACTCATATCGTGTCAGACCACTCCCAATCTTTAATGTCAGTCCCATCTTCAACTCAAGCCGACTCGTAAGACCTATACCCGATGGACCTGTCAGCAAATTTCTGTTCCAGTTCCTGCAGTATACGCGCCACAGTGTCTTCGATAGTCATATTAGACGTATCTATCACAGATGCATCCTCAGCAGGGGCCATTGGAGACACCGTGCGAGTCGAATCTCGCTCGTCTCGCTCGAGAATTCCCTGCAAAAGGGGAGGAAGACTAACATCAAATCCCTTTTCCTTCAACTGCTTATAGCGTCTCTCGGCCCTAACCTCGGCGCTCGCTGTGAGAAAGATCTTGAGAACAGCATCAGGAAACACCACTGTGCCCATGTCGCGACCATCCGCTACTAACCCAGGCGGCCGATAGGCTCGCCGCTGGAGCATGAGAAGGCTCTTTCTTATGGGCGGAGCCGCTGCCAATTGTGAGGCGATGTCCCCGCATGCCTCAGAACGTATGAGCTCACTGACATTAGTATTGCTGAGCAGGACTTCCGGCACATCCCCGGGGCGCGGCCTCCATTCCACTTTCAATGTACGCGCCAGCTCAACCATAGCATTGACGTCGTCGGGTGGCACACTATTGGTCATTGCCACATACGCCAATACCCGATAGAGCGCACCGCTGTCCAAGTAATGCCACGACAACCTTTGCGCAACGATTTGACCCACAGCCCCTTTGCCTGAGCCGACCGGGCCATCCAATGTCACCACTCTGGCACACGCCGTTGTCACTATTGGGTCGCTGTGATCGCTGCAATGTTTAAGCCGCTGCGCGCAGTCAAGCCAACGAAATCTGGAAACGACGTCGCAACGTTGTCGCAATTGCGCACTAAAATGGGCCGCTCGGCCTGGATTCCAGCCATCGCAAAAGCCATTGCTACTCGGTGATCTCCATGACTATCCACCTCACCACCATGGATTATCCCACCTCTGACGACAACCCCGTCCACGCGTTCGGATACCTCTACGCCTAGGTTTCGTAGACCTTGAGCCATAGCGGAGATGCGATCGCTCTCCTTAACTCTTAGCTCCTCGGCGCCACTTAGCACAGTTTCGCCGCTGGCACAGGCAGCAGCGATCAAGATCGCGGGAAACTCATCGATAGCCAATGGCACCTTGTCTTTGGGGATACGGATGCCATGCAGCGCGGCACTGCGTACCACCAAATCCGCTACTGGCTCACCGCCTAGCCGCCTCGGATCCATAATCTGAATATCTGCCCCCATATCGCGCAGAATATCGAGAACACCTCTGCGACTGGGATTGATACCCACGCCCTCCAATCTCAGATTGGAGTCTGTTGCAATCGTCGCACCGACCAGAAAGAATGTCGCCGACGAAAGGTCCCCTGGAATCTGAAACGCTCTACCCTGCAACACACCGCCGCCACTGACGCAAGCCGTATCTTCTGTATATCGCACCTCATAGCCAAAATCGCGTAGCATTCTCTCAGTGTGGTCACGCGTCGGTGCAGGCTCGGCGACACAGGTTTCCTCGGAGGCGTACAACCCAGCAAGCAGCAATGTAGATTTTACCTGAGCGCTCGCCACCGGCATGCTATAGTAAATGCCGGACAGGGCGGCGCCACCGTCAATTCGCAATGGAGCTCGACCGTCGCGACTTGTGTGTATCTGGGCCCCCATGCGCCTTAACGGCTCGACGATCCGTTGCATCGGTCGTCGCAACAAAGAGGCGTCCCCGGTGAGAACCACTCCGAACTGCTGTGCGCTAAGCAGCCCACACAACAGACGCATCCCGGTCCCAGAATTACCGAGATCAAGGTCGTGCGAAGGTTGATGAAGTCCATGCAGCCCAACGCCTTGCAGCGTAAGACGACCAGCCTCAGGCCCGTCGATCTCAACCCCCAGTGCTCGCATAGCGTTAATAGACGCCAATACATCGTTGCCTTGCAGCAGTCCGTCGATATTGGTTTCACCTTCGGCTATCGACCCTAGAATAACCGCACGGTGGGAAATTGACTTATCACCAGGAACTCGAACAATCCCCGAGAGGCTACCGCCAGGTTCTACACGATAATCCAACCTTTCGGCTATCGCTTTCCCCATTAGCGTTGTTTGATGTACCGATCACGTGCGCGTTTCGCATGGGTAAACAATTCAGAAAGTTGCTCCCCATCTCCACGATCAAGCGCATCGAGCATCTGATCGAGGGCGTCTCGATAAGCCCGCACTGCCGCGGTAATGGCCTCTCTGTTACCCAAGCAGATGTCCCGCCACATCACCGGGTCGCTTGACGCGATTCGAGTGAAATCATAGAACCCACCGGCAGCAAGCCTAAACAGCAACTCACTATCTTCGCGGTGGGCAAGGTGATCCACCAAGGTGTAAGCCAACACGTGGGGTAAGTGGCTAGTAGCACTCAGGACATGGTCGTGTTGAGCGACCGTCATTTCGCTGACCGTGCTACCCGTAACCTCCCACATCTGACGCACCAACGCAGTCGCTTGCGGCTCAGTCTCTGCAACAGGGGTCAGCACCACGTGACGATCCTGGAACAGATCTTTCTCAGAGGCGGTGACACCGGAGCGCTCAGTACCCGCGATGGGATGACCGGGAACAAACCTGGGCAGACGCTCGCCGAGATGACGACGCGCCGCTGCCACCACCACTGCTTTTACACTGCCGACGTCGGTAACAACCGCTTGGGGCGTTAAAGCAGGTGCAATCTGTCGAAATGCATCTTCCATGGCACCGATCGGTGTGGCCAACACCACCATATCTGCGCTAACCACCGCTGCTCCGGCATCGTGGGTAAAGGCATCGATAGCACCTAGTTCCATTGCCTTTTCCAGGTTTTGCGGATTGCGTCCAACTCCTATTACCTTTGCCACGGCACCCTGCGCTTTGAGGGCGCGAGCTAAAGAACCGCCGATCAATCCCGTCCCGATGATCGCCAGCTTGTTAATCAAAGGCGTCTCAATCATGCCTATTATCGGCGCCACCTTGCTGCGCAATGAATCGAAGCGATGTCCGCCCGGCAATGGGCGAATCAGAGCTTAACAGCTTCGGGGGAATCAAACAGGACTCGCTAGCGCCCAAGCGCCCGAGCCAGCGCAGAAATAAGCCGGTCATTTTCCTCAAGCAAGCCTACCGTGATTCGCAAGTGATTGGGCAAACCGTAGTTGTCCACCGGACGCACAATGACGCCCTCATGCAATAGCGCCTCATACACCTGTGCGGCGGATCGGCCCACATCTACACATACGAAGTTTCCGACCGATGGAATGACGGATAATCCCATTGCGGGAAGGGCCTGTTGCAGCCTAGCCATCTGCGCTGCATTGAGGGTGACACTCTTCTCAATGTGGTCCTCATCTTGTAGCGCCGCCAATGCAGCCGTCTGCGCGGCACTACTCACATTAAATGGCTGTCGTACCCGATTCATAAGATCGGCGATCTCACTGCTGGATACACCCCATCCCACTCTTAAGCCCGCTAGGCCGTATGCCTTAGAAAAGGTGCGGGTAACGACAAGATTCGGGAAATGTTCAACCCATTGGATACAGTTTGGATACGCTGGTTCAGCCACATACTCAAAGTAGGCCTCGTCGACCACCACAAGCACATGATCGGGCATCGCCGTTAAGAACTTTTCTAGTTGAGAACTCGTCACCCAAGTGCCAGTGGGATTGTTAGGGTTGGCAATAAACACCATCTTGGTACATGCGGTGACTGCTTCGGCCATGGCCTCCAAGTCATGGCCCCAGTTTTTGGCTGGGACAACAATCCCAGACGCACCGATGGATTGGGTCACCAACGGGTAAACCACAAAGGCGTGCTGCGAAAAAACTACTTCGTCAGACGATGACACAAAGGTTCGTGCCACCAACTCTAAGATTTCATTCGAGCCATTGCCCAGGGTGATCTGTGATGCCCTCAGTTTCAGCCTTTCTGCCAGGGCGCGCTTTAGTGCAAAGCTATTGCCGTCTGGGTAACGCGCGAAAGTCGGGCCGGCCTTGGTCAAGGCCTTCAGCGCAAGCGACGACGGACCCAAGGGATTTTCGTTGGAAGCAAGCTTGACCGCGTGCTGAATCCCGTATTCGCGCTCTAGCTCCTCTGATGGTTTGCCGGGTTGGTAGGGTTGTAAACTACGAGCACCGGGTACCGCCAATTCCACTGGACTCAACATCGTAGCGTCACGACACGCTGCGCGGGTATGAGCCGAGCAACTTCAAGAATGCAGCCTCTGCCCGCAGTTCAGACAATACCGCGGTGACGGCCTTGTCTTTAGCGTGACCTTCAATATCGATAAAAAAAACATACTCCCACAGACCTTTCCTCGATGGCCTCGACTCGATTCGCGTCATGCTGACTCCATGCCTTGCCAAAGGTTCAAGCAAACGGTACAGCGCCCCGGGTCTGTCCTTGCTAGATAGCAATAGGCTAGTTTTGTCATCGCCACTCGATTCGGTTTCTATTTTGCCTAGCACCAAGAACCGGGTAGTGTTGATCGAACTGTCCTCGATGTTTGCAGCCAAAACGCGCAAACCGTAGAGCTCCGCTGCCGTACGACTAGCAATAGCAGCGGTACCACTGTCCTCGGCTGCACGTCTTGCCGCCTCGGCATTGCTGGACACGGTAATGGCCTCTGCGTGGGATAGCTTACTGTTCAACCAAAGTCTACACTGGGCCACGGTCTGACCATGAGCCAATACCCTCTCGACCGCGTCCAGACTCTCCTCCTGGCTAAGGAGATTGTGGCGAATGCGAAGCTCAATCTCACCACAGATTCGAAGAGGCGAATCTAACAGCATATCCAGAGTGTGGGTGACCGCCCCTTCGGTAGAATTTTCGATGGGTACCACCCCGAACTGGGCGGTATCAGACTCTACTACACGAAACACGCCGTCGATGGTCTCCACCGCAACTGTGTTAGCAGAATGCCCGAAATGCTTGAGTGCAGCGTCCTGGGTGAACGTACCCTCAGGTCCTAAAAACGCGACCGTCGTTTCGGACTCCAAGGATAGAGTCGCCGATATGATCTCACGGAAGATCCCCGTTATCTTCCCATCGGATAGCGGACCATCGTTTCGTGCGGCGATGTTACGCAGTATCTGCGCTTCTCGCTCAGGGCGATAAAAAGACCCTTCACCGGACTCTAGCTTGGCCTTCGCTATCTCTGAAGCAATGTTTGCACGATCATTGATCAGTTGCTGAATTTGTTCATCTATCCGATCAATGCTGGCTCTCAACTCCTTAAGTCGTCGGCTTGCGCTCATATGCCATCGGCGATCGCGGCAATACATATGACCGCGCACTGCTCCATCTTAGAATTCAGTAACCTACGCAAAACTATTCCGAGTTAGTGGCAAATGTCAGCGTAATGCCATGAAATTTGAGATCGGTTACGCGGCCCAAATAATAACCGCTAAGTTTGCGACTCTCCGTTCACATTCGATTCCTCCACCTTCCCCAGACCCACCAGTCTTTCATTCTCCTGTAGGTCAATCAGTCTGACGCCTTGAGTGTTGCGACCCATCACAGATATCTCCACGATCCTTGTTCGAATCAGTATGCCACCATCGGTGATGAGCATAACTTCGTCCTGCGGATCAACCAGGTCTGCACCCACTACCGCACCATTGCGCCCTTTGACCTGTATCGAAATTACCCCTTGGCCTCCTCGGTGCTGACGCGGGTAGTCCCGCAACAATGTACACTTGCCGTAGCCGTTCTTTGTTGCCGTCAAAACCATGGACTTGCTCTCGTCATCACCCCCTTGGGCGATGATCAGGGAAATCACCTTCTGATCCTTCTGCAAAGTGATACCGCGCACACCGCGTGCTGTTCGACCCATTACCCGCACATCGGTCTCAGCAAAACGAATCACTTTGCCGGTATCAGTGAACAGAACGATGTCCTGATTGCCATCTGTAAGCCCTACCCCCACCAGTTGATTGTCATCGCGCAAATCCAGAGCAATGATCCCTGATGCCCGTGGGCGAGAGAAGTCTCTTAGTGCAGTCTTTTTCACCGTTCCATCGCCGGTAGCCATAAATACGAACCGATCCTCTTCAAATCCTCGTACCGCGAGAACGGCGGTAACTTGCTCATCATCCTCCAGCGGCAACAAGTTCACCAAGGGCTTTCCGCGGGCTGCACGACCTGCCTGGGGAAGCTGATATACCTTGAGCCAGTAAACTTTTCCGCGACTCGAAAAACAAAGAATGGTGTCATGGGTATTGGCCACGAACAGTCTGCTAACAAAGTCCTCATCCTTTGTCCGAGTGGCTGTCTTGCCACGCCCGCCACGGCGTTGAGCTCGATAGTCCGCCACCGGTTGCGCTTTGGCGTATCCTGCATGGGACAAGGTAACCACAACATCCTCTTGCGCGATCAAATCTTCGGTAGACAAATCAAGACGATCTTGGACGATCTCAGTGCGCCGCTTATCGCCATAGCGATCACGAACTTCCATCAACTCTTCACGGATCACCTGCATCAAGCGGTCAGTGCTCTGAAGGATCTCAAGCAGACCCGTGATACGGTCCAGAATCTCAGCATATTCTTCTCGCAGTTTGTTTTGCTCGAGGCCAGTCAAACGATGTAGGCGCAAATCCAAAATGGCTTGAGCCTGGGCTTCCGACAAGCGATACCCCTTGTCAACTAGGCCGTAGGCTGGATCCAGGCCTTCCGGTCTAGACAGGCCCACCGTGGATTTGTCCAGCATCGCCTTAACTACACCGGGCGCCCAAACCTGGCCCAATAACGCAGTCTTGGCGTCTGCAGGGCTAGAAGAAGCCTTGATCAACGCAATCACCGGATCAATGTTGCTAAGTGCTACCGCCAAACCTTCCAACACGTGGGCACGCTCACGCGCTTTGCGCAAATCAAATATGGTCCGGCGAGTCACCACCTCCCGCCGATGCCGAAGGAATTCCTCTATCAGTTCCTTGAGATTAAACTGACGCGGTTGATTATTGACTAACGCAACGATATTGATACCGAACACCGTCTCCATTTGGGTATGCTGATAGAGATTGTTCAGCACAACCTCGGCGACCTCCCCTCGACGCAACTCAATTACCATGCGCATACCCGATTTGTCGGATTCGTCGCGCAATTCAGATATCCCTTCTACTCTCTTGGCACGCACCAGCTCGGCGATTTTTTCCAGGAGCCTTGCCTTGTTGACTTGATACGGTAGCTCCGTGACGATGATAGCTTGTCTTCCGGTTTGCTCATTTGTCTCTATGTTGATCCGCGCACGTGTATATATTTTGCCCCGCCCAGTGCGGTATGCATCGCGGATTCCATGTCCCCCATTAATGATGCCGGCGGTAGGAAAATCCGGGCCAGGGATGTATTCCATCAGCTGATCGATGCTCAGAACCTCGTCGTTAACAAGCGCAAGACATGCGTCGACCACCTCAGTCAGATTGTGCGGAGGAATATTGGTGGCCATACCCACCGCAATTCCTGAAGAGCCGTTAACCAGCAGATTGGGTATCCGGGTGGGCAGCACCAGGGGCTGCATTTCGGTTTCATCGTAGTTCGGCCCGAAATCGACAGTTTCGTGCTCAATATCCGCCAGCATTTCATGCGCGATGCGCGACAGACGAATCTCGGTGTAACGCATCGCGGCCGGCGCGTCGCCGTCCACTGAGCCGAAATTACCCTGCCCATCGATCAATGGATAACGCAACGAGAAATTCTGGGCGAGCCGAACGATGGTGTCATACACCGCAGTGTCGCCGTGGGGATGATATTTACCGATAACATCGCCGGTAATGCGCGCCGACTTTTTGTACGGCCGATTCCAGTCATTGCCGAGCTGAGACATGGCAAATAACACACGCCTGTGCACAGGCTTGAGGCCATCACGCACGTCTGGAAGCGCCCGCCCGACGATCACGCTCATCGCGTAATCCAGATAGGACTGCCGCATTTCTTGCTCTAGATTTGCCGGCAGTGTTTCTTTGGCAATCGACGACATTGTTAGCTTGAACCAGGTCTAGCTTGCGCTAGCGCAGGGATGAGAGACGAAGCCTTGGGATGAACCATTTTTTATTTGCGCAAAAACTGATTGATTTTATCACGTTCTAGAGCACAGACGCAGCTCCTTTGCACTCGCGTCGCTCTGGCAACATCGGTGTAGCTAGGGCAACTGCCCTCGAGGATAAACTTGTCACCCCTTGCCCGGAGCCGGTATGGTGCGCGCGTGGAAGCCGTTGACACATTGATTAACGCCCGATGGGTAGTGCCAGTGGAGCCCGATGGCGTGGTGCTGCAACAGCACAGCATTGCGCTGCGCGCTGGCCGAATTATAGACATACTAGACTCAAAACAAGCCGCACAAAGATATGCGGCCCGGGAGGCTGTCAATCTAGCATACCACGCACTCATTCCCGGTCTGATCAACACCCATACCCACGCGGCCATGTCGTTGTTTAGGGGAATGGCAGACGACTTGCCTTTATCCGACTGGTTAAACAATCACATTTGGCCAGCGGAACGCCGCTGGGTGAGTTCTGAATTTGTGCGCGTCGGCACGCAGCTCGCTGTAGCAGAAATGCTGAAGAGTGGCAGCACCTGTTTCAATGACATGTACTTCTTCCCCGAAACCTGCGCAGAAGTCGCGGAAGCCGCGGGTGTAAGGGCTTGTGTAGGTATGATCATGATCGACTTCCCCTCGGCATGGGCCGCCACCCCAGAGCAATATCTGGAGAAGGGCCTCGCGCTTCACGACGCACTGCGCCACTCGAGTCTAATCACTACCGCCTTTGCACCCCACGCCCCATACACCGTAGCCGACGCCTCACTGGTGAAAATTCGCACCCTTGCTGATGAGTTGGAGATTGCAGTTCATATGCATGTCCATGAAGCAACAAAGGAGATTGAGGAGTCGATGGCCCAATTTCAGGTAAGGCCGTTGGAACGCTTGAGTCGTCTGGGTCTGCTAGATCCTCGGCTAACCGCCGTGCACATGACGCAGTTGCTCCCCGCCGAGATCGATGCGATTGCAGAGTCAGGAGTTAACGTGTGCCACTGCCCTGAGTCGAATCTGAAGCTCGCCTCCGGAGTGTGTCCAGTACCCGCCTTGATGAAGGCCGGGGTAAATGTTGCCCTTGGCACCGACGGTCCGGCTAGCAATAATGACTTAGACATGCTTAGTGAAATGCGCACCGCCGCACTGCTCGCTAAGGGCTACAGTGGTGACCCCACTGCTCTACCTGCGCGCGACGCCCTGCGCATGGCCACATTGAACGGTGCTAAATCGCTGGGTATTGATGATGTCGTAGGCTCTTTGTCGCCTGGCAAGGCCGCCGACATTGTCGCCGTAGACCTCGCTGAGATGGCAACTCAGCCGGTGTTCGACCCGGTTTCTCAAATCGTCTATAGCACTTCAAGACATCAAGTGAGTGATGTCTGGGTGGCAGGACAACAGGTACTGCGCGAGCGCAAGCTAGTGACCTTAGATGAGGAGGACATCCTGGACAGTGTCGCCGAGTGGCACAACGCGATCACAGCTACTTCTAGCACATAGGTGTTTAAACACCGCCTATTGAAAAGCATGACGACCGTGAATGTTGACCACGCCGAACTGGCGAAGTTTGAAGCACTGGCATCGCGCTGGTGGGATCCTAGTGGCGAATTCAAACCGCTACATGACATTAATCCTCTTCGGCTGGAGTTCATCGCGCAACGCGTAAGCCTCGCTGGAAAGCGGGTATTGGATGTGGGGTGTGGCGGCGGCATACTGGCTGAATCCATGGCCACAGCGGGTGCGTCGGTCACCGGCCTAGACATGGCAGAGGGGCCGCTGGCGGTGGCCAGACACCATCTTGAGAACAGCGGTCTAGATATCGACTATCAACGCTGCACGGCGGAGGAATGGGCCGCGGAGCACGACAATGAGTACGATGTCGTCACTTGTCTCGAATTGTTAGAACATGTTCCTGAACCTGCATCCACACTGCACGCCTGTGCCCAATTGGTCAAACCGGGCGGACACGTGTTCGTATCTACTATCAACCGCAATCCGAAATCTTGGTTGTTCGCTATCGTTGGTGCCGAATACGTACTTAGGCTGCTACCCAGAGGCACCCATGAATATGCCAAATTCATCCGACCGTCGGAACTGGAGCATTGGGGCCATGTTTCGGCCCTGACCCTGCGCGAACTTATCGGTATGCAGTACAATCCAGTCACCCAGCGCTACACACTTGGTCCGGGTGTTGACGTCAATTATCTTGCCCATATGACGATGGCCGATGGATGAAGTTCACGCCGTCTGGTTCGATCTGGATGGAACCCTGGCGGACACTGCACCTGATCTGACACATGCCCTAAATACCCTCCTTGTCCAAGAGGGACTCGAACCATTGAGCGTGCGCGAGGTTCGCCCGCATGTTTCACATGGCAGTGTCGCCTTGATACAGCGTGGCTTCGGTTTAGGCCAAAACGATCCCGGTGGCGAGGCTCTGCGCCATCGACTGTTGCAGCTGTACCGGGATCGCCTGTGTCATGACACAACATTATTCCCCGGTATGGAGACTTTGATCTCGAGCCTTGAGCAGTTGGGAGTCAAGTGGGGTGTTGTTACCAACAAACCCGCCTTCTTGACCGACCCACTAATGTCGGAACTAGGACTCAGCCACAGGGCAGCATGCATTGTCAGCGGCGATACTACCTGCCGTACCAAGCCTCACCCCGACTCGCTACTCCATGCGTGCAAGCTCTCCCGCACGTCAGCCCGAAACTGCATCATGGTGGGCGATGCCGAGCGTGATATTGAAGCCGGTCGTCGTGCGGGAATGAAAACATTGGTCGCACTATTTGGTTATATTCATGCCAATGACCATCCCCAACAATGGGGAGCAGATGGCATGCTGAGCGCGCCCACTGATTTATTGAGTTGGGTAGATCTCCAACGCCGAACTTAGGCGCGCCTTACTATTCATAAACGCCCAGGGGTGAAAGGTGACATTGCCAGGTCGCTACCAAGTAACACGGCATGGCCCCCCAACACAAGCAACCGCGTTGGAAATGCTGCATAAGAGAATGGCAGCACCGCGCTCAATACTTTAGCTAACGACAGACGATACAATGCTCGACTACAAGCCGGATGACGATCTGCTAAAAGATCGGGTCATTCTCGTTACTGGCGTGGGTGACGGCATTGGTAGAGCTGCGGCGGTGAGCTTTGCCCGTTACGGCGCCAGCGTGATTGGGCTTGGACACACCGCTTCGGAGCTAGCCAGTTTGCGTGACGATATCAGCGCGCAGGGGGCGCATGCGTCATCTATCGTGATCCAAGATCTGGCCAAGTTTACCGAAGGTGGTTGTAAACAGCTCGCTGAAGAAATCGATGCTGAGTTTGGACAGTTAGACGGCCTACTAAATAACGCGGCAGAACTCGGCATCCTGTCACCATTGCATTTGTACGATCTAGATACCTGGTCCAGAGTGATGCGGGTGAATCTTTACATACCCTATCTTCTTACCCGCGCCTGTTTGCCGTTGCTAAAAAAGTCTGAAGATGCATCCGTAATCTTCACCTCCGCCGATGTTGCACGTCGCGGCCGCGCTTACTGGGGAGCCTATGCGGTGGCGGGTTCCGGGATCGAAGCGCTGATGCGAATCTGGGCGGACGAACTGGAGACGAACACCAATGTGCGGGTGAACACCCTGGACCCCGGACCGGTAAGGACAGGCTTTCAACACCGAGCATATCCCGGTAAAGACACGTCAGAGCTATTGACTGCCGATGACGTCATGCCAGCATACTTATATCTAATCGGACCGGACAGCCGCGGTGTATCAGGTCAAGCGTTTAGCGCACAGATACTCGAAGATTCGCTTGATGTCTGAAGGCTAGCATAAAGTCATCGCAAGACGACCTTAAATTACATCGACATCTGACCCGTGCGGACGTCTCAAGAACTGCGGCAACCGCGACAGGAATTTGTTAACGAAGAAAGGTACGGCGTAAATTTGAAGGCCGTGGAACCTGCAGGCGCGATAGGATTCTAAGTTTCCCTTCACAATATTCTTGATGCTTTTGTTGGTCGCCCCGCCCAACCGCATCTTTACGAATATCTCGGGAATGTAAGTTGCACTTATACGATGCACTTCGAGAAATCGCATCGCCAGTTCAAAATCCGACTGAAGCGCATACTGAAGATCGAAACCTCCGTAACGTCTATACACGGAGCGTCTCACAAAGAATGTGGGGTGCGCCGGTATCCATCCACGTGCGAACAATCCAGGCTTGAACGGTCGTGACTTCCAATATCGAACAATTCGACTCAAATCTTGGCGATCTACATAGACCAGATCCGCATAGCAAGATTCCACACGCTGTGAAGCGAACACCTTAGCCACAGTCTCAAGAACATGATCATGGGCATAGATATCATCGGCATTTAGAGTGCCGATGATCTCCCCTTCGGCATGCTGGATACCCTTGTTCATTGCTTCGTAGATCCCTGAATCGGGCTCACTAATCACCTTGGGCACATTCGGACCAAAGCGATCGACCACTTCCATGGTGTTATCGTTGGAGTTGCCATCAATGACGATATGTTCTACTTGCGGATAGGTCTGAGAAGCCACTGAAGTCAAGGTGTCTGCAATGGTCTCTGCAGCATTTCGAACCGCAGTGATAACACTAATCATCATCGCGATAACACTGGGATAGTCAACTAAGTCTAGGCCGCCGCACCGCCGGGACAAATATCTGCCAGACAACAGTCGACGCAGAGCGGCCGGACCCTGCAAACGTGCTTTCCATGGTGAACGATAAGTGCATGATAGTTGTTAAAAATCGGCACCTTGTGCGGCAGCTCAGAGTGAAAATGAGACTGCAGTGAGTCGTAGCTTTCGTCAGCGACACACAGACCCAATCGAGAAAATATACGTCGGGTGTACGCATCGACTACAAATAGTGGTCGTTGAAACGCGTACAACAGAATATCGTCCGCCGTCTCCTGCCCCACACCGTTGACGGCTAGTAGTTCAGCACGCAGTCTGTCGGTATCCCAACGCGCGATCCTAGCCAACCCACCGTTCTGCAGTAGCCATCGGCACAGCGCACGAACGCGTTTAGTCTTAACGTTGAAGTAACCCGACGGCCGCAGCCATTTCGCCACGGTCTTAGGGTGTGCGGTGGTTAGGGATACTGGATCCAAAGCCCCGGCGACCGTGAGGTTAGCTAGCGCCCGTTCGACGTTTATCCACGCGGTATTCTGCGTGAGCACAGCCCCCACCATTATTTCGAACGTCGAATCCGCGGGCCACCAGTTTTGCTCGCCATAGCGGCCCCGCAGCCGTTTGTAAACGTGCCGAATGCTGGGTTCCCTTACCATCGTCACTTCGCAAGTTGCGGCATGTCAGCGGCGCATCGCAATCTATCGCACTGTTTGTCACTGAGCTCACGCCACTTGCCCAGGCGCATACCCCTGTCTAGCTCTATGGGACCGAACCTCACTCGAATTAGACGACTGACGCGAACACCCACGGCCTGCCAGAGCTTACGCACTTCGCGGTTGCGACCCTCGATCAACACGACCCGATACCAATGATTGGATCCGCGCCCGCCCACATCAGTTATGCGTTCAAATCGAGCCGATTGGTTATCTATCATTACGCCTTTGGTCAGTCTGCCGATCATGGCAGGCGTGACTTCGCCTTGCACCCGGCAAGCATACTCACGCTCGATCCCCGCACTTGGGTGCATTAGCATAGCTGCCAGTTCGCCATCAGTAGTAATCAATAACAGACCAGACGTATTGATGTCCAGACGTCCCACTGTGATCCAACGCCCTCGACTAAGGGTCGGGAGGTGATCAAATACCGTCGGTCTAGACCGCCCGTCGGAGCGCGTGCATAGCACCCCTTCAGGTTTACGATAGGCGAGAACGCGCTGCTGATTAGCAGCGACAGCATCGATCGTCACCAGCTCACCGTCAATGCGAACCTTGACTTTCGCATCGATGCGCTGTCCCACATGAGCACACTGATCATTGACGGTAACTCGACCTTGTGCGATCCAACGCATCGA
>Ga0224508_10002205_pt1 | contig 16864 bp, 17 predicted proteins | sample SF_Jan12_sed_USG_4_FD_170157 | JGI IMG/M metagenome (GOLD analysis project Ga0224508, IMG submission 170157) | Sediment microbial communities from San Francisco Bay, California, United States - SF_Jan12_sed_USGS_21 | ecosystem: Environmental > Aquatic > Marine > Sediment | place: USA... | reverse complement strand
CGCCCTCCGCAGCCTCTTGCCGTACTTCCGCCCATACCGACGCGGCGTGGCGGCCGGTCTGGGGCTCGTGGTCGTCGGAAACGTCTTCGTCGTCGCCGGCCCATACGTCCTCAAGGTCGCGATCGACACGCTCACCACGGACCTGCGGTCGGACCTGATCTTACGATATGCGATCCTGATCGTGGTGGTCGCGATTCTCGGCGGCATCGCCCGCTACGCGATGCGCGAGCTGTTGAACGGGATCAGCCGGCGGATGGAGACGGACATTCGGGCCGCTCTCTTCGATCATGTCATGCGTCTGCCGCCCGAGTTCTTCGACCGATGGCGAACGGGCGACCTGATGAGCCGCTCCACGAACGACGTTCAGGCCGTCCGGATGGTCGCGGGGCCGGCGATCATGTACGCGGTCAACACGATCGCCGTGGCCACCTTCGCCCTCGCCCTCATGATCTGGATCGACGCGAGGCTCACCCTGTTCGCCATGATCCCGATGGTCCTTCTGCCGCCGGTGGTCATGGTTTTCGGGAAGCGGATCCACCACAGATTCGAGAAGATCCAGGCTCAGTTCTCGGAGCTCTCGAACTTCGCGCAGGAGAACCTCGCCGGCGTTCGGATCGTCAAGGCGTATGCCCGCGAGGACGCACAGGCCGGGCATTTCGAGGGCCTGAATCACGAGTACAAGTCACGCAATCTGGCGCTGGCGCGCGTATGGGGGGCCTTCCACCCGTCACTGATCCTGTTGACGGGAGTCGGCGCGGTCGTCGTTCTCTGGTACGGCGGCGGACAGGTCATCCGGGGGGCGATCACCGTCGGTGACTTCGTCGCGTTCTCGTTCTATCTCACTCAGCTCATGTGGCCGATGATCGCCCTGGGCTGGGTTACCAACCTCTTTCAGCGTGGGGCGGCGTCGATGGGGCGCCTCAACGAGTTGTTCGAGATCGAGCCGGAGATACGGGACCCGGAGTCGCCGGTGACGCTCTCGACCGTCCGCGGCGAGATCGAGTTCGACAAGGTCAGCTTCCGCTATCCCGGGACGGAGTCGGACGTCTTGAGCGGGGTGTCGTTCCGCGTGGAACCCGGGCAAACCGTCGCGATCGTCGGAGCCACCGCTAGCGGCAAGTCGACGCTTGCCCGCCTGATTCCCAGGCTCTACGACGTGACGGAGGGAGCGGTGCGGGTCGACGGCGTCGACGTGCGCGAGCTTGCGCTCGCCGAGCTACGGGACGCGGTCGCGCCCGTTACTCAAGAGCCGTTTCTGTTCAGCATGCGCCTGTCCCGGAACATCGCGCTCCCGACCGGCGATGGCGCTCCACAGGACCCGTCGAGGCTCGACCAAGCGGTGGATGTGGCGCAGCTCCGGAAGACGCTCGCCGTCCTTCCGAACGGGCTCGACACCCGTCTCGGTGAGCGTGGGATCAACCTCTCCGGCGGTCAGAAACAGCGGGCTACCCTGGCCCGCGCCGTATATCGCGACGCCCCGATCCTGATCCTCGATGACGCGCTGTCCGCCGTGGATGCGAGGACGGAGAGGGCCATCCTGAGCGGCCTTCACGACTACATGGCGGGGCGGACTTCGGTGATCGTCTCACACCGGGTGTCGGCCGTCCGGGAAGCGGATCTGATCCTGGTGCTCGAGAACGGGCGTGTGGTCGAACGCGGCGTGCACGAACAGCTCATCGCCGCCGGTGGCGTCTACGCCCGGCTGCTCGAGCGGCAACTCCTGGCTGAGGAGTTGGAGGGGGCCGATCCGCTCCTGGCGGCGGGCTCGACCGGGTAGGCGCTACGTGCCGGCACGCCCCTCGGTCCAGAATCCGATCATCTTGTAGGCAAGCTTCGCCGCCGCGAACGCCGAGGACTCCTCGCCGCGCCGGGGCGCGAGTTCCACAACGTCCGCGCCCACCACGTTTCGGGTGGCAAAGACCGGCGCGAGCAGCGCCATGGCATCCCGCCAGGTCCCGCCGCCCGGCTCGGGCGTGCCCGTCGCGGACATCATACCAGGATCGAAGAAGTCCACGTCGAACGTGACGTACACGTTGTCGGAGAGCCCCTCCATCGCTCGCTCGACCCAGTCGTCGGACTTCATCTCATGGGCGAATACGGTCGTGACTCCACGATCACGGATCACGTCACGGTCCTCGGACGTGAGGGATCGAATCCCGACCGCGACGATGCCCGCACCGGCCAGACCGGGACCGGAATCGGCGTGATCGAGGATCCGGCGCATCACGCAGGCGTGATTCCAGGGAGTCCCGTGATACTCGTCACGAAGGTCGGAGTGGGCATCGAACTGCAGAATCGAGAGATCTCCGGCAAGACGGTCGATCCACGCGGTAGCGGGAGCGCTCGTGATCGAATGCTCGCCCCCGAGGCCGATCACCAGGCGGTCCCCGGCGACTTCGAGCAGGTCATCGTAGAGGGCCCGCAGCTCCCGGATCGCCGTCTCGGGTCCCGCACGGCTCATGTCGACCGACGGGAGGGTGCAGATCCCGACGTCGACCGGCTCGCGATCCAGTTCCTCGTCGTACCACTCCACGTAGCGCGAGGCCTCGAGTATCGCCGCCGGCCCGAATCGCGTACCGGGGCTCCAGCTCGTCGTCGCATCGTAGGGAATGGGAAGGACGACGACTCCCGAAGCATCCCAGCCGGAATGCTCGGCGTCGAGCGCCATGAAGTTGGCCGGAGGCTCCCAGCGGTGGGAAGACAGCTCGTCGGGCAAGAACACCTGCTGTCAGGTCCGCGGCGTCAGTGGACGCAGTCGGGGCAATACCCTTCCAGCTCGAGCCGGTAGCCGACCACATCGAAGCGAGTCATCTCCTCGAGCCCCTCCATCCACCTCGTATGTCCGACGCCCTCGATGTCCTCAACCCGTCCGCACGACAGACACCTGATGTGCTCGTGTTCGTCCGTCCGGCTGTCATACCGGGCCGGGCCGGGCCCCAGCGCTAGCTTCCGCGCGACTCCACAGCTCACGAAGGCCTCCAGGGCCTTGTACACGGTCGCGAGGCTGATGTCGGGCACATCGTCGCGCACGCTTGTGAAGACGTCATCGGCCGTCGGGTGGCTCGTTGTAGCGGACAGTGCGTCGTAGACGGCGGCGCGCTGGGTCGTGAATCGATGTCCCCGTGATTCCAACGCGACGCGCAGGAGGTCCGGGGAGACGCGGTGCGGAAGTAGGCCTTCGGAGCTCAATCTCGAAACTCTGGGAACGACTCTGCGTTGTGGGACGCCACGGCCCCTGCGTTCCGTCGAGTCTAACGCCGCCCGCGCGGCGGATCAAACAGGACCGCTAGTGGTCTCCGTCGGGCGCCCGCCCGCCACCGGGCATCTCGCGGGTCTCTTCGACGAGTCGACGCCAGCGGTCCGGCTCGCCCGCGATCGGGATATGTCGCGCGGGCAGCGGCTGCCCGAGGCGCTGCTGCAGGTTTGACACGAGACGCGGAAGACGGTCCGCGGGAGCGGTTCCGTGTTCGATGATCACCTGATGAGCCGGCGAGCCGTTTTCCGGCACCAGCCGGGCGCTGAACAGCGCACGCGTTTCCCCCTCGAGTATCGCCGTGAACAGGAGGAACTCGGAGGAGTCCACCACGTCCGGGAGCGGGGGGAACAGCCATACGTCGGCAATTCGTGGGACGGGCACTCGGCGCTCGACGTCATCGAGTCTCGTCGCGAGCGTCGCGCCGTTCCCGGCAGGATCCGTCACATGTGCGTCCATCTCACCTCCCACGCCATATCCCCATCGCCGGTCGGCCCGGCACCACCAGAACGCCACGTCACGACGCCGAACATAGTCTGACGACCCGCCCTACGCCAAGCCGTCAGCCATCTGCGATCACGGCCATGGCCGCGGGGCGTACGTGCTCCAGCACGGCGTTTACCGCCGCGTCCAGGGCGAGGTCGATCACTGCGCCGGACGCCTTCCGGTGCCCCCCGCCTCCCAGGGTCTGCGCGATCGAAGAGACGTCCACATCGCCATTGGAGCGCAGCGAGACCTTCGTTCGCTCCGACGACAGTCCCCGGAAGAACAGACCCACTTCGACGCCGGCGAGACGGCGGGGGTACTCGACGAGTCCCTCCATGTCCTCGGATGAGGCGGAGCAATCCCGGAGCGCGTTGTGGTCCACGGCCACCCAGGCCACCGGCGCCACCGGATCGAGCTCGAGCCGCTCGAGCGCCATGCTCACCAGCGCCAGCGCGCCCCGGCTGTACGTACCGTAGAGGACGCGGTACATGGCCTCCGGATCCACGCCGCCACGCACGAGCTCGGCCGCGATTTCGTGCGTGCGCGCCGTCGTATTCGAGAACTGAAACGACCCGGTGTCGGTCGCGATCGCGACATAGAGGCCGTCCGCCTGCAGGGGCGTCAGCGGCCCGCCCTCCAGAGCGAGAAAGTCGAAGATCAGCTCGCCGGTGGCGCACGCGGTCGCGTCCCGAATCGATGGATCGCCGATTTCATGGCCGACCGGCGGATGGTGGTCGATCACGACGGCGGGGATTCGGTCCAGGCACTCGCCCACCCCACCGAGTCGCTGACGCTCGGCAGTGTCGAGGATCGCGATCAGGTCCGCCGCCGCGAGTGGGTCCGCCGACGCGGGGTCGCGCGCGTCGAACACGGGAAGATCGCCGAGGGCGAAGCGGAGGGTGTTCGGAACCCGGCTCGGCGTCACGATCGTCGCCTCGGTCCCCCGACGGCGAAGACCGTCCGCGAGCGCAACCATGCTCCCTACTCCATCCCCATCCGGGTTGATGTGCGTCGTGAGAACGACCCGCTTCGCCACGGACAGCCGCGCGCGGATGCTCTCGAGTTTTTGGATACGATCCGGGCTCGGCGAAGAAACCGTCACCGCACAACCGGTCGGCGATCGGACGAGACGCGACGTCGTCGTCCAGGGTTCCGGCCTCGCTCGTTGATCTGAGCGCTACGACCGGCGCGATGGCCACCCAGAAAACCGACCGTCAGGGACGCGACACACAACAGGACGACTGTGATGGGGCTCATGGGAGGCGGAGCCTAGGTCGGACGTACCGGCACGTCAATCCTGAGTCCTCGCTAGATTCCCGTCCGCCGCAGCGCCGTCGATCGCCTCCCACACGCGACGCGCCGCCTCCTCGAGCTCGTCCCTGCCGCCATCGTTCCAGATGACGTAGTCGGCGAGATCCCGCTTCGTGTCCGCATCGAGCTGCGCGCCGTCGATGGCGTCGAACTCTTCGGGCGTCCAGTCGCGGGCCTGCATGGCACGTTCGCGACGGTCCGCGGCGGGCGCGTCGACCACGACGATGACGTCATAGTCACCCGTCAGACCGGTCTCGAAGAGGAGAGGGATCTCCTCGACCAGCACGGCTAGGCCGCCGGCCTCCTCACCATCCCGCCACTCTGCTCGAAGCCGCCGCACTTCCGCGTGCACGATCGCTTCGAGGTCCTCTCGAGCCCGGTCATCGCTGAACACGACCCTCCGCAGCGCCTTCCGATCCACACGACCGTCCGCCGTGAGAACCGACTCTCCGAACCGGCGGACAACCTGGGACAGGCCCGTCGATCCGGGGGCCACGGCTTGCCTGGCGAGCAAATCCGCGTCTACTCGACTCGCACCCCACCGCTCGAACAGATCGCCGACGGTGCTCTTCCCGGCCGCGACGGTTCCGGTCAGCCCGACCCGGATCATGTCGTCTCCCCGTCCGGCCGGGGGGGAGTCACGAGCAGATCCCCCGTGTCGGCGTCCACCTCCAGCCCGATCAGCAGGTCCTGCATGACCTCGGCGGCCAGCTCCACCACCTCTTCATCGGACTTCCCACGGACATCGATCTGACCCCCGGCGAACGTCCCGTGGCCACCCGCCGACCCGCGATCGCCGAAGGCTGTCCGCACGAGCGATCCGGCGTGGGCGCCGGACTGTCTCGCGCGAACGGACACCAGCAGACGGTCCCGGAACCGACCGATCGCCACGGCCCAGTCGACCCCGTGCATCTGGAGCAGCAGGTCGGCGATCTCCGCGACGAGGTCGGGATACGGGAGCGAGATCATCGGGACGGCCACGACCCGCTCATGGCGCGTTGCGGCGGCCAGCGCGGTATGGAGAGAGCGGAAGTAGCTCACCGGCACCCTGGGATGTCGGATGCGCGAGATCGCCGCCGGGTCGCCGAGCGCGTAGAGGTATGTGCTCGCCTCGACGTCTTCCGGCGTGGCCTCCCGGGACAGGTCCATGGTCTCTGCCTGAATCGCGTAGAACAGGGCGGTCGCGAGCCAGGCGTCCGGCTCGAGGTCTGCGGCCCTCAGGTACTGGACCATCATGGTCGCACACGCCCCGAGCCCCGGTCTGACGTCGGTGAACTGGACGGCGGTGTCGGAGCGTACCGGATGGTGATCGACCACGGCGGAGACGATACGCCCTTCGGGCAGCGAGTTATTACCCGCACGCGGCTGAGTGTCGACGAGCGTGATCGTACTGCCGGGCGTCACTTCGATGTCTTCGAGGCGCTCGAAGTCGATCTCGAGCTCGTGGATCACGGCTCGGTTTTCGGCCCGTCCTACGATGCCGCCGAACGCGACTCGTGGCGTCTTTCCGGTCGTCCGGTCAAGCAACACGGCCATGGCCGCCGCGGAAGCCAACGCGTCCGGGTCGGGGTTGTCGTGCGTGAGGACGAACAGGCGGTCGGCCCCGTCCACCGCGTCGAGCAGCGAAGCGAGCCTGTCGGTCCACCCAACGGGATGCGGGGTCATGTGTCTGAGCAGTCGCCATGCGGATACGGGTGCCCGCAGTTCGGGCAGTGACCGCCCTTGCAGCCGAACAGGCGAAGCGCGAGTCGCGTGCCGCAGTGGAGACAGGGCTCCAGCAGGTTCGAGAGGAACGGATTCGTCGCGGACTCGGCCGCGACGGTCGTCTCGGGCCCGTGTCCGGGGATGAGGATGGTCTGCTGCGGAAGGGAGAGCACCTTGGTGACGATCGCATCCAGCAGGATGTCGAGATCTCCACCTGGAAGATCCGTCCGCCCGATCGAGCCCGCGAAGACGACGTCGCCGACGAAGGCCCCGGGACCGCCGACCAGCGTGACGCTGCCGGGAGAATGCCCCGGGGTCAGACGGACTCCGAACTCCAGATCGTCGAAGCTGACGGCGACGCCCTCGGTGAACTCGACATCGGGCGGCGGCGGCGTTTCGATTCGAAGACCGAAAGCCAGCGCATGCTCGGCCGCACGCTCGTATAGCGGCAGGTCATCGGGGTGCAGGTAGATCGGCGCGCCGAACTCGCGCGCGATGTGAGCGACGCCGCCGACATGATCGAGGTGCGCGTGGGTCAGCAGGATGGCCGCCACGTCGCCGCCGGCTTCGCGGATCACCGCCTCGATGCGTTGGCCCTCGTCACCGGGGTCGATGACGACGAGCCGCCCGGCATCGGTCGGCCCGATCACGTAGCAATTGGATTGGAAGGGCCCGACGGTGATCCGTCGGGTCAGCGTTTCGGGAGCCCTAGGGGCGGACTGCTCACTGGGAGACGTACGGGCCGTCCGGGCGTCAGACGGCGAAGGAGGTGCCACACCCGCAGCTGCCGGTGGCGTTGGGGTTCTCGAACGTGAATCCGGTCCCCTGGAACGAGCTGTGGTAGCCGATCCTGACCCCGGCGAGATACTGCGCGCTGAACGGGTCCACGACGACGCGCACGCCTTCGGAGTCGAAGGAGAAATCGTCATCTCTGACTTCGTTGTCCATGTCGAGGCCGTACTCGAACCCGGAACAGCCGCCGGGGATCACGCTGATTCGGAGCACCGATTCGCTCGGGGTGCTCGACTGGAACTCCTTCACCTTCTCCGCCGCCTCCGGCGTGAGGTGCACCACGGGCTCGACCGTCGTCCCGGCATTCATCGTTTCGCTCATACCGCCTGTGTCTCCCGGGCCTCCGCTGGCGCCTCTGCGCCGGCTCCATGGCCCTCTTCCAGGTCCTGCAGATACTTCTCGGCCGCGAATACCGCCGTCGTCGCGTCGCCGACGGCGGTCGTGATCTGTCTGATCAGCTGCGACCGCACATCTCCTGCCACGAAGAAGCCGGGAACGTCCGTCCGCATGTCGCGATCCGTCACAATATAACCGGCCGAGTCATGCTCGACGTGAAAATCGACCACGGCGACATTCGGCGTGAATCCGACGAAGATAAACACGCCCGTGGTGGAAAGTTCCGAGCGCTCGTCAGTCTTCACATTGCGAAGTGCGAGGCCGGTGACGTTTTCGCCATCGCCCAGAATCTCCTCGACGACGGTATCCCACACCACCTCGGTCTTCTCGTTCTTCAGAAATCGGTGCTGAAGAACCGCCTGCGCGCGAAGCTCGTCGCGCCTGTGGATGAGGGTCACGGAGGATCCGTACCGCGTGAGGAACTCGCCCTCTTCCACGGCCGAGTCGCCCCCACCGATCACGGTGATATCCTCGCCCTTGAAAAACGCACCATCGCAGATCGCGCAGTACGAGACGCCCCGCCCCATGTACTCCTTCTCGCCGGGCACGTCGAGGGGCCGTGGGGTGCCGCCGGCCGTGTACACGACCGCCGGCGCTCGGTAGACGGTGCCGCCCTCGACCTCGACCAGAAAGTGGCCGTCTTCTTCGCGCCGCACCTTCTGCACGTGACCGCGGGTCGGCTCCACGCCAAATTTCTTTGCGTGGTCGGCCATCTTCTGAGCGAGTTCCATCCCGCCCACATTCTCGAGCCCCGGATAGTCGTCGACGAGCTCCGTCAGGAGCAGCTGTCCCCCGGGGAACCCGGCCTCGATCATCACCGCGTCCATCTCGGAGCGCCCCGCATAGAGCGCCGCGCAAAGCCCTGCCGGCCCCGCGCCCACGATGATCAACTCGTGATCATGGATCGTCTTCTCTTCCACCGTCTCGCCCACCGCTTCGTGTTCTCGTTTCATCGACCGACGCCACCCCGCATCGCGGGCGCGCGGTCGCAGATCTCGTCAAACCACCGCTCGGGCACGGGCTCCGCTCCCACATCCGCCTTGCGATGGGTGGTCGGCCCGTGCCAGTCCGATCCGCCCGACCGCAGAAGATCGAGCTCTGCCGCGATCCCGTTCATCGCACTCCTGGTCTTCGCCCGGTTCGCCGGGTGCAGGACCTCTACACCATCGAGGCCCTCGGCGGCCCACCGGCGCACATCGTCCACCCCGTGGACTCTCGCCGGGTGCGCGAGCACCACCACCCCCCCGGCATCGTGCACGATCTCGAACACCTCCCGAGGCGAAACCGGCTGCTTTTCAACGAACGCGGGGCCGCCCCGTGAAAGATACTGCCGAAACGCGTGATTTACATCGTCGACGTGCGACCCCGCGATCATCGCCCGCGCTACGTGCGCCCGCGTCGGCGCGGCGGGTCCGGCCTGCTCCTCGACGTCCGAGTAGGGCATCCCGACCCCCTCGGCCTGGAGGCACGCGACGATCTCCCGGGCACGTCGGCGGCGGTCGCCGTCGAACCTCTCGAGAAACGCCTGCAGGGCCGGATTCGTTCGGTCGAAGCCGAACGCGAGCAGGTGCACGGACACCCCCGGCTCAGTGGCGGAGATCTCCGAGCCCGGGATAAACCGCAGCCCCAGCCGGTCGGCCTCCGCTTCGGCTTCGTCGAGACCGGCCGTGGTGTCGTGGTCCGTGAGGGAGAAGCCGGCGAGTCCGAGGCTCGCGACCCGCTGAACGACTTCGGTCGGCGAAACCGTGCCGTCGCTTCGGTTCGAATGGAGGTGGAGGTCGACACGCCCCGGGTCCCCAGTCGGGGGGCCATTACGGTTCAAGATCCGTACGTCGGATACTCTGCAGGGGCGCCCATCGAGCCCGATTGGTCGAACAGGTCCCTGAGCTCCTCGGCGGTAAGATCGCCCAGGTCGTCCACGTCGCCGAACCGGTCACCGACCGGGATGACGCGATACGGACGCTGATTCGTCGACTCGCAGAAGAAGACCACGTTCCTGGCCGGCCGCGACCCTCCCAGCTCCGCCCTCCACGTGTCGCCGTCCGCCTTTATCGTCGCACTCACTGCATGTCCTCCGGTTCCACGAAGACCGACATGGCGAGGGCCTCCTCGACGTCGACGCCCCGGTCGGCGACCTCGATCGTCGCCACCCCGTCCCGGTGCCGGCCGACCATCCGGATCTCGGTGCCGGGGAACAGACCGAGATCGGCCAGCCGGCGCAATGCTTCGGCACTGTCGTCCGAGACTTCTCGAACGGTGCCTCTGCACCCATCAGCGAGCGTCGGAAGCGCGACCCACGCTGTCTCCGCGATCTCCCCGGTGCGGGTGGGGATCGGGGAGCCGTGCGGATCCACAGCCGGTTCGCCGAGCGCGCGGGCCATCCGATCGATGAGGGCGTCGCTGGCCGCGTGTTCCAGGCGTTCGGCCTCGGCGTGCACGTCATCCCATGCGTATCCCAGCTTCTCGATCAGATAGAGCTCGAGGACCCGATGACGACGAATGATCCGGAGGGCGGTCAGTTCGCCCGAGGCCGTCAGCCTGACTCCGCGATATGGCCGGTGCTCGAGAAGACCGCTCTCGGCGAGGCTCTTGACCATGTTCGTGACCGACGCCGCGGACCGCTCCAGCTCGTCCGCCAGTGCAGTCGTCGATACGGACGACGAGGCTCCCTGAAGTTTGTAGACGGCCTTCAGGTAGTCCTCGACCGCACGGCTCTGACCGCCGGGGCTCTCCACGTCGCTCACGCCGCTAGCGAGTGAAGTCCTCGTCCGGCGACAGCGAGACGAGGTATTCGGCGATCAACTCGCTCGCGGCGTCGAGATCCGCGAGATCGATCAGCTGGTTGGGACTGTGCATGTAGCGATTCGGAAGCGACACCACGGCGGTCGCGACCCCGGACCTCGTGGTGAAGATCCCGTCCGCGTCCGTCCCCGTGTACGAGGGCGCCGCCTGCCACTGGACGTCGACACCGGCCCGCTCCGCCGCGGACGCGAGGCCCTCGAGCATCTTATGGTTGATCACCGCTCCGCGACTCAGCACCGGCCCACCACCGAGCCGCACGTCGCCGTGCTCCTTCTTGTCGATGTGAGGGTGATCCGTCGCGTGCGTCACATCGATGACGATGGCCGCCTGAGGCGCGAGATCGAAACTGCTCGTCCGCGCCCCACCCCCCGAGCGCGCGCTGATCTCCTCCTGAGCCGTTGCCACGGCCACCGCCCGAGCTCCGACACCTTTCTCACCCGCGCGACGAAGCGCCTCGAGCGCGACGGCTGCCCCGGCGCGATCATCGACCGACCGGCCGGCGAGGCGTCCGGCCCCGAGATCCAGAGTGTCCGAGCGGATAATGGCCACGTCGCCGATCGACACACGCGATCTGGCGTCATCGCCGTCCGCCGCGCCGATGTCGACCCAGAGCTCCTTGAGCTTGACGGCCTTCTCCCGCTCGTCGAGAGGCATGAGGTGGATGGCCCTGCGACCGATCACACCTGCGAGCGTACCGCCGGACGCCAGCACGTCGATCCGTTGGCCCACCAGCACCTGGGCGTCCCAGCCTCCGACCCCGCGGACGAACAGATATCCGTCGTCGTCGATGTAGTGGACCATCAGGCCGATCTCGTCGACATGGCCGGCGAGCATGACCGTGGGCGACCCGGTGTCGGCGTGCGCGGCATACGAGTTCCCGTGGACGTCGGACCACACGTGGGGTGCGAATCCGGACGCCAGATCGCGCCAGACTTCGGCCGCCGGGGATTCGAAACCGGAAGGACCAGGGGCGTCCAGAAGCCGGCGCAGCGTATCTTCGAGGGGCGTGCTCATCGTGAAGAAGACCCGGGAGTGGAGCGTGTGATTGCGGCGGGTCGCCGCCGAGTCGCGCTAAGCTAGACCTCGGTTCAAGACTTCCGCAAACCCTGGCTTCCCGGCCGCGCCGGGACGCGGACTATGGTGTGGCGAAGAGCGAGTCCGAGAGCGCCGGATTGAGTTGGACATCGTCGATGCGGAGCTCTTTCGTGGGCATCCCCTCGGCGTTCAACCAGCGACGCGCCACGACGTACGTGAAGTCGCCCACCCGCCCGAAACCGCTCCAGATGGTGCGATTCCGACTCTCTTCCGTCCTGTCCTGCTCGATATAGTGGACTTCTTCGGGAAACGGATCCTCATCCAGGAAGTAATAGAAGTACCGATCTCCCGGGTGGGCCCCTATGTCGTCACCGAACGTGACGAGGACCTCGTATCCGCCATCCGCGAGAGCGGTCGCCCGCCGGTTCACGCCCGGGTCGAAGAGCTTGTACGGGAGTCCGAACCAGTAGACGACGTCGCGTCCCACATACTCGGTCTCCTCGACCTCCTTCGTATCGGCCCGCATGGGTAAGTCATTGAGCGTCGCCCAGGCGCCCGACCCGGTCCAGGTCTGCACATACAAACCCTCCGCCTCGGGTCTCTCGACTCTCGCCTGCTCCATCCCATCGACGAGACGCATCTCGACCCGGCGGGGTCTCATTCGTCGGATCTCCCCCGCCGAATCGAACCAGACCGTAGTGATGGTGAAACGGGCCGACTCGACCCCGCGCCAGACCTCCATGCCCCCGGCCTCCGCGAGCCACGCACCCACGAGTGAATCGGCGAGCACCTGATCGGGTGCGCGCTCCGCATCGGCCGTCGAAGGGCCGGACGCACCGCATGCGCCGGCGGTCGAGACGGCCGCGAACACGAGCACACGCGTCGAAATCGGGATTCGCACTTGGGCCTCCGTCGAGGGGTTAGCGGACGCGGGAAGCTAGGGCACGGAGCGAGTCGGGCGCCAACGCCGCTCGCAGGGTAACCACCATGCCGTCCACCAGGTTCCGTGTCTCCACGGGTACGTTGGTGCGGGCACGCGCCGCGGCCGGAGCCTCCCGTGGCAGGTCCTCCGCGACATCCTGCGCCCCCGGATCGGAGCCCGCGAGCCACTGGACGACTTCGACCTGATCGCCCGACGGGAGCCGCTGAAGGACCCGGATGAAACCGGAGCCGCCGGCCTGTAGCGCGACCACGTCGAGATCCGGTACTCGAAGCGGCGGACGGCCCAGGATCCCGATCGCCTCGGACTCATCGATCGTTCGCCATTCGACGCCGGCGAGCATCACATCCCGGTCGCTCGCGGTGATCGTCAAGGCCTCGACGCGCCGGCTCTCGAATGGTTCCGCGGCTTCTGGCGGGGACGGAAGGGTGACGTCGACCTGCTCCCGCTCGCCGGCGGCCTCGGCTCCGGACGCCTGGCCGACCGCCCGCTCCTGTCGCTCCCCGGCCCGGATCTGGTCGAGCGTCCCGGCGGCCGCGGCTTCATCGGCCGATTTGGCCGCGGTGTCCCGCGCCTCACCCTCGCGACCCACCTGATCCGCCTCGACCTCGGCCCGCAGATCCTTCTGCAGAGCGTCGGATCGCCCCCGGCCCTCCGCCGGGTCTGGTGTCGCTTCCTCCAGCGAAGCCTGAGGCTCCGGCGCCGCGGGAGCCGCAACCGGACGGTCCTCGGCCCGATCCTCGAATTCGAGGGCGCCAGCGACGTCATCGGGACCCGCGATCCGCTCGTTGGCCGCGTCGGCTCCGGACTCGACGCCCCGCGAGACCTCCGATTCGGCCGCAGGCTCGATCTGGGCGACTGATACCTCTCTCGGTGCGAGGACTTCCGTCGGCTCGCGCATGAGCGCGTTCCCCATCCAGCCGGCGCCCAGCGCGACGAAGATGCCGGCGGCCCAGGCGAGCCGCTCCCCCGTCACCCGACGTGTGGCTCTGCCGTCGGCGGAGCCCACTATCGTCTCGAAGGGAGGAGCCTCGACGCCCGGAAGGGCCGCCCCGAGCAATTCGCCGGCGCGGTCCCGAATCGCACGCTCCTCCTCTAGGAGCGCACGACAATCGGCGCACCGGCTCAGGTGCGCGGTCAGCTCCTCGGCCGCGCGACCATCGATGGCGGCGAGTGCCCCATCGAGATATGCGTGAAGCTCACCCTCTGTCGCGTGCCGCATCGTTCTCCAGTCCCTCGTACTCGGCGACCAGCCGTCGCCTGGCTCTGGCCAGCGTCGTCCCTATCGCTCCCACCGCGAGTCCCGTTTGCTCGGAGATCTCCTGATAGCTACTCCCCGCGTTCCAGAGGAGGAGCACCTCCCGATCTCGCTCGGACAACCGTCCAAGCGCCTGGGCGACGTCCTCGGAACGCTCGTCCCGTTCCATTCGTCGTGGCGCGTCGGCTTCCACCGCCTCCGCCGATTCCACCTCGGACTTCAACAGCTGGAGGTGGTGCTTGCGTCTGACCGCCGACCGGGCCTCGTCCCGCGCGAGGTTGGCGGCCACCGAGAACAGCCACGCGCGCGGGTTGTCGGGCTCGTGACGTAACGCGCGGACGAACGTCTCCTGCGCCAGGTCGTGGGCCCGCTCGGGATCCCACACCTTGCCGTTCAGGAACCGGTGAAGGTCCTGATAGGTGTCCGTGTACACCGCGCTCCAGTCGACGCTCACGTGCCGTCCGTGCTCCGGTCGATCGTGCGACCCCATCCCTGTGAATCCGCCCGCGATCTGGCCTCCAGTGGATAGGACGACCGTCGCCCCCGTTCTTGCACAAAGCGGTCGGTCGGCGCTCGATTGGCCCGGGACTTCACGAAAGGACCGGGATGATCCAGGAACCGACTGCCGTCTTCGCTTATCTGGCGGGCGCGCTCGCCCTCGTCTTCTGGGTAAGCGGTCAGTCCAGGTTCGAGGGGCTCTTCCGCATCACCCCGCCCGTAATCTACGCCTATTTTGTCCCGACGATCTCCACGACCCTCGGGATCATTCCAGCCGCCTCGCCCACCTACGACTGGATGGTGAGATACCTCCTCCCCGTCGCGCTGCTCCTCCTCATGATCACCATCGATCTGAAGAGCGTGGCACGACTCGGGAAGGTCGCCCTGGTCATGCTCGTAGCCGGGACCGTCGGGATCGTGATCGGCGGCCCGATCGCCTTCCTGGCCGTCGGCCGGTGGCTGCCAGAAGGCGCCTGGACCGGTCTGGCGGCTCTCTCCGGCTCGTGGATCGGCGGGACCGCGAACATGATGGCCATCGCGGGGAGCGTTGGAACCCCCGACGCCATGATGGGGCCGATCATCGTCGTCGACACGGTCGTCGGCTACGGTTGGATCGGCATCATGCTGTTCCTCTCGGGCTATCAGGATCGGTTCGATCGCTGGATCGGCGCCCGCACCGACACGATCGACGAGGCCAACCGGCGTCTTCGGGACATGGATGCGGATCGTCGTCCGATCGAGCTCCGCGACGGCGCGATGGTCCTCGGGCTCGGGTTCGCGGGAGCCGTCCTGGCGGTCCGCGCCGGTCAAGCGCTTCCGGCTTTGGGCACGCCCACCATCATCAGCAACACGACGTGGGCCGTGCTGATCGTCGTCACGGTCGGCCTCGCCCTTTCATTCACGCCCGCACGGCGTCTCGAGCATGCGGGCGCATCGCGGCTTGGATACGTGGCTCTGTATCTCCTCCTGACGGCCATCGGTGCGCAGGCCGACCTCGCCGCGGTTGTCGAGGCTCCCGCGTTTCTGGCGGCAGGTGTGATCTGGCTCGCGATTCACGCCGGGATCCTCCTCGTGGTCGCACGCTGGGTGAAAGCGCCGCTCTTCTTCTTCGCGACCGGATCGGCGGCAAACGTCGGCGGCGCGGCCTCGGCCCCCGTGGTCGCGGGGGTGTACCACCCCGCCATGGCGCCCGTCGGCCTGCTGATGGCGGTCGCCGGATACGTGCTCGGGATCTACGCCGCGCTCGCCTGCGCCTGGATGCTGGGCTTCATCGCGGGCTGATCGACGGCGCTTCCACAGCCCCTACCAGGTAGGGTCGTCGCGCAGCAGGTCGGCGATCTCGTCCGCCGGCGCCGGACGGGCGAGGAAGAACCCCTGGCCGGAGTCCACCCCGATTTCGCGCAGCAACGCGAGCTGTTCCGCCGTCTCGATCCCCTCCGCGGTGACGTCCAGATCCAGCTCGCGCGCGAGGGTGACGACCGTGCGGACGATGGCGTTGTCCTGCCGGTGCTCGGCCAATCCGTCGACGAACAACCGATCGATCTTGAGCGAATCCGCTTCGATGTTCCGGAGATACGCCAGTGAGGAGTACCCTGTCCCGAAGTCGTCGATCGCGATTTGAAGTCCCTGGGCGCGGAGCTGGTGAATCCGGCCGGTGTCGCGCATCAACTCGCTCTCGGTGATCTCGATTCGCAGCTGTTCCGGTTCCGTCCCGGTCTCGTCGAGGATCGCGAGGATCTCCCCCTCCAGGTCGGGCTGCTCGAACTGTTTGGTCGAGAGGTTCACGGCGACGACGAGGTCGCGTTTCGACCCGACGATCCCCTGAAATGTGTGAAGCGCCTCGCACGCACGACGCATCACCAGGTACCCGAGCGGGACGATCAACCCGGTCTCCTCGGCGACCGGAATGAACTCGTCCGGCCCCACCAGACCACGAGACGGGTGCCGCCAGCGGACGAGCGCCTCCATGCCGGAGATGCGGCCCATCGAGAGAGACACGATGGGCTGATACACGTTGAACAGCTGCTCGCGATCGATCGCCTGGCGGAGATCGGTCTCCATCGCCAGCCGACCTGTAGCGCCGGAGTCGACCTCGGGGTCGAAGATCCGGTATTTCCCCGAGCCCTCGCTCTTCGCCCGGTACATCGCCACATCGGCGTAGCGGAGTAGATCCTCGGGATCTTCTACCTCGGGGGAGCTGAACGCGATCCCCACGCTCGCCGACACGTACATCTCCTGACCCGAGAACGTGAAGGGAGGCTCAATGGCGTCGAGGATTCTCCCGGCGACGACCTCCGCGTCCGCCTCCGTGATCCCGTATTCCAGCAGCACGCCGAACTCGTCTCCCCCGAGACGGGCGACGGTATCGCCCTCGCGAACGACGTTCATC
>Ga0224508_10002204_pt1 | contig 16866 bp, 15 predicted proteins | sample SF_Jan12_sed_USG_4_FD_170157 | JGI IMG/M metagenome (GOLD analysis project Ga0224508, IMG submission 170157) | Sediment microbial communities from San Francisco Bay, California, United States - SF_Jan12_sed_USGS_21 | ecosystem: Environmental > Aquatic > Marine > Sediment | place: USA... | reverse complement strand
CGAAACGAAGCCAGCCGAACCAGAGGCAATCGGGCGCGACAAGTTGCGCGGTCTGATTCTGGAAACGGCAAAAGAGAGTGCAGACCGCAAACTTGCATTTGCACTCGGGAGGGTCGCTCAATGAGTGATGACAATACGAACGAAGAAACCGCACGCGAAACCGTGACGGTGGCTCTGGACGACATCAAAGCAGTCGTCCGCGAAACGGTCGAAGAGACCGTAACGGAACGTCTCGAGGCCGAGGGCCTGGGGAAGGTCGATCGGTCGAATGTGGCTGTGAAGGCCGACGGAGATGATGATCAGAAATCGCCAAGCCGCTTTACCGTGGCCCCGGCATTCGAGAGGATGTATCGGTCTCTCCCCGAATGGGAAAGGGAGATCCGATCGCCTGAGATTGATCATCACATTTCAGATTGGGCCTTGGGCTTGATGCACAACAACCATGCACGGATGGCCCGTGCCCATGATGCAATCGCGCAGATCACTGGTCAGCGTGACCTCAACACGTCGGACGATTCGGCGCTGATTCCTGCGCCCTTGGCAGATGTCATCGTGACTCGAATGCAAAAGGAAGCAGTCATCGGTCCGAGATCGCGCCGGTTCACGAGTGAATCGACCACGCTTGCGGTGCCGACGGAAACGACATTCCAGACGGCCGAGATGGTTCTTGAAGCTGGGGCTGCGACCCCGACGGACAGGTCGACTGGAACCGTGACGTTGACGAAAGTCAAGACGGTCGTGTCGACTCGATCGAGTGTTGAGTTCATCGAAGACAACGCATTCAATGCGGTCAGCTTTCTTTCGGAAGGCGCTGCGAAGGCGATTGCGCTTCAAAACGATGCGCAGGATATGACGCTGGGGGATGGATCCGCCGACGATCAGACCGACGCACTCGAAAATAATGGCTCCATTACGGAAGTCGACGCATCGGTGGGACGTTGGCGTATGCCGATATGGTGACGCTCTGGTACTCGCTGCTCAGTCAGTATCGACGCGGAGCCGTCTGGATGGCGGGCAATCTGACGATCAAAGAGATCGCGCAGATCGAAGACTTGAACGGTCGACCCATCTTCACGCCTGGTATGAATGAAGCGGGCGTGATTTCGGGTGGTCAAGGGGCACCGGGAGTCGGGACGATCTTCGGGCGTCCTGTTCTCGAGGTTCCAGCGAGTGCAGGCGTGATGTTCCTGGGCGATCTGAACTACTACGGGGTCCTCGAGCATGGTCAGATTCGCGCGGAGTTCAGTAGGGACGAGGCGTTCCTGACGGACGAATTGACCTGGAAATGGGTCCAGCGTCGTGATGGTGCGGTTCTTCAGGCGGAAGCCTTCAAGAAGTTCGGCGGTATCACTGAAGCGTAACGAGTAGAGCGTTAGCCGGGGGGCGTGGTGTCCCCCGGTTTTCGCCCTGACTGATTGAGGGGGCAGCATGGACAGAGACGCATCACAGGAAACACCCGAAGCCAAGGCTGCGCCGGAATCGCCCGGCGTCTCGAGGGAGATGCGTAAGCAGATCCGAATGGCTGCTCGGCAATTCGAACGACGCGGTTCGATCGAGGACGGGCAACGGCTCATCGAGCTCGTATCGGAGATCGCGGGAGATGTAACGGAGAAGGCTCCTGCGAAGAAAGTTTCGCGGAAGAAAAAAGCAGCGGCGAAGGCACCCGATGTCGAGCCGGATGTAGAGGAATAGAGCGGTGACGGTTTCGCAGCGAATCACATCTACGACCATCGCGGGCACTCTCGGGGGCTTCGTCGGCGTCGACTTGCCGTTCGCGGTAGTTAGCGATTCGCTGCGAATTACCCGCGTCGATTTCCGGGTTACGGATGCGCCAAGCGGCGGCACCGTGGACGTGATGATCAACAACACGCCTGGCGGCGCAGGGACGAAGACAGTCCCGGCGACGATTGCCGACGGTACGCGACACGCATCCGTTACGGCAGACGTGTTGCTCGAGGCGGGCGAGACGCTCTACCTGCGCGTCACCGATGAATCGGGCTCGGCAATGGGGCTATCGGCCTCGGTCGAGTTGTCGCTGCTCACGGGTCAACAGGTAACGGTCTTCCTCTCGACGCTGCCCAACGTGAAAGACTCGGCTGGGATTTCGGGCACGGGTGACGATCTGATCTTGACGCGGCATCTCGAGGCTGTCTCGCGTGGGATGCAGAACTACATGGCGCGCGAGATTCCCAAGATCATTTACACGGACGAGCGGCATTTCCCGACGGGTCTCAACTCGGCGCTAGTCCTTTCACACGATCCCATTGTTTCAGTCGAGGGCATCCGGGTAGGCAACGTGGCGTTGACTTCGGACGATTGGCGGATCGAGGGGGGCCGGTTGCTGCGTCGTGTCTCGAGCGATTTGGCGCTCAACTGGACGAAGGGAACCGAGGTAGAGGTCGATTACACGGCAGGCTACGAAAACATCCCCTCGGATCTCGTGGACGCTTGTACGCAGGAGGTTCTCCGGCGCTGGTTCCAGACACCGAAGGGCGGCGGCGATGGAGCTCACGTCGTATCGACGACCCCGGAAACGGGCGACTCGACGGCTTACACACAAGAGGAATGGATGCCGCAGACGTTGGCGGTCATGCGAACGTATCGGAGGATGTTCTAGTGGCCTCGATTACGCTCACGGTGACGGGCGATGACGATCTGCGGCGCACCGTGCGGAACATGAACCCGGAGACAAATCCGAAGTTTGTGCGGTCTGCACTCACGAAGGGTGGGCTGTTGATTCAGCGCAATGCCGCACGAAAGCAGATCATCCCCGGCGGCAAGGCACCGCCTGCGAAGAAACGTTTGACGAGCCGGACGGGTACGGGGCGTCGGTCGATTCGTGTCGATCGGAGTGGGCTGAGTCGTTTCTACGTGGACATTGGCTCTGATCTCGAATATATGAAGCTCCACGAGATCGGCGGCACGGTACAGCGACGGCAACACGCGCGCCGGACGAAGTCGGGCAACCTGGCAGCGGTCACCGCTCACTCGGCGACGTTCCCTGCGCGCCCGTACCTGGCCCCCGCACTCGATGCGGTCAACGACGAGCTCGAGCAGTTGTTTTTCGAAGCCTGGGATCGGGAGGCGCGTAAGTGAGCATCTCGCGGCCTTACAAGATCATGGAAGAACTCGCGCCGCTCTGGGAAGCGATCCCGACGATTGGTGCGGTTGAGATCGGATACCGCAACCCGTCGAAGATCGAAAACGCGCAACTCGGCCTGGCGCGGGTGTTGATCTACAACCCGACGACGGCAGAAGCGTCGCGCCCGGTTTTCGGCTTGCAACAGTTTGAATACGGTTTCACGGTGCTTGTAGTGGGACTCGAGGGCGACGAAGACAATCAGCTATGGAATGCACAGCGAATGGCCGAGGTCGCTAATTCAGCGATTACCGAAAATGCCGATCGGGTCTACATGAGTCCGGGTTCGGTGGTGGTATCGGAAGCGTCGAAGGGGCGGACCGTGGTCGTCGCGTTTCTAACGGCTGAGTTCGAGGGAGGGATTTCCGCTGGCGAGCTTGACTGATCTCATTACCGACGTATCTGTGAAGGTGGGCAACCTGTCAGGGGTTGGCGTCCGCATGTCGCAGGATTATGGCGACGATACGGTGGAGTTTGATGACAGTTTGGCGCAGACGAATTTCCAGATTCGCGCGACGTTGCTCAATGAGGTGAATTCAGATTCGGCGGCATCGAAGCAAGTCGCACAGGTAGAGGTATTCCTTCATTTTGCGATGAACTCGGTCATCGACGACGAACAGGCATATACATCGGGTGTTATGGCGACGACGCAATCGGCGATGCTTGATCGCGATTGGTGGACGGATCTTTCGTCTGTGTTCTCGGTAGTAGATGGCGACGGCGCGGGGCCAGTAGTCAACGAGACACCCGAGAGGGTGGGGAAGCTTTTAAGTTATTCGATCGGCGTACAGGTAGCCCTGGCACCGTAGGAGGGATGAGAGATGGCCGGAACATTCACTAGAGAAGTGGGGATCGCCTTCGGGGCGCAAACGGTAGAGGGAACGGCAGACGCGACGATTGCCGGGCTATCGGGGTCGTTGACGCTGAGCGACGGCATCGTCCTCGGTGATGCGAACTCGGGCATTGTGTCGTCGGGGATTTCGCACAGTTTCACGCGGCGACTCAACGAGAAGCCCCCGCTCTCGGGTAGTTTCACGAAACAATCGTCTGATTTTCTGGAAGAACAAATCGCTTTGTCCTTCGCGTTGCCGCTCTCCGGTCCACGTAACGACACAACGGCGACGCCGGTCGATGGGGATTTCGTGGGTCGGGTCGGGGTGGAAGCTCTCTATCGCTGCGCCGGGCTTTTCGGTGCGGCGTCGGGCACTCCTGGTCACCAGTATATTCCGATTGATGTCGACCTGATTACGGCGAAGCTGTTCGATTCTGGGAATTATTGGGTCATCAAAGACATTCGCGGGGACGTGTCAATCAATCTGACTCCTGGCGAGATCGCGGTAGCGACCTACACGCTTTCCGGCATCGTCGATTCATTCGGAGCGGTCGCGTTTCCGACCTTCGATTACGAGGAACTCGGGACGGTTTCGGCTCCTGTGGTGGCTTCGGTTTCTCCCGTCTGGGGTTTTGATCCAGAGGAAAGGGGATGGACGTCGCTGACAATCGGCGTTTCCAATTCGATCGAGTCGATCCCTGATTCTGCATCGGATACGGGCAGTTCATTCGAGCAGACGAATCGTGAGATCACTGTTTCGATGACGATCAAAGATACGGATACAGATATTGACTTCACGCGGACGAATCTGGTCGGAACTACTGCGCCCACGGACGATTTGACTGCGACTATCGGAGACGCCGCAACGGGGAGTGATCCTGCGCTAGCGGTATTGATTGAAGCTCGGAATCTTGAAGTCAGAAGCTATACGCCAGACGTGGCGGGTACACAGGCAGCGTCGACCATCACGGCAGTCTGTACGGCGACTATTGTTGCAACCGAATTCAAACTCGAAAACGTCTAGGGGGATGGGTCTAGGTGGCGAAGGATCTCCGTGTCAAGGCCCGACTCGAGGCCGACGTATCGCAACTCAGATCGGAGCTCGCGAAAGCGGAGACGTCCCTTTCGAAGTTCAATGACGAGGCGAAAGAGACAGAAGATCAGTCCGGCGAGACCGGCGGCGCACTCGATAACCTAGGTAAAAAATTTACGATCGTCGCCGGTAGCGTCGGTTTTGTCGTTTCAGCATTTAAGAAGATGAAAGAACTTTTTGATGTTGTAGCTGAAGCTGCATCACTTCAAGAGGTTGCGATAACACGCCTAGACACGGCCCTGGAAAGAGCCGGAGCTGGGGCCTCTGGCTTTTCTGAAGCATTGCAAGGCCAAGCTCTAGAACTTCAGAATCTCGGGCTCGAAAGCGATAAAGCCATAATAAGTGTGCAGGCTCTTTTGCTGCAACTTGGCGTTGCCCCGTCTCAGATAATGGAGGCGACACAGGCGAGTCTTGACTTGTCCGCAGCGCTTGGAATCAACCTCGAAAGTGCAGCGCAAAACGTCGGGCAAACCGTTAGCGGATTCGCTGGCGAACTCGGGTCTAGGGTTGTGCCCGAATTAGAAAACTTGAGCAAGTCCGCGCTAGAGGCAGGGGACGGAATCCGGCTCTTGAGTGAAGAATTCGAGGGCAGCGCCCTAAAGGCCGCTAGTGATTATGCTGCTGGCGTGAATGCGGTCGTTTTAGCACAAGAGCAGTTGTCTATAAATTTCGGTAAAGGCATAACAGAGGCGGAGGGCGTTGGTGAAGTTTTGAGCGTTCAGGCGGCAGCCTACCGAACACTGGCTGCGGAAGTTGGTTTTACCGATGTCATTATCGGCCATCTTAACAGAGGCTTGGAGAATCTCGAGACCGTCTTGGTCGTCGGAGCAATCAAGGCGCAGCGGTTTGGAAATGCAATTTTCGGCATAGACAAAGAAGTCAAAGAACTGACTGAAGATGAGAAGAATCTAGAAATCAGCATCGCCGCATCTAATAGGCGAATGGAAGAACGCGAAGCGGCGGCAGCGGCAGCGGCGGCAGGTACAAAAGATTTCCTGGCAGACGTGAAAGAGCTGGGCGTTGCTCTCGAAGGCGACCTTAACAAACAGATGGAAGAGAATATCGACCTACTCGAAAGGTCCGATCTGGCGTATCGGCAGCAGATCATCTCGCGCGAGGATTTCGAGAATATAGAGCGTGCCATCATAGACACGAATGAAGAACTTAACGACACATTCAAGGCGCAATCCGACAACCTGGAAGAGACGGGGAGCGCATTCAATTCTGGCACGACCGCAGTCGGAGGATATCAGGGCGGGCTAGTGGATTTGCAAGGTGAGATAGACAACACGATAGCGGCAAATGATCGACTAACCGCGAGCCTGAATAGCGTCCCCTCAAGTTCATTCGGCGGCGCAATCGCAGTCGGCACGGGTAGCGCCCTGGCTCCATCCATATTCACCCCGACCCGCTCTCAGCTTGACGACGGGCGCAATCCCTCTACCGGCGGCACGCGAACGAGGACTTCTGCCTAATGGCGTACCGACAACCGGCATTCATGGTCGAGCATCCCCTTGCAGCGCTGGCTGTTTCGGCGATCACCGATGCACAGATGGATAACGCCGACAAGCGGGCCTTGATGGACTACCGCCAAGGCGAGCTCGCGGTCCACAACATCTCGGCATCGGGACATTTTACGTGGGTCGACTTCGGGGCGGCGATTGCATTCAACCGCCTAGTGATGCCTGCGGGCCATAACCTCGAGGGTGAAACGCTCACGATCTCATGTGATGACGCTTCGGACTTCGTTGGCGCAATAGCACAAGGTGCCCCCGTGGTTCCAGCTGGCGTATTGGATCATACGATGTCGTCGCCGGCCACATCGCTGCGGTATTGGGGCATAAACTACTCGGGCACGGGGCAATGGGAAGTGCCTGAGTTCTGGTTCGGCACGTATCAACAGCTCGTCACGGCGCACGTCGCCCATAGCTTCCCGAACGAATACCGATACCAGCAAACGCAGATCGAATACCCGGGTGGGTTTGCCGTCAATCAGCTTTCCGTGCCGCGCCGGAAGTTTGCGCTCGAGGTTCGCACGGTGGCCCCCGCTGACGCAGACTATACGCTGCTCGATCTGGTGATGACCGAGGGGCGCGGGCGTCCGTTCTGGTACTGGCCCCCGGACGATACCGACCCTGGACCGTTCCTGGTCCGCCTCACGAAAGCGACGCGGGTACAGGATTTCTCCGTTCCGGCGTCGGCGCTGAAATACAAGATCAAGCTCGAGATGGAGGAGGAGACGCTGTGACGCTCTCTATCGACTCGGGCCAAGCGGACCTGGCATCTAAGGTCGAGGCGCAATGCGTGCCGCTCGTGGTGCTTGAGACGTTCTCAGACCGCGACGCGCAGACCGTCGACTCGACCTATTACTGGACGAAGGGCGGGCCGCTCAATTACGAATGGGACGGGGCCACGACGTCCTATTTCCATCCCGTTCTCGAGTCCGTGTCCGCGATCAATCAGGGTTTCGACCACATCCCTAATGGTCGGGTATTCGACACGCGCGAGGTCGTGACGCTGAGTCTCGATGCGACGCCCCGTGCGGGCACGTACCTGTGGAAGACGCTACTCGACGAGACGCTGATCGGAGCTCGCGTCACGATCGCGTCGTTGATGCTCGACCCGGTGGGCGCGATTGCCGATCCTCGTCGATTCGATATCACAGCGCTTGGCGATGTCCACGCGGTTCGGTGGCGTGGCGAGGTGACGAAACTCCCCGTCATGTCTGAGGATGCGCTGACCTTCGATATCCTGTGTGAGTCGTTTGAAAGTCCGTTCTTCCTCGAGCGGACTGCTTCGTTCTTCGCGCAATTCAAGCCCGACCTGGGGAAGCGAATCCCGTTCATTGTCGGATCGGCAAATGACGTCGAGGCGGTCCGCGTCTATCCGGGCGGCGTCGGTACGCTCGCGGTGGCGCTCACGACGGGATCTTCAGTCATCGACGTCTATCAGTTGAATGACCCGGTATATCAAGGGACGTTTCTCGGCGGCATCAAAATCAAGGTCGATGAGGAGGAATTCGAAGCTCTGACTGTGGCAGATCAAGGTGACAATATCTGGCGCTATGGATCGCTGACGCCCACGAATCCAGCTTCCGTTCACGACGTTGGGACGGCAGTATTCGAACAGCCGCTCTATCAGTTCAATGCGGTTTCCGGGCAGACGTGTAGTGCGTTGCGTGCCGCTCGCCTGGTGCAGTCCGACGCCCGTGCGGTACAGCCGAATATCCGACTGGAAAACAACTACTTGATCGACCCGTTGCGGGGTCCGGTCGCGCTCTTGATGGTCAACGGGCTAGTCGCCGCGTTTACAGCGGACTCTGATACCTACGGGAACCTAAGTCAGTTCGAAATGCGCGCCGATGTCGATGGCATGTATACGGTCGGCACGACGCCCACGGAACTCTGGGATTTCGGGGACGGTGGCGGCAGCGGTGCATCCGGTTGGTCGTCGTCTAGTTACCCTGGCGGGTTTACGACGGCAGCGAATATCACAGGCGGCGTCGAATTCACGGCAGAAGACGAGTATTCGGGCATGGAGAAGACGATTACGAGCGTCGACATGACGAACAAGGAGCTTCGCATGACGATCAACATACCCGAAGACACGCTAAACGACTTCATATCGCTGCAAATCCGTCTAGGGATACCGACTATTCCTGCGCTCGGCGACGATGCGGGCTGCACGATAACGATCACAAGCGGGATGCTTGCGCCGGATACGGATACGGAGATCAGAATCAGCGGCGCAAACACGCTACCGGGCGCAGACGTCACCGCGATCACGGAAATCGGATTCCTTATGATTTTCGGTAGCGATGACGGAGTGGACCGTACCTTCAAGTTCCTTGGCCCCGTTGAAACCTACGTGACGACACCCGTTCCCGATCATCCGACCGAGGTCGCAGAACTCGTCGTCGAGACGCTGATTGACGAATCGCAATACACGGTAGACGCGACGACCTTTGCAACCGCCAAGACGAACACGCCAAGCGTAGCGATCGGTGGCGATATCTCCGCACGCGGCGGGACAATGGGCGAGATCCTGGCGGACCTAGGCTATCACGGACGCACGAACTTCGCAGTCGATCACACGGGCGCGGCTAGCGTCGTGAAGGCATTCAATGCGAAGACAACGCTCGATTTTACGGCATCGGTTCGGACGCTCGAGACGTTCACCGATTTGCGCTTGACGAGTCGGGAACTGCTCGAGATCGCTAACCGTTTCCGCGTGTTGTACGCGCTCAATCCCAGCGCCAGCGCAGAGGACACGGGAGGCTATACCGAGGTGCTCGATTTGGCCGAGGCGGGGAACCCTACAGCGTTTACGAGCAAGGTCGCGAACTCGGTATTCACAGATTCCCAGACTGATTTCGGTATCCGCCCGGCGGCAGCGGTCGAGTTCCCAATGCTGAACGATCAGGCGTCCGTAATTGAGGTGTTTGCGTATTACGCAAGCGAGGCGATGCGCGGCAAGGCGCTCCGCTTATCGTGTCTCGTTCCCTGGTGGGAAGGGTACGATCTCGAGCGGGGCGACATCGTGGAAATACAACCCTCGTGGGCGACAACGGCAATCAAGTGCCGAATCACTCGCACGATTTTCGATTTCGATCGGAACGGCGTCGGGCTCAATTTGGAAGAGGTTACGTGATGGTGAGAAAATGGATTCTTCTAGCGTTGGCCCTGGTCGCGGTGGCGTTGCTGCCGTCGGTATCGGGTAGTCAGTCGGTATGGCCTGCGGATCGTGTCGAGTTTGACGATGACGAGAATCTGCAAGAGAAGCTCGACGCGGGCGACCTCGGCGCAGGGGCGACCCACGGCGACGGGGCAAATTGTTTGCCGGGCGAGTACCCCGACGGTGTGGATGAAAACGGAGCGGTCCAAATCTGTACCCCGGCGGCGACGGAGATCGACTCGAGCATTGCCACCCACAAAGCCCTACCGAACGACCACCACGTACCCCCGACGGTTTTCGTCCCAGACGCAGACATCACGAGCGACTATGCCGATCCGTCGACTGGTTTCGATGCTTCGGTAACGGCGAGTCCCCACGGTACGACAACGAACGCCCATCACGAGCCTTTCCCATTCGATGAGTTTGATGCGGTGGTCGATATCAGCGACCGGACGACTGCGTGCGAGAATTGGGCGACGGCGGTCGAGCCGTATATGAACGGGACGATCGGCACCGAGGGGGACTATCACGTCGCGGTGGTCGGGACTCCCGATGGTCAAATGTCGGAGACGCATTTCTATGACGAGTCGGGAGTCTGGCCCTACTTTTCCTGCTTCATGCTTCACCCCGAATCGAGCGACTCTCCGACCGGCGTTTGGCCTGACTCGAATGGACCGACGGCGGTAACGGACTTGGCTACGCGCAGCCGGGATCGTGGCGCGATGACTCTGCACATGATGACCGGCGAAATTCCAATCAACGAAGTAGGGATGACAAAGAACGCCTGTCTGTTCGACTTCGGTAACGGATATATAGCAGGGCGAAACGGAAATGATCCATACGGTCGATTGAACGGATCAATCAAGGTCGTCGGCGATACGCGCGTAACGGTGCAGAATGAATCGACGAGCGGCTATGCCGACGGCGGCACGGTCGGCGAGGGAATCCCGGAGGGCACCAGTACAACGCGGTTCTCTACCGGGACGTCGACCTTCGTTCCCTTCTGTATGCACGGCTCGACCTACGTCGACATGAGCAAGTGGACCGTCGATTGGTACATTGATGACGACGACATCGGTCTACACATGTCTGAAGCGTGGGGGAGTTCTGGTCCGATTGTCGATGCTGTCAATGGTGGCGAGGGTGTGGGAATCCAGTTCTTCGGCCCGATCAATAACACGATGGAGCTCAAAAACCTACGCGATCAGGACTATGGGATTGTATGGGGCGGTGGCGATGCTACCGACGATTCGGTTCATTACTGGACAAGTTGCGCATCGGGTAATTGTACGGCTACCACGGGCCGAGGGGTGCGGGGAGTAAAGATCATCGGCGGTGTCGTCGAGGGACATTCGCAAGCGTTGGGCGTGATGATCGACCCCGCGACGCGCTTCCATCTAAATCGAACCCATTGGGAATGTGGAACGGATGGCCCTACTCCAAATTGCGCGGTGGGTGGGTTCCTGTTTCGGCCTCAACTGTGCGACGGAACGGGAACGACTCCTGTCGCGAAGGGTCGTCCCGCTTGGGATGCCCCGGCGACTGAATGCGCTGTCAGTGGTGGCGCGGCAGACATCCCCGTCGAGCAGACCCTAGACATGGTTCTATCGTTGCAGGGGATGCCGCTTCCGTCGCAACTTGCCGACGATGTGCCGAATATCTGGATTGGTCCGGGCTCGACGGATCGCTATAGCATCTCAATTCTCGACGGTACGCTCATGGGGCGAATGACGGTCGGTTCTGCGGGCGATGACTCCTACGCGCCCTTCAAGGTGTCGAGTTCGGTCGATTGCGATGGGGTCGACGGTTGCACGCAAATCTACCTGGGCGCGACCAGCTACACGCCGCAGGACCACGACGACGCCCCCGCGAATGTCCCGCACGTTGACTATGCGGGATTGCTTCGAATCAATCCACGCGGCACGGACCTATCGAATGGACGTCTCGAGATTCCGGCTACCGCTCCGGGCGACAGCGTCCCGGTTAGCTGTGATGGGTCTGAGGTGTTCATCCATAGTGAAGGGCCAGCGGGTGAGCAGTTTTACGTCTGCGAGTCGGGATCATTCGTCCTACAGCACGGCACGAGCGGTGCCGACATTCTCTACGGTGGCGTCGGCGGGATCTGTGACGCAGCGAATCCCAATGACTGCGACGGGGACGGCGTCTACACGGACGAGGAGATTTGCACGCGCGCTGATTCGGGCTGCATGTACTACTCGGACACAACTGGATGGTGGGCGGCAGTCTCGACGAACACGACCGACGATACAGACTGGTCAGCGATGAACGAACAAATCTTGCATACCTACTCATACGAGACCGACACCGGTCATAATACGACTTGGGGGTCCGCTAGATGCCTACAACCACGCAAGCAGCACGCTATGGATTCATGGGACGGGTGCGGCGCAGCTAACGGGAATATCAATCTCATGTTCTCGCGGGACGTGCTGATCACGCAAATCAGTTTTATCTCAGATAAACTCTCGGAGACTGTAAACGGTTGTGATTTCCGATTGACCGATGATGATGGAAGCACCGCGATAGCGAATACGACCTTGTCTGTACCTGATAGTGATGTTGCGATTGCGGTGGGCGATATCTTCTCTGTGTTCCCCGCAACGAAGATTACAGCGGGGACGAGTTTCGGAATTCAGATTCAGACGGGATCGTTTTGCGAGGACGGCACGGGGTGCTCTTGTGGGACGAGTCTCGGGATTATCGGAGCTTTTGAAATCCGGGGGATCGAGCTTTGATCAGATTTGCCGCCATAGCGTTTCTGCTTCTGTTGCCCCTGGTGGCGATAGCGGAGGGGTTCGGCTTGAAGCAAGGCGGGACGGGGCGCGTTCTAGTCTACGGCGACTCGATGAGCGATCTAGGCAATCCTACCTCATGCGAATGGTGCGACCCGCTGACCGATGCGGGCTTGCAGGTTTGGGCGATGTCTCGAGGCGGGAGGCGATCCTATTACGACCCGATCACCGATCCCGCATCGTGGTGTGTGTCTGCGACTTATCTGGACTGCAATCTGTTCGGAGAGTATGTCATGGACTACCTCGACGGCGAGTGCAGGGTTAGCGAGACGCGATGGAGCGGGGACGGTGGCGGGTCAACGTGTAGTCAGGACTTGCCGCATTCGGCGCAGGACGTGGACGTTATATTCCTAGGCGTCAATGATCTCCGCAATGTCACAGTATCGTCATACCTCACGACCTATCTATCCCAGAGCATTGCCGCGTTTAATATAATGCTCAATGCGTCATCTTCGGCGGGTCACGCGGTTGTGATGGTGTTGGGTCCGCCTGGGTTTGAAATCACGCAACCCGACCCGCTCGACACAGACGCCAAGCTCGTCATCTTGCAGACGCAACTTCGATTTATGTGCGAATCCCGACCGAAATGCGTGGTCGCCGATGTCTATTCCCATTACAGAGATATCGAAACGAAATATGGAAGTCAGGCGATGTACGACATGTATTCGAACTGCGATGCGGGGCCGGGTGACACGGACTGCATCCATCCGATCGACGGGCCGACTGCGCTCGGCATCATGCCCAACGACGAGATGGGCGAAATCATTTTGAAAGCGGTCTATTCGGCGCATGAGAAACGGCGAGTGATTGAGGACGTGCCAGTAGGCGGCGGGTCTGATTGGGATTCGATGACGTGGGATACCGACGATTGGGGTTGATATGAGGATCATTTATTTTCTAGTGATACTGTTCGTAGCCTCGAGCGCGTGGGCGAGTTCGTACGATAAGACGCACACTTTCACAGGCGGCACGACAGCGGTCGCTTCTCAAGTTAATGCGAACTTCGACCAGATCGAAACGGCAGTCGACAACAATGATGCGGTGCTCGATGCGCTGCTCGAGGTCGATGGCTGTACGACGGAGGGCGGCTGTGAACTCGCAATCGGGACGACAATCGGCGGCGTCACGATCCAGACAGGCATCGATGACGACGAGCCCGATCTAGGGGACTTCTCCAAGGCGATCGATCTCGATTTCGATGGCAACATTCTCGGTAACGCGGTGGCGATGGGAGCCGACACCACGGGCGATTTCGTCGCGAGTGTGGTCGATTCGGGGACGGGAGAGGTCATTGTAACCGGAACGGGTGAGCAAGCGGCGGTTACCTTGGCAATCAGCGCGGCGATTACTCGAGGTGTTGATTGGAACACCGCCGCGCTAATCAATGCCGCCCTGACTTCTGGGCCTGCACTCGTTGACGATGACCGGATCGACGCTCCTGGCGGCGTGCAATCCTACGATGCGACGAATACCGTTGACGCAGACTGGGACACGGCCGCGAAGATCCGAACCAATTTTAACGCCGTGCCACCGTTTCTACTCGACGATGACGACATCGGCCCCAGCGGAACGGTGCAAGGGTACAATTCAAACCTGACCGATCTAGCAGACGGAACGTTGAGCGCTTCCGCGATTGATTCCACGATCACGCGCGATACGGAATGGGACTCGGCGACGGAGATCAATACGGCCACCGTAGACGAAGATTTCGTTCTCGAGTCGGAGGTCCGCGCCTATACATTCGATGCGACGGCATCGGCCACAGGAAACTGCAATCCGGGGGATATGTGGGCGACCGGCTCGACGGACTGTCTCTATATCTGTACGTCGGCGAATACCTGGGGGGCATGTAAGCAATGATTCGTAGCCTCGTCCTGGCGGTTCTGGTTGTTCTGTACGCGGTGAGCTCGAGCGCGCAATGGACCGATACGGTTGAGCCTCGCCTATCCATCTACAACGATCCTGGCACCGGCTTGTGGGAAGTCGTAGCGCGGGTCGACAAGATCGCCGATTGCGGCCTGGACCCGACAATCCTCGACACGATCGACGCAGCTCACACCTACCCCTACGCGATTATTCGCTACGGCAAGTTGTGCCACGAGTTCTACCCCGCGCCGCCTGCCGCGCAGGAGGGCGAGATTACTGCGACCAATTCAGTCACAAAGACGATGGGCGCAGCCGCAATCGGTCGGCTGGTACAGATGAGTTCCGGGCTCGTGAATCCGCTGAGCGAAACAGACCGAATGGACGAGTGGATCACGGGTCAAACCTTTCACGCCGACGCGACTTTGGCCGATGTGTTGACGATGACCGCGCAGAGTGCAGACATCACATACAGCAATCGTGAGTTCGAGTACGACGCAGACGGGTCTGTACAAGTCAATCGGCTCGCGGACTTGATGGACGCAGTCATCGCTGAAGATCCTACTCATTACGGAAGCCCGACCGATTACAAAGACTTTATCGACGCATCGCTCTGGACTCCTCTCGGGATGGCCGAGAGTACCTGGCTAGGTAATGGCGTCGCGGTGGGTTGGCGTGCCAGTGTGCGGGACATGGCGCGGTTCGGTTTGCTCCTGATGCATAATGGCGTCTGGGATCAAAAGCGGATCCTTCCATCCTGGTGGGTACACAAGATGACGCACCCGGTCTATGAGGATGCCAATACGGGGATGGGCTATCTAACCTGGCTCGCAGCGAGTCGGAACTACAAGATTCCCGGGTTCGTTCCATTCTTTCCGAATCCGGTGAGTACGTGCCAGCCTCCGCCGCTATGGAGATCCTATCCCCACACGATAAGCGGCGCGCCTGATTGCAACTATGAGGGCGTGTATTCGTGCGACATCACGAATGATATCGGCGTGTTTGCAGCGAATGGGGGTGGGGGTCAAACGATCGTCGGGCATCGGGGACTCGATCTCGTGATTGTCGCCAAAGACAAGCCGACCTCAGACTTGCTCTTGCCGGAATGGGACATCATCAAAGACGCGCTGATTGAGCATGATCCTGTCTATCCGGGCGATTCGGCGAGCTTCTGCTCGGCCTACGCCGCCAGTACCTATGCGCCCGATCTCGTGGGCCACAAGTATTCACCGTTTATCTTCGCGTTGAACTTCTCCCCGACAAGCAATTGGCCGGATACCGAGCAGCGGTGCGACGAACTCGGGGCGGATTGCGAATGCTCTGAGCCGCTCGACTTCACGACGACGGACACGACGACACCCATCGACCCGAACACGTCGACGAGTAAGGAATGCTGGGGGCAGGGATCAGGTGGGGACACCATCGGGTTTTCAGGCTCAATCCCCACGACAGCGACCACCACCGAAATGCTCGGGTCTCCGTACAACTTCCCAGCATTGCCGACGGGGACGAGCATCGTTCAAAATATCCTGGTGGATGACGTCGGTGGGCAGCTTGCCGTAAAGGACACCTACGGGACTCTCGTACACGATTCGACCTACTGCCGACGCCATTATTTTGTCTTGCATGAAACGATGTTGATCGACTACAACGGAGCACTCGTCCCCCCTGCCCCCGGTGCAGACGACGATAACGATCGTGTTAAGATGGCACGAGCGGTAACGAAGACGAGTTCTGGCACAACGCTTCAGCATCATGAATCTGAATTTCAGGGCGGATCTCACCCAAGCGGCATTGATGCCACTTTTCATGCCTATGAGAATACTATTATCGCGAGCGGTGCGGGTTGGGGCGAATGGACAAACAAGAATTGGAATAGCGGCCTATCACTCGGCACGATGCGCGATCACTGGTGGAGGATGGAGCATTGCTGGGATCACGACGCATCGGGGACGAGTGATTTTCTCGAGCATCGCGTCCGATTGTACGGGCCGCTCGATAGTAGCCCTGCGTTGCACGAAGCTCCTGTGATGACGTCCGGGGTTTCGAAGTCGGCGGGGATCGAACTCGGCGACAATAGTTCAAACTGGATTATCGACGGATTTAGGCAGACGGACGGTAGGCTTTTGGCTTCTGGCATGTGGTCCGGGTTTACGGGAGCGACGACACGAGACGGCCCATACGACCCGACATTCTGGATCGGTTGCGCGGAAGAAGTGGAAGGGCCGGGGTGTTAGATGGGTGTATCGACAGATCCAAACATTGCAGCATGGGTCGGTCGGCTTGGCGTCGTATTGATGGCCGCGATCATTGTCTGGTGCGTGTCGACGATCCAGAGCCTCACACTAAAAGTGACGCGCCTAGACGCCCACTTGGGCGTGGTTGATTCTAGGCCCATCCCCCCTCCCTGGGTCTCGAATCGACTCGACGACTTGAGGTCCGGTCAGGCTAA
>Ga0224508_10002203_pt1 | contig 16866 bp, 15 predicted proteins | sample SF_Jan12_sed_USG_4_FD_170157 | JGI IMG/M metagenome (GOLD analysis project Ga0224508, IMG submission 170157) | Sediment microbial communities from San Francisco Bay, California, United States - SF_Jan12_sed_USGS_21 | ecosystem: Environmental > Aquatic > Marine > Sediment | place: USA... | reverse complement strand
ATGCCATCGCAGGCTTCCCTGCTTCAGCGGCGCTTGCGAGCAAAGCGGCCCTTCACAGCTTGACCGAGCAGCTTTCAGCCGAATTCGGTGGCGACAACATCCGCGTCTCAACGATCGCAACGGGCACTATCGATACACCCCTGCACGCCAAACACGGCATCGATGATACAAGCGGCTTGGCTGGCCTGCACCTGGTGAACCGTATCGGCAAACCTGAAGACGTTGCGGACGCTGTAGCTTTGCTTGCCACCAACGACTTCATCAGCGGCACCACACTCCGCGTAGATGGCGGTCATGCTGCTGGGCACACCTTCGGCTGATCGCGGCCTTGAACAAGAAATCAACTCAATAGACCTAAAGGAAGAACCAATGCCATACGTAAATATTCAAGTCACGGACGAAGGTGTGAGCCGCGAACAGAAGCAAGAACTAATCACTGCGACCACCAATTTACTACGGGACGTGCTCGGTAAAAATCCCGCGTCAACATTTGTGGTGATCGAAGAGGTCGCTACCGATAACTGGGGCGTAGGCGGCGAACTGGTTACCGATATTAGAGCCAGAAAAGCCGCCCAGAGCCAGAAACAGAAGAAACAAATTCAAACCTGAAATTAGTCTCTTAAGAAAAGGAACAGACCAATGACCGTACAAGCAACACTCAAGCCCGTCGCAAGCTACCAGTCAGACCATGAAGCCATTGTCGGGCTTTTGAATGATTACTTTGACGGCCTCTTTGAGGGCGACGTAGAAAAGCTCCGTAGTATCTTTCATGCCGATGCATGGCTCAAAGGCAATAACTACCGCAAGACACTCAATGAATGGCTAGAGGCTGTTGCCAACCGTCCGATCCCCCGTGACGAAGGGATGGAGTACAACTTCAACATTCAGTCGCTTGAGATCATTGGTGACCAAGCCATGGCCAAAGTTGACGCCCCATTACTTGCAGCACACTTTATCGATTTCCTCGGTCTGCTGAAAGAAGACGGCGAGTGGAAGATCGTCAACAAAATGTACACGATCATCTGAGCACGAATGGTCGCCATCCGCCAAACATCAAGCCCGGCCCCTTCCCGCGCAGCCTGGTGTTTGGTTCATCCAACCCTAGAAGATTAAATAGCGAAAGAACAATGACCAAGACAAAAATTAAGATTGAACAGATACACGACGTTGTTTGTTCATGGTGTCCGATCGGATACAGCTACATCAAAGCGGCGCTCAAGCAGCTGGACGAGCAAATCGAAGTCGAGTTTAAGTTCCTGCCCTTTGAATTGAACCCAGAGATGCCCAAAGAAGGTGAATCCATCGAAGATCACCTGAAACGCCGTAACAACTGGAATACGGAAGAACTGCTTCGTTATCGTAAAAACCTGGTTGAAACAGCACGTCGGGCCGGACTGACCTATGACTTCGGCAAACGCACCCACTATTGGAACACCGCAAAAGCCCACACACTGATCCATTTCGCAGAGAAGTTCGATAAGCAAGAGCAGGTCAATCGAGTTTTGATCCAGCAGTATTTTACCGAAGGGTTGAACGTGGACGACGCAGAAAGTCTCGCAAATATAGCGAGTTCTGTCGGCCTTCATCGCAATGATGTGATAGCTGCGTTCACGTCGTCGGAAATAGCGGCTGAAATGCTGGTGAAACAAGCCCGCGTACACCGTCTTAATGTGCGTAGCGTGCCAACTTTTGTCATCGACGACTCAGAGCTAGTGCCTGGCTCTAACTCCGTTGAGTTCTTTGTCCAGTATTTTTCTAATCTGCTGGCCAAAACACCGTGATGGGTTGGCTTTCACAAGCCTATATATTCGGCGTCATTCTGTTCATCGCGGGCGCCGGTATCCCGTTAATGGCCGCACTTAATGCGGGTTTAGGGGTACGTCTCGGAAATCCGATTCCCGCGGCGTTCGTGCTGTTTTTACTCGCTCTTGCTATCACGGCCGTTTTAGCGCTGACCAATCCGTTGCCTTCGAAAGCCGAAATCATTGCCGTTCCCGCGCACTACTACCTGGGTGGCGTGTTTGTAGCATTCTATGTCCTGTCCATTACCTGGATAGCGCCGAATATTGGTCTCGGAAATGCGATATTTTTTATCCTTTTTGGGCAACTGGTCGCCGCAGCAGTAATCGATCACTTTGGGTTATTTAATGTACCCAAGGCTCCAATCACAACCGCTCGCATCGTTGGAGTTGGACTGATGGTTATTGGTATATACCTTGCGAGAAAGCCGATAATTTATGTGTAACTGTCGGCCAGATGGCAGGCAGACGTTCGACCTTGGCGGCAAGTAAGGGTCAAAAGTTGTCTCTGGCCTGCTACTGCATGTCACGCAATGTGACGGAGTTAGCCTGTTGTTCTGAGGGGTGGACCGCACCCCAAATCAGCACGTTACGGCCTCGAAAATGACAGACATTCGCTGTTCGGTTCACCCGATCCTGAACCCGTTCGAGCGCATGCGACGCCCAATTTGACGCCATTAATTCAGGGGCACGGCACCGGATTGGCAACGATCGTACCGGAGTTATCGATTCCGATTCGCCGGCAAATCAAACCATTCGGGCTTACGACGATAAGGCCATTGCCGGCGGTGGATGTGTAAACATCTCCTTCGGCTACTTCCAGTTTCGCGCTTGGCTCACCACCGATGCCAATGTTGCCGGTATCAGCATCAATAACCTGGTAGTCGACATTCGTATCTCGATTCCTGACCTTGAAGAACCTGGCCAGTCCATCAGAAACCAAATCGACACGCAGCGGATTGACGGTGGAATGAGACGACAGGGAAACAATAGCCTGCATACTTGCTGCACCACGAACCTGGAATCTCGCGGGCATCGGCGTGGGGAAGGTTCGGCCATCATAAAACCGGTACCAGCTTGCCCCATTCCAGTCGGGCGGGATCCCGGCGAGATCGGGCGGCGCGAAATTGATTGCAAAGGCGTTCTGCCCGGAATCACCTTCGGCCACATTGAATCTCATAAACGCTGCGATGTTGGCTCGAGAGTCGCCGGAATCGCGGCCAAGCCACTGATTGTTGGTGTAATCCCAGGGCGCGTTGTAGGTAATCGCCCAATCCTGCTCAAACGCGTTGAAGTAGTTTCGCCATATGCCAAACTTCTGCTCGCCACCTTGCCATTGCAGCACCGCCTTGTGGTCGTACCCGATGTCGCCCCAGGGCGGAATGCCAGGGTGAGCTGGCAAGTTGAATACCGTTCCCGGGCTGCCCAGCGCACTCTCAATGTGCAATCGACTTACCGGCATCGCCGTTCCGATGCCAACGTTTCCCATCGTATCCACGCGCATCCGCTCAACGTTGTTCGTCTTGATGGCGACGTCGAATGAATTGATCGTACCTATCGTTGCCGTGTCTCTAACCTTATTGCCGTTTAGCCGCACCGCACCCTTGTGGCTTTTGTAGGATTTGTCAGCCGAAGCTGACTCCGGAATAACGAGCAGAATCATGCTCGCGATGAGCACCGCTTTTACGATCTTCATGATGTATCCCCTTACGCTGCTACCGTGTGCGGCAGCCCGGCGATCTCAGGGATCTTCGTGGCGACAGGACGCCGCAGAAGACAAGGACCCGTGGCTTTGCGTCGCTGACTTTGGTCAGGTTTGCCTTTCTCAACCGAACAATTGTGGCAGCTTGCGAAAATCCGTCAATTCTGGGATGTACTTAAGACAGTGACGTTCCAACAGGCACATTCGAGGCTCAATACGTTGCCTGCTATGATCTCGCGTTCAACACGAACAAGTCGACAAAGCCAATAGATCCTGAGATCCTGATCCCGTTCCCGGCGTTCCAACACGTTTCGGCTCCTGTCATTAATCAGGCCTCATACGGTAAGTCAGAGGACAAAGCTCTGGATTTTCGATCAAGCGATAGCAGGCCCATAAATTGACAAGAAAACTGAAATCCTCTGTTATCGTCGCTCTGTCTTTAGCTTGTCTCGCCTCGTGTCTTTCACAGCCTCAAGGCGTCCAGCTGCTTCCACAAACCAGCGGCATCAATTACGGCATATCGGCGACCGTCGAAATACTGCTGACGAGCGAAGCCGGGGACAAGATCGCAACGATTGACAACGTGTCGTTTCGCGAAGGTGCCCGTAGCGGGACGAGGGTTGTCATCAGACCTGATGTAGTCAAACAGACCATCACGGGAATCGGGTCATCTTTTACCGAGTCGTCGGCATACGTTCTGGCCCACCTTGACGCAGAGAAGCGGTTGGAGGTGATGGATAATATTTACGGTGAGAAAGGGGCCAATTTCTCGCTGACCCGCACGCCAATCGGCTCGACCGATTTTTCAGTGGAAGGCAAGTATTCGTACGCTGAAATTGACGGCGACAATACGCTGCAGCACTTTAGTATCGAACCGGATCGTGATGGTTTCAGTGCGACCGACTACCCGGGAATCAAGGATGAGCGATTTGATCTACTGCCCATGATCAAGGAAGCCCTGGCGATAAAGAGTGCCCAGGCAGACAACGAGCTAAGAATCGTTGCGTCAGCGTGGACGGCACCGCCGTGGATGAAGGATATCGAGGATTGGTACATTCCGGGATCGCCTGAGAACAATTACCAGGGCACGGGTGGGGTATTGAAGGCGCAATATGTACAGACCTATGCCGATTACATCGCGAAATACCTGCAGGCCTATCGCGCAGAAGGTGTCGATATCTGGGCGCTGACACCGGTTAACGAGCCGCATGGCAACAGCGGCAACTGGGAGAGCATGCACTTCACCCCGGATACCCAGAACGAATTTATCAAATCCCATCTTGGGCCAACGCTACAAGCAACTGGCAACGGCGATATCAAAGTATTGATATACGATCAGAATCGCGATGGCCTGGAGCATTGGACAGACACGATCTTCGGCGATCCGGAAACAGCGCCGCTTGTCCATGGCGCCGCGGTGCACTGGTATTCGAGCACCTACAAGGTTCATGAGGACGTATTCGACAGGGTTCGCGACAAGTTTCCATCTTTTTCGATCATTCACACTGAGGGCACGATCGACGATCTGGGCAAGCCCGCGCCCGGCGGCATTCTGGATCCGGTCCGATTCGAGGAATCAGACTGGTTCGACAACGATACGTTTTGGTGGAACGACAATGCCACCGACTGGGCGTATACAGCCACCTGGGCGCCAAACAATGAAGATCACCCGGTCTACACGCCGGTTCATCGCTATGCCAGAAATATCATTGTCAGCCTCAATCATTGGATGGAAGGCTGGATCGACTGGAATATTGTATTGGATCAGAACGGCGGCCCTAACCATGCCGGCAATTTCTGCGGTGCGCCGATCATGATCGATGTCGAATCCGGTCGGGTCTACTACACCCCGATCTATTACGTCCTGGCACAGTTCAGCCGTACGATTCGGCCGGGCGATAAAGCCGTACAGGCCGACAAGCATCTCAAGGACCTCGATGACGACGCGCTACACACCAGCGCCACGATAAACGACAATGACCTGTTGAGTGTTCAGGTGTTGAATACAACCAAGGAGCCGATCCGGTACTGGTTGCAGATCGGTACTCAGTATGCGGAGGTCGTTATCTCGGCGAACTCGCTACAGACGGTCAGAGTGCAGTTGTAGAGGGATTTCGACCGTCCACTTCTGTCGAAATCCCGTTGAACAAATGCAAAAAGACCGATATCGGTTAACATTTATGCACAATTCCAGTTAGCGACTTTTTTCTAACCAGACAACAGCGAAGCGAGCAGAGCAACCGATGGAATTTCTGGGTGAAGCATTTATCGCGTTGGCCGTCCTCCTGGTCGTGGCCGTTGCCGCGTTTTCCTTTGAGCCGTCAAACCCGCTCGAGCCCTGGTTCCGGCTCGCGCAGTCGTATGGAACCGAGCGGCAACCGTCGCAGGTGACTTTCGCCGACCAGAACGTCTTGTTTGGCGGCAAGCGCGGTGCGCCGAAAAGCCTCTCTATCGCCGCGAAGTTCGATGCGACCCTGGATGACTTCGGGTTCTGGCTGACCTACAAGGGACCGCTTCCCGAAGACTGGCCGGAGACACTCAAGGTTCCCGGCACACACGTGCGCTACCTGGCCGAGAAGAACAACAAATACCTGTTTGAGTTGTATTCAGAATCGCCCGTCAAGGTCGAGCTGCATGGCAATTTGGGGGCAGCGCTAAAAGCACGGTGTGGGCCCTCGGACTAGACGCACGTCGGCACTGGCTATCAGGTGATATCTTCCTTCAGTGTCTTGACCAATGAGACCGACATCGCAACCCCCACAAACAGGATCGGTAGCGACACGATTAACAGAATGACCTGGATCGGCCGCAGATTTCCCTGCAGCAACATTAGTGCCACCGGCATCAATCCAAGTGCGAACGCCCAGAACACACGATGCCAGCGAGCAGGATCATCGCCGGCTTTGAGGTGCAGCGTTGCACTCGATGCCAGCGTGTACGACGCAGAGTCGTAGGTCGTCGCCGCGAAAATTATCGAGATCAACGAAAAGACCGCGATGACCATGGCGGCCAAGGGCAATTGCTCGAGCATGGCAACGATGGCTGCGCTGCCGTTAACCGACTTCATGATGCCCGTGAAATCGAGCTGGCCCGAGAGCTCGAGAAACATCGCGTAGTTTCCCATGACCATGTAGAACAGCCAGCTGCCCAGCGAACCCCAGATGAGCATGCCGAAGATGACCTGCCGGATTGTCCTGCCGCGAGAAATGCGCGTAACGAATAAGCCGATATAAGGTGCGAACGCGATCCACCACGCCCAGTAAAATATCGTCCAGCTTTCGACGAAGCCCGAATCGGTGAACGGGTCGGTCCAGAAATTCATGCGCAGGAAGTTGTCTGCCATGAGGCCGACACTGTTCAGGCTGGTCTTGAGCAGGAAGGCCGTTGGCCCCACGACAAGAATGAAGAGCAGCAGGCCAAACGCGAGCAGCACGTTGATGTCGCTGAGTCGCTTGATGCCTTTCTTCAGTCCGAGCCACACACTAAGCGCAAACAGCAATATGCACAGTCCAACCACGGCAATCTCGAGCGTATTGCCAGGTTCGATATCGAACAACCACGCGATACAAGCCGCAATCATCGGCGTTGAAAAGCCAAGGCTCGATGCGGCGCCGCCAAGCAGGGCAATCATGAAGAGAAAATCGATACTACGGGCGAGCGGCCCGTGGTCGTTGTCCTTCAGGAACCAGTGGCAGCTCACGCTGAAGCGCAGGATGTCGAGCTTCTTGCGGTAGTAGGGGTACGCGATCGCAACGGCCGGCAAACAGTAGAACGCCCAGGCTGTGAAGCCCCAGTGGAACAGACCGTACGTCGACGCCCACTCCTGCGCCTCAACGCTGCGCGGTGCCGCGCCGAATGGCGGTGCGTCGTAGTAGAAAGCCCACTCGGTGGCGCACCAGTACAGGAGCCCCGCTCCGACGCCGGCGCAGAACAACATGCCGACCCAGCTGATCTCCCGAAACTCGGGAGCCTCGTCGGCCTCACCCAGCTGCGCAGCACCAAAGCGACTGAACCCCAGCCACACCAGAAAACCGATTGCCGCAACGCTGGCGAGCAGGTACAGGATGCCGAATTGGTTGGCGATGAATTCGTACAGGGTTTCGAGGGCGGCTTCCGATGCTTCCGGATAGGCGAATAATGGAATGCTGGCGCCGGCGAGGATGACGGCGGAAAGCCCGAAGCTCGGCCAGTCGATACGCTTCTGTTCCATGTACCCCCCTCGAGCCGTGGCTCAGTCTATCGTCAGGACTACAGCGCCACGAACGGCACCTTGTTCGACGATTTCGTTGCTGCGCGCAATATCGCCTAGCGGCATCGTGTGCGCGATCCGATGTTGCAGGGTATTTGCCGAAAGGGCTTTCTCGATGTCCGCCACAGCATGTTCCTTCGCAGCCTCGGGCATGGCATAGACGATGATCATGCGCACGGTGACGTCCTTGTACATCATCTTGAAGAACGGCAGCTTCGGCTCCGGCACGTTCGTCGAAGCATAGGTGGCAATCGTACCGCCGATGCGCAGCACTTCGACCGACGTTGCCAGGTTGCCGCCAAACTCGACATCGACAATACGGTCGACGGGCGTGCCCCCGGCCGCTTCGAGAACGGCGCCAGCCACGTCGTCGCCCCGGTGATTGACAACGTGTGCGGCGCCGGCGGCCTCGCAGACGGCCTTGTCTTCGTCGTTGCTTGCTGTAGCGATTACAGTAGCTCCCGCCTGGCTGGCCCACTGTACGGCGTAGTGGCCAACACGACCGGCACCCCCGGTGACGAGCACTGTCTGCCCGGCAACGTCCCCATCGGCGAATACGCAGCGATGCGCCGTCATCACGGGAATGCCGAGGCAGGCGCCCACTTCGAAGCTTGCGGCGTCAGGGAGCCCTGGCGCGCGATTCGCGTCGATAGCCACGTACTCAGCCGCCGTCCCGAAACGACGCGCGTACTGCGCCTGGTAGATCCAGACGCGCTCGCCGACCCGGCTCGAGTCAACGCCATCGCCAACTGCCTCGATAATGCCGGCACCATCACTATTGGGAATAACGAACCCGCCATCGAGAAGATCGGGGAACGAGCCCGCGCGCTTCTTTACATCCGACGGATTCACGCCGCTCGTCGTCATCCTGACGAGGACCTCTCCCGGACCCGCGACCGGTGTGTCGCGTTCGCCCACATGCAGCACATCCTGCGCTGCGCCAAATTCTTCAAACCATGCTGCGCGCACTTTTACTCCCTGCTAATCGAGCCAGTTGGACAGGCCCTCGGTGTGGCCGTCAACAGAAATGGACTGACCAGAAATCTTCTTTGCCGCATCGGAGGCAAGAAACAGCACCACGTCGGCGACTTCGTCCGGCGAGACGAACGTACGCATCGATGTTTGCCGCAGATAGACCTCCCGCACCTGTTCGACAGGCAGCCCGCGCTGCTTTGCGTCGCGCTCGATAACCGCATCGATACGCGCGCCTTCCACACTGGTCGGGCATACGGCATTAACGCGAATGCCCTCCGGCCCAAGCTCCATCGCCCAGGTCTTCATGAGCCCCATCATGCCCCACTTGCTCGCCGTGTAGGCTGAACGCAGCGGGTAGCCATGCAGCGCTGCCGTTGATGAGATATTGATGATCGACCCGCTGTCGGATTGACGCAGTAACGGCACGCAACGCTTGGTCATGTTGAACGTGCCCGAAAGATTGACGCGGATACACTCGTCCCAGCCTTCGTCGTCGTGCTCGTCGACCGGCGCCGACGGTCCTGCGATGCCCGCATTGTTGACCAGGACATCAAGTCGATCGTGATGATCCTTGAGGTCGGCGATAACGCGCGCGATGTCATCGCGACTGCCGATATTCGCTACCGTGCCGGTTGCACTCGGGTTCGCGGCGAGGAAGTCGTCGACAGCTTCACCAGATACATCGCAGATATGGACGTCATCGCCGCGCTCCAGAAAACGCTCCGCCGTGCGGCGGCCGATACCGGAGGCGCCACCAGAAATCAGCACGATATTCTTGTTATTTGCTGGCATAGTCACTGGCAGGCAGTCTAGCATTGCAGCCCGCCCGGCTTACAAACCGACGCATGAAAAAAACACCCAATCCAAACCCGCTGCGCCTTCGCAAGAAACACGGCGATGGCAGTGGCATTGACGTTACCGCCGCGGACGGGGAACGCCTGGTGCGCGCGCAGTCGATGCGCAATGCCATCGTCGCCGGCCTGATCGTCATCATTGTGTTCTGCATCCTGTGGGTCTCGCTGACTGTTCAAACGAATCGTGTATTTCCCTGGATGACCGTGGTGTTAGGCGCCATGCTCGGCCTGTCGATTCGCCGCGCTGGCCGCGGCGTTGATTGGCGATTTCCGACCCTTGCGGCCGTCATGGCGTTCGCTGGTGCGATTGTCGGCAACATCGTGCTGGGCGCATCGACCACGGCTGGCAACTACGGGCTTGGCACAATGGAAATACTGCGGTCAGTCACAAGCATGACCTGGCCCCTGTTCTTTGACGAGGTCTGGAATGTCGCCGACGGTTTTTTCGCCGTAGTGGCGGCCGCATTTGCGGCATTCTTCGCCAATCGTCGCCTGAGTCGAGCCGAGTTCTATGCCCTGCGCCGGTGGCGCGAGGAATCAGACGGGCATTAGCAGTGTGTCGTCGGGATGGGTCCGGGCGCCCTTGAACTTGGCCAGTTGCGCAGCGACAAGCTTCTCGATGTCCTGCACTGCGACCGCGAGTCCAAGAAATGAGGCCGGCTTGCGGCGCAACAACGCCCAGTTGCCCGTCTCGATAATGCGTACGAGGTGCGTGATGTTGTTGCGGATGGCATCGATGTACGGGTTCTCCCCGTTGTACAGGACCTCGATGTAACGATAGACGCGATTGAACTTGGCGTTCAGTCGCTCGCGCATGACCTGTTGGTAAAACAACGGCGTCTTCTGCAACAAGTCCGTACCCGACTTGTAACGGACCATGTACTCGCCGGGCCTGGCATTCTCGACGGCGACACCCCCAACGACAAACTCGTTGTAGAGATGGTCGCGGCACTTTTCCAGGTAGCAGCGATCTGCCATTTGCGCGATGAGGTCGGCCGTGCCGATCAGGTGACCGCAAATGACATCGCGCGGGTCGTCGAGTTCTATCTTGTCGAGGTCGAGTTCGTAGCCGGTGAAGTGAACAATCATGCTGGCGACGCCGACATCGCGAGCGAGCCCGAGCTCGGGCAGGTAGCGACGCAGGAAATCCGCACTGCGTGACACATGGTAAAGCGTGAACTCCGCGCCGTTGGTGAAGTCCTTGTCACGCACGTCATGCCGTATGTATCCGGAGTCATGGAACAGCGACGTAATGATCGCCATTTGCGCGCGTCCGGCGCCGAGCCGGTCGGTCGGTTCGACACTGCGCTCATAGCCGCAAACCAGGCGCGCCAGCGCCAGCGTCATATCCAGCGTGTGCTGCATGTCGTGGTAGGTGGTGTCGCAGCCCTGGTAACCCGGGTAGCGTCCCGTGAACAAGCGCTCGAAGTCATAGAACGCCAGCCAGAGTTTGTCGAAGGACATGCCGGGAAACGTCTTTGCAAAGAGGTCGTGCACAGCATTGCGCACCGACATTGGATCGCTGACCTGTACGGTGTTGGTGACGTCGTAATCGTTACGGCGGTCTTGAGACATGAAACCCTGTGCTTTTTTTTTGTTTGTCATTTTACACGCGCCCGCCGCGGGCCACAGGGACAAAACAGGGAATATGTAATATCAGACGGCAAATTCGGCGACCACCGGCGCGTGATCCGACGGGCGCTCCCATGCGCGCGGTTCCTTGTCCACGTAGCTGGCGGTACAGCGTTCCGTCATGCTGTCGCTGGTCAGGATGAGATCGATGCGCAGCCCGGCGTTGCGCCGAAAACCTGCAGCGCGGTAATCCCACCAGCTGAAGGTCTTCTCAGGGTGTTCGAATTTGCGAAACACGTCTGTCAATCCAAGGTCGATGAGCTCTCGTAGCGCCTGTCGCTCGAGCGGGCTGCAGAGAATGGCCTCGCCCCATTTCTCGGGATCGTGTACGTCTGCGTCGGCTGGCGCGATATTAAAATCACCCAGCACGACGACGTTCTCGTGCTGTTGCATCTCCACTTCGAGGAAGTTACGCAGGCTGCGGAGCCAATTGAGCTTGTACTCGTATTTCTCAGAGCCGACCTCCGAACCGTTCGGAATATAGAGGTCAACCACTCGAACACCGTCAATCGTGCTGGCGAGAATGCGCCGTTGCGGGTCGTCGAGATCCGGGAAATCGGTCACGGGATCGGTTGCAGGTGTCTTGCTGATAACAGCGACGCCGTTGTAGGTCTTCTGGCCACTCGCGATCGAGTGATAACCGAGCTCCTGCAACGCGTCTGCTGGAAACTTCTCGGTGACCTGTTTTATCTCCTGCAATACGAGCACATCCGGCTCATGATTCTGGAGCCACTCGATCACATGCGGTTGGCGCACGTTCATCGAGTTTACGTTCCACGTCGCTATTTTCATCAGACCTCGATTCCGGTTTGCCGAAGCAAGGCGTCGATCGTCGGCTCACGGCCGCGGAACGCAATGTAGGCCTGCATGATGTCCCGGCTACCGCCTACTTCGAGGATCTCGTGGCGGAATCGCTGTGCCGTGGCCTGGTCGAAAATACCGGCCTCCTCGAACGCACTGAACGCGTCGGCGGCGAGTACCTCAGCCCACTTGTAGCTGTAGTAGCCGGCAGCGTAGCCACCCGCGAAAATATGTGAGAAAGCATGCGGCAGGCGATTGATGTCGGGGTGCCTGATCAGCGCAACTTCATCACGCACCTCAGCCAACACCTGCAATACGGGCACCGGCGAGTCGGGGTCGTATTCCGCATGCACGCGGAAATCGAACAGGCCGAGTTCAAGCTGCCGCAACATCGCCAGTGCGGCGCCGGCATGACGGCTGTTCTCGAGCTTGTCAAACAGGTCGCGCGGTAGCGGCTTGTTGTACTCGTGATGCGATGAGCAACGCGTCAGCACGTCATAGCTCCACGCGAAGTTTTCCATGAACTGGCTTGGCAGCTCGACGGCATCCCAGGGGACGCCATTGATGCCAGAGACGCTCGGGAAGTCGACCCGCGTGAGCAGGTGGTGCAGCATGTGGCCAAACTCGTGGAACAGCGTGACGACGTCGTCGTGCGTCAGCAACGATACGCCCTTGTCGTTCGGTGGCTGGAAGTTGCAGACCAGGTAGCCGACGGGGAGCGCCGAATGGCCGTTCAGGTGCTGGCGTGTGATGCATTCATCGATCCATGCGCCTGCGCGTTTGCCGTTGCGCGCGAACAGGTCGGTGTAGAACCCGCCAATGACCTCGCCACCTTGCCGCACGTTGTAGTAACGAACATCGTCGTGCCATGTCGTCACGCCCGGGTCGACGGCCAGCTCAACACCATAGAGCTGTGATGCCAGTGCGAACAGGCCCTCCTTGACCGTTGCGGCTGGGAAGTAAGCTCTCAGTTCCTCGTTGGAAACGGAGTACTTGTCCTGTTTGTACTTCTCGAGCCAGTACGTCACGTCCCAGGCTTCGAGGTGCGTGCCGGCGAATTCGGTCAGCTCAGCCAGCTCCTGCTCGGCGGCTGCGCGCGAGTGCTCGGACAGCTCGCGCATGAACGCGATGACCTGGTCGGGCGTGTCCGCCATCTTGGTGGCGAGGGAGTATTCGGCGTAACTCGCAAATCCGACGAGGTTTGCCGCTTCATGTCGCAGCGCCAGGATGTGTTCGATGTTCTCGCTGTTATCCCATTTCGCGTCACGCCCCTGGTCGGAGCCACGCGTGACCCAGCCGCGATACATCGCCTCACGCAGGTCGCGTGAGTCAGCGTGTTTCAGTACCGCATCGTAAGTGGGGTAGTCGAGCGACAGCACCCAGCCATCGAGGGAGGCTTTCTTCGCATCGTCGGCCGCGCGGGTCAGTGCGGCTTCAGGCAACCCGAGCAGATTGTCGGCATCGGTGATGTTCAGTGTCCAGGCATCCGAAGCGTCCTGCACGTTGTGCTCGAAGTTCGCCTGTGTTTCGGCGAGCTCCTGCATGATGACCTTGAAGCGGTCCTTCGCGGACTTTTCGAGATCCACGCCTGCGAGATGAAAATCGCGTAAGGCGTGATCGACGGCGCTGCGGCTCGCCTCGCTGGCATCGGCCGGCAGGTTCTTGCTGACCTCGGCATAGGCGCGCTGCAAATCGACGTTCTGTGATAATTCCGTGCCGTACTCGGTCAGTAAAGGCAGGGCCTGCTTGTAGGCCTCACGCCAGTCCTTGGAGCCGAGTACACTCTGCAAGTGACTGACCGGCGACCAGACCCGGCCGAGTTCATGATCCATATGCTCGATCGGTGCGACGAGTGCGTCGATATCGGGTGACGTGCTCGAGTTCAACAGCTCATCAAGCCGGGCGCGATTCTCCTCGATAAGCTTGCGAATCGCGGGCAATACATGCTCGGGCTGAATCTCGTCGAAACGAGGCAGTGACGAAGTGTCGAGTAGAGGGTTGTTCATTGGGCGCTTGATATCCTTTTCAAGCGCCGCATATTACCACAGGCATCGGGCACGACCGGCGGTCGGGATGGAAACACCAGGGAGACAAGAAGTGACGGAAAGATACGACCTTTTAGTGATCGGCGGCGGCAGCGGCGGGCTTGCGCATGCGCAACGCGCGGCGGAATATGGTGCGAAGGCGGCGGTCATAGAATACGGCCCCCTCGGTGGTACCTGTGTCAACGTAGGTTGCGTGCCCAAGAAGGTTATGTGGTATGCCGCGCACCACGCGCACGGGCTTCATCATGCGCAAGACTACGGTTTTGATCTCGATGTAAAAGGCCACGACTGGCCGGGCCTGAAGGCACGTCGCGATGCGTATATCGAGCGACTTAACGGAATCTACGCACGCAATCTCGATAGCAAGGGCGTCACTTACATCGCGGGCAGTGCGCGCATGGTGGACGCGCATACTGTCGATGTGGATGGGACGACCTACGAGGCAGAGCGCATCGTTATAGCGACGGGCGGTCGACCGACGGTGCCGGATATCCCGGGCGCCGAGCTTGGCATTACATCCGATGGTTTCTTTGAGCTCGAAGAGCGCCCGCAACGTGTGCTGATCGCCGGTAGCGGTTACATCGCCGTCGAGCTGGCGGGCGTGTTCAATGCGTTGGGCTCCGACGTGCAACTCGTCGTTCGCAAGGACAGCATATTGCGTAGCTTCGACACAATGCTCGGCGACGAGCTTATGCAGGCGATGGACAAGAACGGCATCGACCTCGAGACACGCGTGATACCGAAGTCGGTCGAACAAACAGACGATGGCATCGTCCTCCATGCAGAGGATGGCCGCAGCTTCGGCCCGGTCGATGCGCTGGTATGGGCGATCGGGCGTTCGCCCAACACGGAATCGCTCGACGCTGCGAAAGCAGGCGTGGAGCAGGACAAGTACGGCTTCATCCCTACCGACAAGTTTCAGCAAACCAACGTCGAGAGTGTCTTCGCGCTGGGCGATGTAACCGGACGCGCCGCGCTGACACCGGTTGCCATCGCTGCAGGTCGCCGCCTGGCAGACCGGCTGTATGGCGGCATGGATGGCCGACACCTCGAGTACGAGTTGATTCCAACGGTGGTCTTCAGTCATCCGACGATCGGCACGATCGGTCTTACCGAGGAAGAAGCGCGCGCCGAGTATGGCGATGACATCAAGGTTTACTCATCGGGCTTCATTGGCATGTACTACGCGCTCGGCACCAACAAACAGCGCTCGGTCATGAAGCTCATTACGACGGGTGAAGACGAGCGCGTGATCGGCTGTCACGTCATCGGCGAGGGCGCCGATGAGATGATGCAGGGTTTCAGTGTGGCAATGCGCATGGGCGCTACCAAGAAAGACTTCGATGATACGGTCGCGATTCACCCGACGAGTTCGGAAGAGCTCGTCACTATGCGCTAGAAGCGAGAGGTCATGTTTCCTTCTCGATACCGAAGGCTTTCATCCGGTAGGCGAGTGTCGTTGGCTTGATACCCAGCATCGCGGCGGCGCCGTCGTCGCCCCAGACACGCCATTTCGCAGCGCGCAATGCAGCGACGAGATTGGCCTTTTCGGTTTCGCGGAATTCAGCCTCGGTCAGGAAATCGTCGCCCGCCAGGCTATCGGTGGCAATGTCAACGAGTGCAGGTGCGCTGGTATCACCCATGGCGAGGTCCAGCCGGAGTTTTGAGCCACGTGTCAGGATGATCGCCCGTTCGATCACGTTGCGAAGTTCACGCACGTTTCCCGGCCAGGAATGGCCTAGCAGCAATGCGCGATTCGCTTCGGTCAGGCGCGGTGGCTCGCGCCCGAGATCACAACTGACCGTTTCAACGAAATGTGCAGCGAGCGGTACGATGTCTTCGACACGCTCGCGCAGCGGCGGCAGCTCGATCGGGAAGACGCTCAGTCGAAAGTAGAGATCTTCGCGGAAACGGCCGGCTGCGACTTCTTCTTCGAGATTGCGGTTGGTGGCCGCAACGACCCGAACGTCGACCGTGGTTGTGCGGTCGTCGCCAACCCGCTCGAATTCCTTCTCCTGCAATGCGCGCAATAATTTGCCTTGCAACGACATCGGAATCTCACCGACCTCGTCGAGAAACAGGGTACCGCCGTCGGCGAGCTGCATGCGTCCAACGCGATCACGATGTGCACCCGTGAAGGAGCCCCTGACGTGCCCGAAGAACTCACTTTCGAAAAGTTCTTTCGGAATGGATGCGCAGTTAACCTTGATCAACGGTTTGTCGCCGCGCTCGCTGTTCGCATGTACGGCGCGCGCGATCATTTCCTTACCGACACCCGACTCGCCAAGAATCAGCACGCTGGCCGACGTATTGGCCACGGCTTCAACCCTGGTGAGAGTCTGTTTGAGGACTGCGCTCTCGCCGATGATCTCGCCGTAGTGCACCGTCACGTCGATCTCGTCGCGCAGGTAGTCACGCTCGTGCTCAAGTTGTTCCTTGAGCGCTTTTATTTCTTCGTAAGCCGCCTCGCGTTGCTGTTCGGCTTCGCGGCGCCTCGATACATCCCTGAAAATGCAGACCGCCCCTCCGGGTTGGCCGTCCTTGAGTATCGGTGTGCTCGTGTACTCGACCGGGACCGCGCGACCGTCCGTGTGCCAGAAAACCTCGTTGTCAACGTGATGCACTTCGCCGTCTTTGAGCGCCGCGTAGATCGGGCAGTCCTCGCGAGGGTAAGGCGACCCGTCAAGGTGCGAATGATGATGCACCTCGTGTGCGCTTTGGTTCAGTATGTCATCGACTTTCCATCCGAGGATGGTCTCGGTGGCCGCATTGCCGAATGTCACCTTGCCATTGATATCGAGGCCGTAGA
>Ga0224508_10002202_pt1 | contig 16867 bp, 10 predicted proteins | sample SF_Jan12_sed_USG_4_FD_170157 | JGI IMG/M metagenome (GOLD analysis project Ga0224508, IMG submission 170157) | Sediment microbial communities from San Francisco Bay, California, United States - SF_Jan12_sed_USGS_21 | ecosystem: Environmental > Aquatic > Marine > Sediment | place: USA... | reverse complement strand
GAAAACGACTATCGCATCCCGCAGGGCGCCAGCAGCGTCGTCGAGAGTTACCTCAAGCAGGACATGCGCTTCTTCGTCGCCAAGGTAAATCTTTCGGAGCAAGCGAAACTGGGCTATTCCTATCTGCGACCTCTGCAGGTCGCTTATGAAAGCAACAAGTTTATGCTGCCGATCCGCCTGGGCACACTAAATGCGAAAGACAAGCAGGAATTGTATGTGTACGCCCTGACCCGCACCGGCCGAGTCGAGACGACAAATTATCGAACCGTCAAGTTGCCGAGCAACAGTGAAGTCCCCGAGTTCGTGCAAGCCGAGTTTGCCGACTTCTACCGGGCGATGTTTGAAAAGCAGACCATCAAGGAGAACGAGCGCGGCGTGTTTCTCGAGTATGCCTGGGACATGTCCTGGTGTGATCCCTGCGCGGCTGATCCGCTCAGCGCCGACGAGTTACGTCGACTCGGTGTCTTCTGGATGAACGACCCGCAGCAGGGAAGAATCGCGCCGGGACCCGCGCAAAATGTCTTCGTAACCCGCCTGCACTTGCGCTACGACCGCGATCATTTTCCCGAGGATTTGATGTTCCAGGAGACGGGCGACCGGCAGAACTTTCAGGGTCGCTACGTGATTCGACATCCGTGGAAGGGCGCGACCAGCTGCGACGCGACGCAGTACCATGCGGCTGTCAGGGAGCGGCAGGATCGCGAAGCGCAAACACTCGCGAATCTTACCGGCTGGAGCATTGACGACATTCGGAAGAAGATCCCGTACATCGATGGTAGGGGACCCCAACCGGAAAAAGTCCCTTGGTGGAAACGCCTCTGGCAATAGCACGTATTTCCGTGGACGGGAGCGCCCTGGTCACTGCAGCAGGGCGCTATCACCGGCTAGACGTCTTCTTTCTTCCACAGTGCGATGAGTTCGGCCTCGAGGTCAGCCGACATCCCCGCCCGCATCGTCCCGGTGCGCTCGCCGGGTAAGGTCCGCCACCAGCTCAACAGGTCGCGAATGGTCTCGCGAACCGGGCGATTATGCAGGCCTGCTGCCCTGGCGCGAGCGCCGCTCACACTCGATACCGCCGCATTATCACCGCTGCTCGGGTGCCAGATTGGAAACAAGCCCCAGCGTGATGCGCTGTTGTCCTGTTGTGCTCTTTCCACAAAGGCCTCATCGACCCAAACCGGTTCGACTGTTGTGTCGCTCACTGCCTGGCTGTCTTCGAGTAAATGGCCCATGGTGTACGAGCCGACGGGCGTCACCGTATTGTAGATTCCGGCAGTGCGCCGCTCGACGCAGTCAACGGTGAAGTTCGCAAGGTCCCGTACATCGATTATCTGTATTGAATTCGATGCATCGCCCGGCCACAGCATTTCGCCGCCTTTCATCACGCGAACCGGCCAGTATGAGAAGCGGTCGGTGTGATCGCCCGGCCCACAGATATAGGTCGGTCGCAGGATCGCCAGACGGTCTTCGTCAATTTCCTCGCGCGCTCTTTTCTCGCACAGAACTTTCAGCGCACCGTAAGTTTCCCCGGTCACTTCCTCGACACTCTCATCGTCGAGCGTCGCGAGTGGCGAATCTTCATCGTTTGCTGACGTGAAACTGGCATAGGTCGCAATTGTCGAGATGAACAAATAGAACCCGGTATTCGCAGACAGCAAGCGCACCGAGTCCTGCACGTGCCTGGGCACGTAGCCCGAATTGTCGACCACCGCATCCCAACGCCTGCCTTTGAGGCCATCGAGCCCGGCATCCCGATCTCCCTTGATCGTTTCGAGGTCGGGAAAAAGTGCATTGTTCGTACGGCCACGATTGAACAAGGTAACCGAATGCCCGCGCCGCAGCGCCTCGCGCACCATGTGTGGCCCAATGAAGCCGGTCCCACCGAGGACGAGAATTTCGAGGGTCCTGCGGTCTTGCGAGGCCGCGGCCAGAGCGGCAGTCTCGGCCGCACCTCCCGCAACCAACGCCGCGCCACCCAGCGCGCTCGCCTTGATAAAGTCACGACGATTCTTGTTCATGAATGCGTACCTCTAGCGGTAACGGCTCAATATCTTTTTGAGCTCTTTCTTTCCAGGATGCAATTTGTCGAGCGGATACTCGGAAAGCGGGGTGTCGATATTGCCCATCAGATCGTGCATTTCCTTGCGCGCGTCATTAAAGTACAAAAGTCCGGTGATGATTTCACCCGCATTAAATCGTTTGCGCAAATACTTGAATGCAGACGCTCTGCTCGTCGGTTCATATTCGCTATCTACCTTGCGCAGAATAATCCTGCTGCCGTCGTGCAGTTCGATCGGCATTGCCGAGCCTTCCGCGTAGGCTGCCTTTATTTCTTCAGCAGGCGCTACGTAGTCGGCGTTAACGACATGATGGAAAAACTCCCGCGTGTGCGCGTAGCTCTTCGTTGAACCTTCGTGGTCGTTGAACGTTACGCAAGGGCTGATTACGTCGACCAGCGAAAATCCATCATGCAGTAACGCGCCCTGGATCAGCGGCACGAGCTGCTCTTTATCACCCGAAAAGCTCCGCGCGATGTACGTCGCACCAAGCGATAGCGCGGTACTGACCGGGTCGATCGGTTCCTGCTGGTTCGGCAAACCCTTCTTCGGCATGCTGCCGATATCGGCTGACGCTGAAAACTGCCCCTTGGTCAGACCATAGACGCCATTGTTCTCGATGATGTAACACATATTGAGATTGCGCCGTATGGCATGCACAAACTGTCCGGCCCCGATAGACAACGAGTCGCCGTCGCCCGAGACGCCGATATAGGTCAATGTGCGATTGGCGGCACTCGCGCCGGTAGTCACCGACGCCATGCGACCATGAACAGCATTGAATCCGTGCGACTGATTGACGAAATAAGCCGGCGTCTTTGATGAACAACCGATGCCGCTCATCTTGGCGAGCATGTGTGGCTCGATATTCAGTTCGAAAACTGCCTGTACGATTGCGGCCGTAACAGAGTCGTGACCGCAGCCGGCACACAAAGTGGAGACGGCGCCTTCGTAGTCCCGGACCGTCAGTCCGAGCGTGTTGCGGGGCAAATTCGGGTGCGAGACCTTCGGCTTTGAAATGTAGCTCATATTCGCTTACCTCGACCCGCGATCAGGCGGCACGACCTTTGGATTGTTCCTCAAGTACCTTCTCGACGACAAACCCGGCGTTCAACGGCATGCCGTCATAGTGCAGCAACGACACGAGCTTCGCCGGGTCGGCATCACAATCCAGCATGAGTAATGTGCGTAACTGGGCATCGCGGTTTTGTTCGACGACGTAAACAACCTCATGTTTCTCAATAAAGTCCTTCACAGTTTCGTCAAACGGAAATGCCTTGACACAGCAGTAGTTCAGCCCTGTTTTCTGCTTCTTGAGGCGGTCGAGCGACTCCTTACACGCGCCATCACCGCTGCCGACACTCAGTATTGCCGCAGTATTGAATTTCGAGTACTGAATCTCTGCTTTCGGCACGATCGAGCGCGCCGTCTCCCATTTGAGGAGCAAACGATCGACGACATCCTGGTAATCGGCAGAGTTTTCCGTGTAGCTGCCGTACTTCGTGTGCCCGGAACCGCGAGTAAAGTAAGACCCCTTCGGGTGCGTTCCCGGTAGCGTGCGATACGGAATACCGTCGCCATCGACGTCGAGGTAACGATAAAATTCCTCCATGTTCTCGAGGTCTTGCGCACCCAGCACCTTGCCGCGATCAGGAATCTTGCTTTCATCGAAATCAAACTCGGGCACCATCCAGTCGTTCATACCGATGTCGAGATCGGACAACACCATGACGGGCGTTTGCAGGCGCTCAGCAAGGTCGAATGCGGATTGCGCCATCGTGAAACACTCTTCCGGATCAGCGGGGAACAACAGAACATGCTTGGTATCTCCATGCGATGCGTAGGCGCAGCTCAGAATATCGGACTGCTGTGTCCGCGTCGGCATCCCTGTCGAAGGGCCGGTGCGTTGCACATCAAAAATAACCGCAGGCAATTCGGCATAGTAACCATAACCGAGAAACTCGCTCATCAACGATATGCCCGGGCCGCTGGTCGGCGTAAATGACCGCGCACCATTCCAACTGGCGCCAAGCACCATGCCGATGGCCGCCAGCTCATCCTCCGCCTGAATGATGCAGTAGGTGCGCTTGCCGGACTCCGGGTCCACACGATACTTCGAACAAAAAGCCCTGAATGCATCCATCAATGACGTTGACGGTGTGATCGGGTACCAGGCGCCCACGGTTGCCCCGGCGTACATGCAGCCAAGGCCCGCCGCGGTATTACCATCAATGACGATGTGTCCCCTGGTGCGGTCCATCGCTGCAACTTTACTCGGCAACGGGCACACGAAGTTCTCGCGCGCGTAGTCGTAACCGAGCCGAATGGCCTTCATGTTAGAACCAATCAGTTTCTGTTTGGCCGCGAAAGTCTCCTCGATCAATTCATTAATCGTATCCAGATCGATGTCGAGAAGTGCCGCGAGTACGCCGACATAGGCGATATTCTTCATCAGTATGCGCGCTCTGGCTCCCTCGAAATGCTCATTGCACATCCTGGACAGCGGAACGCCCAGGACCGTGATGTCATCGCGGCTCAGCAACTTGTTGCGAGGCCAGGTGGAGTCGTAGACCAACCACCCACCCGGTGCAACGTCGGCCAGGTCTTTCGCATAAGTTTGTGCATTCATCGCAACCATGACATCGACGCGATTTGAACGACACTGGTAACCATCACCGGTCACGCGAATCTCATACCAGGTCGGCAAACCCTGAATATTCGACGGAAAGTAATTCTTGCCGACGACAGGTACGCCCATCCTGAAGATCGATTTCATCAACAAACCGTTTGCGCTTGCTGATCCGGTGCCGTTGACCGTACCAATCTTGATAACGACGTCGTTAACTGTGGCCACGTTCGTTTCTCGCTAGGCTGCCGGCAATGCCGGTTGCGGCTGATCCTCGGACGCCTCGTCCACAGCGTACGGGATCAGCACCTCCGATTTCTGCATATCCCAAGCACCGGTCGGGCAACGCTCTGCGCATAATCCGCAATGCACGCACAGATCCTCGTCCTTGACCATGACACGACGTGTTTGCGGTAAATCATCCGAAACATAGAGTGCCTGTTCCCGGTTTTGCGCGGGCGCAGACAGGCGCGTGCGAAGATCTGCCTCGTCACCGTTTGTCGTAATCGTCAGGCAGTTAACCGGACAGATGTCGATGCAGGCATCGCATTCGATACAGAGCCCTGCAGCAAATACGGTTTGGATATCACAGTTGAGACAGCGCTCAACCTCCTGGAGCGTCTGTTCAACCGTGAAGCCGAGTTCGACCTCGATATCGATCTTCTTGAATCGTTCCTTGAGGTCGACATGCGGCATCAAGCGCCGCGCCGCCGGATCGTAGTCATTCGAATAACTCCACTCATGCATGCCCATTTTCTGGCTCGAAAGGTGCACACCGATCGGTAAGCGATCCTTGAGCGCTTCACCCTGGCAGTATTTGTGAATTGAAATAGCCGCTTCGTGGCCGTGCGCAACAGCCCAAATGATGTTTTTTGGGCCGAACGCTGAATCTCCGCCGAAGAAGACGCCGTCGCGAGTACACATCATGGTCTCTTCATCGACGATCGGGCACTCCCAGTCATTGAACTCGATTCCAATATCGCGCTCTATCCACGGAAATGCGTTGTCCTGGCCAATTGCGAGGATTACGTCGTCGCACGGAATGACCTTCTCGCCTTTGACGGTGCCGCGGTCGATTCGGCCGTCATCGTCGATCTTGTATTCCATCAGCTCAAACGTCATGCCGACGAGCTTGCCATCCTCGATGACAAAATCCTTCGGCGAATGGTTGACCAGGATTTCTATGTTTTCTTCTTCCGCGTCTTCGAGTTCCCAATCGGATGCTTTAAAAAATCCCCGCGGCTTGCGCGCCATGACCTTGACATCATCCGCCCCGAGCCGCAGCGACGTTCGACAGCAATCCATCGCTGTATTGCCAACACCGATGATCAGGACTTTTTTGCCAACGGAATCAATGTGCTCGAAAGCCACCGATTCGAGCCAATCGATACCAATATGGATATGCTCCGAGTCGTACCGCCCCGGGATTTCGAGATTCTTGCCACGCGGTGCACCCGTCCCGACGAACACGGCGTCGAAGCCGTCGGTCAGCAGGTCCCGCATACTGTCGATGCTGTGGTTGAGCCTGAGATCGACACCCATGTCGAGGATATAGCCGACTTCCTCGTCAAGCACCTTCGGTGGTAGCCGGAATTGCGGAATATTGGTGCGCATCAAGCCGCCAGTCGTATCCAGCGCCTCGAAAATCGTTATTTCATACCCCAGTGGTGCAAGATCATTGGCAACCGTCAGCGAGGCGCACCCTGCCCCCACCAGGGCAATGCGTTTGCCATTGGTCTTCGATGGAGCTCGAGGCAAGCGATCGCTGATGTCATCACGATGATCGGCCGCGACCCGTTTCAGCCGGCATATCGCCACCGGCCGGTCCTCGACGCGACCACGCCGGCACGCCGGTTCGCACGGACGGTCGCAGACCCGTCCCAGGATGCCCGGAAATACATTTGATTTGCGATTCTCGATGTACGCGTCGCTGAATCGCCCCTGGGCAATCAAGCGAATGTACTCAGGCACGTCAGTATGCGCGGGACATGCCCACTGGCAATCGACGACTTTATGAAAGTAATCGGGGCTGGAGGTATCAGTCGGTTTCATTCCAAGCTCGTGCCGGAGACGGTCCTCCACCCGGCGTACAGTCCGATCCCGTATTTGGCGCTAGCATAACGGGATCGACCGGAAAGTAAATACCCTGGTTAATGCTAGCGTGCGCGCGCGAATTCGAGTCGCTGCCCGGCGATTGTCCCGTTCAGCTCGCCGCCGTGATACACGACCTGACCGTTCACGATCGTCGTATCGATAGTCGCTGAGAATTCATGACCTTCAAATGGAGACCAGTGACATTTGCAGAGCAGGTTGGATTGAGCAACCGTGCACGGCTTATTCGCATCGACAATGACCAAATCAGCGAAATATCCTTCACGAACGTAACCGCGATCTTTGACGCCGAAAATATCTGCCGGCGCGTGGCTGCTGCGATCAACCAGCAACTCGAGACTGATTTGCTGTGACGCTGCCAGATCGAACAGCGTAAGCAATGCATGCTGGACAAGTGGCAGCCCAGCCGGCGCTTTGAAGTAGCTACGACTCTTTTCGCCAGCCGTGTGCGGTGCGTGATCCGTCGCGATGATGTCGATTCGACCCTCATTCAGTGCCTTGATCAGTGCCTCGCGGTCGGCAGCCGACTTGATCGCGGGATTGCATTTGATTCGCGTACCGAGTTCTTCGTAGCGGCTTTCGTCAAACCACAGATGGTGCACGCAGACTTCGGCGGTGATGCGTTTCTCCGATCGATCTGCTTTTGAAAAAAGGCCCATCTCGATCGCCGTTGTCAGATGCAATACATGCAGCAATGCGTCATGGCGGCGCGCAAGGTCGACCGCCATGCTCGAAGACTGCAAACATGCGCTGGCAGAACGAATACTCGGATGTTCCGACATCGGCACATTTTCGCCATACTTCTTCTTCGCATGCGCTTCGTTGTCCCAGATCGTCGGGGAATGTTCGCAATGTGTTGCTACTATCACGGGTGCATATTCGAAGACCTTCTCAAGCACCTCGGGATCGTCTACCAACATGTCACCCGTCGAAGCACCCATGAACACTTTGATCCCGCAGGCCTCTCCGACCTGCAGCTTCTTGATCTCCTCGATGTTCCGGTTCGTGCCACCAAGATAGAAACCGTAATTGGCGGAACAACGGTTTTCCGCGAGTCGGTATTTATCAGCCAGGGCATCGCGCGTCGTCGTCTGCGGGTTTACGTTCGGCATATCCATGAAACTCGTAATACCACCCGCCGCCGCCGCCGCGGATTCTGTGGCGAGATCGCCCTTATTGGTCAGTCCGGGCTCACGAAAGTGCACCTGATCGTCAATCATGCCCGGGATCAGGTAGCGTCCCTGTGCATCGATCACCGTAACGTCACCCTGCGCGGCGATGTTGTCGGCAACCTTCCCGATACGCTCGTCCTCGATCAATACGTCGGCGTCGCGAATTTCACCTTCATTGATGAGTCGGGCGTTGGTAATCAGCAGCTTGTTCATGACATTGATTATGCGGCGTATCAGACCGGATTACACGCACCGTTAGCTGCCGGAGGATCGCTGCGCTACTCTTGCATCTCTGAACCCAGCGGGGAAACAGTCATGATCCAGACAACCACTCCAAGTATCGAAGGCAAGTCCATTAGCCATTACCACGGTGTAGTGACGGGCGAAGCCATATTGGGCGCCAATATTTTCAAGGACTTTTTTGCCGGCATCCGGGATATTGTCGGCGGACGATCGGCTGCGTATGAGCGAGAATTGCAAAAGGCACGTGAAATCGCTTTCGAGGAGTTGGCTGAAAAGGCTCGAGAATCCGGTGCCAATGCAGTCGTTGGCATCGACATTGACTATGAAACGGTCGGCGCGCAAGGCGCCATGCTGATGGTGAGCGTCAGCGGAACTGCCGTCACGGTTCGATGACGCCGCGCGAAATGAGCGACAGGGAATATCTGCAGCGCATTCAGAATGCATCGGTGTACGACGTCGCCGTCGAATCGCCGCTGGATTTCGCGCGCAATCTGTCGGCACGCCTGAATAACCGAATTTGGCTGAAGCGCGAGGATCTGCAACCGATTTTCTCCTTCAAGCTGCGTGGCGCATACAACAAGCTCGCGTCATTGCCCGACAGCGACCTGTGCAACGGCATCATTTGCAGCTCAGCCGGCAACCACGCACAAGGTGTGGCGTTGGCTGCGCGACAGCGTGGCATTCACGCCGTCATCGTCATGCCCGTCACCACACCGTCGATCAAAGTGGATGCTGTACGCTCGTTGGGCGGCGAGGTCATTCTCTTCGGCGACACCTACGATGACGCTTACGCCCATGCGCGCGAGCTGGAGAAGAAACACGGTTACATATTTATCCATCCGTTTGACGACCCGGAGGTGATCGCGGGACAGGGCACGATTGGCGTCGAAATCTTGCAACAAGCGACTGAACGAATCGACGCCATATTTGTGCCGATCGGGGGTGGCGGCCTGATCGCCGGAATTGCCGCATACGTCAAAGCCGTGCAACCGGACATTCGCATTGTCGGCGTGGAGCCTGACGATTCGTCTGCCATGCGCGACTCAATTACGGCTGGCGAACCGGTCGTGCTTAATCACGTTGGTATTTTTGCCGACGGTGTTGCGGTGCGGCGCGTTGGCGACGAGACCTTTCGCCTGTGCCAGCAGTATGTCGACGAGATCATAACTGTCGGCACGGACCAGATCTGCGCGGCAATCCGGGACATATTCGAGGACACTCGTTCGATCGTCGAACCGGCCGGTGGGCTGAGTGTGGCGGGCCTCAAGAAATATATCGCAGAGAACCAGGTTACGGGACAGAGCTTCGTCACCATCAATTGTGGCGCGAATGTCAATTTCGATCGCCTGCGTCACATCGCCGAACGTGCGGCAGTCGGTGAACAAACAGAGATGTTGCTTGCTGTAGAAATTCCGGAAGAGCCAGGTAGTTTTCGACGCTTCTGCGAACTGATTGGACGTCGCGGTATTACCGAATTTAACTATCGATACAGTGACCGGAAGAGCGCACATATCTTTGTTGGCGTGCAGATAAGCGGTGGTGCCGAAGAGCGCCAGTCGTTGCTCGCCGAGCTCACTGATGCAGGCTATCCGCTCGCAGATCTAAGCGACAACGAGATGGCTAAGCTGCATGTTCGTCACATGGTCGGCGGTCGCTCGCCGGGTATCGCGAATGAACGTCTGTTTCGTTTTGAATTTCCGGAACGGCCCGGAGCGTTGCTCGACTTTCTGAACGCGATTGGCAATGACTGGAATATCAGTCTGTTTCATTACCGCAACCACGGTTCGGACTATGGCCGGATTCTTGCCGGAATCGATGTCCCCCCGAATGAGACAGAGGAACTCGAGGCACACCTGGCCGACCTCGGCTATACGCACTGGGAAGAGAGTGGCAATCCGGCCTACACGATGTTTCTTTCCTGATCGCTAGTCGCGAAACGACGGGTCCGCACGGTCCAGTTTCCGAACCAGCCCCGGCCATACCAACTGCCCACCGAGCCCTTTGGTCGCTTGCTCCGCCTGGGCCAGAATGCCGTCGACGATCGGCTGCGGGACATGAATCAGAGCTGCGCCTGAAGACTGTGCCATGACCTGAATCTGACATGCTGTTTCGAGCAGGTACATCATCAGGAACGCGTCGGCGATCGTTGCGCCTGTCGACAACAAACCATGATTTCGCAACATCAGTGCGTTGTTGTTGCCAAGGTCGGCAACGAGCCTGGGCTTTTCGTCGTCGTTCAGTGCGACGCCCTCGTAGTCGTGATACGCCAGAGAGGCGTAAGGAAACAGTGATGTTTGCGAGATCGGCAACAAGCCGTCTGTCTGTGTCGACACCGCAACACCTGCCTTGGTATGCGTATGCAAGACACATCCGACGTCGTGTCTCGCTGCGTGCACGGCGCTGTGAATCACAAACCCTGCCGGATTGATCGGATACGGAGAATCCAGGACTTTTTCGCCGTCAAGATCAACCTTGACGAGACTGCTGGCAGTGATCTCCTCAAACAACAAACCGTATGCATTGATTAGAAAATGCTCATTCGGGCCCGGCACGCGTGCCGAGACGTGCGTGAACACGAGATCATCCCAGCCGTACATTGCAATGAGCCTGTAACAGGCAGCCAAATCGACACGCTGCTGCCATTCCTCGTCCGATACCTGATCACGAACATCGTTTGTCGCAGCCATTCCTGCTACCTCCTGATCTGCTGCCCACCTGCTTACAGCAGGAACTCACCTTTCTTGGCATAAGCGGGCGCATTATTCCGAATTCATTGCAACCAATCCGTCACCCCAGACATCAAAAGGGGTGTAACAAACAAAATATCCCTATGCTGTTTGTTTCGTAACGATTGGCGGTGGCGTTGCGCCACCGCCTTTTTTACCACATCTCGCGCATTCTCGACGCCACATCCAGTCGCTTGTCTGAGCTGACTCGTTGGTTACTCGCGTTCGCTTCGGCGCGGCCATGAAAACACGCCTGCATCGTTGCCAACAGCTCATCGGTCATGAAGCGGCTTCGAGCGCCGTACACGTGTCTATCGCCATCGCGACGTTGCTGTGTCACGTGGTACTTGAGCGGCGCGACGAGAGAGAGTGATTGCCTGGCGCGCGTCATGGCCACATACAGCAAGCGACGCTCTTCTTCGATCATTGCCGGCTTGCCGGTAGCGAACTCGGACGGAAAATTGCCATCCGATACGTTCAATACGAACACAGCCTCCCACTCCTGCCCCTTCGCTGAATGCACCGTCGACAGTACAAGATAGTCCTCATCAAGTAGCGGGTCGCCAGCGAGATCGCCGGCCGCACTGGGCGGGTCAAGTGTAAGTTCAGTCAGGAAGCGTTCTCTACTCGGGTAGCGGCCGGAAATCTGCTCGAGCTGTTCGAGATCAGCCTCACGCGTATCGAGGCCATCGTAGAGTCTTTCGAGATGTGGCTGATACCAACGACGTACTTGCGTGAGCTGAGCTTGCCAGCCGGCATCCTCCGCCTCAACGTTCGACAGCGCGTCCATCAAGACACAGAACGCATCCCAGTCTTTTGCAGCCGCGGCCGGCGGCCGAAAGGTCTGCAGCACCTTGAACGAAAACTCGCCGCATGCAAGATGTTCATAGCAACGCGAGGCATTCGCCGGCCCCATACCGGGCAGTAATTTCAAAACGCGAAACGCGGTGACTTCATTTTTCGGGTTCTCGGCCCACTTCAGCACCGATAACAGATCTTTGACATGCGCCGCTTCCAGGAATTTTAGGCCTCCGTATTTGACGTAAGGAATATTGCGCCTGACCAATTCAAGCTCGAGTCTGTCGCTGTGATGTGCGCCACGAAACAGCACGGCCTGGTCCATGAGCTGCATGCCCATTTCGCGATTTTCCAGAATCGCTTCAACCACGTATTCAGTTTCGGCATCGCCGTCTTCGACGGTTACATACCTCGGCTTTGCGCCATGCCTGTTTTCAGCAAACAAATTCTTTCGATATTGCCGATCGCTTGCGGCGATAAGACAGTTTGCTGTGTTCAGGATTTCCTGCGTTGAGCGATAATTCTGCTCCAGCGTCACAACTTCCGCTCTGGGCATAAACTGATCCGGAAACCCGAGGATGTTCTCCACTTCCGCAGCACGAAAGGAATAGATCGACTGTGCGTCGTCTCCCACCACCGTAACGCCATCGCCATACGGTTTCAGAGCACGCAGTATCTGCGCCTGCACAAGGTTCGTATCCTGGTATTCGTCTACCAGCACGTGGTCAAACCAGGCGCCGATTTGTTCGGCGAATTCCCCGTCGGCCACAAGATGCTTCCAGTACAGCAACAGGTCATCGTAATCGAGCACCTGACATTGCTGTTTGCGCATTACGTAATACCTGAACAGCTCGCGCAGCTCCGCTTCCCAGTCGACGCACCATGGATACGATTCATTCAGCACATCCAGCAGTGCGTTTTGCGTGTTCACACAGCGCGAATAGATTGCGAGGCAGGTATCTTTCTTCGGGAAGCGTCGTGACTTTTTCGTCAACGCCAGTTCGTGCCTTGTGACATCGATGACATCGGCGGCATCGCCCCTGTCCAGCACCGAAAAGCCCGCATCCAGGCCCAAATTTGCGGCAAAGCGCCGCAACAGTCGATTCGCAACCGAATGAAACGTACCGGACCATGGCAATACCCCCGCCGGCACCGGATTGGCGCTGGCGTGCGACAGGGCCTGCCTTACGATGGCATCGACCCGACGTGTCATCTCCTGCGCCGCACGGCGAGTAAAAGTCAGCAACAAGATACGTTCCGGGCTGACGCCCTGAATGATCAGATGTGCAACGCGATGTGCAAGCGTCATGGTCTTGCCCGTGCCGGCGCCCGCGATGACGAGCAAGGCCCCGGCCTGAAAACCCTCCTTTCCCGGCTTGCAGCCAAATTCGGCCGCCTGCCGTTGTGCCGGATTCAGCATCTCAAGGTAATCGTCTGTGCGCTCAGCCGCTTGCACCACTTCTCCTCGCCGGAAAAGTCTGTATTTTTATACAGTACTGGATGAATTTACAAGTTCAGGTGCTTGGTTTGGAAAGGAATTCTTCTATAAGCCGCGCCAGCGCGGCCGGTCGCTCGAAGTGCAGCATATGCCCGGCGTCCTCAATCCAGGCGATTTTCCGCGTCGGAAACGGCAATTCCGAGGGCGAGCCAAACTCACTGCGACGCCCGGCAACCAGCAGAACCTCAGCAGTGACCTCACGCCAGCAGGCCTCTGCCTCCGCGCGCCGATACAACACGGGATTCGGCAGCTTGTGGGCGGGATTCGTGTGCAGCCGCACGCGCCCATCCTCAGTCTCTGTGGCCCACTGCCGCGCAACGAAGCCGGCTTGCGGCAATGTCATAGCAGGGCATCTGCGACGAATCGCCTGTGTGAGTGCCGTGAAGTTCTCGCGGTAACTCGCCGCCACGCCGCCGCGACCACGCTCGATCCATTCCCGGTAGCGCGCCGGTGCTTGTTCCGGCCCGGCATCATGCAATCCAAAGCCCTCGAGGTTGATGAGGCTGGCGACACGGTCTGTCATCGCGCCAGCGTACAAGCCGGCAACGTTGCCGCCCATGCTGTGCCCAATCAGCCGCACCGGCGCATTCGGGCTGTAATGCTCCAGCAAGCAATCGAGGTCAGCGACGTAGTCGGGAAACCAAAAGGCGGTTGCATCACTCCTGGTTTCGCCGAAACCGCGCCAATCCGGCGCCACGACAAACCAATCCTGGCGAAATTCATCTACGACAAACTGAAACGTAGATCCGACATCAGCGAAACCATGCAGATAGACGATCAGCGGGTCTTTTGGGCTACCCCAGTGGCTCATGGCGTAGTCGACACCGCGAATCTCAAGTCGCACCGATCGACGTACTCGCTGTGGCCTGTATATTTCGCTGTCGGGCATGACTGTGCATCATGCCCTATTCCGCGCGCCGTGTAGTCTGTATAAAAGGACTTACGCATTCTTTTGAGGCACTTCAAGTAGTTGAACTAAGCGAATGACGTTCGAGATTGCACTTGTACTCGGCATACTTGGTATCTCGCTGATCCTGTTCATCAGCGAAATCATTCGCATGGATCTCGTTGCCCTGCTTGTGCTGGGTGGGCTGGCATTGTCCGGGCTGGTTAGTACCGAGCAGGCTTTCGATGGCTTTTCGAATGGCGCGGTGATCACCGTCTGGGCGATGTTCATTCTTTCTGAAGGTCTGACACGTACCGGCATCGCTGACATCATCGGCCGCCAGGTCATGAAGCTGGGCGGACGCCGCGAATTCGCAATGATTCTCGTCATCATGATAACCGGCGCAGTTTTGTCGGCGTTCATGAACAATATCGGCGTTGCAGCGCTGATGCTGCCGGTCGTCGTCCAGGTGGCACGACGCACGCGCATACCGGCTTCCCGGCTGTTGATGCCGCTGGCCTATTCGACCCTCTTGGGCGGCCTGATGACCTTGATCGGTACCCCGCCCAACCTGCTCATCAGTGCATCGCTGTCACGATTCGGCTATGAGCCCTTCAAGCTGTTTGACTTTACGCCCCTGGGCGGCGCCGTCATGGTCATTGGCGTTCTGTTTGTCGCATTGTTCGGCAGGTTCCTGTTGCCGAAGCGGGCTGCGGAGCACGGCAAACATGTCAGCCAACGGACCCTCCGCTCCCGCTACAAACTGCATGAGCGCACATTCATGATGCGCGTACCGACGCACTCGGTTCTCGTCGGCAAAACTCTGGCCGAGAGCCGTATCGGCAGCTCCACGGGCCTGATCATACTCGCGCTCGTGCGTGGGGGGCGCAGCCAGACTCTCCCCAGTCGTCAGACACTGTTGCGCGGCGGTGACGGCATTCTCGTACAGGGTCGTGTCGACCAGTTTCGCGAACTGCGTCGCTGGAGTGATCTTGTCATCGAGCGCGAGGCACCGGTGCTGAAATCGATGGTCGCGGCGAAGATCGCTTACGCCGAAGTGACTATCGCGGATACGTCGCCACTTATCTCTGAACTCGTACGGCATGCGGAGTTTCGCACGCGATTCGACGTAGCGGTTGTCGGAGTGCGCCGCGCGAATCAGTACCGCATTACGAATCTGGCCTACGTGCCACTGCGCCAGGGCGAGCGCGTTCTGGTGCAGGGCGAGGTCGAGGCCATAGCACAACTCGAAAAGTTCTCGGACTTCACGGATGTCGAGATACTCTCTGGTGAGCGTCTCGATACGCAATACCGTGCCGACGAGCGCATGTTTGTGGTGCGCCTTCCCAAGGATAGTGATCTCGTCGGCGCGACCCTGGGCAAGAGTCGTCTCGCCGATGTGTTCGACTTTCGTGTGGTCGCGATCTTTCGTGACGGCGGTCTGACAGTAATGCCGCGTGGTGACGAGGACCTTGTAGGCGGTGATTTACTGCTGATCGAGGGTCAGCCCAGCGATCTCGACGTGTTACGTGGTCTGCAGGAACTGGAAATCGAAACGACGGTATCGGCAAATCTCGGCGCATTCGGCTCCGAGCGCCTGACCTTGATGGACGCAACCCTCGACCCACGCAGCAGCCTGGCGGGACGCACGGTTGGTGAACTTAATTTTCGCGAGCGCTACGGCATCGAACTTGCCGGCATCTGGCGCGAGGGCGAAACAGTCGGCTCCGAACTGGTCGATGAGAGATTACAAATCGGTGACGCGCTGCTGCTGCTCGGTCCACGCGATCGCTTGCAGCTGCTTTCGTCGGATTCTGATTTTCTGATTCTGACGCCATTGGGCCAGGAACCTCCGGATACCCGTCGCGCACCGCTGGCGGCTGCGATCATGCTTGCCGTAGTCGTTAGCGTGATGATGGGCAAGGCACCGATCTCCATCGCCGCGGTTGTCGGCGGCAGCATCATGGTGCTGACCGGCTGCCTGAATATGGAGCAAGCCTATCGGTCGATCGATTGGCGTGCGATATTCCTGATCGCGGGAATGCTGCCGCTTGGTACAGCCATGCAGGAAACCGGTGCGGCGACCTATCTCGCCGGGCAGGTGATGAGCTTGCTCGGCGATGCCGGCCCGTGGCCGGTCATCATGGGACTGTATGTACTCACGGCAATGGCGACAATGATCATTCCAACCGCCGCACTCGTTGTATTGATGTCACCGATAGTGTTATCGGCCATGGCCGATATGGGATTGCAGCCCGAGACGGCGATGATGGCAATAGCGATGGCCGCTTCGGCCAGCTTTACAAGCCCGATATCCCATCCCGCGAATATTCTCGTTATGGGCCCGGGCGGTTATCGATTCATCGACTACCTCAAGGTGGGCGTACCGCTGACAATCGTGGTATTCATCACCGTGATGGTGTTACTTCCAATCCTTTGGCCGCTACAGGCGGTTTAGACACGGGAACAATTAGAATGAAAAAAACCGTAGTCATTGCCGGCGCAGGACACTCTGCCGGACAGGTCATCGCAACGCTAAAACAGAATAAATTCTCCGGCCGAATTGTGCTGATTGGAGAGGAAGCATACCTTCCTTATCAGCGACCGCCGTTGTCGAAGAAATTCCTTGCCGGACAGTTACCGGCCGAGCGTCTGCATCTCAAACCCGCATCTTTTTACGGCGGTCCGAATATCGAGGTGCGACTCGAAACGCGCGTCACGGACCTGGATCGCAATGCGCATCAATTGC
>Ga0224508_10002201_pt1 | contig 16868 bp, 17 predicted proteins | sample SF_Jan12_sed_USG_4_FD_170157 | JGI IMG/M metagenome (GOLD analysis project Ga0224508, IMG submission 170157) | Sediment microbial communities from San Francisco Bay, California, United States - SF_Jan12_sed_USGS_21 | ecosystem: Environmental > Aquatic > Marine > Sediment | place: USA... | reverse complement strand
AGGTCCACGATCTTGAATCTTTCCTCTTGAAAAGCGCCGCGATTGTACACTATGCGCCCTTTCCGATCAGCGATGGCCGTCCGAAATCGGGGCCCACTTGAAGCACAATATGCAGGCAAATTTCATTAAAAGTGCGGCCGATGCAGGCGGATTCCCGGGAGATAGCGGCGCAGAGGTTGCCTTTGTCGGCCGCTCGAATTCCGGGAAATCCAGCGCAATCAACCGGATCGTCGGTCACGGCAAGCTGGCGCGCGTCAGCAAGACGCCGGGACGCACCCAGCTGATCAATTTCTTCGAACTCGGTGACGGGCGCCGCCTCGTCGATCTGCCAGGGTATGGATTTGCCCGCGTGCCTGACCGCGTCAGGCGCGACTGGGGTGAGCTGGCGGACGCTTATTTTCAGTCCCGGCGGTCGCTGGCCGGCTTGTTTCTGACCGTCGATATCCGCCGCGGCCTGCGAGACAGCGACCAGACCCTGATCGATCTAGCCGCTGAACTCGGATTCCCGGTCGCGATCCTGCTGACGAAGTCGGACAAACTGTCGCGTGGGGCCGGCAAGAATCAATTGTTGGACATTCAGCGCTCGGTGGGCGACGACACCGAAGTCATTGGTTTTTCCGCCATCACCGGCACCGGCGTGGCACCGGCCAAAGCCCGACTGCTCGACTGGCTCGGTTTCGAAAGCGCCGAGTAAACCGGACCGAGACACATTAATTCAGGCACGGACTCGGCAGGATAGAACCTAATGCGCTTCGTCCCAATTCGAGCCCGATCGGGCGTCGACTCTTAGCGGTACGTCGAGTTCGGCAGCGTCCTGCATGATGTCGACGAGTTCTGCCAGGGCCGATTCCGCGGCCGCGGCTTCGACTTCCAGGACGAGCTCATCGTGTACCTGCATGATCAAGCGACCGGGCAGGCTGCCTTGTTCGATCTTTCGTTCGACCTCGAGCATCGCGATCTTGATGATGTCGGCTGCAGTGCCCTGCATCGGCGCGTTAATTGCGCTGCGCTCCGCGTACTGGCGGCGCGGTGCATTCCGCGCATTGATGTCCGGCAGGTATAAGCGTCGGCCAAACACTGTGCTGACGAAGCCCTGCTCACGCGCGCGTTCGCGCGTTCCGTCCATGTAGGCCTTCACGCCGGGGTAGCGGTCGAAGTACAGGTCGACGTAATCCTGGGCTTCATGTCGAGTGACGCCGAGTTGCTTGGCGAGGCCGAAGGCCGACATGCCGTAGATCAAACCGAAATTTATCGCCTTGGCAGAACGACGCTGCTCGTCATCCACCTGCTCGGGCAGTACGCCGAAGACTTCGGAGGCCGTCGCCTTGTGCACGTCCTGTCCTTGCTTGAACGCAGCGATCAGCCCTTCGTCGCCCGACAGGTGCGCCATGATGCGAAGCTCAATTTGAGAGTAATCGGCAGCGATCAGGCGATGGCCTTCAGGCGCTATGAATGCCTGGCGAATCCGCCGTCCCTCGGCTTTACGAATCGGAATATTCTGCAGGTTCGGGTCCGACGAGCTGAGCCGGCCCGTTGCGGCCACGGCCTGATGATAAGACGTATGGATACGGCCGGTTGTCGCATTGATTTCGCGCGGCAGCTTGTCTGTATAGGTGGACTTGAGTTTCGAAAGCGCCCGGTATTCGAGAATCAGCGCGGGCAGTTCGTAATCGTCGGCGAGTTCAGCGAGCACATTCTCGGCAGTCGATGGCTGGCCTTTCGGCGTCTTGCCGAGCACGGGCAGCTCAAGCTTTTCGAACAGAATCTGCTGCAGCTGCTTGGGGGAGCCGAGATTAAACTCGCCGCCGGCTTCCTTGAAGGCGGCAGCCTCGGTTGTCTGCATGGCGTCTGCCAATTCTTCACTCTGAGCGTTCAGCATGTCGGCGTCGACCAGCACGCCTTTGTATTCCATGCGCTGCAGTACTCGAATCAACGGCCGCTCAATTTCGCAATAAACGCGTTTGAGTGCTTTTTCGGCAGTTAGCGCGGGCCAGATGGCTTGATGCAGCCTCAAGCTGACGTCGGCATCCTGAGCTGCGTAGGGGCCGGCGGCCTCGATGTCGACTTGATCGAAACAAACCTGCTTCGCGCCTTTGCCGGCCACCTCTTCGTACTTCGTCGTGGTAACGCCTAAGTACTTGGCAGCAACAGAATCCATGTCGTGGCGTGTCGCCGTCGAATTCAGAACATAGGATTCGAGCATCGTGTCGTGTTCGATGCCGGCCAGCCGGATGCCGTAGTTCTCGAGAATATGGGCGTCGTATTTGAGGTGATGCCCGACCTTCAGTTGTGTGTCGTCCTCCAGCCAAGGCTTGAGCGCGGCCAGCACTTCGTCACGATCAAGTTGCGCTGGCGCCCCCTCGTAGTTGTGCGCAACCGGGATGTACGCGGCGACCAGCGGTTCCGTGCAGAGCGACAGCCCGACCAGCTCCGCATCCATATACTTCAGGCTCGTCGTCTCGGTATCGAAAGCGGTCAATTCGGCCTGATTGATGCGCTTGATCCATTGATTGAGCTTGGCCTTCGTAGAAACGATTTCATAATTCGTTTCCTCGTCGGGTATTGGCATCGTCTCGCCGGACCCGACCAGTCTTCTGAGTACGTTGAACATATCGAGCGGTTCGAGTACTGCGCGCAAGCTGTCGGGGTCGATCGGGGTGCGTCTTAAATCGTCGAGGCCGAATGGCAGCTCGACATCGCACTTGATCGTCACGAGCTCCTTGTACAGTGGCAGTAAGTCGAGCGTATCTCTGAATTTTTCGCCGACCTTGCCGCCGATGTCGCTGGCATGCGCAATTACCCCGTCCAGATCGCCATATTTGGCCAGCCATTTCTGAGCCGTCTTTGGGCCGACGCTCGGAACGCCGGGGATGTTGTCTGAGCTGTCACCAATCAGCGCCAGATAGTCGATTATGCGCTCCGGTTTGACACCGAATTTTTCTTCGACGCCTTTTTCATCGAGCCGCCGATCATCCATCGTGTTCAGTACGACGACCTGGTCGTCGACCAGTTGAGTCATGTCCTTGTCGGTCGTAGAAATGATCGTTGCATGGCCCTTAGCGCTTGCGGCCAGTGCCAGCGTGCCAATGACATCGTCGGCCTCTACGCCCACGATACGGACAACCTTGATACCCAGCGCTTCGATTGCCGCCAGCGCAGGCTCAATTTGCGATCGAAGCTCGTCCGGCATCGGCGGCCGATTCGCCTTGTAGTCGGAATACAGGTCGTCGCGAAAGGTCTTGCCGGGTGCATCGAACACGGCAGCGATGTGCTCCGGTTCATAGTCGGCGATCAGCCGATTGGTCATATTGAGAATGCCGTGAACGGCACCGGTCGGGTTACCGGACGAGTCGCTTAGCCGCTGCAGGTTCGGCACGTGAAACGCCCGATACAAATACGACGAGCCGTCGATCAGAACAACAGGCTTACTAGCGCTCATTCTCCTCGTCGCTTTGTTCTTCTTCGCCGCTCACGGTGTTATCGGGCAGGGTCAATGGCCCCATCTGGCCACAAGCTGAAATCGCAAACAAGCCGACTGCAATCAGCGCGAGCGTCAGCGCCTGGATGGTTCGGATCATTCGTCGTCCTCGGAACCATCCAGGCTCTTGGCAACCTGCCGGTAGGCTTCGCGAAAGGGGATGCCTTCTTTAAGGACGAGATCATTCGCTTGCTCGGCCGCAAACAGCGCAGGCGCGAGCGAAATCTTGTCGGCGTTGAACGCGACCGATTTCAGTGCATGCGCCATGATCGCGAGGCAGTCCGTCGTCAGGTCGATTCCCCTAAACAGTGGGCTTTTCAGTCGCTGCAGATCTCGATGGTAGCCCGAGGGCAGCTTGGCGGTAATCGCCAGGCTCTCGACCAGTGCGCTCTGGACCGTGGCGGACGCTGCGCGCACCAGTTCGAAGACATCGGGATTGCGCTTCTGGGGCATGATCGAAGAACCCGTCGTCATTTCGTTGGGCAGCGAGACGAAAGCCAGTTCTTCCATGTAGAACAACATGAGGTCAGCGGCGAGCCTGCCTAAATCGGCACTCAGCAATGACAACTCGAACAGCAACGACGCTTCTGCTTTGCCGCGACTGAGCTGCACGGCCGTAACCGGGTCATGCACCGATGCAAAACCGAGTTCGACGCGCGTCGCATCTCGGTCGATCGGAAGCTTTGGTGTGCCATAGCCCGCAGCCGACCCCAAAGGCGACTTGTCGCTTCTTCGGGTGGTGGCGACGAGGCCTTCGCGATCGTCTTCAATTTCGGCCGCGAATCCTTCGGCCCAGAGTTGAACGCTGCTCGGCATAGCCGGCTGCATATGCGTATAGCCGGGCAGCGCAATCTGGCCCTGTTCGTTTGCGATTTCCTGCAGTGCTGCGACGACGTCGCCTGCGAGCGATGCGAGATCGGTGATCGCATCCTTCATATAGAGCCTGAGTGCCGTCAGCACTTGATCGTTTCTGGATCGACCCAGATGGACGCGAGCGCCGGGTTCACCGATCTGTTCGATCAGGCGTCGCTCCAATGCCGTATGCACATCCTCGTCGGTCAGTTCGATAGACCATTCACCGTTCGCATGCGATTCGCCAAGCGATTGCAGGCCAGCCGCTATCGCTGAGCACTCGAAAGCGTCGAGCAGCCCCTGCGCTTCGAGCATGCGCGCATGCGCAATCGATGCGCGAACGTCATAGGCGACGAGTCGCTCGTCGAGCCGATGATCCTCACCTGCGGTGAACTCCAGGATGCGCTGGTCGAGCGTCTTACCTTTGTCCCATAGTCGCGCCATCGTTCCCTAGCCCCGCTGCTCGGCAGCGCTGAGTTCTTTGGTGTCAGCAACCACAAGCGTGCCGGTCCCTTCGTTAGTGAAAACTTCAAGCAGCAAGCCATCGGGCTGCGAATACGAGATCACATGAACGCGCGGCACACCGGCCGCGATTGCGCGTTCGATGGCTGCGACCTTGGGCAACATGCCATCGCTCAATTTTCCTTCGCTGCGTAATTTCTGTAATCCCGCGCTGTCAACGTAGGAGATCAGAGAGCGTGGATCGGCCAGGCTTTCGAGGATGCCCGGCGCGCCGGTCGCGAGGATCAGCTTTTCTGCGTTCAAGCCACCGGCGATCGCCGCGGCGACCGTGTCGGCGTTGATGTTCAGCAAAGTGCCTGACGCGTCGGCCGATAAAGGACTGACGATCGGCACGAGGTGTTCATCGAGCAGATTGTCGAGGACGCTCGAGTCGACGCCTTCAATATCGCCCACGTAGCCGTAATCAACGGACTGGCCGTCATCGCGTTTCACCAGCGGGCGCTTGGTGGCTCGAATCAATCCCGCATCGACGCCGCTGATGCCGACGGCCGGCACGCCGACTGCACGGCATGCCGCCACGATCGCGGTGTTGATCTGGCCGTTGAGCACCATTGCCATGACGTTCAGGGCCGCGGCGTCGGTAACCCGCCGTCCGTCGACGAAATTGGCCTCGATGTCGAGGCGTTCGGCGAGCGCGGTCGACTGGGGGCCGCCACCGTGAACGAGTACGACCCGGATACCGACTTGATGCAGGATGCCGATTTGTTCGACCAGCCGCTCAGTCGCTGCCGGTGTATCAAAGGCTTCGCCGCCCGCTTTGAGCACGAACACCTTGCCCTTATACATCCGAATATAAGGTGCCGCATGCTTCAGCGCGGTCACTGCAATCGTTCTTTCGTTGCCGCTCAGCTTGGTCATCATCCGCTGCCTTTCATCACCTGGTGGAGCACGGCCATCTGCACGACCATTCGGTTTCGCGCTTCCTGTATGACCACGCTTCGCGGCCCGTCGAGGACTTGATCGGCGACGACGACGCCACGCCGGACGGGCAGGCAATGCATGAAGCGGCTCGTCTCTTTCGCGTTGTCGAAATAGTTCTCGTCGACGCACCGGCCGATCAAATCTTCACGCAGTTTTTGGTCCGCCTGATCGTCGCCGTAACGCTGAGTGGAAGACCAGGATTTGGCGTAGATGATGTCGGCGCCTTCGGTGGCCTCTCGCCTGTCTTCCGTCTCGCTGATGCTGCCGCCGGATTCAGCCGCCGCCTGGCGCGCTTTGTCCATGATCGATGGCGGCAACTCGAAACCCGGCGGGCGATGCACGACCACATCCATGCCGCGCATGGCCGCCATGTGGACCGTGGCTGACGGAACGGCAAGCGGAAGCGCGCGTGGGTGATACGCCCACGACAGGACGAATCGACCGCGCTTCGGAACGCCGAGGTCATCCATGGTTTTCCAGTCGGCCAGGCTTTGGCACGGGTGATTGATTGCCGACTCCATGTTGATGACGGGCCCGCTGGCTAAATCGGCCAGCGCCTTGAATTCCGTGTCGGCCAGATCGTCGTCAAGATTGCGACGCTTGGCAAACGCTCGAATGCCGAGTGCGTCGCCATAGGAATCGATGACCGGCACGGCTTCCTTAATATGTTCCGCTGCGACGCCATCCATGACGATACCGCCTCGCGTTTCAAGGCCATGAATCGACATGTCGGGTGAAATGACGAATGCGCCGCCGCCAAGCCGTACCATTGCGGCTTGAAACGAAGCGAGTGTTCGGAGCGAGGGGCTTAAGAACAAGAGCGCAAGCACTTTGCCTTCGAGTGCGCGTGGTTCGGGCGCGGTGTCCAGTCGTCGTGCAAGCGTGAGCAGCGCGTCGATCTGTTCGGCCGAACAGTCGGCCAGGTCATTGAACTCAAGCATTGTCGATTTCTCCCAGTGCCGTAGCGAGCAGTTGCACGTGTTCGGACTTTAGTATCAGCGGCGGCAACAAGCGCAGGACATGTGGATCCGCGCTCGTACCGGTCAATATGTTTTTTTCCAGCAGCAGGTCGCGGACCTTTGCCGCGGGCTGAGTTGTCTTAAGGCCCAGCAGAAAACCCTGGCCGTGAATCGATCCAACTGGCCCGGTTAAACAGTGCGAGCGAATTTCTGCGGATACCTGACGTACGTTTTCAAGCAGCGACTCGGCAATGATCGTGTCGATTACGGCTTCAATTGCGGCCGATGCAACCGGGCCACCGCCAAATGTCGTGCCGAGATCGCCACCTTTAAGTCCCTCGGCAATCTCCGGTCGCATCAACACGGCGCCTGCAGGTATTCCACCACCGAGCCCTTTGGCCGTCGTCAGAAGGTCGGGTTCTATGCCATAAAGGTTTGCGCCGAAAGGGGCGCCGAGGCGGGCCATCCCGGTTTGCACTTCGTCAAATATCAATTTTGCGCCTGCTTTACTGCTGACCGATCGTGCCGCTTCGAGAAACTGAGGCGCAAGGTTGAAGGCGCCGGCGAGTCCTTGTACGGGTTCGACGATGACGGCCGCCGTATCCTGGTCCACGGCGGCGGTCAGCGCTGCGACATCGTCACGCGCGACGAAGCTGACGTCGAACGGTAAAGACGGAAACCCGTACCAGCCGCGATTGGAGCCGTAGCTCACCGCAGCGGCGGCTGCCGTTCTGCCGTGAAAGCCATGCTCGATGGCGACAACTTTCTTCCTACCCGTCGCACGAAAAGCGAGGCGCAGCGCATTCTCATTAGCCTCGGCACCGCTGTTGACGAAAAAGACCCGGCGAAGCCCCGCACCGGCAAAATCAATCAGCTTTTCAGCCGCGCGATCGCGGACCGACAGCTTGGCGGCATTGCTCTGAAAGACCATGGTCTTGGCCTGATTGGCAACGGCTTTGACCAGGTTTGGGTGGCCGTAGCCGAGCGCTGCCACCGCGTGGCCGCCATAGAGGTCGAGCACCTGTCGGCCATCGGCATCTTCCAGATAGACGCCGCGTCCGGTCACCGGTTGAAATGGCAACAGCGGATAGACCTCGTCGAGATGTGCCGGCGCTGCAGTGTTGGAGTTCGCGGCCATCAGATCCAGCCAATCGCGGGTGCGGCAAGGCCGGATTCTTCCGGCAGACCAAGCAGCCGGTTGGCCCATTGCAGGCAACCGCCAGCTGCGCCTTTGAGCAGATTGTCTAGTGCGACGCAGACGACGACCGTGTCGCCTTCGACTCGAGCGCTCAAGTGCGCGTGGCAACTGCCGGCAACGTCCTTGATTCGTGGCATGTCCGCCGTGACATGGACCAATGGTGAATCGGCATAAAAGTCCGTCAGCGCAGCGTTCAAGTCGTCGTTGGTCGCTGTCTTCGCGAGTTTTGCGAACGAGGTCGCGTGAATGCCGCGCGCGAAGGGCCCTGAGTGCGGCACAAAGTTGAGATCGAGCTCGATGCCGGTCGCGGCTTGTGCCAGCGACTGGACTTCCGGCTGATGACGATGGGTCAGCGGCTGATAGGCGAACAGGTTGCTCTGCCGAACCGGATGATGGGTCGTTGCTCGGGGCTTGCGTCCCGCGCCCGTGCTGCCAGTGACGGCACTGACATTAAAGCTCGGTTGACAGATGCCGGCAGCAACCAGCGGCACGATGCCGAGCAGCATCGAGCTTGCGAAACAACCGGGTTGCGCTGCATGTGCGGTCGGTGCCGAAAGGAAATGTTCTGGAACCGCGCAGGTGAATTCGGGTATCAGGTCCGGCCTCGGATGTGGCTTGCCGTAGATGGCAGCAAATTGGTCCGGGTCGGCGAATCGAAAATCTGCTGACGCATCAACGGCTGTTAAACGAACCCCTGCTTGCTGGGCTCGATCGAGCGCCTGGCCGATGATGCCGGCCGATTCGCCGTGCGGAGCCCCCGACAGCAAAACGGAATGAGGGGCCTTCTCGATGGCGGCCAGCGCATCGTCGAATCCGACGAAGCACTGGTCCGCGAGCGCGGGCCCGAGATGCGGGAACACGTCGCGAATCGGCGCGTCGGCCTGGCTGGTAGAGACGCTGGCGGAAAACTTCAATTGCGGATGCCCATTGACGAGGCGCAACATTTCGCCCGCGACATAGCCTGTCCCGCCGAGAATGACGACTGGCCAGACATCGCTCACGCCGATTGCTCCGCGGCATTGCTGCCGAGTCCAGCGACTTGCTGCAGCAGATCGCCGAGATTGGCGCCGGCCGACATCGCGTTTATTGCCGTGACGTTCGAGCGCTTTCGGATGATATCGATGCCCACCTGATTGTCGGTTGCTGGCCCGGTGACCACAGCAGGTTCGATGTCGAAATCCTCGCGCAGCAATCTGATGCCGCCCCATGCCGACACCGGGTCATTGGCCGACAGCACGACCGCAGTCAGCCGATTGCGAATCTCGCTGTCTTTCAGAATGGCTTCGACGCCATAGGGTCCGAGCAGCCCGTCACCGAGTTCAAAGACGATGACGTCGGGCTTAAGCTGGTCCAGATCGGCAAGCAGGTTGCGCGTCAGGTCCGGCGCGTTCTCGCTGGTTGTACATACGATGCCGTAATCGGTAAAGATTTCGACATTGCGTGCGCCGGCATCTTCCATCGCGAGTATGTCGCGTCGCAGTGCGACGCCGGTTGCCTTGAAAGCGTCAACAGTCAAACCGTTGTGACGAAACCGGCTGACGATCGCAGCGGCCGCAGCCGTCTTGCCCGAGTTCATGCAGGTGCCGGCAATCGCAACAACCGGAATCGATGAGCCGCTGACCGGCCGATTTGGGATCAAGTCCCGGGCGGTCACTCTGGCAGGTACGCCGACGCGTTCACCGAGATAAGGGAAAGCTAAAACGACTCCGAGTACCCGGCACTCGAACGGCTGGCCCAGCGAAGGATTGAACGAGTCACAAATCCCGACCACGCCGCCCAAATTCAACAGCTGCACCTCGTCGCCTGGCGCCAATTCCTCGGGCAGGTGACCGGAATAGCCAAACAGCGCTTTGCGGTGACCGAGTGCGACCACGATGACATCGCCTTGCTTGACTTGTGCCATGCGCCCGCTGGTCAACTCGAGCGTGTTGTAGCTCGACTTCGAGCTCAACACTTCGACTGCGATCAGCACGCCTTCTTCGCACGGGATCTCGGCACTGATGCGAAGCTCGTGCGCGAGATCGGCGGCGAGGGCGACGGAGGCTATTTTGTCGACGACGATGGATTGCATCTCAGGTTTCCTCGTTCGTGGACTGGCCCGCTCGAGCATGCAGGATGCCGGGCAGCGCCAGGATTCGGGAGAAGCCGACGGCGTCTTCGCTCGACCACTCGCCGGCCGACTCGCCATACGTGCCTCGGCTCGCAGCCAGCAACGAATGCGGTGAAGAAACGCCGGTGACGAACAGGCTACCGGGTCGAAGCAAAACGTCGACCGTACCCGTGACTCGTCGTTGCGATGACAAAAAGAAGGCTTCGATATCGGCACAGACGGGATCGAGCTGCTTGCCTTCGTGAATCAGGTCGCCATAGCCGAGCCCGAGCTGATCCTTAAAGCGCGCCTGCTGCGCGCCGAGGGTCAACTTCTCGAGTTCCCGGTGCGCGTCGAGCAATATGGCGGCGGCCGGCGCTTCGAATGCCACTCGACCCTTGGTGCCGAGTATCGTGTCGCCGAGATGAATGCCGCGGCCGATGCCGAAACCAGCGCCCAAAGTCTCGAGACGCTCGATCAGTTCAACCGGGCTCAGCGACTCGCCATCGACCGCAACGGGGACGCCTTTTTCGAACGCAATCTCGATCGCTTTGGCCGGTCGCGCTGCATCGAGCGCTCCGCTTGACAGGACCCAGGCGGACTCTGGTATCGACCCGATCGAATCGAGCGTCTCGGTGCCGCCAATCGTCACGCCCCAAAGCCCTCGATTGATCGAATAGGCAGAGCCGGCGCCGGGCAAGGGCATGCCCAGCTTCCGCAAGTACTCAACCTGTTGGTCGCGCGCAAAGTCGTGATCTCTGACCGGGGCCAACACTTCGAGGTCCGGCGCCAGCGCTTTCAGAACAACCTCGAAGCGCACCTGATCGTTGCCGGCGGCTGTGCAGCCATGCGCAACCGTCGTCGAGCCAAGTGTTGTGGCTGCTTTGGCGAGATGTCGCGCCTGAACGCCACGCTCCGCACCGACACATAAGGGATACAGATTGCCGCGCCTGACGTTGCCGATGATCAAATACTTCAGCACGTGATCGAAGAACTCTGCCCGGGCATCGATTTCGACGTGATCGATGGCGCCGAGCTGGCCCGCTTTGTCGGCAAGGGCGGCGCTCGCGGCGGCATCGAGGCCGCCGGTGTTGACCGTTGCGGTTACCACCGGGCGCTGGTACGTCTCCGCGAGCCACGGCACGCAAAAGGACGTATCGAGCCCGCCTGAAAACGCAAGCACAATGGGGTTGTCTGTCGCGCTCATCCGTTCAATCCTTTCAGACCCTGCTGTAGCCGTGAACGCAGCCGGCGTTGCTGCGCGGCGGTTGCCGTCGCGATAAATACTGTGTCGTCACCCGAAAGCGTTCCGATAATCTCCGGCCAGCTGATTCGGTCGAGTGTCAGAGCGACTCGCTGGGCAGCCCCGATCGCTGTCGATACCACCAGCAGATTGGCGCCAGCAGCTCGGACGTCTTTCACGAACTCTGCAACCTGTCGCAGCGTGTCGCCGTTGCCGGACGACTCGTCCTGGGGCAAGCTGTACCGGTCCTTGAGTTTGACGGCACCCATATCTTTCAAGTCGCGACTGACGCTCGATTGCGTGGCGGGGTAACCTGCCGCGCGCAGCAGCTCGACGAGTTCAGATTGACGCTCGATTGCGGTTTCGCGCAGTAGCTTCGCTAACGCGAGGCGCCGCTCGTTGCGTTGTTCGGCAGTGGCTGATGGCATCGGACTATTCGTGCATAAACTTGCGCATATTATATATACTATGCGCAAGTTTGCAAGGGCCTGGAAATGCGGAGATGACTGAGTCGATGGCATGCGGGAACTAGACGGAATAGAACGAGAGGTCGGTGAAAATGCCGATCTCAGCATCATCTGGTTGCACGGTCTCGGCGCCGATTCCAGTGACTTCCTGCCAGTCATTGGCCAGCTCGAATTGCCGACTGCCGTGCGTTTCGTTTTTCCGAATGCGCCATTAAGGCAGGTGACGATCAATGGCGGCATGGTCATGCGCGCCTGGTACGACATTATGGGATTTGGTCCGGATGCGCCCGTGGACGCCGATGGCCTGATGCAAAGCGTCGCAATCGTCAGGCGACTCATTCAGCGCGAACTCGATCGCGGTATTGCGCGCAAGCGAGTCGTGCTTGCTGGATTCTCGCAGGGCGGTGCCGTTGTGCTGCACGCTGGACTCGGAGACGGTGATTCAATCGGCGGGATCGTTGGCCTGTCGACTTACTTGCCCGCGGCCCATCTACTCGAATCGGCGACGATTCCCACCGATGTGCCCGTCATGCTCGCGCACGGCACGCATGATCAGGTGATTTCGCTGACGCTGGCGGAAAAGTCGGCGGAGTTTCTAAAGGCCAGCGCGGTCGACGTCGATTGGTCGACCTATCCGATGGGTCACGAATTGAGCCTCAAGGAGATTCAGGACTTGAGTGACTGGCTGCGCCGCTTTGAATCTCAGTGAACATCGAGCAGGCAGGGCATCGATTTTTCGGAAGTGCGAGCCGATCGACAATGTAGCAAGTCGAGCAGTCATCGCAGGTTTCGAATCCGAGTTCATCGCCACGCCGAATGCTGAGCAACAGATTCCATCCCCACTCGAAATTCAGCGACGGACGTGGCGTCACCACGATGTAGGTTTCGAACGATTCGCAAAATCGATGACCGAGTTGGATGTTGTACTTGAGAATGGGCTGGGGCTCTCGAGCCGAGAGCAGTACCCGATTCGCAATCAATAGATTGGCCAGGGCGCCGGATTCAAGGGCGCGCAGAGGGCTCTGCACCAGGGGAGCAATCTGACTCGGTGAGCGGCCGCGACGCCTGCGCACCGGTCGACCCTCGAATTTGAAGTAGGACGCATAGAGTTTGCGAATTCGGTCGTCACTCAAGCCCGTCCAGTAACGAATCGTGCCCGTCCTGGCCTCGTGCAGGATCATTCTTTTGGCGAGATCGAAGCGGGCTTGCTCGTCCTTATATCGGTCGTCCGTCACCCTCATATCGGCTTTTCTCCCAATTCAGTCAGATTTGAGTATTTATCCTATATCAACCATATTTGGTACTTTAGGACCATATATGGTAATAAAGCAAAAAAAGAGGTCCTCATGTCACGCACTGAACCGCCGCTTCCGGCCCTGGATGAGATTCGTCAACTCAATCGCCTTTTCCTCGGCTTTGTGCGCGAGCAGCCAGCCGTAGCGATCGATCGTTTCGGCCTGTCGTCGAGCGCCGCCGGAATGCTCGAGACAGCGTCGCCAGACCAGGTCGACAGGGCGGCAGGTTTTCCGCGAGCGCTGTTTCGCCTCCGCTTGCCGCCGCCGGCAACGGACTACGTCATGGACCCGCGTGCCCTGGTTCACGAATCGGGTGAGCGAGTCCTCGAGCTGGTGCTGTTGCATAGCGCCCGCAGTCTTTGTCGAATGAGCGGTTATGCGGCGAGGTTGCTGCTCCGGCTCCGCGATCGGGAGGTGTCGCGCCTTCGGCTCGCCGAAGTCGACGAAGTCGTGTCGATGTCGTTCGCCAGTGAAGTCGTGCAGGCGGCTTTCGAAGATCTAGACTGGATCTGGCAGGAGCTTCTGACCGAAGCAAGACCCGAATATCGCCGCCGCCTGCTGTTGATCGGCCTGCAACCCGACTTCTCGATTCAGCCGGCCAGTATTTTGGCCTGAACGCGGATCTTCGCAGTCGGCAATCTGTCGATACAATACCGACCCGTTGCTGACCTTAGAGGCTGACGCGCTTCATGCATGCGCTTGCGATCGACTCACTGAAAAAACGGTACGCCAATGGCGTCGAAGCGCTGAAGGGAATCGATCTAGAGGTTGATCAGGGCGACTTCTTCGCGTTGCTGGGACCCAATGGTGCGGGTAAGACGACAGCGATTGGAATCATCACGTCCTTGGTCAACAAAACCAGCGGCAGCGTCAACGTGTTCGGCTTCGATCTCGACCGCCAGCGTGAATCGGTCAAAGCCTGCATCGGTGTCGTTCCGCAGGAAGTCAATCTCAATATGTTCGAGCGAAGCTTCAATACGCTCGTTAATCAGGCCGGCTACTACGGAGTTCCTCGCAAGGTGGCCCGTCAACGGGCCGAGAAGTACTTGAAGCTCCTGCACCTGTGGGACAAGCGCAACGATATCGCGCGCAGTCTATCCGGCGGAATGAAACGGCGCCTGATGATCGCGCGGGCGCTTGTCCATGAACCCAAGCTGTTGATTCTTGACGAGCCGACTGCCGGGGTCGATATCGAGATCAGGCGATCGATGTGGCAGTTCCTGCAGGACATCAACGCCGCCGGTGTCACCATCATTCTAACGACGCACTATCTTGAAGAGGCTGAGAGCCTGTGCCGCCATGTCGCGATTATCGACGAAGGGCGAATCGTCAAGCACGATCGGATGGAAAACGTCGTTAGGGAATTACAGAGCGAAGTATTCGTACTTAGCTTGAGCCAGGCGATAACGAGTTTGCCGGCGGTTTCCGGCTATACGGTCCGCGAACGGGGCGACTCGGAAATCGAGGTGGAAGTCGCGAGTGGCCAGGGCCTGAATGATTTGTTTTCGGCCTTGTCCGAGCAGTCGATACAAATCGAAAGCATGCGGACTAAATCCAACCGACTCGAGGAGCTGTTTATCCGGCTGGTTGGTGACCGCCGGGCTGGAGGTGACACGTGAGCCAGACAGACATGCCGCTACCGTCTTTGTTGAGCGTCAATATTGTCGGCTTAACGACGATTGTCAGGCGGGAGTTTCGGCGGATCGTCAGAATCTGGCTGCAGACCATCGTGCCGCCAGCGATCACGATGACGCTCTATTTTGTCATCTTCGGCAGCCTGATTGGCCGTCGCATCGGCGAAATGGATGGCGTGCCTTATATGACCTTCATTGCGCCAGGCTTGATTATGATGTCGGTCATATCCAATTCCTTCGGCAACGTGGTTTCGTCGTTCTTTTCCGGAAAGATGCAGCTGCACCTCGAAGAAATGCTCGTATCGCCAATGTCCTACGCGACAATCGTCGTTGGATATGTGTCGGGAGGCGTCATTCGCGGCTTGATGGTTGGCGGGCTGGTGACACTCATCGCCTTGTTTTTCGCTGATCTAACGGTTGTTCATCCTTTCATCACGATTGCAGTCATCGTGCTGACGTCAGTCGTTTTTTCACTGGCGGGCCTGTTGAATGCCCTGTTCGCGAAGACCTTCGACGACATTTCAATTATTCCGACATTTGTTCTCGCGCCATTGACCTATCTCGGCGGTGTGTTCTTTTCGATCACGCTGTTGTCGTCGGCCTGGCAAAAGGTCGCGCTGGTCAATCCGATTCTGTATATGGTCAACGCCTTTCGTTACGGCATGCTCGGGCGCTCGGACATTCCGATTTCGCAGGCCTTCCCGATAATCCTGATTGCCGTCGTCGCCATGTTTTCGCTGGCGATGATCTTGCTGAAGCGTGGCACCGGGATTAGAAGCTAGCGCGTCGTCAACAAAAAGTGTTCGCCAGCGTGGGCGAGTACGACACCGTCTTCGCGCACTTCAACCAGGTCGGGACCACCGGCAATTCGCTCGCCAACGAGATAGCGTCGGCCGTTTATCCAGGCTGAGCCGCTGGCTGGATCCTGGCCGTTATAAGCCAGCAGTTCGAGCCTGAAGCTCGGCAGGCTCGGATCGAACCTCGCGAGCTCGTTGATGGATCGCAGCCGCGGCGGGTCGACAACGGCGGAATCCAGCACACGCGCTGGCTCGATTTCGTTCGGCGCAGCGACGACTTCGGTCGCTGGCTGCACCGATTGCGCGGTAGCCGCCACGCCGCTTTCATCGCCGCGCCACCAGGCTGCTGTCAGCGCGACGAGCGCCAACAAGAGGAGACCGATCAGGAACCAGGTCCAGATCGGTATTCGATGCCGGACGATTGCGAGCGGTGCGCGTGACAGGCTCGCTGTCGCTTCTCGCTGCCGCTCGCTTTCAGACTTTCTCAGTGCGTCGAGAATAAACGACATATCAGCGCATTCCCGTCTTCAGCGAGACCCCGGTCAGACCAATGTCGGACTGCAGGTTGATCAGTGTTCGGTCGCCAACCACACCGTCGACAAACAGACCGCTGTCCGCTTGGTAATTTCTAACAGCCGCATCAAGCGACGCATCGAACAGCTCTGGATCGTCGCCGGACAATTCCAAATCTCCGATGCTGTTAAGCGTGGTTCTCAGCCAGATTACGCTTGGGCCTCGAGCGCCCACGGCTAGCGATTCCGCCTGGTCGGCAATCGCCGGCCGGAAAAGCAAAAACTGCTCGCCGTAGGCGTATTGCGTGAGGTCGGCGATCTCGATGCGCGTGCCCGTGCCGTCGAGCCAGACAATCGCATGCGCGTCATCCAATCCCGAGAGCAGAAGTCGATGCCGCTCGCCGCCGCCTGCGACTATTTCCAGATTGACCGGGCGATTCAAACTGCGAATTTCGCCGATGGACGTGTTACGCAGCGTCAGACATTGAAGTTGCTGCGATACCGCCTGATCACAAGCAGGCCCCTCAGCCGGCGAGTAGTCCGCCCCCCAGAGTCTGAACAGGCCAGCCATTGTCTCGTCGCCGTTGTCTGTTGGCGCCGCGAGCCATTCGGTGAGCGACGCGACAGCTGGCAAAGCGCTGTCCGATTCGGGTAAGGCGGGCAGTTCCACGACTGGGCGGGCGATTTCAGAATTTGCCGAATCCGCCAATGCGAGCTCGAGCGTCGTGTTCGAATCCGCGCCGTCGCCTATGGTTGCCCCCCAGAGCAGGAGCGCAAGACCCGATACGCCCGCGGCCCATGGCCACCAGCGAATGCTGCGCGCGCGGCCAAATACCTCCTCTGCCGCCTTGCCGACCAGCCCCGCACCGATTCGGTTTTCGTCGCGCGCATAGGCCGCCAG
>Ga0224508_10002200_pt1 | contig 16868 bp, 16 predicted proteins | sample SF_Jan12_sed_USG_4_FD_170157 | JGI IMG/M metagenome (GOLD analysis project Ga0224508, IMG submission 170157) | Sediment microbial communities from San Francisco Bay, California, United States - SF_Jan12_sed_USGS_21 | ecosystem: Environmental > Aquatic > Marine > Sediment | place: USA... | reverse complement strand
AACTGGGGTGAATGGAAACGACGCCACCCGCAAACCACGGTGCTATCGCTTGAAACCGGTCACCAACGCGATTACGGCGAAGGCGTTGCCTACAACCAGTACTTCGCCACCGACGAACTGATGTTCTCGATATCAACCTCGGACACTCGTCTCAATAACAAAGACGAAGTACTCGCACTGGTGTTTCCGCGCCACAGCCAGGACGCAATGGCGATTGCCGCCGATTTCCTCGCACAGCAACCGATTCACAATAATAAGCTCGGTGATCTCGAGTTCGTCGTGCTAACCGACAGTTCCGGAGCGAACCGGGTATACGAGCGCGATGGAATCAGCTTTAGTGAGTACGATGGCGCATCGACAGTTACCGACAACAGGGGGCGGCAATGGCAACTCAGCGAAGACAAGTTAAGCCACGATGACAGGGAACTTGCACGACTGCCTGCGCACCGCGCTTTCTGGTTTGGCTGGCATGCAGCTTACCCCGACACGCTTCTGGTCAGGTAGGTAATCCGGTACATATCTACTAGTGAAAACCGATCACCATCGGCAGGCCATTTGCTATCATGGCAACCAGTTAAAATGAAGCAGGAACCACCTTGAAAAAGATCGACTGGTATTTTGATTTCATTTCCCCGTTTGCTTATCTCGCAAGCGAAAGCCTAGATCGTCTTCCTGCCAATATTGAACTGCGACCACGACCCATCCTGTTTGCGGGTTTGCTGCAGCACTGGCAAACAAAAGGTCCGGCAGAAATCGATCCGATGCGTCGTTTTACCTTCCGCCATATCCAGTGGCTTGCCGACAAAAACAATATTCCACTCAAGTTACCACCGCTGCATCCATTTAATCCCCTTAAATTGTTGCGCTTATGCATCGCACTGGATAATGAACCTACCCTGGCACAAAGGCTGTTTCGTTTTGTCTGGGCCGAGGGACGATCTTCCGATGATCCAGACGATTGGCAGGAATTGATCGAGGAACTGGGAATCGAGGATGCCGAAAAACTTGTCTCGACACCCGAGGTCAAGGCTCAGCTCAGGCAAAACACCGAGACGGCTATCGGTGAAGACGTATTTGGAGTGCCCAGTTTCGTGGTGGATGGTGAAATTTTCTGGGGATTCGACGCCATCGACTTCCTGCTTGCCTACCTGCATGAACCTGAGTTATTGAACTCGCCGGGTATGCAGGCAGCAGATGCCATGCCGGAAGGATTACGTCGCCAGATTTAGGCTGCGTTTTTAAAGCAATTTGCGCTGTGAAAATTAAAGTTAAAGTTGATATATTTCGAGTTGATGTCGAGATTCGTTGAGGAATCACCTTGGCCGCTTCAGACAAAATCGATTCAAGACTTAAAAATGTCTATGATAATCCCGGTGACAAACAGGCACTGTTTGACGATTGGGCATCGACTTATGACCGTGACCTGGTCGATGACCTGGGTTACGTGGCCGACGTTGAAGCCTGTCGAATTTTTATATCCCTGGTCACCGATCGACAGGCACGTATTCTCGATGCGGGCTGCGGCGCCGGGCTGGTAGGACGACGCCTCAAGCAGGCGGGTTATACCAACATCCACGGCAATGATTATTCCGAGAAAATGCTCGATCAGGCCAGGTCTACCGGTGCCTATCGGTCCCTCCAGCAACACGACCTGACCTTACCGGTTGCATCCGATCAGCCTTACGATGCGGCCATTGCAGTGGGCGTGTTTGCCTTCAGCGTGCCGTCGGCCGAACATCTCGTCAACATCACGCGCAGCCTCAAACCGGACGGAATAGCCATCGTGACCGTCAATGGTAAAGCCTGGAAGGAGGCCGACTGGGAATCAAAGCTGGATGGTTTTAATCAGGACTATCCCGATGCCAGGCTGGTCGATGTGCAAACCATCGATTATCTCACTGCGGAGGGTATTGATGGTCGCCTGCTAACGCTGGAACGTATCGGTTAGCATGCCAACAACATAGCGTTTATACTCAAGCCCCCTCCAGGAGGAATTAGCCATGCCTAAAAATAAAGTTTTAATACCGCTGAACCAATCGGAGCTTAGCCAGCAAGTGTTGCCTCACGTGGAAAAGTTTATTCCCGCCAGCGACAATGACCTGATCCTGTTTTACGTCACCAATCCGCCCAGCAATGTTGGACTCGGGGAACCCGACCTGTCAGCCGGATACTTACCTTTACCCGGCGAGAAAAATATCACGCCCGCGCTGCACCCGATTTACGCTACCCAGCAGGAAGACAGCATCAGGGCCCACGTTGAAGCCGAACTAACACCGGTAACCCACCGCCTCGAGGAAGCAGGCTACAAGATTTCGTTGGTGGTGGGTTTTGGCAAGGATCCGATTGAGACGATCCTGCATGAAATCAACGAGCACAATATCAATTTAGTGGCCATGTCCACCCTCGCCCGCGTCGGGGTCACTCGTTTTTTCTTCAGGAATATCGCCGATACGATTGCCCGGGAAGCAAAAGTTCCGGTACTGCTCGCCCACCCGGGCGGAAAGTAATGCAACCACGGTAGGTCGGACTAACTCTCCCCCGGGTTTTTCCTGGCGAGAGACCAGGTCACCAGCATTGCAACAATAGAACCCACAAAGGCCAGAAACGTATCCTTTTGCGCATCCCATTCATCGCCCTGCGTACCCAGGTATGCGTTACCCAGTTCAGGACTGACTATCATCGCTGCAATGACCTCCAGCACTTCATAGAATGCGCTGAATGCCAAAATGCCGTTAATGGTGAAGAAATAAGACCACGCCCCGCCGACTCCCGATTGACGCAGTAAAAATTCACGCATGGGATAGGCAATCAATAGCCCGAATGAGAAATGCACAATGCGATCATAATGATTGCGTTCAAAATCAAACAGGGTCTGCAACCAGAAACCAAACGGGGTCTCGGCATAGGTATAGTGCGCACCGACGAGATGGAGGCTCAGGAACATGGTAAACAAGGCGTATGAACGGTTGGAAAACACAAACCAACGATAGCTAAAAATCAGCAACCCTCCCCAGATAAACACCAACAGATTTTCAAGCAGCCAGTCGCTTGGATACAGTGGATTGATAGCGGTGATAATCCAAAGCACGATCAGCCATACCACAAGACCCTGCAGCACCCGGTTGGATTTAAACGATTTGCTCATCACCCGGGCATCCTAACACAGCAATACCGCCATTCCTGCTGGACGGGAAAGTCGCCACATGGCTGACTGCCGAGATTTCAGAATATAACAATTATTTAAAGGTCTACTTTTTTCACCGATTTTTCACAGCCACTTTGTATAACTCTTCTTACCAAGCACAAAACGCTGTTTTAAAGGAGAAAAAAATGCACTGGAACATCATAAAATTGACTTTAGCAATGCCAGTTTTACTGGCATTGCTTGCGTCACAATCGGCGTTCGCAGTTGGCTATCCGTTCGAGTTTAGTACCGATGCCAAAATGACATATAGAAACCAAACAGCCATTGATAAAGCGTACGGATTTATGACGGTGGTTACCGACAAGAACGGGGACGGGACTATCAATGTCATGTTCTCGAATGGAAACCAGTCAACTTCGGCACGCTTTAATGCCCGGGTTAAATTCCTGGACCGGTCAGGTGCCGTGGTTCGAGAAGAGTATTTCGACCACTGGCTGGGCGCGGCAGAATTAGATGAAGCTATCGAGGGCAAAGTGACAAAGTCAATGACCTCGGCCAATTTCGAATCAATCCAGGTAGATTTCTACCTGTCAAACGTCTCAGGCCTCGAAAAGGCGGCTGCAAACAACAAAGTCGATACCAGGGTTTCCAATGTCAAAACCTACTTCAATAATTAAGCAGCCTGCGGAACCAATGTCGGATTAATGCATCTATCGGTTAACTCGTAGCGTTCGTAAAAGGCTGCTAAACTTGTCCTTATCTCGAATCTGGTATACCTAAAAGGATAATTCGACTTTGAAAAACTGCATCCTGGGACTCTTATTCAGCGTCATCGCTTTACCTTCGTTGGCCGGCAATCCGACATGGCTTGAGGGTAAAACGGAACAACGCCATCAAATAACGGTTTATCGCAGTGCATCCTGCGGCTGTTGTAAAGGCTGGATCGATCATCTTAAAGATCACAATTTCGAGGTAACGGATGTCACTGTCGATGATGTCAACGAATTCAAACTCAAGTTTAACGTTCCGCCAAAAGGCGCATCTTGCCATACCGCCATCGTCGATGGTGTCGCAATCGAAGGGCACGTTCCGGCGCAGGATATAAAGCGATTGCTAGCTAACCGAGGTGACATCCGCTTGCTGACGGTACCCGCAATGCCGTCCGGTACACCTGGTATGGATACACCCGGCGCACCTAAAGATGATTTTCGTGTTTATTCAATCAGTAAGGACGATCGGGTCGACGTCTACCGGACCTACAGTAACTATTAGTCCCGCTGTGGCAGCGCACTAGTTATCGCGCTTCCTCGAGACCACAAAGGTTTCATCATTGAACCAGATACCATTGTGCTTGTGCAACACCTCGGCCGTAGCGTCGAGATATTCACCCGAAGATATCACCGGCTCGAGACGTTCGTCTTCTATTTGCCCAACATAGATCGCGGCATTCCAGGCAGCAAACAGGGTCGAGGTACCGATAGCCTCGCTTATCTCCGTCGGTAAGGTATGCATGTAATAGCGGATTATCGACTTGGCGTCGGAACCGGCGTTGAAGTTGTAGTTTTGTGCGGCCCGGCCGAGGTACTCCTTCAATGTTTTTATCAGCTCGTGTCGATCGACCGTGAACGGATCTTCATCGGGCCAGATTTTACGCACCAGCTCGAGCCCGGGATCATTACCGTAAGACTGTGCGGTCAACAATCTGCCCCCCGGTCGCAAACTTTTTGCCAGCGGTGCAAGCACATGCTTGACCTTAAATTCGGCGTTCATGCGCGCGCGCCACGGCTGCGATGCCAGGATCAGATCGTAATCCCCTCCAGCCGCCTGACCGCGCCGCGGGATAACATCGTCGAGCAAAAAACGATGGTCCTCACGAAACATGACCAGTACCGAGGGTCTGACATACATCGGGTTGCCCGATTTTTCATTCGCCTTGACCTGCCAGCCGTCAACCAGTTCTTTATCCATACCGCGCAACTGTTCGCCGAACTCGTGTGCCGAATCACCCTGCAGTGGCATTTCGATCCAGTTAAGCGCGGACGCCTTGGCAACATCATTGGGCATCAGCCACGGCGCTTCGGCGTAATACAGGTTGGTGACAATAATGACGCTCGAGGGATGCTCGATAAATCGGTCGGGTAGTTTCTCCAGGGTCAGACGCACGTCTTCGAGGCTGACCTCCTTGCCGACAATAAAAAACGGAATGGTCGGGAAGCGGCGATGCATCGCGCGCATTAAGTGACTGAGGACGGTGCTGTCACCAACGCCGGCGTCGAACAGTCGCAGCGCGGGAGGCGAGGGTCGCAGGTGCGTTAATTCCTGCGTGGCGCGTTGGGCCACTTTCCATTTTTCGTTACAGGTATTCACAAAAGCCAGGTACTTCTGGCGATTGTCGTAGAACCGAAACGGCCGATCGTCGGTAACATGTTTCATGGCTTTGCCTCCCGTTGGTTTTTGCTTATTTCCACCGGCCTCTAATTGATCGGGAATGATGCCGGTTTGTGGCGCAGACAGATTGATATAGTCGCGGATTCGCTGTGCGGTTTCGACAGTTACGCTTTTACCGGCGCGCAGGCGGGTGCATAACTTGCCATCGTTGACCGCCTGGCGACCGAAGGTCGATTCGGCCACCCCGGCATTTCGACAGTATGCCTCTACTTCACTTAACAATAATTCGACGGCGCTGCCCATAGACCGATTCACGATTCCACGTCAATCCAGCACAGTACGCCCGGCCTATTATAATGGCAAGTTATTTGCCCATTAATTTTATAATTTCAATTTGTGGGCAATTGCCCATCAGGGAAAGAAATCACGCGGTCGACCGTTTCATCAGGTCATAGTTTTCATCGGTAAACGGCCTGGCCGCCCCGGTTTCCCAGTCGAACAGGGAACGTTCTATCGTCGTCAACCTGTCGAGATAGACATGAATTCCACAGGATTGACTGCCATTGGCGGCCTCAACCGAATGAATACCCTCCGGTTTAAGGGCAATGACATCGCCGGGACCTACACGTTTGCTGGTTTTGTGCACCAGCTGCCCACCCTCGCGCAGGTAAAAGTGGTTGTCTTCGGCACCTTCATAAACGCCGATGGTTGCCGTGGTCTGGTGGTCATGCGGCGGCACGTGCAGGCCGGGCATGAAACGCACGAACCAGATGGATACGCTGTCGTCTTCGAAAATAACTTCGTCGTCGTTCTCAAACGCTGGCATCGCATCCTTGATTGCCTGCGGATCTTCAAACGCGGCGTTCATCAGGTCACGCACTTTCTTTACCGGTTCGCTTTCGCGTGCCGCGATACGCAACTGCTGGACAAAGTCATCGAGGTTAAAGTCAACCATTGCAGTCCTCACTTAACAGTAAATTGACAACTCAATCGAGTAGTGCTTCTTCCCAGGGATAGGTGAACAGGGATTCGTAACCGTCTTCGGTAATCAGAACCTGTTGCTCGAGCTTGACGCCGTCACGCTCACCTTCCGGTCCCATGTAACTTTCGACACAGACAACCATACCTGCTTCGAGCCTGCAGTCATAAGGATTTTCCTGGCGGAAAAGATGCTTGGCCTGCGGGTACTCGTCGCACATGCCAACCGCATGCATGATGCAGGGATAGGCGTTCTGCTGACATTCCTCCGGTACCGGGTAAGCCTGTTTTTGCATTTCCCGCAGGGTCATGCCGGGATAGACCAGCTTCAGGTTGTGCTCGATTTCATCGACCGCCATGCGGTAAATTTGCTTTTGCCTGCGCGTGGGTTTGGCCGGGCCGCAGTGAAACGTCCTCGAAAGATCCACGAAGTAACCGAATGGGCCTACCATGTCGGTGTCGAACCCGACCAGGTCACCCGATTCAATCTTGCGCTCGCTGGCTTCCTGCAACCACGGATTGATGCGCGGTCCCGAAGACAGCATTCGTCCTTCGTGCCAGTCACCGTTATTGGCGATATTGGTGTAGTTCAACAAGCCCCACAGCTGCAGCTCGGTAACCCCGGGCCGTAACGCTTTCTTGACCATGTCGGCACCATGCTCGGCAACCGCAATCGCCCAGCGCATGCAGGCGATTTCGTCTTCGGACTTGATCAGGCGTGCTGTTTCGGCGATGCGCACCCCGTCGACAACCTCGATACCACGGGCTTCCAGCGCCTGGGTTACCGAGGGATTGATATACTCGATCGCAACACGGCGGTTAGCGCTGCCGATTTCATCAAGATAGGCAACAACGTCCTCGGCGAGATCACTGGCTGCTTCATCGATATTGGTGCCACCATCGAAGAAAGCGTGTGGCCTACCGGGGCGAAAATCATCGACCTGCGGCACGTCATAGTAGCAACCGTAAAATACCGTCGGGCCATCCTGGGGTATGAACAGGTAAACGGTTGGTATGTGTGACTGGAACAGCATGTAACTGCGATAGTCGACCGCGTAGCGCAGGCTGATCGGGTTAACCAGCATTACCATTGCCACATCATGTAATTCGAGTTGTTGCTTGAGCCGACCCATGCGATAGCGTGACATGCGCGCCAGGTCGATTTGCGGCATGCTGCGAAAGCGGGTCAGGTCGCTCCAGTCATCATCAAAAACAAGTTTATCGACGGGATTTGCGCTCATCTGCCGCTACCGGTAAAAAGAGTGGATGGCCGCGATGGTTCGATCGATACCGGCACTATCGACGTCGAGATGGGTCACCAGCCGCACCCGTGGTTTTTGCCGACCGATCACGATCTGATGCGATTCAAGATGTAGCCGTAAGGGTTCCAGGTCTTTAGCCTCGGGCTCGATAAATACCATGTTGGTTTGATGTCTGACCGGCAAACCCGCGATATTACCAATCCCCTCGGCAAGCTGTCGCGCCGTGTCATGGTCATCGGCGAGTCGGGAGATATTGTGCTCAAGCGCGTACAAACCGCAGGCGGCCAGGATGCCGGCCTGGCGCATTCCACCACCAAGCTGTTTACGCAGTCGGCGTGCGGTTTTAATAAACGAGGCGGAACCACAGAGCATTGCTCCTACCGGTGCACCCAGCCCCTTCGACAGGCACAACATTACGCTATCAAAAGGCGCGACAATATGGGCAGCGGGCATATTCAGCGCCACCGCGGCATTCATCAGGCGCGCACCATCGAGATGCACCTTCAAGCCCTCCGCGCGCACCGCTTCTGCGAGGCCGCGATGATGCTCCGGATCCTGCACCTGTCCGGATACGGTGTTTTCCAACGCCAGAGTACGGGTAATCGGTTCATGCGGATCGTCCTCCTTGATTGCAGCCAATACCTGCTCCACGGACAGCCCGCCAGTTTCATCGGTGCGCAATGGGTCCATCACGATACCGCCGAGCGCCGAGGTACCGCCCGCCTCGGCAACATAAATATGATATTGATCACCCAGCAGGATTTCTTCGCCCCGCGCGTTATGCGCAAGCATCGCAGCGAGATTGGCCTGGGTCGCGCTGCTCAAGAACAGGCCGGCTTCCTTGCCCAACAATTGGGCCGCGGTGGTTTCGAGCCGATTGACGGTCTCGTCATCGCCATAAACGTCATCCCCAACGGTTGCATCGAGAATGGCCTGGTACATGCCCGCGCTGGGCCGGGTGACGGTATCGCTGCGCAGGTCGATAGTGGCTTCTTCAGACATTGAATTCGTTCGCAATAGACTGCCCCCAATATTAGGATGGAATCGCCATCAAGGGAACGGATTTTTTGCATTCAAAAGCTGCAAGCCTTTGATTGGCGGCTGGGGTAACATCCGCACATGAATTCGCCCCAGGCCGCCAATACCAGGAACCTTATCGCCGCCTGTGCTGCGATCACCGTGTTTGGATTTGCGTTCGGCATGACCTACCCGCTGCTGTCGTTGATTCTCGAATCACGCGGTGTCTCAAGCGACATGATTGGCATCAACTCGGCGATGATGCCAATCGGAATCCTGTTGTTTTCGTCGGTGATTCCGTTTGCGGCAAAACGATTCGGGGCACGCAATGTTGCGATCACTGCAGCCATTGTCACGGCGCTGGTGATTCTGTCGTACAAAGTCTTCGACACGCTCGCCGCGTGGTTTTTGATCCGACTGGTCCAGGGCATGACCATTTCAACCCTGTTTGTTTTAAGCGAAGCCTGGATCGTTGGTTCGGCGGGTGAGCAAAACCGCGGCAAGATTGTCGCAATTTACGCCAGCGTACTGTCCGGCAGTTTCGGCGCAGGGCCTCTATTGATCAGTTTCATCGGCATCGAGGGCTGGACGCCGTTTGTGCTCGGAGCCGCGGTGGTCGCAATCGGCGCTATCCCGTTTTTTTTCATCCGCGAGGATACCCAGGCCGAGCCTGAAGAAACCCATGCCTCTGGGATTCTCGGCTTTGCTCCAAGGGCGCCAATGCTACTGGCCGCGGTCGGGACTTTTGCCGTATTCGATGCCGCTTCCTTGTCGCTGTTTCCGGTATACGGCATTCAGAACGGTCTTGGCCTCGCCACCTCGGCCAATATCCTGACCGCGTTAATCCTCGGCAACGTGCTGCTGCAGTTCCCGATCGGCTGGCTATGCGACAAGTTCCCGCATCGCTTTGTACTGGCCGGTTGCGCATTGATCACGGCGATAACCCTGGTTTTTCTGCCGGGTGTTATCGATTCGGAGCTGAAATGGCCGCTGCTGATACTCATGGGAACTACCGGATACGGGGTTTACACCGTTTCGCTGGCGGCGCTTGGCAGCCGCTTCAGCGGCATCGACCTGGTTAACGGCTCGGCATCGTTTGCCCTGGTATGGGGTTTCGGTGCATTATTCGGCTCGGTATCGGGGGGCTGGGCGATGCTCGGCTTTGGCCCGCACGGGTTGCCGATCAGCCTGGCACTGGTCTACCTGCTGCTCGCCCTTGGTGTCAGCTGGCGTCAAGTCTCACTACAGAAGGTTAAATGAATCCGATCTACATCCTCTGGGCGACACCCCGTTCAACCTCGACCGCTTTCGAATGGATGATGCGCATGCGCGGCGACATGGCTTGCTTCCACGAACCCTTCGGTGAGGCCTGGTACCAGGGTGACGATGCACGTGCGCCAAGACTGACCGCCGCAAGCCCACGCAAATCGGGGCTCAATTTCGACACCGTGCTGCAAAAGCTGCAAGCGGCCGCACTAAAACAACCGGTATTCTCCAAGGACATGCCACAATTTACCGATCACCTCTGGAGCGATGATTTTTTAAGTCAGTTCGAACACAGCTTTTTGATTCGAGACCCGGCCAGGGTACTGACCTCGTTGCACCGAAGCTGGGTCAGGTCCGGGAACAACGATGGATTTACCCGCAACGAAATCGGTTGCGACGAACAGCGTCGACTATTCGATTTACTTTCTACCCGATTTGGCAAGATACCGGTGGTGATCGATAGCGACGATTTGCTGGAAAATCCAGCCGCAATGGTCGAGAAATACTGTAACGCGATCGGTATTCCATTCATCGCCGAAGCATTAAGCTGGGAACCTGGAAGTCGCAGTGAAGTTCTATGGTACGACGGCGACGACAGCATCTGGCATGAAACCCTGAAAAACTCGGATGGGCTCAGGGCGCAGCCGCGCAAGACCATCGAAATTGATGAACTGCCGGGTAAACTGCAGGCACTGTACCAGGAATTTTTATCCCACTACCGGCATTTGCACAGTCACCGCCTGCTGCCGTGATGCAGCCGTAAGCGAGTGCCGGACCTATTTCGGGTGCTCACCTTCGACGATGATGCGATGCATTACCCTGCGATGACCGTGGTAGTCATTCAGTGCATAGTGCTGGGTGCAGCGGTTATCCCACATTGCGAGCGTATTCTCAGCCCAGCGTAGACGGAAGCTATACTCGGGCCGTGTTACCTGCTCATAAAGATAGCTCAACAGCGGCAGGCTTTCCTCGAGGGTCATACCCTCGAAACCAAGGGTATGTATGCTATTGACATAGAGCGACTTTTTACCGGTTTCATCGTGGCTGCGAATTACCGGGTGGATCGCAGACTGATCCCGTTTATCGCTGTTTTTACTTTTCACCGCCGCGTAGAAATCTTCGTCACGAGGTACGACGCTGGCAGAGTTAACCGCGTTTAATCTTTCAAGCGTTGCTTTCAATCCCGGCGACAACTCATCGTATGCCGCATACATATCGGCAAACAGCGTGTCTCCGCCTTGCGCTGGTATCTGTCTCGCGTAGAGCATGGTTATTTTTGGCGGTAGTTCCATGTAAGCCGAGTCCGAATGCCAGAAATTGCCGAAACTTTCAGTTTCGGTCTCGGTTTTGACAATCTCGGTAATAAACGGAAAACCATCGATACCATCGACGAACAGGTAGTCCTTGAGCTGTCCGAACCTGAGCGCAAAATCATTGTATTGCTGTGGCGATAATTGCTGGTCGCGAAAGAAAATAATCTGGTAATCGAGAAACGCCTGGTTAACCTGCTCGAACTGTTGATCGCTCAGCCCGACAGATATATCGAGGCCGCGAACTTCGGCGCCGATAGTGCTGGATTGAGCTATGATTTCCACGACGCTTTTGATTCCGGATTGGTCGATAAATCCACGCAAACTTGATCGCATCATCGTATCATTGTGCCGAATTTGTGTCATTTGTGTGAATAGTTGTTGCCGATGAACAATGCAATCTCAAATTTTCCCGAAGCAACCGATGTCGTCATCGTTGGCGCCGGGATCGCCGGAATGTCTGCGGCCTGGTATTTAAACAAGGCAGGACTGCGTGTCGTGGTTTGTGATAAAGGTATCGTCGCCGGGGAACAGTCGAGCCGCAACTGGGGCTGGATTCGACAACAGGGGCGCGACCAGTCCGAATTGCCGATCGTCATGGAAAGCATGCGCCTGTGGCAGGATATCGCCGATGAAGTCGATACCGATATCGGCTACCAGCGTGAAGGCAGCCTCTACCTCTGCGAAAATGACGAGGAACTCGCACGCCATGAGCGCTTCATGTCGTTTGCACCCGCCTACGGACTCGCCACCGACTATGTCAACCGCAAGCAACTCGAGTCATTAATGCCCGACTGCCCCGAGCGCTGGCAAAGCGGTCTGTACACACCCGACGACGGGCGAGCGGAACCGTCGCTGGCGGTACCGGCAATGGCTAAAACACTGGTTGCGCGAGGTGTCCACGTGGTCGAAAACTGCGCTGTTGAACAGGTAATGATCGAGAATCAAAAAATTGCGGGCGTGATGACCGAACATGGCGAGATCAAGGCATCGTCGGTACTTTGTGCCGGTGGTGCCTGGTCGACTTTCCTACTCAAAAGATGTGGCATTCGCTTACCCCAGCTCACCGTCAAGGCAAGCGTCGCTCGCACCGCGCCAGCACCGCTGAAGTTTAACGGCAACGCATCCGGCAGTAAGGTCTCCTTTCGCCGGCGCCTCGACGGTGGCTATACCGTGGCCTCCTCCGATTACCTGGAAATCCTTCCCTCGACCAGCCATCTCGCATTCATGCGCGATTTTCTACCGCTGATCAAGACCTCGTTTACAAAGCTGAAACTACGGATGCCTGAATTGACGGTGGACGGCAATTTTAAACGGCAACGTATCTTGAATCCGATCCCGAGCGCGGCCACGATTGCTCGCATCAAGGCAAGGCTCGCCGACCGGGTCCCTGCTTTCAAGAACGTCGAACTGGTCGAAGCCTGGTCCGGGATGATCGATGCACTCCCCGACGTGGTGCCAGTGCTGGATCGAGCCGATCCGATCGATGGGCTTTTTATTTCGACCGGCTTCAGCGGGCACGGCTTTGGCATCGGCCCCGCAGCGGGAAAAGTCATGGCCGACCTGGTACAGAACAACGACGTCGAATATGATTTAAGCCGTTTTCGCCTCGCACGCTTCGGCGATGGCACCAAACTAGAACTCGGCCCTGCAATTTGATTTCAGCTGCAGATAATTGCCTGTAGCGGATTCCAGCCGAAAACCTGTTCGAGATAACTAGCCAATGCAAACAGTTCCAGCTCGCCGTGGGCCTTGCCAATTAACTGCAGGCCAATTGGCAGTCCCGAGTCAGTCTTGCCGCAAGGCAGGGTTATCACCGGCAGCGTCGTGGTGGTTATCGCGCAACAAATCGCCAGCCAGCGATAATACTCGGAATACTCGAGACCATCCGAATATCCTGGGTAGCGCTCTTCGACGGGATAGGCCGGCATGATAGTGGCCGGACAAATTAACAGGTCATAGTCCTGCATGAATCGCGACGCGTTGGCAAACACCTGTCCCTGCGCATCGAGAGACTGGCGAATTTCGTCGGCGCCGAGGTTCAGACCCTTTTCAGTATTCCAGACGACTTCGGGTTTCATGATCTCTCGCGTATTGGCCAGGTCGGCACCGTATGACTGTGCGTAACCAAGCGCACGCGGTACCTCGAATGCGGCATCCATCATGTTCAGGTCCGGGTGGTTGATTTCAATATTAACCTGTTCCCGTTCGAGTCTGGCGATGGCAGCATTACAAATTGCGGCCACTTCGGCTGAAGTCTGCGTGATTCCCAGGTCTTCGCTGAAGGCGACCTTGAGCGGTTTGACCGGGCGCGCCGCGGCATTGCCGAATTCATCGATGAGGTGAGACCTGGACAAGCCCGCCAGTGAACTCGGACCTGCCATCGCATCGGCGAACAATGCCAGGTCGGCAACGCTGCGCGCCATCGGCCCCTTCTGAGAGTAAACATCAAACGGCTGCGTACCAGGACTTGTAGTAATTAATCCTGGCGAAGGCCGTAAACTGGTCACGCCACAGAAAGCGGCCGGCGTTCGTAACGACCCACCGAGATCCGAACCCTGTGCAAGCCAGGCACTACCGCTGGCAAGGGCAGCCGCCGCGCCACCGGAAGAACCGCCGGCACTGCGTGTTACATCATGCGGATTCCGCGTGGCACCGAAGACGTCGTTAAAGGTATTGCCACCGGTGCCGAACTCGGGCGTATTTGACTTGGCATAGATAATGCCACCATTGGCTTCAATCCGCTCGACCAGGATATCGGATTGCGCGGGGACATGATTAGCGTGCAGCATCGAACCATAGGTCGTCCTCACTCCGGCGACGTCGGTCAAATCCTTGATCGCGACCGGAATTCCAGACAACACCGAATCTATACGATCGCCCTGCCGGGCTGCCGCCCGGGCGCGTTCGAAGCAAAGCGTCGGCAGTGCGTTGATCTCGGGATCGACCTTTTTGATCTGTGCTTCGAGCGCATCGAGCGTGTCATCGATGCTGATCTCACCCGTCTTTAACAACGCAACGATTTCGCAGGCACTTTTCCTGATCAGTTCAGCCATAGGTGTCTCGTAAACTATTCTTCTGCACCTTGCCCATCGCGTTACGCGGCAGTTCATCGATCACAAACACCTTGCGTGGCAGCTTGAACCGCGCCAGCACGGGCTCGAGCGCCTTGACCAGCTGTTCCGGGTCAAGCTTCACACCGTCGATCGGTACTACCGCCGCGGCGACGGCCTCGCCCAGGTCGGCATCCGCAATCCCGAACACCGCGGATTCGAGCACACCGTCGAGCGTATCGATCTCGGTTTCGATCTGCTTCGGATAAATATTGTAACCCCCGGAAATTACCAGGTCTTTTTCACGTCCCAGGATATGCAGGTAACCCTCCGCGTCAACTTTACCCAGGTCGCCGCTGATGAAGAACCCATTGCTGCGCAATTCGAGTGCGGTTTTCTCGGGCTTGCGCCAGTAGCCGAGGAAAACATTCGGACCTCGCACCTCGATCATGCCGGTTTCTCCCAATGGTAATTCGTCACCGGTTTCCGGATCGCTGATCCTGATCTCGACCCCGGGTAACGGGAAGCCGACGCTGCCCACTCGTCGCTCACCGTCGTAGGGGTTGGAGGTATTCATATTGGTTTCGGTCATACCGTAGCGTTCCAGAATCCGATGCCCGGTACGCTCCTCGAATTGCAGGTGGGTTTCGGCCAGCATCGGCGCACTGCCGGAAACAAACAGACGCATGTGTGAAACCAGGTCGCGATCGAAGCGGTCATCCGCCAGCAGGCGCGTATAAAAGGTCGGAACGCCCATCAGGGTATTTGCGTTGGGTAATTGTTCGATCATCTGGTCGAGATCAAACCGTGGCAGGAAGATCATCGACGCGCCGGTAATCAGGATAACGTTGGTAGCTACAAAGAGACCGTGGGTGTGAAAAATGGGCAGCGCATGCAGCAGCACATCGTGGCTGTCAAAGTGCCAGTAATCAACCAGCGTTAAAGCGTTAGAAAGCAGGTTGTCATGGCTTAACATCGCACCCTTGGACAAACCGGTGGTTCCCGAGGTGTACAGAATCGCGGCGAGATCCTGCGACCCTCGCGCCAGGTTATTAAACTCCGTTGGCATGACGCCGGCAGCATCCAGCAGGTTGCCGGCGCCGTCACCGTCGAGACTGAAAACACGCGCCTCGATGTCATCGAAGTCCGGTTCACATTGGCTGCTGCAGACAAATATCGTGGGCTCTGCATCTTCCAGGAAGTACTCAATCTCGGCCCGGGTATAGGCAGTGTTTAACGGCAGGAACACAGCGCCTGCGCGAATGGTCGCCAGGTAGAGCGCAATCGCCTCGGCCGATTTCTGCACCTGCACCGCGACGCGGTCACCGGGTTTAACTTTCTGCTCCAGTAGCAGGTTGGCAAGCCGGCCACTCAGTTCGACCATGCTAGCGTATGACCAGGAAGATTCCCCGGGTACCGTCAGCAGCCTGCGAGAGTCGGTAACGCGTCCGCCCAGTAGACCATCAAATAAATGATTAGCAGCCACTAGATTATCGGTACCGGCTTACGGCGCAGGCCACTGAGTGCATTGCCCACAATCGCGAGCATGAGAATTCCACCGCCAAGCAAAGAGTTCAGACTGGCGGTTTCGCCCAGAAAAATCCACACCCAGAAAGGACCCAACAACACCTCGGTCATCGACAATAACGCGAGCTCGGCCGCGGGCACTACTCTCGAACCAATGGTAAAGACGGTCAGACCGAGACCGACCTGGAAAACGCCCAGGGATATGGCGATCAAAATGTCATTACGCGGCAACGAAAACCCGTAACCATTGAACTGGCACACCAGGGCAGCAGTAACAATTGCGAAGATGCCCGCCATGAACACGGCCGGCAGCATTTCCTCGAGCTTGCCCCAGCGCAGCGCAATCGTGAAAATAGCGAATCCCAGTGCCGACAACAAGGCACTCAAGTTGCCTGCCACCTGCCCCGCGGCGATACCATCGATTACCATCACGGCGATACCGATGGTCGCGAAAATCATTGCGAACCAGGTTGCCTTGCGAACGTTTTCACGCAATATGATCCAGCCGAAAATTGCGGCGAGGAATGGCGCCGAGGCAAACAGGAACATCGCGTTGGCCACCGTCGTGGTCTGGATCGCGTAGATACCACCGGCAAACGCGATTACGAGCGCGACACCACCGATGGCACCGGCAACTCCGGATTTTCTGATAACTGCAACGGGTTTGTAATTCGACCGAACCGAGATAATACAAAACAGGAAAATCGCCAACGCGATCGAACGGTAAAACAGGATCTGCCAGACGTTGGCTTGCTCGATCAGACGAACCCCGAGACCCATCGACGACCAGAAAACACCAGCCATCAAGACCAGGATCACTCCCTGAACATAGCTGATGTTGGTCTTTTCAAACCGGTCCGCAATTACTTCGGGCATTCGTGTTAAACCGTGGAATAAATCTGCCGCCAGAGAGTAATCGAAG
>Ga0224508_10002199_pt1 | contig 16882 bp, 23 predicted proteins | sample SF_Jan12_sed_USG_4_FD_170157 | JGI IMG/M metagenome (GOLD analysis project Ga0224508, IMG submission 170157) | Sediment microbial communities from San Francisco Bay, California, United States - SF_Jan12_sed_USGS_21 | ecosystem: Environmental > Aquatic > Marine > Sediment | place: USA... | reverse complement strand
AATAGCAATCCAAATTAAGCGTAAATTTCCCAAACTTTTCGGACTCGTTGCATAGCTTGGATAGTGCGAACGCTTGCGGAGCGTTAGGTCGCCGGTTCGAATCCGGTCGGGTCCGTATACCATCATGGGTACAGTTGGAATAGTTGCCCTATACGCAGTTACCAGAACTGACATGGCAGCAGCATTTGGAATGGAAGCAGGAAAAGTAGGTCATCTTGGAATGGTATCCAAAGTATTACAGTTTGGAGTGATAATTGGTTCTATTCTAGCACTGATTCAAATCAAGAAAAGTATGTGGATCGAGTCAAAGGTGAGAAAGTAAATTCTCACACCAAATTATTTTTCTTTCCAATATTTTTTCTAATTATACGATGATACATAACAGACTCTTACAATCTCTGAAAATTTCTTGAAAGAATCTGTCAAAGTCTCACAATTAATTAGTCCTATTCTGTTCTATTGGTTTCTTTAGGAGCAGTATTCTCACTCTAAATATCTTCTTAACGAGAATTACAATTCAATTCTTCAAAATGTACGAGTACAGCAATTCTGTTATGTATTTTATGTACAGTTGTGACTTTGTATCAGCTGTAATAATCTTTGAATCTGTGGTTCTCGTGTCTCCATATCTGATGAATATGGATTTTTCAAATCCGTAACTTTTGACTTTATGTTAGCCCCATCATGTCTGTAGCATTGATTTTACTATTCCTGGATGGAAGAAGAGAGATTTTTGTCTCCCTTTCATCCAAGAGTTTCTGAACAAGTTTTTGGGAAGTAACTGATGAAGACATGAAACAATAGTATTTCAACAACAAGTTATTTGAAAATATTTTGTAGTTTGTGGCATGCCTCATTAATTATTGTGAAATAAAATTGAATTATAATCAATTAAACAATTTGGATATGTTTTATGTTGATTTATGGGGGATGTGTAATTTACATAGACTTGATTCTCCTAAAGAGAATCCAGAAGATTCTTGAGAGAATCCATCAAAGTCCACAGTCTTCACAGACAGTCTTCGATTCACTTGAGGTGAATCTCAATCGGTACGATAGTACAATAGTTAGCCCTCAAAACTACTGACGTAGAGTCTCAGATTTTCCAAAAAAAAATCTAGAAGAAAAGACAAGTTTTAGCCCTATTGTATTGACGTACGGTTTTGGATTTACATAAAAAAGCAATTAACAAAGTTATCAGTCAATGTGCTGTAATAATAAAACATGAAAATAAAAAATATCTTCAAAGAAACAAAGATTACGATTCCAGTTATTGTAGGAATTAAAAAGAAATTCTAAACTCTATTTGTTTTTTTATGCCTCCGCGTCCATTTTTATCCCCAAAATGGTGAGTGAGTCCTCCGTGAAGTTGAACCTTAATGATTTATCTAACTTACATTATATGAACAATTCCATTTAATTTGAATCTAAAATATTTCCCAACTTTGGTTCAGATCTCTATGGAATATGTCTAATTTTTAATTTCTCTCACGCTTGCAAGATCTTTCAAAAGACCATCAAGATGTTTTTGCCCAAATTCTTCAGAAACTACAGTTCTTGCCTTTTCCCAATAAGGTAATGTTTTTTCTAATGCTGTTTTCCCCTTGGGAGTTAATTTCACAAAACGTGTTCTCTTGTCATCCCCTGAAACCGTTTTGATTAACCCTTCATTCTCTAGTGGTTTTAGGCCTCTGGTTAGAGTGGTTCTATCCATAACAAGCCCTTTTGCTAATTTGTTAATACTTGGTGTATCTAGAATATGAACTCCAACTAGTACTGCAAACTGTGTGATTTGCAATCCACTAGGTTTGAGAATCTCATCAAAGAGTTGAGTAACGATTCGAGAGGCTGCTCGAATGTTAAATGCAGGACAAAGTGAGGGCAAATCAAAACATTTGTTCAGATCGCTTTTCTTTGTTTCCATGATGAATTTGACATCTCTCTCTATATAAAATATGTGCACATACACTTAATAATAGGTGTATATACACCTATTACATGAATACACAAAATAACCAAAATCAAAATGTAGGAACTTACGGAATCTATGGTTCTCACACTACCGAAGCATGCCCACTTTTTAATGAGGAGAACAGAAAGTTGCTTCTACAGGTAGCATCAACCTTTGAAAAAGATGCAAACGCAAAAGGAATCAAAGTCATCTCAATGTATCACTCTGGTTTAGAGCATACATTCGAGTGGATTGTTGAATCCCCTGGTGCACATGCAATACAGGATCTTATGGTACAAACCAAAGTTGCAAAATTTAATACAACTAAAATTGTTCCATTAAGAACCACACAGGACGTAGTGGAGTACTGCCAAAGTATAGAATGATGAAAATGATGACGACTCCTTCCTTTTTCTTTTTTAGAAATTCTAAAAAGAACAGATCAAATTCGGGACTTCCTCCTTACTCTAAACGAGCACTCATAGCTGTTACTGTAGCCATCCCTATGGCATTTGGATTAAACATTCCTCTCAATACTTTTGGCACCTTCATGCCAGTTTGGGGGATAATTATGATCAATGCTATTGTAATTCCATCTTACATGACATTCATTATTCCAAAAGCTTCCAAAGCATTTGCTACTTGGTTGAATTCAACTACTGTAAAAGGAATGAATTAACTTGAATCTCATACGTGTTGATTCTTGCAGAAAATGTGGAGAAGAATTAAAAGTTTTGAAACTTTGTAATAATTGCCAACAGCCTTTGCATTTTGACTGTAGTAATTGTACTGTATTTGTTGATGATCCAATCCATCAACATGACATTATATCACAATCATTTCTCCGACAATTTGGAGTTAATGAAAATTAAAGGAGGTGAATAAATGAAAGAGATTACATCAACACAACAATTCGAGCAAGAGGTTCTCAATTCAACCAATCCAGTCTTTGTAGACTTTTGGGCTGAATGGTGTGGACCATGTAGAGCAGTATCTCCAGCAGTAGAAGAATTATCTGGCGAATACAAAGATAAAGTAGATTTTGTCAAGGTAAACGTTGACCAAAACAACGAGCTTTCTCAAAAATACAGCATCTTTAGTATTCCAACATTGGCAATCTTTGAAAACGGTAAAGTAATTGCGCAATCTGCAGGAGCTGCATCAAAAGACAAAATTAGATCCTACATTGACAGCAACGTCAATTAGGTTTCTTTTTTTATTTCACGCTCATCTACGTCCATTTTCATCCCCAAAAAGGTGGGTGAGTCCCCGTGAAGTTGAATCTTGATGATTTGTCTAACTTACATTATATGAACAATTCCATTTTATTTGAATCTAAAATATTTCCCAACTTTCGTTTAAGCCTCTACGTATTGAATCTAAGGGTGTTTCTTACTTCATAACAACTTTCATGACAAAGATCTACGTATTCTACCTTTTATACAAATGATTCATGATTTCCTGTGAAATCCCTAATTGTTTTTGCAATGATAATAGTATCAGGATTAGTAATTATTTCAAGTTCATATGCCTTGACCCCTCCACATCAGGTTTCCATAGGTGCTGACTATAACGAACAGGTCACATGGCAGCAAAATCATCTTTGGCAATTAGGAAAGAACCTGTCAGCTGGAGATTCATACACATACAAAATTTGTGATCCTAAAACGATACCTGTATCAGCTGCAGAATATCACTATTTTACTCAAGGAAACAATGATCACAACTCCAGTGTTTGTTATGCCATAAAGCTTGATTTTGTGAACTTGCTGACATCAGATGAAAATCAGATTAATGAAAGAGACGTTTGGGTGGTACAGGCTGCAGTTCATGAAAAAAATGATAGTTTGAGATATTCAGTATTTCACATTAACACTCAAACCTTTGAGGTCAAATCAGCTGACACAATCCATCCTGACACCAGAAAATATACTGATTCTCTGCAAAAGACACTATTCTATCTCTTCAAGTACACTGCTCCAGGGCCTCAACTATTGCAGATAGGTCAGGATTGGGGTGAGGTGACTGAAGCCTTGCAGCCACGAGGAGAGAATCCATACATGACCGTTCTGAATAACAATCAAGAATTTTCAGTAACTCAAAATGAAATAGTCAGATTAATTGACAAAAAGACTGCCCCAAAAACAATATACATTTCTGATGCATTTGAGGTAGGCTATGAGATTGACATACAAGACACTGTCATTTTTGATAAAAAGAAGAACAAGCTAGTGCCAGTAAATGAAGAAGATGACAACAATGTTACCACATCATTTTTGATTTCATCACAACTTCCATTTCCGTTATCTGGAGAATCATACAATCCAGTTTATCGGATAGAACCTCAAAAAGAATTCGAGTTTGAATTACTAGTCTTTGAAGCAAAAAATAAGAATATTGACTTTGAAAAATCAGTTATTGATGAATCCAAAGAAGATGATGCAGATTTACCAATCACTGAAATTGGTACAATTGAATTGACATTTCCACAAGATGAGGATATAATTTCTGAAGAAAATGAAATAGAAACTGTACCAGGAGACGATGAAGTGATTGATGATGTTACAGAAGAAGATGACAAAGAAATAATTCTAGATAATGACATAGAAGTTATTCCAGAAGATAATGTTTTTGATAATGTTATTGACATTGTTTCAGATAACGATATTGAATCAAATGATATCAAAATAGACTATGCCAACATGATTGGATTTGTAACATTGTGTGTTGTAATGATTGTTGCATATACCTTCTTTAAGAAATTCAAGATGGAAAAATAAAAATGAAATCTATTAAAAAAACTCTAAAGAAAACAAAAACTGTAAAAGAGAATACAATACAGTTCGAAGAAAAACTTCACATTGACATCAAGACTGTAACGGATGGCTTACACTAATTCAGAATGTTCACAAACATCAAAACTAAAGTATGACTTTACGATAAATTATGTGTGTTTCAATGCTCTATATGTGGTTTAAAGTTTGTCGAAGAAAAGCGCCTGAATATACACTGTAAGACTCATGAAAAAAGAAAGACAAAAAACAAGACGCAAAAAACAACAAGAACACCTGATTTCGAAAAGCCCGACTTTTCACAGGTAATGTGATATCAAAAACATTATTCATGTTTTTGTGTGTAATATGCATAGAAGAATTGAACCATGTCCACAAATCTTGACAGAATTAATAGAAGATAGATAGATTTTTTTCAGAAATATTTTCCTCCTTTTATACAAATCATATATCCTAATTAGATGAGCGTCAGAAACATTGATCTGGTCACATTTGAAAACGATTCCGTACTGAATCAGAAATCCATATCTTTACCAATGGGAAAGGTCTCAATCAGGCAGACAGTCATACTGTTTGTGGGTATTTTAACAACATTTCTGGTCTTTTTGACTAGCGACAATCTGGTAATTTCAGGATTAGTATTTGCTGTCTTTTTAGGATTGGGACTAATTGGTTCCAAAGTGATGTCACTGGACCAGATGATAAAGAGTCATCTGATACTTTTGATTAAGGGAACATCACTTGATGTCAAACATGACTACATGGAAAAGAAAAAGAAAAAACAAGATGATATTGATAACGCATATACGAGTGAATCAAAGACAAAGTTGCAACAATTAGAAGATGAACATCAACAAGACAACAATGGATTGGTAAATAAAGCTATTTCAGAAATACAATCATTGTTTTCTAAAAATAATAAAACAAAACAAAAACAATCTAAAGATGACAAATTAGAAGAAGAGAAAAACCTTTCAGCTGAAATATAGTTTGATAATCAAAATATCTTGAATGTTTCATTATTCAAAAACAAAAAACAAAGTGATGAAATAATAAACAAATTGTTAGAAAAGATATCAAAAGAAAACCTTACAGAACATGTAACAATTTTACTTGATGGTAAAGAACTAGAAAAGACACAATATACAAAATCTGATGAAATAATTTCATTGGAATTGGATAATGATTCATACGAAATCACGGTAACAGCAGATGATGATAAAAAATAGAACGTAATCCGTTATTTTCTCCCTTTTATGTAAATCCACATCATTACTCAATGATTAGAAGAAAAGACGGTGAGCTGAAGGAAGGCGAATCTATCGGTGGATTTTTCATAAAGCTGGTAATCGCACTTGTAGCAGTCATCATCGTTGCAACAATCGTGCCTGACGTACTTGGAGTCAATGTGGCAGAACTCTGTATTGAGGATGGTACCATCTTGGGTGGAATAACTGGAAACCATTGTGGTGATGATTCCGTTTTCCTGACTGATGCAGTAAAGACCATCATTGGAGACGGCTACTCATTTCTGCTTGTGTTCATTGCACTGGCATTCATCGGAATTGGTGCCTACAAGGAAGTTACCTACAGAATTCTACCTTCAATATCCCTAGAATCTGGATTCAAGAGAACACCAAGTGTGCTGTAGGTACAAAATAACAGGAGAAGTAAACATGAGTCAAACAAACTCTAAAAGAAAAATCTTTGGAGTACTGTTTTACTCTGCTTTGCTCTCACCTCTCTTTTTTTATATCTGGTTTTTTGATAGACCTGAGCTTCCATTATCTATCATTTTGTTACTTTACGGATTTTGGATTGTAAATTTATTTTTGGATATGAGAATCACACTGTCATTAAAAGATTTAATCAAAAAATATGAAGAGAATGGAATCTTTAGAGTTCTTTATACAAAGTACAGAAGATCAACTGCAGCAGTAATTCAATTATCCATTGAAGTAGTTTTTGTTCTGGTGCTGCCATCATTAATGTTTCCAAGAGACTTTGAAGTGACATTATTTTGGGATTATACAAGTTCTGCAATCTTTGCAGGAATTGTTGGTATCTTTCATGGTTTAACATGGTACAACAATAGAAAAAACATCAAAGAGATTCTAAAGAATCAAAAATTCATTCAGTTTGGCATATAATATTTGATTGAATTTTGTCGAGGCGTCAGACTAAAAGTTCGAATCCCTTACCTGGCGTCTAACTAAAGGTTAAACGCCCCGATATGGTGCTGTAGCAGGTAAAAAGAATCTAAATGTAGATTTTTCTATAATGTACTAGCTATTCTATTTTCTACACTCATCACAAACTGCCTCAAATGATTCCTCATCCAGTACAAGCGAAACTCCAGATGAATAACACTTGGAACATAATCCTATCATAGAAATTTCGGTTTCTGCAAATGTCATTTTAATTTTTTTATCGATTTTTGGTTCGATCAGGTTTATGGTAGAACTTTCTGGTTCTGACATAGTTTTATGGTATGAACAAAAAGTAGCTGCCATATTTCATGCCTTGATGAGATAATAAAATAGGAATTGATTTGGTCATTATACAGTCAAAAATTACCACATTCTAACTGTAAAATGGAAAGAAACAACGATTTAATGAAATTAACTTTCAAACGACCAAATACCGCAAGTGCACTGAACGGTTGCGTTCAAATCCCACCCTCTGCACTAAACTCTGTTTTGTGCCTAACTGCGCCCAAAATTGTTCCCATCTACATGGTTGAATCCCCGTGGACCCATGGAATTTTCTTTTGATCCAATTATGTAGATAGTTCTCTAAAGATTTGAACCTAAATTGATTGAATTTGATTCATCATTTCTTTACTAAATAATTCTTCAATTTTTTTTGACTTTTCATTAACAAGAATATCTTTACCATAATATTCCATTGCAAAATTTATCATGTGCATATAAATTCGAATCAAGGCCTTGCCTTTTTTTGTAATAAAGTATTTTGTTACCTTTGGGGATTTTTGATATGTTTTTTTCCTAATCAGTTCATTTTTTGTCATGTCTCGCAATGTATAGGTTAGTGTTTTAGAATTCATATTACGAATTGTAATTAATTCTCCAAATTTGTGTTGTTTTAAAAACCAAATATGTAACAAAAGCGTAAAAGTAAATTTTTTGTTAATCATTTTTTTAACATGTGCAACAGGACTTTTTTTGAATGCTTTAGTAATTACAAGAAAGTCTTCATGTGTAATCAATACATAATTTATCAAATATTTGTATAAAATTTCATCTATTCTAGGTAGTTACCATGCGGTAACTACTGTATAGTATCTATTGTATTTAATTACATTTTGAATTAATGGATAACTGTGACTAGATATCAAAAGAAAAAATCTGTTGGTTTGGTAATTGCAACGGTTCTAATTGTTGCAATGGCAATGGGTTTTACTGATTTGACTGTTGAAAATGAGGTAGATACATTAGTTTACGAGTTTGGAGTGATTCTAGAAGATGTTGAAACAGAGATTCCCTCAATCCTCAATGATAGGAGTCCATCCGCAGACGCAACTAACACAATGCAAACTGGAAATATTTTATCGCAGATTGTATACACAGAAGCATTTGATGAAGTAATTCAAAAACAAAATCTTAAACAAGAAAATGAATTTCAAAAATTCTAAACGGTATTAAAAATGAAAATAGAAGAAATCATTAAGAGTCATGTCAGATCTGGAAAAAGTACTGGAATTTCTGTTGGCTTAATTAATGAAAGTTGTATTCAAACTTTCAATTATGGTGAAATAAAAAAAGGATCTGGAATTGAACCAACATCTGATACTCTATACGAAATTGGTTCTATGACAAAGACGTTTACTACAATACTTACGGTTCAATTACAAAATGAAGGATTGTTATCTTTAGATGATCCAATAACAAAATTTTTACCTGAATTTACAGGTTCAGATTTTGATAAAAACAATGTTACTCTATATCATCTTCTAACTCATACTTCGGGAATTTCCGAATTTTCACTCAGTGTTTTTATTTCACAAATGTTTTCAATAATATCTATAGGAAAATCACGAATTACTGAATATGAATACAATACGGAAAAATTTCTAAATTATATTTCTACATTAAAACTAAAAAATTCACCTGGAAGTGTATGGATGTATTCAAATCTTGGTTTTGGTCTGGTAGGAAAAATACTTGAAAGAATTACTGGAACTTCATATGACGATCTTGTAAAAAATCGTATTTGTGATGTACTTGATATGAAAGATACTGGAATTGATATTTTTGAATCACACAAAAAAGAACTAGCAACTGGTTATTCTTTTAGGAATAAACAAGCTGATTACTGGAATGTACCTGCAATAGAGGCAGCAGGAAGTATACGTTCAACTACATCTGATATGATAAAATTCCTAAATGCAAGTCTGGGTTTAAACAAAACAAAACTCTCACCCGTTTTTGAATACTGTAAAAATATCAAAAATACTCCAAAAATCCCCCTATCTATGAAATTTTTTACAAAATCTGTGGGAATTTCCTTATCTAGCTTTAGTTTAGGTTGGTTTGTGTTTCCACAAGAAAATGTAGATATTCTTGGGCATGACGGCGGCACAGAAGGATTTTCTAGTTTCATGTGTATGAATCTAGAAAACCAATCAGCTGCTGTTATTCTAACAAACAGAGCAATGAAACCTGTCCACAAATTAGGAACTTCGTTAATTAAAGGAATGAACAAAGAAAATGAAAACTAGGCTTTTGATAATTCATACGTAACTGCGCCCAAAAAAGTATCCATCTACGTGGTTGAATCCCCGTGGGCCAATTTGGACTTGAACCTTAAATGGTTCAAATCCTTTTTGAAATTTCTACCCAAAAACGGTTCTAGTACGACTTGACCCTTTGTAAATTTGAAATTATTTTTAATGCATACTGTTATCTTCTTCAGATTCAGTAAATAGACTAGCAGTGAGGATGCACATTTTTGTTGAATGTATTCAGACAAAAAATTTTGTTTTAATCACTGTGTACTTCATTTTTCTTTTTATTGAATTTGTTGTATCCTTCTTGGTTGTATCCTTCTTTGTCGTAACCTAGGTGATTATATCCTAGTCCATCATACCCGTTACTATCATATCCATTTTCATCATACCCGTCTAAATCATACCCATTTTCATCGTATCCATTTTCATCATACCCGTTACTATCATACCCATTTTCATCATAATCGTCTTTGTCGTATCCATTTTTGTCGTATCCATTTTTGTTAAACCCATTTTTGTTGTATCCATCCTTATCATAACCATTTTTGTTGTATCCATCCTCATCATAACCATTTTTGTCGTATCCTTTTTTGTTAAACCCATTTTTGTCGTATCCATTTTTGTTAAACCCGTCTTTATCAAAAGCAATTTTTGTATCGATGTGAATTCCATCTATAGAAAAACCCCGATTGTCATAACCGTCTTTGTCGTATCCATTTTTGTCGTATCCATTTTTGTTAAACCCGTCTTTATTGTAACCCTTGAAATCGAATCCATCTTCGTCATAACCGTCTTTGTATCCTTTTTTATCATATCCATTTTTGTCGTATCCTTTTTTGTTAAACCCATTTTTGTTGTATCCATCCTTATCATATCCATTTTTGTTGTATCCATCCTTATCATATCCATTTTTGTTGTATCCTTTTTTATCATATCCTTTTTTGTCATAACCGTCTAGGTCATATCCATGCTTGTCAAACGTACGACTAAATCTATCCAATAAACCCATAACAGAATTTCATGAATTCAATTCAGATAAGCATTTTTACGCCTATCTGCGTCCATTTTTATACCCAAAACAGTAGCTGAATCCCCGTGGGCCCATATACTTTCTTGGGACTAAAATAAGACCCAAATCTCCGGGTCTCTTGAGCAAAACAAGAAAGGCATGGATATAACTAGAACCAATACAGTAATGACGGTTATAGTGAGTTTCAATTTTAGTTAATTATGACTTCAATTGGTTTTTCAACTTTCTTTTCTATTTCTTTTTGTTTTGTCATTTTCTGTAACATCTCTTGAATCATTGCATATTCAATTTCGTTACACATACTACTATTTCTATATCCTTTTAATTATAAAACAATTTTTAGATAATTTACTAGAATTGTCATTGATTTTTAGTTCGATCTGGGTCAAAAATTTCCAAATTAACTAAAAAAGTGTAAGGGCTCTGAACGGTTAAGTCCAGATCCCGCCATTGGCTGGTTCTATCATTTTGGTTCAGAGCTAGAGAGTTTCAGAATATTATGACTTTTTTTGTGTGTATATTCTTTGAATTTTTTGAGCATACTAGAATTAAAAAGAATAAAGCCACAGAAGGCTCTTAACCAATACGATAAATTTTATCTAGGTTTGATAGATCTTGTTTAAAGTTAACTTAATTCAATCTTGCTACCACCGTACCATGATAAAATTTGAGAGTACTGAATGGTTGCGTTCAAATCTCCCTCCCGGTACTTAATGCAATCTTTAAGTTTCTGATCTCTGATTTTTTTTACGACATTACAAGATGAGAATTGCATAGGAGAAATTTTATCGCGTAAAATTCTGTGATGTATTTCTTTGATCTACATTCAACTGAGAGATCTGAACCTAAAACTAATACCTCTCCGTTGGTTCGTAACAAAATTATTCAACTAACGAATTAAACTGGGAATTCTGCTTCTACAAGTCGTTCTTCAATGGTATTTCTGTAAAGATGATTCAATGAATAAGTGCGGCCTTGTTTTAATTTCAAAACCAATCGTTCATTAACTAATTTCTTCAATTGCTTGTCTGTATTCTTGCCATTATTTTTGACTATCATTCCCAATCTTCTTCGCATTTTTTCATAGTTGGCATAGGCTTCTCCCCATGCACCCTCTTGCCACAAATAAAACAATATTGCATCTTGTATCTCCATATCCGTCATTATACTTTTAGCCAATAGTACTCAAATGATACTATTTGAGAGAAGTCTTTAAGTATGTTGATCATAGTATGATAATATGGTAGAAGCAGAATCCGGTATAATTGCACTTTATGGAGATTCGCCACGCATGAGAATGGTTGATTTTTTTATGACTTTTCCAAAAAATGAATTTACTGTACCTGAATTAGTTGAGGGCATTGGCATGAGTCGTACTACTGCATTCAAAGAAATTGAGAAATTATCAAATAATAACATGATTCTACAATCAGGTAATATTGGAAAATCACCAACTTACAAAATCAATACTAAAAGCCCAATAATCTATGCCATGCAAAAGTTAGTTAGTCTTCGAAGTAAAAAAATTGCAGCATCTCAAATAAGAAATACAACATTAAACACACAGATAAGAAAACAATTAGAGTCAATAGATGCACTATACAATAGAAAAGCAATGCTCAAAACTGAACTCAAATTGACACACGATATGATTAACAAAATGCCTGTACAATAGAGGTAGAGATTCAGTTAAAACCGATGTATTTTTTGGAACAAAGTACGAAGAAGATAAAAGAAATAAGAATATCAATGGATTATGGTTCAATAGAAGTTGATCATTTACAATACAGATCATTCCAGAAAAGGAACCACAAATTCTGGTTAGGGATTGAACTTGTAGTATCTCTTCGCTTGGACTTGTTATTTGTCAAAAAAAGTCATTTAGACGTACAAATTCTAGAGATCTGAACCTAAAACGCAGACCCCGTTATTGGTTTATAACGCTACCGTTAAGTATCCTAACTCCCCGCATTACATGCGAAACAAAAGGAAAACAACAAAGTTACATCATCTTTGAAAAGAAAAAATGAAGATTTTATGATATATAACTATGATTTACGATTAAAAACAACACATATGCTGATCAAAAAACAACTCTCAAAAGAAAATACATTGTTTTTAAAAAAATATGACGAGGACATGGCAAGACACTCATTGGCAAAAACAACATGTCTTGACGTTTATACGGCGTTCTTTTTTCTGTGATCGCATGAATTAAAGACAAAAAAAATCCAGTTATACAACCTCTTCCTTTACTTCATTATTCTAGAATATGGTTTTGTGCCTCTGAGCTGCCTGCCAGATCATCTGACTCTCCTCTAGCATCTAGGACATCAAAAAGACCTACTATGAAAACAATATTTTTTTATTTGAAAACAATCAATTCTTGCCAAATGACCTCTTTTATGATTCCTGACAATCTAATCCATGCAAGCTTCTTTTTCACAGACATAGTTGGGTTGTCAGATCCTAAAATGTCTACCATAACACAATCCTCTAAGATCGAGATTTTAAATAAAAGCATTGAAAATTGTAGTACCTACAAAAATACTCCGAGAGAGAAAATTATTGTCCTGCCTACCGGAGATGGAATGGTTATAGGATTTCTAAATGGAGTGAAACAGCCAGTCAAACTTGCGATAGAATTACACAAAAAACTACGTGATTATAACGACACTAAAGAAGAGATAGGCAAAGTCCACATACGAGTGGGCTGCCATGTCGGAAATGTTTTCACTGTAGACGACCTTCATAAAAATAAAAACTATTGGGGTCCGGGACTGATACTTTCCAGACGAGTTATGGATCTTGGAAACAAGGATCACATACTCATTACTTCTACAATGGCAGATAGTCTGTTTGAATTATCTGAGGATTATAAAGAAATTATTCATCCACTTCATGATTATGAAATAAAACACGAGCAAGTCATGTTTGTATATTCTGTACATGGCGAGGGTTTCGGAAATCCATCAAAGCCCATAATGAAGACGCATGTTACGGAAAATAACTCAATCAGATCCAATCCTGGTCAAAAACCAATATCCTGTAGAAATGTGGAGTTTAGGCTATTGCTAAAAAATCATGTTACCAACCTTGTTCAGCATGAAAGACGATATGATTTGATAAATGCTTCTGATGAGCCAATTTATGAGGTGACAAATGGTATTATAACACATGTTGGAAAGAATTTCCACGAACTAGATGCACAAATTATTGACGAGAGACAAAGAGAATTAAAAATCTCTGGAATAAGTGCAGATATGCCACACAGGAAAGAATTCACGATAAAACTAAACTCCCCAGTGTTTAAAGGGGATAAAAATAAGGGTTACACTTTAAAATACGCAGTGGAGGAGCCTGAATGCGTACACGAAAATCTATTTTTGATCAACTCTGAACGACTCGTCTATAATTTTATTTATCGTAAGGAGACACTTCCAATATCCCCCAAACTCTTTGTGATTGGAGGAAACAACAGAGAGAAAAAACTTCTCGAGATATCATCCACACAAATAAGTGGAAATATAGTCTACATTCAATGGGTAAAAGAAGATGGCATTATGGAAAAAGATCTGATTAGAATAGAGTGGTAAGAATAATCAAATAACTCCAAAATGAACACTTGAATCATTGTTTACTATTGTTCTGAATTGCGCCACATCACAGAGATCTGAAAATACAGCATCTAGTACAATCATTTCTTTTTTGGAAGGGTCCATACTGCATACTCTTTCTAACAGTTCAAGACAGTCATCAATTTTATTTGTTAGGACCGCCACCCTGGCCTTGTGATACAATACTGCCGTATTGTCCGGTTCCAAAGTAAGTGCTTCGTTATAACACTGTATGGATTTATCATATTCTCCCAATTCATACAATGCCGATCCCTTATAAAACCAAAATTCCATTGGCAGGGAATTGATTTTTTTTGCATCATCCATGTTTTTTATTGCCCTTTCAAATTTTTTAAAATTTTGTAATGATTTGGACTGCTCTGTCAATTTTAAAAAAGACGCATACTTTATCTCAAAAGCTTTGTCAAAACACTCGTTTGACTCTACAAACCCTTTTAGTTTGTACAGTATGACGCCTTTGTTGAAATAGGAGTCAAAATTTTCCTTGTTTACTTCTATATCTTTGTCATAACATTCTATTGCCTCTTCATATTTTCCCAATTCTACCAAAAAGTTACCTCTGTAGTGCCAAAAATTTTCTTTTTTTATGGATGACTTCATCTGTAAAATCTTGTCATAACATTTTATCGCTTGCTCGAACTGTTTGTTTTTTTTAAACAAATCTGCTTTTTCTATCCAATAATTGTAGTACTCATCCAACAATTAATCTTGCAAACCATTCTTTTTAAGAAAATCTATGTGGCATTGTAAAATTTTTAATACTGTCATGAGTAAATCAATACCTGAAATTGAAAGAGAAAAATAATGATGTTTTGGGAATTGAGAACAAAATCAGCTATAAATCTCTACTTTTAATCTTAGGTCTAACTGCAATAACTGCAGTATCATTCACTGTCGTAGAGGATGATCCAACAAATCTGGATATTACGGATGTCACATATGGTATAGGCGCAATGGCATGCGGGATAATTTGTTTCTGGCTATTTAAAAAATACCGAGGATCAGAAATATTTGAAAAAACGTACCTTGCATTAGGTATTGCCTTTACCTGTTTCTTTGTTGGAGACATAATCTGGAACTATTATACCATTATATTGTTAGAAGATCCATATCCTTCTTTAGCAGACATTTTTTACATTTCATTTTACCCCCTTGCAATGTATCATCTTGTAAGTAACATCAAATATTTTAGAGAAAAAATAAACCCACAAACAATCCTTCTCTTGGTGGCTTTATCAATTATCATAATTGGATGGTATTCATACCTGGCCATACAGGAAGTGGATGTCATCGAATTCGATACACTTTTAGCCATATTTTACGCCGCTCTTTCAGCTATTACCCTTTCTTTGGCAATACTTGGACTAATTGTGTTTTATAAGAGTGTGTTAGGACAAGTGTGGTCGTTATTTGCATCTGGGATGTTCATACTTATGGTATCAGACACATGGTATTATTATGCAGAATTAGGATCTGGGTATACTGGAAATCATCCTGTCAATGTCCTGTGGACTCTTGCGTTTATGGTAATAGCATATGCCTTGATTAAACACACAAGAGTATTATAGCAAAAAGTATTCCAATTCAACTACTAACTTTTCATTAGCATTATGATAACAAAAGTAAAACAAACATCATGCATATTAAAAGTACAAGTTAATCGACTTCGCATCCGTCATGATTTTTATTTTTTTGTAAATTCAAAATATATTGTGGTGGGATTTGAATCCACGATTACGGAGGAAGATGGTTTTTCAGAATCACATCATGTCTAACTTGACGACTCCAGTGAATATCCATTGAAAAATTTACCTAAAACCTTTTTGTGATGATACAATGACCATCTCTACTTTAAAATTAATTTGGAAGGGAACTGAATGGTTGCGTTCAAATCTCGCCCCCCGGTATTGAGCACATCTCAATAATGAGAGTATCTCTTTTGATCCTCTAAAACATGCGTAAATTTCCGTTAGGGCCAAACTTGAAGTAATATCCCTTCGCTTGGAATCAAACCCAGGTTCAGTTTCTTGTATTTATCAAAAAATCTATCTCTTGGACCTGCAAATAGAACACTATTCAGTAGGAACCGGTCGGGTCCGTATACCATCATGGTACAAATTGTCCCCCTTTCATACCATCGTACAATGGAATTAACAATAAAAAATATTCAGTAAGTAGAAGATCCATATAGGGTCTTACGAGTTCCGAACCTCGTTATGCTGATCCGGCCTATGTGAAAAGAATAATTTTTCATTATCTATTTTAGATTATCTAAATTCTATGCTGATCTGGAATTTTTTTAGAGACAAGTTAGTGCTCTAGTCCGGTTGATGTGGCATGAACTGATTTTAGTATATAATGAGTAATGGAACAAAATGACTATGTGTCAGTAATAATTAATTATATTCAACAATCATTACGTTCACAATAAGGATATTCAGGACAGGACTAGTCATAGATTAGCCCGTGAAATCATTTCTGGATCTTGGCACCCCCACACAGCAGGATCACTATATCCTCGATGATCTGGAAGCAAGTGGTGACTTGTGAGTCAGATTTAGACTTTTTTTGAGAATGAAATAATTTTTGATTTCCCTATTTTTTGGTTTTTTGTGGTTTATTAGGAAACCTTAATGCGTATCTAATCTAATTAGATCAGATTGAATTGTTTCAGATGTGATGGAAAAGGTAAGTTCAAGAATGAATTTGGTCTAATGGAAA
>Ga0224508_10002198_pt1 | contig 16884 bp, 15 predicted proteins | sample SF_Jan12_sed_USG_4_FD_170157 | JGI IMG/M metagenome (GOLD analysis project Ga0224508, IMG submission 170157) | Sediment microbial communities from San Francisco Bay, California, United States - SF_Jan12_sed_USGS_21 | ecosystem: Environmental > Aquatic > Marine > Sediment | place: USA... | reverse complement strand
CGAAGAAGTTATCTGCAGACCCGAGCAATGGTCGACTGACGCTAAATGTTTTCGCCAGCGTCGTGCCCAAGTAAGGGGACTTTTTTTGAAAACGGTTCGCTTCGGAAAGACAGGCCTGAAAGTCAGCAAGTTCTGCCTCGGCACGATGACACTGGGCTCGCGCGACTGGAAACCGTGGGCATTTGACGAGGCTGAGTCGAAACCCATTCTCAAGCAAGCCCTCGACTGCGGTTTCACATTTTTCGACATGGCCGACTGGTATTCGACCGGCGAAAACGAACGCGTCGTGGCAGGCACGCTGACTTCGATGGTGCCGCGTGACCAGCTCGTATTGACGACCAAAGCCATGTATCCGATGAGTGATGACCCGAACGACCGGGGGCTGTCACGCAAACACCTGCCGGTCCCGATCCGCCGTTGCCACAAGGCGAGACCCTATCCCTGACGTATCACCCCGTACCAGCGCACCTGACCCGGTGTCCGAGGATGTCGTTCGGCCCGGTGATAGCCGAATCGCCGCGAACCGACTGATTTGCCAGGCCACGCAAGCAGCTCGTGTGCAAAATCACACCACGACACCTCCAGATGCACGAACTATCCGCTTAATACTGCATCGTCGCGTCAGTTCGCGTTCGGATTCCGTACTCCAGACCTCACCGATGCGATAGAATTTCCTACCCTTTATTTTTTTGATCCCGTCTCAGAATCAATCACTTTGGCGGACACAAGAAAACCCGGCACATCGCCGGGCTTTCCATTTCCTGGTAGCGGGGGCAGGATGGCCTTCGCGGCCAACGCCGCTCAGTTGGTCTCGGCGCCTGTTAGCCGACGCTGCGCGTCAGGGCGCCTCGGCTTGCCCCTGCTTCCTCGCAGGTTCAAACATTGCTCATTGCCAAACATAAAAGGGCCCCTCTTTGAGGGACCCTTTTATGTTTGGTAGCGCGGGCGCGCTTTGTACGTTAGCAAGGTCCTCAGACCCACTCGCCGTGCTAGACATACCGCTGATCGCCGCCTAACTCTGTGCGCCCGGCCTCGCGAATGACGGCTTTTCCCGAAAGCGGACGTTGAATCACGCCAGAAACCGTCAATATGACAGACCGCTATCGGCCACTAGCGGACATTGCCAAACACATCCGCCACCTTCGCTCGAGGTGGAATAGCGATTAGGAAACCAGTACGCGGTTTTCGGTGTGCTCGAAAACTGTCAAGCGCCAAGGCGCCGGATCCACACCGTGAGTTTGGCCAACCCCGGAGCCTGGCAAGGACCGGGGGAGCATTGTGCTCCCCGATTCGATGTAGTTGTGAGTCAACGAGACCGGCGATCGATAACGCACGTTTCGCCGATTCCAAATTCAATAACAAAATTCCAATGCAGAGCTACCGCACCTTGACCTGCCCGTGGGTCAAGTTAAACAGTGGAAATTGCGCCGGGATAACCTGATCGCAGGTTAATGCGATGGGGAAAATCGAGAAACTCATCAGATCCGGTGGATCGTTGGCTGATGTACCGGCGTCGATGACCGCAGTGAGGGCACGAAGACCCGAGACGTCCACACCACCCGCAAATCCGTGCGTAATTACTCCACCGATCACTGCTCCGTTTCCAACAAAATTAATGCAGTCTACCGCAACGTGGACCCCTTCCAGACCGCCGACGAAGGTATCCTGCCATTGCCCCATAACAGTCCCGTCGGCCTTTTCAATGGCGACCAGCGAGAAGTTGGCATCGCATCCGGTGGGAAGGCCAATTGCTTCGCAGATGTCGGCGCCACCCAGGGATACGCGGTGCAACACATCGTTCGCGCTGGCAATTGCGACTCCTGTAACGAGCCCGACGGCGACAATAATGATTGTAATTTTCTTCATTTTGATCTCCCACAAGTTATTGATGAGCCGGTCTTATGACCGGCCTATGAAACGCCTTACGCAACCCGGCGATCTTGGGTCCTTCAGGAAGTCTTCCATGGCTTCTCTGATGAAACCAGGACCCGTCCCGTTGCGCCCATGACTTTGGTCAGGTATGGCTTTATCGCATGCGATATTTTTCTAGCACACGAGACACGAGGTCGCCTTGATAAATGTCAATACGGAACAAGAAAGAGCATTTCAGTTTATGTCCGCTTCGGGTCACTAGCGGCCCTTCAGGCCAATATTAGACTAATGGCAGCTTTTGGGGGTAAACCGGACATCCATTGAGGGGATGGCGGGCAAGAAGAACCCGGCGCATGACCGAGTTCTCGGTTTCCTGGTAGCGGGGGCGCGCTTTGTACGTTGGCAATGTTCGAGAAGCCCATTGCCAAATTGGAGATTACATTGACTGCAGCGTAGCTACAAAATCGCCCGAGATGTCACATGGTCCGCTGCATTTCCTTGTTAAGCGAGGGCTCGCTTCGGAGGGCATTTTGCGATGTCGCCGATCTACTGCTCAACCGTTGCCCGCAACCTCGATGTCGAATTATCCCATTGATCCGAAACCCGTGTGAGGTAATCCTTAGCTTGCACAATCGGGCCGGGCCGAATGGTGAAACGGCTCTCCCTGCCAACACGCCGGCTGTTGACAATGCCGGTGTGTTGCAGCACCTGCAGGTGCTTGGTAATTGCCTGGCGTGTTAGATCGAGACCGTCGGTCAGTTCGGTAATTGAATATTCCCTACCGTCGCTGAGCCGCGATAACAGTTCAAGGCGCGTGACACAGCCCAGGGCGGCAAACACGGGTGCCGGTTTCTTGCTTCGTATCCTATCCCGCAACATGTTCGGCCACATTCTTGGCCTGTATGTCCCAGCCCTCTTTGTTTGATCGAAGCACCTCTAGTCGTTTCGATTCCGGGAACTGCAGAAAGCCCGTCTCGGTGATCGTCAGGCGCGTGCCGTTTTCTCTTGGTTGCAGGCGAAACTCAACCACGACTTTGGCGTCATCGCCGTAGGTAGTATCGGGATCAATGGCGCTGGGAGGCCAGGAAAAAGCGAACAGCCGCTCGTGCTCCATGCGCTCGGTTACGGACTCCCACTTCATGTGCTCATAGCCTGGGTAGGTGATATTGCCCGTCGTCGTCGCACCTACTTTGAACGGGCCATCAAGTCGAACTCTAAACCATTGCCCAAATTCTTCGTGGTCCGTAAGCGCACGCCAGACTCGCGAAACGGGCGCTGCGAGGTCGACAATCTTCTCGATTTGATCCTGGTCTGATTGATTCATTATGCAACCCCCTGATTGCGTATACCCTAGTGGACAGCACGCCAAAATGCAACCATTTGGTTGCAGTTTTGTTTGATAAGGTGCACTCGCGGTAGCGAAAATAAAAAAGGGCCCCGCAAGGGGACCCTTTATTCATTTTGGTAGCGGGGGCGCGCTTTGTACGTTAGCAAGGTCCCCTAAACCATTGATCGTGTTCCATGTGCCGCTGGTGGCCGCATAATTGCAGGCGCCCTACTCCGCATATAGTTGATTTCCTGCAGAGCGGACGTTGGGCCACGTATGCAGCCCACGAGCGACGGCAATCTGCCATCAGCTGGCCTTCAAACTGATGTGTAAGCGAGGATTATTCTGCCAGATTCGTTTGCTGATTCTCCAACTTCACTTCCAAGTCACAGACCGGCTTCTACTGCCGTGACTGCTCACATACACTACTCGTCTTATAGGCTAGCAGCAGCTCGGCAATCGTCCGAGACATATGAATTATGGACTTTGAGTGGGTAGCAATAGCCCTTGGTGACGTCGCCTGGATTACTTTGGCCTTTGTTCTTGGCTTTTGCGTGCGACTGACCGGCCTGCCGCCTCTCGTCGGCTTTCTCGCCACCGGATTTGCCCTCAACTACCTGGGCATGGCCAGCGGCGAGGTGCTGCAGAAGCTAGCGGATCTGGGTATCACCCTTTTGCTGTTCACCGTCGGCCTGAAGCTGGATGTAAAGACGCTACTTCGTCCCCAGGTATGGGCAGTGACCAGCCTGCATGTCGGCTTCGTCATTGCGATCTTCGGTACGGCGATATTCGCGCTCGCCTTGATGGGGGCACCGCTCTTCGACGAGCTGGATTTCAAGCGGTCCTTGTTGCTGGCATTTGCCCTCAGCTTCTCGAGCACTGTTTTCGTGGTCAAGAGCCTCGAAGATAAGGCCACGATGAAGGCGCTGCATGGACGTATCGCGATCGGGATCCTCGTGATGCAGGATATCGCCGCGGTGGTATTCCTGGTTGCGTCGACGGGAAACATGCCGTCGCTCTGGGCTGTGTCGTTGTTCCTGCTGATCCCGATGCGGCCGTTATTTCACAAGCTCCTGGAGCGTGCGGGCCATGGCGAGTTGCTGGTCCTCTATGCGCTGGTGCTGGCGCTGGGTGGCGCCGAGGTATTCGAACTGGGCGGCGTCAAGGACGACCTTGGTGCCCTTGTCATGGGGCTGTTGATCTCGTCGCATCCCAAGTCACCCGAACTGTCCAAGACAATCCTGGGCTTCAAGGACCTGTTCCTGGTGGGCTTCTTCCTGTCCATAGGCATGACTGGCGAGCTCTCCCCGGAAGCACTGTTGATCGGCGCCCTGCTAGTGCCCCTCGTCTTAATCAAGTCAGCCCTCTTCTACGGTCTGATGATCGCCTTCAAGCTGCGCGCGCGCACCTCCCTGTTGGCAACCCTGAACCTGAGTAACTACAGCGAGTTTGGACTGATCGTAGCCGCCATCGGCGTTGCTTACGGCTGGATAGACGCCGGATGGCTGGTCGTGATTTCCATTGCCCTGTCCTTGTCCTTCGTGCTTGTTGCTCCGCTGACGTACCGGGAAGACAAGATCTACAGTAGCCACCGACACTTCTGGCTAAGACACCAGCGCGAGGAGCGCCTGCCGGACGATCAACCGATGGATACCGGCAGCGCCACAGTTGCCATTTTTGGCATGGGCCGCGTTGGTACTGGCGCCTACAACAAGATGTCTCCGCTCCGCGGAGACACCGTGGTCGGCGTCGACTTCAATGCTGAGCGCGTTCGGCAGCATCGGCAGGAAGGCCGCAACGTAATGCGCGGCAATCCGAGTGATGCCGATTTCTGGGAACTGGTGCAACGGGTTCCGAGCATCGAACTTGTGATGCTGGCACTACCTACCCTGACAGCCAACCTGGATGCATTGGAGCAACTCCGTGAAATTAACTTCAAAGGCGTTATAGCTGCCATAGCGCGTTATCCCGACGAGGAGGCACAGCTGCGCAAGGCAGGGGCGACAGACGTATTCAACATATATGCCGAGGCCGGCACTGGATTCGCCACCCACGTTGCCGCGAGCTACCCCGAATAACTTCTCAGCACGGCGACTATTATTTGGATTCGACCTTCGTAAAAAGCGGATGAACCATGAGATCAAACGAAAAAAGGGCCCTGTGAGGGGGCCCTTTGTTAATTTTGGTAGCAGGGGCGCGCTTTATACGTCAGCAACGTCCGTAATACCCTTAATCGTATTGGAGTTGCCGCTAGTGGCTGCCTAGCCCAGGGCGCGCTCTTCCTCAGCTGGTGTCGAAACGTTGCCTCGCGACTGTTTCACTACGCGACCCAGAAACTGCTTAACCGCCTCGTGGAGCCGTGATACACCCGGTCCTCGTATGGGAAGTGGCCACAGCCATCCAGCATTACAAGCTCTTTCTCGCCACCGAGGCAGTCGAAGAACGGTTGACTAACCGCCAACGGCGTCCACCGGTCGTCGGTGGGATGTGCCAGCAGCAATAGCAGTGTCCGACCCGGGTACATTGCCGCAGTATACAAACGCGTGGGGCGGCGATGGAGATGTCAGTTGGATTGGCTGAGTAGCGCCTCGGCTGAACCTGCTTCCCTCGCAGGTTCAAATCCTAGCCGAGAAAAAAGCGCCGGCCCCACAAGGGTACCGGCGCATTTTCCTGGTAGCGGGGGCAGGATTTGAACCTACGACCCCTGCATTCGGACGGCAGTGCTTCAATCTAGACCAAGACTGTGGGACTTTTCCGGGAGTAATTCCTGCATCGTGATGCACGGTACTGTCATTACGTCCGCGGACTCCTCTCGATTAGTTTTCTAAAACAAACTGTTAGTTTCCAGCATGCGGATTCGGGAGATAGGTGCCGCAATTTAGGTGTTCCCCGGTTTATCAACACTAGGCATTGCCGGAATTTTGCCGGACTGAGTTGAGCTCAGTTGTGATTCGTTTGGTGAAGTTGTCCGCGGGCGTCTCCAGTCATTTATTAACAAACAACTACTTACGCGCCTTCAAACGAAGAAAATGGCGCGCCCGACAGGATGGCCTCCCTCCGGTCGGCGCGTCGTCGCCCTGCGGGCTCCTCGGCTCGAACCTGTGACCCCTGCCTTCGGAGTGTGGAGGTTAATCGTGGGGGCGTTTTCGGTCTATTCTTTTGTAGAACTCGATTACCTCTTTGTCGCTGCCAATTCCCTCGCGACCAATCCAATCGTCGATCTCAGACCAATTGATTTTTCCGACTTGAGACTCAGCAACGAGTAGCGCTTGCTCAAGTGACTGGGGTTCGTTCCATGAGGCTGCGGCGATGAGGCGATCCATTATCGAATGCGTCGGTGAAATAATGCGAAGATGGCCCAATCCTGTATCGATAAGCTCGCACTCCGATGGATTTATGTAGGTTCCACCAAAACTCAATGGCGCCGGCGGGAATTCCAGATACCATGCAGATTGTGGATGCTCGAATACTGATAGCCTGGGGCGTCCCGCGTGCCGAAACCCAAGCGGCTCCAGTACGGTTTTCAGATCATTCACCAACGCCGCGGTGACGAAGTCCAGGTCCACAGACTCATATCGATTGTCAGTGTAGATCGATACGGCAGCTCCACCCGATAATGTCGCGGTTATTCCGGCGCGCTCGAGCGCTTCGGAGACAATTGCCGCCAGCTCAATGAGGGTTGTCTTCTTGTTGATCGATGCTGGCACCTAGCTCTTCCCGTAGCGCCGCGGGCGTCGTCGGTCACGGTAGTATTTTTCGATGGTGCTTCTCGGTAGAAGCTCGAGCATTGACCGGAGGAATACTCTTAACGAATCGGTTACCGGACTTCGCTTGAAATAGAAGACTCGTGCTGTTCCCTCTTTGCGACTAACCAATAATCCAAGCTGCTCAAACTTGTTCAACTGATTCTGAATCTGATTTAGAGATGTTCCATATGCCTTCGCAATCTGGGAAGCGTAGCCATTTTCGTAATTCTCCAGGTACATGAGAACCTGATAAGCCGATTCGCTGCCAAATAGCCCTGCCAGAGGACGTTCAGAAATTTCGAACATTGCCATATACCAATTTTCCCACCCTACTATTGTATGAGTATACCTAAACAATAGGTGATTACACCTGATTATTAGGTGATTTTGTGGTGCCTATGTGATCGAAATGGTCTGTAGCCCATGTCTCCAGCATGGACCCTCTGTTTACTGGCGCGCCCGACAGGATGGGCCTTTCGTCGGTGCGAACGCAGCCCTGCCATCGGAGAAAACGGCTTGGAGTCGCGGCAACATCCCGGCGCGAAACTCCAAGTCGATGCCAACCTGTTGATCCTTTTGTTGATTGCCATACCAAGCACTGCCTGGGGTCGGCAGGTACTGCTCCTACTCGTCGGCAAACTCTGCGCGCAGCGTGTCTTCATCCAGCCCGTATCTTCCGGCGATATTGACGAAGAACGGATCCCAGTGATTCGACAGAACGTCGACCGTTTCAGAGCCCTCTTTGAGAAACGCATAGCCTTTCGAACCCGGAACGCGAACCGAGTGGCCCGGCCGCGGCGGACAATCCTCGATCGCAGAGACATACGCATCTGAACGCGCCTTGACGTCTGCAATGGCTCCAAATTTCGACGGGTCGATACATAGGTAATAGCTGCCGCCGACTGTAGGTGTCTTGTTTGTACTATCGACCGCGACAACTTCCTCCACAGAGGGCAACGCTGTCGATGGGATACCGATCGGATTGATAATCGCCGTCATCGCTTCGATCCACATATTTAATGCATAGGTTCTCGGTTCGTCCAGTTGTCCCGCTGCCGAACATCCCCAGACCCGACCGTATCCCTCGACCGGTTCGGCATACGGCTTTACGTCGTCCGTCAGTTCACCGCTTTCGGGGTCAATAAGCCACTTGCCTTTCAATGGCTTGTTGTGAATGGCCGCTTCGGAAACATCTGCATCATAGAACTCAGCCATCGCAACACTTGTCCAGATTGGCGGACGATCGCCACTTGGAACAATTGCATCGAACGGTGGGCAGGACAATCGGTTTTGCATTCCGCCGAAAGGCGCAGCGAGGGGAACCGTATTGTTGGAGGCGATGCCCATCATGTCGTTTTCGAACGCCTTGTAGACATAGCGAGCGAAGCTCCCAGCATCATTGTGATTGCCGCCAAAGACGATCGCAATGCCGTACTCGCGAGCTTTCTCAATAGCCAGGTCGGCCATGATGTTCAAACACCAATAGCCACTACTTCGATTACCGTCGACCGTAGCCCATGTTGGGCCCTCGTCAACAACTGTCGGTTTAGCTTCGATATCCAGCAACCCCATCGCCAACGCAATGTCGATTGCCTCATAAACGCCCAGGCCCTGATTCAGCTTGCCTTGCTTGTGTGCGAACGTTATCGCATCGGCAACGTAATGTGCGTGTTCGTCACTCGCACCTGCTGCCATCCATACTCGCTTGATCGCGTAATACAGAAACTGAACACTTTCGTTTCGAGTCAAATTTTTTGTCATATCAGCTGATCAATTTTTCGTAGAGGCGCTCACTACCGCCGGCACTCATTCCGCCGTCAATGGCAATCGCCTGTCCGTTTACAAAGTTGCAGTCATTGCTCGCAAGAAAGTGAATGAGTGCAGCGACCTCTTCCGGCTCACAAATACGACCCAGTGGCACCAATAACTTTTCGGCATTCAACATGTGTTCGCCGCCATCTTCGTTCGCCATCGGCGTGTTCACCGTTGTTGGACAAACGCAATTGACGCGTATGTGTCTGTCGGCAAGTTCCAGCGCTGCAGATTTTGTCAATCCCACGACTGCGTGCTTCGACGCAGCATAGTCGCCAAGCCCGGACACTCCGATAAGACCCGCGGCAGACGATGTATTGATAATTCGTCCGCCATCGCGCATCAACTCGGCCGCACACTTGATCCCATTTGCAACTCCAAGAACATTGACGTTGAAGCATTTCTCGAAATCACTGGCATCCTTGTCGACAATTTTGTCGTAGCTCGAAAATACGCCGGCGTTGTTGACAAGAATGTCCAAACCGCCAAATTCCTTAACAGCTGTATTGAGCGCGTCTTTTACTTGCCCCTCACTGGTGACATCACAGCGTATGTATCGAACGCTATCGTTCTGTTCGAAGGACGGTGTGTCGGCTAAATCGGCGACGACGACTTTGGCGCCAGCAGCAACGAATCGCTCTACTGTTTTCAGCCCGATGCCAGAGTTGCCACCCGTGACAACCGCGACCTGGTTTTCAAGTGAGAACAAACCCGTCATTAATCGAGACTCTTGGCGCGCGCCGAACCGGACAAGCTCATGATCGGACCATACAATTCAGGCCTACGATCTCGGAAAATCCCCCAGCCTACGCGCTCATTTCTGACAGCCGCCAAGTCGAATTCGTGCAGGAGAATCTCTTCATCCGTTTCACCGGCCTCTTCAACCTTTGCGCCCGTATGATCTGAAATGAAAGACGAACCGTAAAATTCGAGATTACACACTTCGCCCTCTTCCTTACCGATTCGATTCGACGCGATCAGGGGCACCATGTTGGCCGCAGCATGACCCTGCATCGTTCGTTGCCAGTGATCGCGGCTCTTGAGGCCCGTGACGGGCTCGCTGCCAATGGCAGTTGGGTAGAACAGAATCTCTGCTCCCTGAAGCACCAGGGAGCGCGCCGTTTCCGGGAACCACTGATCCCAACAAATGCCGACGCCGATGGTCCCGTACTTCGTTTCGGAAACGACGAAGCCTGTATCACCGGGCGAAAAATAGTACTTCTCCTGGTAGCCGGGCCCATCCGGGATGTGAGTCTTACGGTAGTGTGACACGACCTTTCCGTCCGCATCGGCTACGACCAGCGAGTTGAAGTACGCGTTCTTGTCACGCTCGAAGAACGAGATCGGAAGCACAACGCCGAGCTCTTTGGCCAGACCTTGCATGTGTTTGACGACTCTTGAGTCATTCACCGGCTCGGCCAGTTCGAAATGTTTCTCGAGCTGATCCTTGCAGAAGTAAGGCGCGGCAAACAACTCCTGAATCAAGATGATGTTCGCACCCGAATCGGCAGCTTGTCGTACCAAGGATTCTGCCTTCGCGAGGTTCGCGTCAATATCCCAGCTACATGCCATCTGCGTTGCAGCAACCGTGACTTTTCTCTCACTCATTTGTATCCCCTATACCCAGCGCGTCGGCCGGGTCGATTGTTTCTGTCTTACACGCGAATCCGCCAGCAAACTCAACAGCTCGAAGTAGATTGCGGCGGCAAGGTGCGTGCAATAGCCATTGGGATCGCGGTTCGGGTTGAGCTCTACGATATCCGCGCCAATAAAATTGAGATCGTGCACGCCGTGAATAATGTCTCTTGCCTGACGGGCCGTTAGCCCGAACGGCTCCGGCCCTGTCGTACCCATCATGATGCCGCTGTCCAGACCATCGACATCAAACGAAAAGTACGCCTTGTCCTGGCCAACTATTTCACAAGCTTTATCGATAACGTACCGAGTACCTTTCTCGAAGACCTCATCTGCACTGATGACGGTCATTCCCGTGTCATGTGAAAACTCCCAAAGGAAATTGGCGCGACCGCGAATACCGATTTGCACCGTTCTTTCGGGATCGATGAAACCGTCAAGCACTGCCTGGCGGAAAACGGACCCGTCATTAATTCGATCACCGCCCCAAACCGCCATCGTGTCGCAGTGTGCGTCGATATGGACCAAACCAAAGGTGTCGTCATGAGCCGCTGATAACCCCTTGAGCACACCGTAGGTCGTCGTGTGTTCGCCGCCACACGATAGCGTGGCAATTCCGGCTGCCCCCAACTCTTCAAACACGCCGGCAATATCGTCAGCAACCCGGGTAGCCAGATCGGTGCACGACCATTCAACGTCACCATAGTCGACGATGCTGCACTGGTCGAAAGGAATGGCGCCGGTCACGTCGTTCACCGGCCCGTAGTTGCGACTGCCTTCGCGAAGCGCTTTCGGCCCGTGTCTGGCACCGGCCAATCCGATGGCACCCAAGTCCAGCGGGCAACCCACCATCGCGATGTCGATATCTTCGCTCGCCTCCCGTCGATGCGGCGCCTGGAAGAAACCGGGATGTGCGAGGAATCCTGTTGTGTCCAGGCTGTAGCCTTCCTCCGCGGCGCGGGCAAAAAAGCTGGCCACCGCATCATTCGCGAAATCGAAGGCTGCTTTGTCGTGTTTGCGAAGCTTGGCGAGCTTCTCCTGGCTGATTTTCGCCATTACTCTTTCTCCGCTTCTTTGCTTTGCCGCTCAAATATTTCTACGGCACTCAGTAACCATTTCGGGGCAGTCTCTTCAGCGCCGACGCCGCCGTAGCTAAGCAGCCCTTCGCTCTGGGTCTTACCCGACTTGATGTCGTCCACGGACTCTTCCAGGTCGGTCAGGAATTTGTGCAGTTGTTCTTCGGACAATACGTCCACGGTCAAATGAATCGCAGGTGGCTCGAGAACGCCCAGCAAGCGCCAGCCACGTTGCTCCATTGACCCAACCACAAGCTGAATTTCAATGTCATCCGACGCGATCTGAAGCAATGGTCCATGCGTCGGCCAGGTCTTCAAGCCGTTGATACCAGCGACTTTGTCGATGATCGCATTGCGTACATGCAGCAACTTGCGCGCATTCTCGACGTAGCCCTCACGACCCAGGTAATGCATTAGCGCCCAAACGGCCGCAACCGGCGCAAGCGGCCGACTACCGACAAACCCTTGTGACAGATATAGACCACACGGCCATTCCGTCACCGGCAGGTAGTGATAAGACTGCTCCTCCTGCGAACGCCAAATGATCGTCGAACAGGGCTTCGGCGCATAACCGTACTTGTGAAGATCGCCCGAGAGCGAGCGAACTCCTGTAACACTTAGATCGTAGCTGGGGATGTCTTCACCGAGATCGCGAAAAAACGGCAGGATATACGCACCCACACACGCGTCGACGTGCAGCCAAAGGTCGCGCTCAGTTGCTATTCGACCGAGCTGCTCAATCGGATCAACAGTGGCATACGGCCAGTTGGGTGCCGAGGCGGCAATGCCAATGGTATTTGGGCCAATCGCGGCTTCGATGCCGGCAACATCCGCGGACAGGTCGTCCAGCTGAGGAACTGTGACGACCTTTATATCGAGCACACGCGCCATCTTGTGCACGGTCGAATGTATCGAATACGGAGCGACGATCTCCGGCTCCTTTATCTGCGGATTTTTCTCCCGGGACCAGTTACGCATCGCGTGCAGGGCGCAGAAGTTCGATTCGGTGCCACCCGATGTCAGGTTCCCCCTTGCTTCGTCCCCGCCACCTGCAAGCCTAATGCAGATGTCGAGTACATCGTTTTCGAGCTTCGCCGCCGCGCCTTCCTGGAACGTGAACAGTGCATTCCAGGAGAAAAACTTGGCGTGTACTTCCTTCGACAGCTTGTATGCGTCCGACACACCCCAAAATGCAGTACTGCTCATCTTGCCGCTGGCTTCCGGCGTCATCTCCGCAAACAACGCGTCGATTTCGCTGCTCACGTCGTCATACGAGGCCCCCTTGTCGGGCAATGAATACAATGTTGGTTTCATAGCGGTTCCTGCAGATCCGGCGCAGCAGCCGAAACCGCTTCCAGGCGCCTCAATACGTTAACGATAACTACCAGTCCGATGACTATTGCGATCGCAGCAAATACGAACATTGGCGTGAAACCGGAGTCGCTGATCAATCCTCCGGCGATGCCGGGGCCCATCGTCGCGCCGACACCGAGAGCGGCTGTCGTTAGAACCGCGTACCGTCCGGATGTATCGATTGCTGCGACCGCGCCGAGCATGTAGGCCAGCCAGAAATTCATCGATAACGTGAGAAAGATGATTGCCAGCGAGTAGCGCAACAGCGTCGGTTGCCCGCTAAGCAGCACTATCGTGATTGCTGCGCCAACGGCGCCAGCGAAATGCGGTTTTAGCTTACCGTAACGGTCGCCCAGCCAGCCTGCACCGAGCGCTCCGGTCAGGCCGGTAATAATTGTCAGGGAAAGAACCAGACCGATCTGTTGCCCAGTGAGCCCCCCGTCAACGCCGATTCGTTCGATGAAAGCGTAGATGCCGGAGTATCCTGTAAACCAGATCAGAACCGCGACGATGCTGATGAGCACGAACGGCATCGGCACCATTACAGGCTCGCCGCTTACGGTTACCGGCCCTTTGGCAATCGCGACAGGCGACCATATTGTCGCCACTGACATCAGGGTGGCGAAAGCCGCGGTCGCGATGAGAATTCCGTAGTAACCCCAGTTCGGCCCGATCCAGGCAGGGCCTGCGAAGAGCAGGACGCTGCCGAGCAACAGCTGTGACGCTAACGCTATCCCGAAATACCGGTCCGGGTCGTCGCTCTGGCCGACAATCGTGATCGATATGCCATACAACATCCCCGCACCGGTTCCGGCGATTGCCATGGAGACAATTGATCCCGCCAGAGCGGTTTGAGTCGTCGCGATCAGTAATGCGCCGATGAATACCACCGAAGAGGCCCAGGCCGTTGTCCGCAGGTTGACGCGCGGCAACCAGGCAACGGCGGAGATCGTGATGAGCGTATAACCGACGAAATAGCTGGCAATCAAGAGTCCCGCCTGGTCGCTACTGAGCCCGAGCGAGTCCATCGCGCTACCAACCAGTACTGGCGATATCAGGTAGACGATCGCACCGGCGGCCGACATCAGGCAAGCGGCGGTCAATTCCTTTCTCGTCACAGGTAGCTCGTCATTTCGACTTTTGTGCCACCGATCATTGGCGCGAGCCGCTGCAGGCTGGCCTCATTTAGGGGCGGCAGAATTACCGGGACGATGCGACTGTTGTAGTCGCCTTCGATTTCGTCGAAATATTGCCGCCAGATCATTACGCCCTCGTCATTTCCGGTCTCTTGCACTTCTATCAGCGCTACATAGCCCTTGAGTGGGAAGTCCTCGCCGTAGGCCCTGTAGACATAACGAGTCGGCACGTCCCAGTGCAAAATTTCCTCCTTGACGATGCCGAACAGGATGAATTCGACATCGAAGTTCACCTGGCCGTCCGCGTCCGGCTCGTGCAAGTGCACTTCTTTAGCTAACAGATACCAGTCCTTCACCCGTTCCGGGTCACCCATGACCTCAAATACCGCCTCTGGCGACATGCCGCTAAATTTGATGCGCATATCGAGCTTCAGAGGGGCCGTTGTATACGCGGTCATGTCGAAATCGCCTGAGTGACTGTCTTGCTTTGGGGTCATGGTATTGGACTCGCTGATTTCACGCGCATGCGGCGCATCAAATTCCGAAGCTCATGCCGCCGTCGACAGGAATTGCCGCGCCTGTCAGATACGCAGCAGCCGGACTACATAGATAAGCAACCAGAGAAGCGACTTCCGCAGGTTGTGCAGGGCGCCCGAGTCTTATCGAATCATTCTCGGCTTGCTCTGCCTCCGCTACAGAAATGCCTTCCTCCTGGGCCAGAAGCTCGATAGCGTTTGCACGCATTTGCGTGTCGACTGAACCGGGGCAAACAGCGTTGCAGCGAATATTGTCGGGCCCAAATTCCTGGGCAATCGCTTTTGTCATGCCGACCGCTGCAAATTTCGACGAGGTATACACTGGCGGCATCGCTGGAATCGCTTTCAATCCACACAGCGATGCAACATTCACGATTACACCTCCGCCCGCCTTTTGCATGTGAGGGATCACGGCCTGCGAAAAAAGCATCGTGCCTCGCACATTGACATTGAAAGACAGATCGAAGTCCCTGGCCGATTGTTCGAGAAACGAAGCCGAGCCAACGCCAACGCCCGCATTGTTGACGAGGATATCGATCTTGCCGTGCTGCTCGATGACCTTCGCGACACAATCGTCGATCCGATCCGAATCGGTAACATCGACATGTTCGTCGCCACCCTGGATATCGGTAGTAATTACCGTGGCGCCGTCATCAGATAGACGGGCGGCAATTGCGGCGCCGATTCCTCGCGCGTGTCCAGCGCCGGTGACGATTGCGACTTTGCCATTCATTGCGACCCCCATTGCTAGTTGCGCGTTTTCAAATCTGGCGGCAGATAGGTTCCGAGGTAACCACGCCCGACTCGCTTGGCTTCAGCAATAGCCTGGTCAGTCAACTCCCCGTGCTCGATGATTGACAGCGACAAGACCACATCGGATAACTCGAGGAAGTAAAAGAACACGTCGTAGTTTGTCGGCAATTCCGGTAATACGAAAAACTGCTCGAAAAGAATTCGCAAATCGCTACTCACCGCCTTGTCGCTGACGTGATCCGCCAAACGAACCTCGGCGGGTGTGCGGCCGCTCAACCAGATCTGCATCGCGGCCGGATTCTCACGGTAGATGTTGACCGCTCTATCGACGACGACGTCGACGATATCGTGCCAGGAATTGACGCTGCTCAACGAAATCGGATCCCGGTAACGTTGCCCGAAACGATTCGCCAGGTCGGAAGCAAGTGCCGTGAGCAGATCAAAGCGATTGGCGAAGAAATGATAAGCGGAGCCTTCAGGCACTTCCGCTACTTCCGAAATCTGTTTGAAACTCAGTTCCTCGATGGGCACAGTTGCGAGTAGCGCTTCGGCGGCTTCAAGCAGTTGTTTGCGCCGGGTATTGCCGCGCTCTTGTACATGCTTTCTGGTCCGCCGCTTGCCAACGACCTGCCGCGCTTTTCTGGTGGATGCCGCCATAGCGACCATAATAACCCGAGTTAACTCGGTTTTCTAGTCAAATTGGCTGCTGAACCAACGTTGTCTGCGTCAAATCAACCGTATTTGAGCGACGCACCTCGAGAAGTCTTGTTGACGTTGCGCGAGTAGATCGACAAATAGCCTTTCTTGATGCGCGGCTCCGGTGCTTGCCAGGCCTGCTGGCGACGCGCCATCTCGACATCATCGACGAGTAGGTCGAGTCGGGCGTTTTCTATGTCGATGGAGACCGTGTCCCCATCCTCGACCAGCGCCAATGGCCCGCCCACAGCGGACTCAGGTGATATGTGCGCCACTGCGCAGCCCATGTTGGTTCCCGAAAATCGACCATCTGTCAGGAAAGCGATCTTGTCACTCATGCCTTTTGCGGCTGACAACCACAGGAAGCGTTGCAGTAATCGCATGCCCGGGTCACCCGCCGGGCCCATGCCGCGAACGATGACAACCGAGCCTTCCTCTATTTCGCCTGCCATAAGCGCGTTGCTGGCATCATCTTCAGTCTCGAAGAGACGGGCCGGGCCTTCGTGTTTTGCCATGCACTTTGGAACCGCTGACCGTTTTACTAGCGCACCATCGGGGGCCAGAGAACCCTCAAGGAAGATCAGGCCGCCCTCTTTCGCCAGCGGTTCTGCAATCGACTTGATGATTTTGCCGTCTCCCGACGGCGCTTCCTTGAGCGTTTCGCTGAGCGCCTGGCCGGTTACCGTCATCACGTCAGTATCGAGTACCGATTCGAGTTCCTTCATCACAGCCGGAATCCCGCCGGCCTCGTCGAGGTCCTGCATCAGGCCGGCGCCATTTGGCGATATGCCGCAGATGAACGGCGTGGTCTTACTAACTTCGTTGAACATGCCGGGCGACAGGTCCATGTCGAGTTCCGCTGCGATCGACTGCAGGTGTAAAACTCCATTGGTCGAGCCGCCCGTCGCCATCAGTACACGAATAGCATTGCGAAACGCTTCT
>Ga0224508_10002197_pt1 | contig 16886 bp, 13 predicted proteins | sample SF_Jan12_sed_USG_4_FD_170157 | JGI IMG/M metagenome (GOLD analysis project Ga0224508, IMG submission 170157) | Sediment microbial communities from San Francisco Bay, California, United States - SF_Jan12_sed_USGS_21 | ecosystem: Environmental > Aquatic > Marine > Sediment | place: USA... | reverse complement strand
GGCATGGACCCGTTTGCCCTCCTTGTAGGCCTGCAACGACTCGATCAGATACGTGTCGACCTGTGCCGCCATGTGCGGGATCCCGGGCGCGGTGCCTCTTCCGTCCAAGCCATGGCATCCGGCGCACTGGGCCTGCGCAATGGTCTTGCCGGCACCGATATCGGCTGGCGCCTCAGCCGAGTCTTGGTCATCCCCACAACCGACCAGCACAAACGCCAGCGCGAGACTTAATGCAAGATGTTTCATTGCCAACCTCGAGTTAGAACCAAATCCAATACCCAATGAGAGCGCAGCCCGAGTCCCTGCGAAATCGGCCCGGCATTTTCCCTTAAACATTCTTGCCATCGAAGAGTCTCCACAACATCGCGGTCGCGCCCCTACCCGACCACCGTATGTTTCCAGAAGCCGGACAGGACCAGTACGAGCAAGGTCAGTCCGATAAGAATCAGCGTCGCCCCCAATATCTTGGAAAACAGCGTCATCGGCCGCGAGGGCGCATCCACCAGATACTTCTCGAACTCGCCGGCCTCGACCAAGCGCCGGTATTCCACCGTGTGCTCGTGTATGTATTCCTCCAACGGCATGGCGCCCGTGAACATCACGATATCCTGCGGAAACTTGTCCGGCCGGAAGTGGACGTTGAAGAAGTGGACCGAGAACAGGAACACGGCGGCCAGGAACGCTTCCTCCCCGTGAACGATGGTCGCCACATTGAACACCCATCCGGGCAGCAATGAGGCCGTTATCTCGGGGAACCACAACATCGCGCCGCTGATACCGATGATCACCATGCCCCAGAACGGAGCCCAATAGTCGAACTTCTCCCAATAGGACCAGCGTTCGAAGACAGGCCGTGGCCCCAGGCCGAAGAACCACTTGAACATGGCGATCACGTCCCACATGTCCTGCCAGTTGGGCACCATCGAGTTGGGCCCGAAAACGCGCCACGTTCTCCAGTTCCGGGTGAGGTAGATAAAGAAATAGACCAGATGCCCGATGAACAGGAATATGAAGGTGCCCGCGGCAATTCTGTGCAGGAATGCCGCCACCTGGGGCCCGCCGAGCAGCGTCATGACTAATTGCGCCCAGGCGCTTTCGCCATAGAGCACGGAGGTGCCGGTCAAGACCAGTGTCATTATGGCGACCGCGAACAGGAAGTGGGCGATTCTCCAAATGGCGGGCCAGCGCCTCACGTATGTCTTGCCTCCCGACGGCAGCTTGTCCACCTGAACATGCGGCCGGTTCTTGCCTTCCTTGCGGTCCTGGTATTCCCGGTAGAACCACAGCGCCGCGTGCGTCCAGAAGAAGGCAAATACGCCGGCCAGCAGCCCGATCATGAACTTGGAAGCAATCCACATGTGCGGAGAGCGATCGAAGTCACCGGTGTTGCCGTGCGGTTGGAACGTGATGAATCCCGCGGTCGCGTCCGCGTGACATTTCTGGCAGGTCTCCAGGCGGTTGCTCTCATGCACCCGCGACGCGGGCTCGGCCACCCGTTGGATGTCGTGGTAACCGTGACAGTCGAAGCACTTCGCCGTGTAGGCATACCCCAAGGTGCTCACCTGTCCGTGATAGGTCCCCGTATAGGTTTCCAGTTCTTCGTCATGGCAGTTGCCGCAGTTCTGGGTAATCGCCAGCTTGATCGAATCGATTTCCGGAGATTCGATGGTGTGCGTGGTATGGCAGTCTATGCAAACCGCGGCATAGGGATTGGCGTTGAGCGAAACCTCCTTGCCGTGCACCGAGGTCAGATAGACGTCCCTTTGCTCCGAATGGCATTTCCCGCAGATGTTTGGAATCTCCAGTCGTGACAGCGCGCCGATCTCGCTGTCGATCGGGTAGATATAATGGGCGTTATGGCAGTTGTAGCAGGTGGCATTGGTTCTCGACTGGTCTTCGATATTGGGCCGGGCGTGAATCGAGTGCATGTAGCTCTCGATCTGCTGCACCACTTCGCCCAATCTCCCGAATTCCGCCGTCTTGCCTTCCCTCCGGGCGGTGTCCCATAGGTCCCGGTGGCACTGCACGCATCCGACTTTTCTATCCACATTGGTCCGGTGAGGAATCTCGACGACGTCCTTGTGGCACTCCACGCAAGCGCGCCTTCCATGCACGCTCTGCCCGAAATTACCGGGACGTATCTCCAGATGGCGCATTTCCCCGTCGTCGCCGGGAACGCCGAACCCCTCGGCGCCGTGACAGGCCAGGCAGAGCTCGTTGTCGGGATTGCCGGCCGCACTCTCGTCCGCCGTCTGGGCCTTGGCGCCCGCCAGCCAATCGCTCGATGCTCCCGCCAGCAAGATCACGCTCGCAAGAATCCACGCCGCAGATTTTGGAAAGTGCATTCCCTAGGCCCAAAGTTCGCTGCCACTGCTCATCGACGGCCCAATCTGCGTAGAAGCCCCTCCATTAACATTGACCCATGTCAATTCAGCGACGTTTCCCGTTGAACCCGGATATGCCCGTCGAAATCCGGCTCGAGGGGTCCCCGGCCCTCCGCTTTCGACATCGGGCCGGCCCGGCACGCGGACACGAGCTCTCGGCCGATGGCGCAGGCCGTTAATTCTGGTAGATCTCTACGCTCGTCGCGTCGAGCGAGTAGCCGACCGGAATGTCGGCGGTCCCGTCCACGAGGTACAACGACTGCATCGACGATCGGGCCCACATCCTGCCGGCGACCCGGACCGCCGTGAACAGGCTCTCCGGTTTGAACCCCTCGGGATAATGGACGTGGACGATCTGGTTCGGCGGCGGCGGCGGCACGTGGATGCAGGCGCCGACATAGGGCACAAGCAGAAATTCCGTCGTCTTCTCCTCCGAGTACTCAAGCGGCAGGAGATAGCCGCCCATGTGGATGTTCTTGCCGCTCAGGGTAAGGTCGATGGCCTCCGCCCGCTTACGCCTGTGTTCACGAATCTCTTCCACCCTGGACAGCAGGCCGTCCACATCGACGCCCGACAAGGTGAGCTGCCGCTTTACCTCCTTGGCGTCGCTCAAATCGGCCTCGTCGGCGTCCTCCCCGGCGTTCTGCACCTCGTGCAGAAAGCCCAGGTCATAGATCTGGTCCTCGGTGAGTCGCTCGAAAGGATCGTCGAAGGGCTCGGTCGGCGGCACCAGGTCCTTCCAGGTGAGATCGCGTGTTTCCAGGGCCGGGCTTGGACCGGCAAGGAGAAGGATGGCCGCCAGACAAAGCGTCAGAAGGGGGCTCTTCATGGACGTCTACGTCTCATCACAGACGCACCGTCATTCCGTCGGCCAGGGTGAACCGGTAGATGCGGTAACCGGGAACGAGACCGACGAGACACCCCAGCGCGAGCACCAGGCCGAGAACACCGAGTTCGCGCCCGGAGGGCCAAGCAATCTCGACAAACAACCCGAAATGGGCCTGCAAGGCCGGCGCACCGAGCAGGAGGAATCCATACAGAAGGGCCACCCCGAGCAAAGCGCCGGCACAGGTGAGAAAGACCGCCTCGCCCGCGACAAGGGCCATGACATCGAGCGGACCCGCGCCGACGGCGCGCAGGATCGCCATTTCGCGCCGTCTTTCCTCGAGATTCGTCAGCAGGGTCGTCAGCATCCCGATCAGGCCGACGGCAACGACGAAAGCCGCGATGGTCAAGAGCGCCCTTTCCGCAACGCGGGTGACCGACCATAGTTCGAGCAGCGTGGCGCCGGGCAGGATCGCCGTCAGGGGCTCGGCCGCGTACTCGTTGACGAAGCGCTGGACCTGCAAAGCCGCCGCGCGCGATTTCAGGCCGACCAGGATCGCGGTGATCGCCTGCGCCACGTCCTTGTGTTCATCCCGACCATCGTGTTCGGCATGCTGGGCGCCGGGCCGCCGGACCCTGCCCCCCTTCAAGGGATCGTAATCCGCCGGGCCCTGCCGCATCCCTGCGTGCATGGCATCGAAGCCCTCCAGGCTCACGAAGACGGTGCGATCGACCGGCGTCCCCGTTGCCCGCAGGACCGCGGTGACACGGAAGGGGGCCTCTTCGTGGCGCTGGAAGGAAACGTTGCCGGCACCATGCGATAGAACCATGGACCGGCCGCTGCGATAATCGAGCGTGCGTGCCACCTCCGACCCGATCACAGCCTCGTAGGCGCTTTCGAAAACGCGCCCCTCGTCCAGGGTCAGGCCGCGCTCGCGGGCGTAGCGATAGTGCTCGAAATAGGCGGCGGTCGTGCCCGCGACCGGGAACCCCCTGTGAGTATCGCCAAGCGAGATAGGAACGGCCCAAGCGGTGGCGGACAGCGCGGCGATCGCCTCGTAGCTATCCCAGCTTATGGCGTTGGTGGGACTGCCGATGCGGAATACCGAGGAGAGCAGGAGGTGAACCGGTCCGCTGCGCGCGCCCACGATCAGGTCGGTGCCGGAAATCGTGCTCGCGAAGCTCCTTTGCGATTCGTGGCGCAGACGCTCCACCCCCATGAGCAGCGCGACGCTGAGCGCGATCGAAAGAACCGTGAGGCCCGCCGTGAATCGGCGGTTGCGCAGGCTCTTGAGGGCAAGTCCCAGCATGCCTAGGCGATCCGTCTGCGGGGAACAGGCTCGGCCGACGGCCCCGGGCAGGCCCGGTTCAGCGCGGCGAAATCGACGCCCCGATCAAACCGCGGCAGAAACGAGCGGTCGTGGCTGACGAACAAAAGGGTCGTTCCTTCGCGAGCGCACTCGTTGAGCAGGAGGCCAAGAAACGCCTCCTTGAGGTCGGCGTCGAGCGCGGAAGTGGGTTCATCCGCGAGGACCATCGCGGGGGCGCCGATCAGCGCCCGGGCCGCCGCGACGCGCTGCTGCTGGCCGACGCTAAGCTCCACAACCGGCCTATCCAAAATCTCCCGGTCCGACAGCTCGAGCGCCGTCAGCCAACGGATCGCCTCGCGCTCGATGCTCGAGGACTGGCGCAACGCATTGGCCCTGCGATGGCTGGAGAACCGGCAGGGAAGGGTGACGTTTTCGACAACCGAAAGATAGGGGACGAGATTGAACAGCTGGAAGATGACCCCGATGTGATCGGCGCGAAAGCGATCGCGCTGCGGCCCGCGCATCCGCGCCAGGTCTTGGCCCAGCAACCTCAGGCGGCCTTGCTGTGGGGGCACAACCCCACCCAAGAGTCCCAGCAATGTCGACTTTCCGCTACCGCTCGGTCCCCAAAGCAAGACCCTCTCGCCCGCATCGATCCTCAGGCTCGGGATATCGATCACCGGCCCGGTGCCGTTCCTCCAGGCGTACTGCAGGTCCACGACGTCGACGATCATGTCGCGCTCCCGCAGCGTGCCGCCCATGGGGCCGGCCATGAGGGCGCCCGGGGCGGGTCGCCGAGGATGATGCCCAGGCCCCCTCGTCCGGCCTTACGAGCGGCCTCCAAGAGGCTTCGGGGCAAGGAGGCCTGTAGGAAGACCACGTCAAGCACCCTCTCGACTTCGCGCCCTAGCCGCCGGCCTTGGGCATCGGGCCGACCAGAAGCTGGGGATCGACGCGCTGGTCGAACCAGTTCATGCGCCAGTCGAGGTGCGGGCCGGTAACCCGGCCCGTCCCGCCCAGGGTGCCGATCATCTCGCCTTGCCGGACACGAACGCCCGCCGTCACGCGGACGTCCTTCATGTGCAGGAACGCCGAGGTGAGGCCGTGGCCGTGGTCCAGGATCACCGTCCCGCCGGTGTAGTACATGCCGGTCTCGGCCAGCACGACGACGCCGTCGGCCGGCGCCCGGATCGGCGTGCCCACGGCGGCGGCGACGTCGACGCCGTAGTGCGGCCGCTTGGGCTCGCCGTTCAGGACGCGCTGGCTGCCGTAGACGCCGGAGATGCGGCCCCGCGCCGGCCACTTGAATCCACTCTCGAAGAGGGGCTCGGGCCGGTCGACCTGGCGCAGCTTGGCGATCCGGGCGTTCTCGGCCTGGATGCGCGGCCACTCCGACTCCGGCGGCGTGACCATCTTGCGCGGCAGGCCATTGATGCGCTGTATCTTGTACGTACGTTTTTCGATGCGGAGCGAACGCTGCTCGCTGGAGCCGTCGGCGAAGCGTACGGACAAGGTCGCCTCGCCCGGCGCCTCGCGACCGAAGCCGAAGAGAAAGCGGCCCTCGGGCGAGACCCGGACCTTGCGGTCGCCCAAGACCACCTCGGCGTCCGGTTCGGTCGTGCCGAAGACCAGGCCGCCCTGTAAGAAGTTGCCCTTCAGCTCCAGTCCTCCGGCCTGGGCAGGGGCAGCAGCCAGCAGGATAAGCAGAAAGATCAGTTTTCTCACAACAGCGTTCCCTGAGAGTCGTCGTTGGAAGAACCTGCCCTCCGTGTATTACCTTTTCGTTTCGCGCCAATTTTGCCCGATTTTTCGCCCTCTGCCCGCGCCCGGGCGCGGCCGTCGGCGAACTCCAGCGCCAGCGCCATGCCCGGCGCGACTCGGGCGGCCCGGGCGATGGGTCCTTCGGGGCCGTGTACCACAGCGAAGCCACGCTTGAGAACCGTCCTGTAGGACGTGCTCTCAAGCACCCGGCCGAGCGCGTCGAGCTCGCGCCGCAGAGCCTCGGAGAGACGCTCCCAGGCCGCCTCGAGGCGGCGCCCCTCGGGCGCCAGTCGCCCCTCGGCCAGCATCATCTGCTGGCGCGGGTGGGGCAGGCGGGCGCCCCATTCGGCGAGGTCCGCGCGGCGCCGCGCGATCACGTTGGCCGCGGCGTTGGCCAAGCGTTCGGCGCGGTCGTCGAGGCGCTGGGCCTTGTCCTCCAGCAGGCGGGCTGGGTCCGGCAGGCCGCGGCCGAGGCCCTCGACCCGGACGCGGCGCTCCTCGACCAGGCGCCCGGCGCCGGCCACCATGCGCCGCGCGTAGTCCATCACGTCGGCCAGCAGTTCCGCGCGGACAGGCACGGCGATCTCGGCCGCCGCGGTGGGCGTCGGCGCCCGGCGGTCCGACGCGAAGTCGATCAAGGTCGTGTCGGTCTCGTGGCCGACCGCGGAGATCAGGGGTATCTCGGAAGACGCCGCGGCCCGCACCACGACCTCCTCGTTGAAGGCCCAGAGGTCTTCCAGCGAGCCGCCGCCGCGCGCCACGATCAACAGATCGGGACGCGGCAGCGCGGCGCCGGGCCCGAGCCGGTTGAAGCCCTCGATCGCGGCCGCCACCTGCCCGGCCGCGCCCTCGCCCTGGACCAGGACCGGCCACAACAGGACGCGGCGCGGAAAGCGGTCGGCCAGGCGGTGCAGGATGTCGCGGATGACCGCGCCCGTGGGCGAGGTCACGACCCCGATCACCTCGGGCAGGAAGGGCAAGGACTGCTTGCGCGCCTCGTCGAACAGGCCCTCGGCGGCGAGCTTGCGGCGGCGGTCCTCGAGCAGCTTCAGGAGCGCGCCCTCGCCCGCAAGCTCGAGCGACTCGATGACGATCTGATAGCGCGAGCGCGCGGGATAGGTGGTCAGCCGGCCGGTCGCCACCACCTCCATGCCGTCCTCCGGCCGCAGCGCGAGGCGCCCGGCCACGCCGCGCCAGCAGACCGCGTCCAGGACCGCGTTCTCGTCCTTCAGCGCCATGTAGAGATGGCCCGACCCGGCCCGCTTGAAGCCCGAGATCTCACCACGCACCCGGACCTGCTCGAAGCTGCCCTCGACCACGCGCTTGAGCGCCAGCGAGAGCTCGGAAACGGTCATCTCCGGCTGGTTGCCACCGGGCGGCGGCGCGTTGTTATCGCTGGAAGAAAAGTCGCTCATGGACGGCCGCGGCTATGCTACAAGACCGGCCGGGCGGATACCAGACGATAAGGGGCGAGGAGCGAAATGCGGATACTGGTTGTCGGCTCCGGCGGGCGCGAGCATGCGTTGTGCTGGACAATTGCGGCCTCGCCGCTCTGCGAGGAGCTCTACTGCGCGCCGGGCAACGCCGGCGTTGCGCAGGACGCCGTCTGCGTGCCGGTCGGCGCGAAGGACCTGGACGGCCTCATCGCCCTGGCGCGGGACAAGCGCATCGACTACGTGGTGGTCGGCCCGGAGGGTCCGCTGGTCGCCGGCCTGGTCGACCGCCTGGCGGAAGCCGGGATAAAGGCCTTCGGGCCGAGCGCGGCGGCCGCGGCGCTGGAGGGCTCCAAGGGCTTCATGAAGGACCTCTGCGCCAAGCACGGCATCCCGACGGCCGGCTACCGCCGCTTCACCGAGGCGGCGGCCGCCAAGGCCTACCTGCGCGAGCAGGGCGTCCCCATCGTGGTCAAGGCCGACGGTCTGGCCGCGGGCAAGGGGGTCACGGTGGCGACGACCCTGGCCGAGGCCGAGGCCGCGATCGAGGCGGCCATGGAGGGCGACGCCTTCGGCGCGGCCGGGAGCGAGCTGGTGATCGAGGAGTTCCTGGAGGGCGAGGAAGCCAGCTTCTTCGCCCTGGTCGACGGCGAGACCGCCCTGCCGCTCGCCACGGCGCAGGACCACAAGCGGGTCGGCGACGGCGACACCGGCCCGAACACCGGCGGCATGGGCGCCTATTCGCCGGCCCCGGTGCTGAGCGAGGCGCGCTGCCAGGAGGTCATGGAGCGCATCATCCTGCCTACGGTGCGGGGCATGAAGGCCGAAGGCCGGCCCTACAAGGGCGTGCTCTACGCCGGCCTCATGGTGGCGCCCGACGGCGCCATCCGGCTGCTCGAATACAACGTGCGCTTCGGCGACCCCGAATGCCAAGTGTTGATGATGCGCCTGATGTCCGACCTGCTGCCGGCGCTGATCGCGACCACGGACGGCGTGCTGTCGAGCTTCGACCTGCGCTGGTACGACGAGGCGGCGCTGGTCGTGGTCATGGCGGCCAAGGGCTATCCGGGCGCCTACGAGAAGGGCAGCGCGATCCGCGGGCTCGAGGACGCGGCGCAGAACGACGACGTCATGGTGTTCCAAGCCGGCACCAAGGCGGGACCGGAGGGCGAGATCCTGGCCAACGGCGGGCGCGTGCTCGGCGTCACCGCGATCGCGCCCGACATCGCCGAAGCGCAGGCCCGCGCCTACCAGGCGGTCGACCGCATCGACTGGCCGGAGGGCTTCTGCCGCCGCGACATCGGCTGGCGCGCGGTCGGGCGCTGAGAACGGCGGGTTGGTTACGCCCGTCGGCTATGCCGCCGCCGTGTCCGGCGTTGCGGCGGCGGCGGTCTGCTTCTTCTTGCGGCCTTTGCCTTCGCTTTCGGCCGCCGCCCGGGACCGGTCGTAGAACGCCTTGAAGCTGCCGCTGTAGAGCCCCCGGCCCTGGGCAAGCTGAACCATCTGGGGATGGCCGCCATCGCCCTCGAGCTCGATCAGAACCGGTCCGTTGTCGGTGATCGCCACGTCCCATCCCTGGACGTGGCAGTTGGGCAGGGTGTTCGCCCCGCGCAGGCAGCAGTCCCGGACCTCTGGCCAGAGCGGCAACTCCACGTCGAGCAGGCGGGCGCCGGTGTCGGGGTGTGATTCCAACTCGACCAGCTTCGGCCCGGCGCCTTGTACGACCCGGCTCACGCGCCCGCTCTCGACGTCGATCGCGGCCAGTAGGTTCTCCGGACGCCAAAAGTTGTCCGCCGGGTTGTCGCCCACCGCGATCTTCCAGGACGCGCGCAGGATCTCCGGCCCATCCGAATCCTGGATGATGAAGAGGCGCAAACTCGACATGCGTTCGCCGCACAGCTCGACCAGCCGGGAGTGCGGCATCAGGGGGTGCTGAAAGCAATAGCCGTCCTTGGCATAGGCACCGACCGCCTGCGTGAAGTCGTCGACGCCGACGACCCGGCCATCCTTGAACTTGAGGCTGTCGGTAGCCCGGTCGTAGGCCTCCACCGCGGCCACGCCGAGGCTGTTGGTGCCGCCGACCGGCTTGGAGAAGAACGGGTAGACCGCGCCTGAGCGCAGGAAGGCCGCCACTGCCTCGGCGTCACGCAAGCTGGTCGCACCGCCGCTTTCGCGGAACGGGTGATACAGCGCGAAGGTGTTGGGAACGGGAAAGCCATAGCCGGACAACAGCGCGCTCAAGACCAGCTTGTCGGCAGTCACGTGGGTCCAGGCATTCTTCAGATAATTGGCATCCAGCAACAAGTTCGCTTGTTTGCCGATGAAGGCAGTCTTCTCCTCCCACGTATACTTTTGATCGTCGTAAAGCTGATAGTAGAAGTACTCCTGCGGGTGGAGGTTCCCGGTACCGCGCGACAGCGCAAACAGCTCTCGAACGACGGAGAAATAGCTCTTGCCGAGCTCGTCGCGGGCCTGCTTCAGGGAGGTGGCCATGTCGAACTCCCGGTCGATCCGTTGGCCGTCGATGATTTGGCTGCTTGTCGTCATGGGATCGAGAGCCTGTCCAATTCACACATAGACCCAGGTCGGCGGACGACGAGCGGGGTGTCATCTGCCCGAATGTCCCGAATGTCCTCGCGGCAAATCCGCAGCGTCGTTTCGGCGATGGTCCTTCAAGGGCCCGCCCGATGGCCGCCCAGATTCTTGCGCAAGATTGCTTAACAATCTGTTGAGACGGCGACGTGGGCGGCTCTTCCACCTCCCCAACCCGGTCGCTCAGCAAAAGAGCCCGCGCGGTCGAGATTGCCGCGCAAGAACCGCTGCGGGTTCAGCCTCAAAAGGGCTATGATCGGACTCGCTTCCAATCCACACCTGAGCAGAGCCGAGCCATGATCTTCCGCCAGCTGTTCGACCAAGTGTCCTCGACCTACACCTACCTGATCGCCAGCCGCCGGGGCGGCGAGGCGCTGATCATCGACCCGGTGCTCGACAAGGTCGAGCGCTACATCCAGTTGCTCGGCGAGCTGGACCTCAAGCTGATCAAGGCGCTCGACACCCACGTGCACGCCGACCACATCACCGGCCTGGGCGCGCTCAGGGACCGCACCCGCTGCATCACCGTGATGGGCGAAGAAAGCGGCGTCGACGTGGTCTCCATGCGCGTCTCGGAGGGCGACAGGGTCGAGATCGAGGGCCTCGGCCTCGAGGCGCTCTACACGCCGGGCCACACCGACGATTCCTACAGCTTCGTGATGGGCGACCGGGTGTTCACCGGCGACACGCTGCTGATTCGCGGCACCGGGCGCACGGACTTCCAGAACGGCGACCCGGCGGCGGCCTACGAGTCGATCTTCGGCAAGCTGCTCAAGCTGCCCGACGAGACCCTGGTCTACCCGGCGCACGACTACAAGGGTGACACGGTCTCCACGATCGGCGAGGAGCGGGCCTACAATCCGCGCCTTCAGGTCGAGTCCGTCGCGCAGTACGTGGAGATCATGAACAACCTCGACCTGCCCGACCCGAAGATGATGGACGTGGCCGTACCGACCAACCTGCATGTCGGCCTGTCCCAGGACGAGATCGAAGCGCGCGGCTGGTCGCTCGACTGCGCGGCGGCCCGCGCGCTGCTCGGCCGGCCCGACCAGGTCCTGGTCGACCTGCGCGACAGGGCCGAGCGCGTGCGCCACGGCGTTATCCCGGGCTCGGTGCATGCGCCCTATCCGGAGCTCGAGGTCAACGTCGGGCCGGGCGGGTTGCTGCACGAGCTGGCCAAGTCGACCGGCCATCGCCTGGTGTTCTACTGCGCCTTCGGCGAGCGCTCGGCCATGGCGGTGCAGGCCGCGCAGGAGGCTGGGCTCGCCAAGGCCTGCCATATCAAGGGCGGCGTCGACGCCTGGAAAAGGGCCGGGGGGCCGCTCGAACCCGGAGCCGAGACGGCGCGCGGGCGCGGGGAGCCGGCTTGACATGACCAAGCCACCCCACCCGCGGCCGGACCACGGAGCCAGGGAGCGCTGGCGGATGTTCGGGCCCGCCATCGTCCTGACCCTGGCCAGCTTCGTCGTCGCCTACCAGTTCGTCGAGCCGGCGCCGCCCCGGCGGATCGCGATCGCGACCGGCGGCGAGGAGGGCGCCTACCACCGCTTCGCCGAGCGCTACGCCGAGCTGCTGGCCCGCGACGGGATCACGCTGGAGGTGCGCGGCACTTCGGGCTCGATCGAGAACCTCGGCCTGCTCGCGGAGTCCGAAAGCGGCATCGACGTCGCTTTCGTCCAGGGCGGCACCGGCGCCGAGGTGACCGCGCCAGGGCTGCGCTCGCTCGGCAGCCTCTATTTCGAGCCCCTGTGGATCTTCACCCGCGCAGAGCCGCCGCCGCGGCGCCTGGCCGAACTCGCCGGCCGACGCATCGCGACCGGCGGCGAGGGCAGCGGCACCCGGGCGGTGGCGCTGCAGCTGCTCGCCGACAACGGGCTGACCGGCGCGCCCACCACGCTGCTGCCTACGGGCGGCAACGAGGCCGCCGAGGCCCTGCTGCTGGGCAACCTCGACGCGGCCTTCGTCGTCGCCTCGCCCGAGGCGCCGGTCGTCACCCGGTTGCTCGCGGCCGAGGGCATCGCCCCGATGAGCCTGGACCGGGCCGAGGCCTATACGCGGCGCTACCGGTTCCTGTCCGCCCTGACCCTGCCCGAGGGCGTGATCGATCTCGAGCGCAACATTCCCGACCGCGACGTCGCCCTGCTCGCGCCGAGCGCCAACCTCGTGGCCCGGGACAACCTGCACCCGGCGCTTGCCGTGCTGCTGCTGCAGGCCGCCAAGCAGGTGCACGGGGGCGGCGGCCTCTTCGAGCGGCCCGGCGAGTTTCCGGCGCCCAGCCACCTCGACTTTCCCTTGAGCAAGGCGGCCCGGCAGTACTTCGAGTTCGGCCCGCCCTTGCTGCAGCGCTACCTGCCGTTCTGGGCGGCCAACCTGATCGACCGCCTCAAGGTCATGCTGCTGCCGCTGGTCACCCTGCTGTTCCCGCTGTTCAAGATCGTGCCGCCGACCTATCGCTGGCGGGTGCGCTCGCGCATCTACCGCTGGTACCGCGAGCTGCAGACGGTCGACGACCGGATCCGCGCGGCCGGCCCGGCCTACAACCTCGAGCGACTGGCGGGCGAACTGACCCGGATCGAGGACGAGGTCAGCCAGGTCTCCGTGCCGCTCGCCTATGCCGACGCGCTCTACGACCTGCGCCTGCACATCGCCTTCGTACGCGAAACGCTGCACGAGGCCGAAGCCGGCCGGCGCTGGTGACAATCGCCGACTTCCTGCTGATCCTGAGATAACCCGTCTTCGACAGACTCGGTCGACCGGGAATTACTGTTCGCCATGTGACAAATAAGAGGAATTGTTTTTATTCGAATTTTAAATTAATTATAAATTGAATTATTAAAATGGCTGATTTTTGGAAGAATTTATGCGATCTCGTAAAATGCAATTAAGTGTAGTTCTTAACACGCGTGAAATTTACGCACGTTAGTATTTCTTCACAAACAAACATTAGAGCGGGAGAAAGGCCGGCACTGCGGCCTGGCAACAGGAGATCTCACGGAAAACCAACGGAAAACCGAACCGGACGGCGGCACACGTAAAGGCTGAAAAAAGACGCCACCCGGTCAAAGGAGGGAAGAGATGCAAAGCAGCGGGAAGACGGCCCGGACGCGCGCCGGGTGGGTACCTCTGACACTGGCCACCGCGGTCGTTCTCGGCGGCGCGACCTCGGCCTACGCGATCGTGACCTCGCTCGGCCTGGTCGGCGACCTGCACGAGCCCCAGGGCGTGCACTTCGATCAATTCACCGCCCTGGATTTGGTCCAGTCGGGGCAGGGGCAAGCAGCCTTCGAAGGGGCCTTCGCGGAGGGCGACGAGCTGTTCGAGACGCAGTTCAACGCGCTCGACGGGGTCGGCGCCAACGTCGGCGACGGGCAGCGCTTCACGCGGGTTCCGCGCGCCGACCTCGACGGCGGCAACCAATGGGCCAACCACACGCCGGCCCGCGCGACCGGGCCCAACGCCCAGGCCTGCAACCAGTGCCACATTATCCCCTTCGACGACGGCGCCGGCACCCCGGCAATGAACGTCCACCGGGACCCCGGCCAGACGGCCTCGCTCGGCGCCTTCATCCAGCGCAACACGCCGCACCTCTTCGGCATCGGCGCGCTCCAGCGCCTGGCCGAGGAGATGACCGAGGATCTGCACGCGATCCGCGCCGCCGTCGCCGATCAGGCCTGCCGGACCGGCCGGCCGAAGACCCGGAGCCTCGACGCCAAGGGCGTGTCCTACGGCGCGATCACCGCGGTGCCGGTCTCGCAGGAGCCCTGCGAGGCCGAGTTCGACGTCTCGGCGGTCGAGGGCGTCAACGGCGACCTGGTGGTCAAGCCGCTGCAGTGGAAGGGCAGCACCGCCACGGTGCGCGATTTCAACCGCGGCGCCGCCCACAACGAGATCGGCATGCAGGCGGTCGAGATCGCCGGCGACGGCGTCGACGGCGACTTCGACGGCGTGGCCGACGAGATGACGGTCGGCGACATGACCGCGATGGCGATCTACGTGGCCGCCCAGCCCCGGCCGACGACCCGCCAGGAGCTGGCCTCGTTCGGCATCATCCCGCCGCTGACGGCCGAAGAGAACGCCGCCATCGCGCGCGGCGGCCGGGTCTTCGCCCAAGTCGGCTGCGCCGACTGCCACCGGCCGGCCCTGAAGATCGACGTTCCGGTCTTCGCCGAGCCGAGCGGTAACGAGAACTTCCGCGACGCCGTCTTCCCGGCCGGCCAGGACCCGGTCGCCCGCGGCGTCGACCCGGAGTTCCCGGTCGCTTTCGACCTGACGCAGGACCATCCCGACAACCATATCGAGGACGAGTTCGGCAACCTGGTGTTCAACCTGGGCACCTTCCGGACGGACAACCGGGGCCGCGCCGTGGTCGAGCTCTACGGCGACCTCAAGCGCCACGACATGGGCCCCGGCCTGGCCGAGAGCATCGACGAGGTCGGCACCGGCGCCTCGGTCTGGCTTACCAAGGAGCTGTGGGGCGTGGGCTCTACGGCGCCCTACCTGCACGACGGCCGCGCGACTACACTGACCGAGGCGATCCTCGAGCACGGCGGCGAGGCGGCCGGCTCCCGGGACGCCTTCGAGCGGCTGCCGCTCGGCGACCAGGCGGCGCTGATCGCCTTCCTCGACAACCTCGTGCTGTTCAAGGCGGAGGAAGAATAACCCGTCTTCAGGCAGGGGAAGCAGTGCGCGGGCGGCGGCTCTTTAGGGGGCCGCCGCTTTCTCTTGGGAGCGTCCGCTCATTCCAACGAGCCGATGAATGAAGTCATTGCGGACCCGCCCTCATACTTCGACAAGCTCAGCATGAGGGCTTCAAATTGAGCCCCTCATCCCGAGCCTGTCGAGGGACGAGGGGCGAGGCCCAAGTCACTTCGTCTGCTCGCTGGTATCAGCGCAGTCCGGTCAGGCGGTAGCGGACGATCCGGCCGTTGCGGGTATCCGAGATCCAGAGGTCCACGCCCCGGACCTCGACGCCCTCGGGATGATTGAACAGGTCCGGGCCCTTGCCCGCCCGGCCGCTGCCGATCGTCAGGACCAGCCGCCGCTCCCCGTCCAGCACCTTGACCTGGTTGTTGTACTCGTCGGCAACGAAGAGCCGGCCCTTGTCGTCCAGCGCGAAATACTTGGGCTCGTGGAAGCGGTAGGCCGGGCCGCCCAGCGCGCTCACGTACCCGAGATCCTGTTCAATCACTTGGATCCGGTTGTTGCCGGGATCGGACACGTAGAGGCGGCCGTCAGGCCCCAGGTCGATGTCGTGCGGCCGGACGTACGCGTTGGGCCCCTCGCCCCGCCGCCCCGCCTTGGCCACCTGCTTGCCGTCGCGGAGCGCCAGCACGTCGTGGCCCGAGGCGTTGGTGACGAAGACCAGGCCATTGGCCGCCGCGACGACGCCCTCGGGCGCGTGCATGCCCTCCGACCAGGATGCGACCAGCTTGCCCGTGGTCCCCGCGATCTCGAACAGCGCGATGCGGTCGTTGCCGGTGTCGGCGACCAGAAGCCGGCCCGCCGGATCGAAGGCCACGTCGTGCGGGCTGTCCAGCGTGTCTTTGCCGATCACGCCCAGGGTCGCGAGGCTCTCGGGATCGAGCACCTTGACCGCATCGTTGCCGAGGTCGGCCACGTACAAGTGCCGCCCGTCCGGCGAGAGCACCACATCGTGCGGCCGCGAGAAGCTCTCGTCCGAGGCCCGCGCGAAGACCGCCGAGATCTCCTGCGCCCCGGCGAAGCCCGGCAGCAGGCCGAGCGCGAGTACGACGATCAAGACCTGTCTCATGGCCAGCTCCTTTGGCAGCCGCCGGTCAGTCGTAACCATAGAGCCAGCGCGTCGTGCCGTCATGCAGGTTCCGCACCGAATGTACCGCGCCCTTTGGAATGAACACCTCGTCGCCGGGCCCTGCGGACAGGCTCGCGCCGTCGATCTCGATCTCGAGGAACCCCTCGCTCACGGTCACGAGCTCGTTCACGGCGTGCACGAAACCGTTCCATTCGCGCCCCAGCGGATCGACGAAGAGGTCGCAGGAATACCCCCGCGCCGCCCAGTCCGCGGCGACCGCCGCGCGGTCCACCGGAACGGGGAACCTGGCCTCGGCGAGCAGATCGGTCATGGCCGCACCCTCCGAACGGCAGTCTAGACCCGCCGGGGCGTCGGCCAAAGGACTTCGAGGCTCGCAATCCGCGCCTCCGGCGCCGCCGGGGTCGGGGTTCAGGTCTTGAACGATAGGTTTCTTATGTTCATGGGCCGCGCGCATCTCGAACCGAAATCCGACACTTCGAGACCCGACCCTGGTCACTCACGACCCTAATTACCGGAAGGCCGTACCTCGGCTTCCCTATTCCGGGCCGGCTCCTTCGGCTTTGCCCCGGACAACGGACCATCATCAGTCTGGCCGTCCCCGGCGAGGGGGACGTTATCCAAACATCATGGCTGTTCGGCCTTGGGCTTGGGCAACTCGACCTGTGGCGACTGTTCTTGCCGCTGTACGGGAGACGTTGCCCTCATCTTCTCCTTGTATTCCCTCACCTTCTCTTCAGTCTCATAGATCCTCCGGTCCGGGATCTGGGAGCCTTCCGGCACATCTCTGTCT
>Ga0224508_10002196_pt1 | contig 16893 bp, 13 predicted proteins | sample SF_Jan12_sed_USG_4_FD_170157 | JGI IMG/M metagenome (GOLD analysis project Ga0224508, IMG submission 170157) | Sediment microbial communities from San Francisco Bay, California, United States - SF_Jan12_sed_USGS_21 | ecosystem: Environmental > Aquatic > Marine > Sediment | place: USA... | reverse complement strand
AGGATCCCGAGCTTGGTTGGTTGACCGAAGCAATGCCGGGATCGATTCACTGCCGGCCCGATGGCGGCGACCACGGAAACTGGATCAAGCTGGGTTGGGCATTCAACGACACGCCATCGCAGGAATGTCTCGAACCCGTTTTGAACGACAACTTCCCGGAAATCGTCCTGCGCGGCGCGGCAAGGCTGAACCCGTCGCTCAAGTCCTATTACGGACATTTGCCGCGCAACATGACCCACTATGGCGGGTTTTATACGTTGACGGCGGAGAACTGGCCGCTTATCGGGCCGATGGGCGTGGACGGGGCATTCGTGGTCGGCGCCATGTCGGGCTTCGGGACCATGGCGGCCTGCGCAGCGGGCGAGCTTTGCACCAAATGGCTTCTCGGCGCCGACCTGCCGGACTATGCCGACGTTCTATCCCTTGGCCGCTACGACGATCATTCCCTGATGGCGGAGCTGTTCGCGCAAAAGAGCCGCGGGCTCCTGTAATCCGCGGTGACGCTTCATGCAGATCCAGGTTCCCTGACCGGTTGAATGTCCGCTGCTCCGGAATAAGCGGACCAAGATCGGCGTCCGTCTCACTTCGCTTCATAGCCAGAAACAGACATGCAAGGCCAAGTGGAATTGTTTCCCTATTTATCTGTCCAAATCCTCTATTTGATCATGACAGACATGCCGCGCCGATAAGCCGTATCCCTTGACCCGGCTCCAGAGCGACCGAGATAAATCACATACAAACAACAAATTTATCGGGAGGAGGACGGTACATGTTTGTTGATGAAATCCTGCAAAAAAGGGGCATGACGTTTTCACCATCCGTCCCACTGCGTCGGTGCGAGAAGCCGTGCAGCGATTAAGTCTCGAGAGGGTAGGTGGTCTCGTCGTCAGCGAGGACAGCGAGCGATTGCAAGGAATCATCTCCGAGTCCGAAATTATTCGTTCCTTGGCGCGTCACGGAGCGAATCTCCTAGACGAGCGGGTTAGCGATGTAATGATGCAATCGGTTTCCACCTGCGCTCCGGGCGACAAGCTTAAATCTGTCATGGCGGTGATGACGCAGAAACGGGTACGACACATGCCGGTGCTCGAGCGAGGAAGGCTATGTGGAATTGTAAGCATCGGAGATATCGTGAAACACCGGCTCGAAGACTTGGAATTGAAGGACGCGGTGATGCGCGACGCCTACATAATGCGAGGATCGTCGAATAGCCCTTGATCGAGCGGAAGGATTCGTTCAAAGCAACCAACGAGGCTGGTTACTACGCTAGGGTTCTATTGTGTTCAGTAAAAGCGGCAAATCTGTCGCTTTTGCCGCCGGACTATTTGGCAAGAAGGTAACGCACATGAAGTCCAAACGCCGCGCGAAGGGCAAAAACCGTGCCCGCGATTGGATGAGCTTGTGGCCACTCATACTAGCTGGGGCAGTTTTCGCCGCTCTCCTGTTCCTTCTGTCTTAGAAGAACTGTGAGATTGTGACGGAGTTGAAAGTTCAGGTTGTTCCTCGTCACGTGCTGGAACTTCTCGAAGCTAATCAGGAGCGGTGACGGCTCTCCCCTGCTGACGTTCCATGTCCGCTCCGACGCGAAGAGCGGTCAATCGGTTCATTCGAAACTGTCCATTGAAACCGGGCAAGACCACCGACGCGGACGTTGAGTGCGGTGGTTGGGATGCCCGCAACTGGGGGATAAGCGGACCTTACTAAGTGATAGCCGGAACATCCGGTCCTCGCCGATTGGCGGCGGTATCAAAGAAGCGTACAGGCTGCTGTAAACGCCGAGGCCTCGCTCGACGATGTCCGCCGCATGCAGCAAGAGCAACACCGCCAAAAATGATCGTGGATAGTGACAGCGACCGCCAGCTTGTAGACTGTACTCATTCGGCCGGGCGCGGTCGCGGTCTGTGCGCACTCTTCATGGTACTTGGCCGCAGAATCAGGTTCTCGGGAACAAGGAGCAAAACAATGACGCTGACGTTGGAAGAAGCCAATCGCATCGCACAGGGGGCGATGGCGAAGGCGGAGGAACTCGACATCAAGATCAATGTGGCGGTCTGCGATGGAGGCGGCCGGTTGATGGCGTTTCAACGGATGGACGAAGCAAAGTGGGCCGGCGTCTACGGCAGCCAGGGCAAGGCGATCGCCTGGGCGGCGTTCGGCCGCCCGAGTGGCGATCTTACCGAACGCGCCGACCATCCGACGTTCCGTGGCATCGTGGCGGGCGAAGGAGGCCATATGATCATGGGGCAGGGCGCCATGCCGGTGATACGGAACGGCGTCGTCGAAGGCGCGTGTGGTGTCGGCGGCGGAACGGCGCAGGAGGATGAGGATTGTGCGCGCGCCGGTGTCGAGTTGCTGTAGCCGCCTGTCTTCGCCCGCGATATAGGCCGCCCTGACGGCTACCGGGTTCGGGGCGCGGCAAAATTGGATTGTTTGCGCTCCACGCGAACCGAAGCTTGCATGAACAGGAGATGGAAATGCCTGATAAGACAACGCACAGCAATCTCGGCGGCGCCCTCGACGCCATCGTGATAACCGAAGGCGACAACGTCGCGGTCTGCCTGCACGACATCGAATCGGGTGCCGAGGCCTCGATCAGGCTGGGCAAGGACAACTTTGCGGTGACCGCCACCAATCCCGTACCCCGTGGCCACAAACTCGCCGTACGGGACATTGCCGAAGGTGAGAGCGTCCTGAAATACGGCGAGGTCATTGGCAAGGCCTCGCAGAACATCGGCACGGGCAACCATGTGCACGTTCATAACGTCGTGGACTGATCCGGCAGGGCCAAACAAATAAACAAGGAGTGTCTCAAATGTTCTTCGGCTACCCGCGGCCCAACGGCAGCGTCGGCGTCAGAAACCGCGTCGGCATCATCTCGCTGATGGATAACACCAACGGCATCGCCCGGAAAATTACCGAGAATGTCCGCGGCACCGATCTGGTGACCGACCTGTTCGGACGCAAGATGATCGGGCGCAACCATGATATGCGCTTGCGGGCGATCCATGGCATGGCGATGAACCCGAATATAGCCGGCGTCGTCCTGGTCAGCCTGCACAAGCCGTCGGTCGACGCCTTCGCCGGCCCCATCGCGGCGGCGGGAAAGGATGTCGAATGCGTTGCCTATCAGGAAGTCGGCAGCACCTTCCGCGCCATCGAGAAGGGTATCGTGGCTGCCGCCAAAATGGTCCGGAAATTTTCCGCCACGCAGCGCAGCGAGCAGCCGCTCTCCAAACTCATTTTTGGCGTCGAATGCGGCGGTTCCGATTTCAGCAGCGGTCTGTCGGGCAACCCGGCGCTCGGTCATGCGGCGGATCTGCTGATGGATGCCGGCGGCTCCGTGGTTCTCTCGGAGACCGCCGAAATCATGGGCGCCGAGCATCTGCTCGCCGAACGGTCGGTGAACAAGGATGTGGCCGCGAAAATCGTGCAGGCGATCGCCGATATGGAAGAAATGTCCCGCATGGGCGGCGTCGACGATATCCGAAAAACCAATCCGTCCGCCGATAACATCAACGGCGGCCTTACGACCCTGGCCGAAAAGGCGCTGGGTGCGGTCAAGAAAGCGGGCACCAAGCCGCTGCAGGGCGTCGTCGACTACTGCGAGCCGGTTATCCCCGAGCCACCGGGGTTCTACTTCATGAGCACCCCGGCGCCCGCCTGCGAGTCCATGACGGGATTTGCCGCGGGCGGCGCGCAAATCATCGGTTTTAACACCGGCCTGGGGCAGCCGTCGTCGCACCCCTTCGCGCCGACGATAAAAATCAGCGGCAACCCGCTTACCGCATCCCGGGGATTCGACGACCTGGACGTGGATGTCAGCGACATCCTGACCGGCGAAATGTCGATCGAAGAGGGCGGACAACGCATCTACGAAGAATTTCTGGCGGTCGCGAACGGCCGGTACACGTTCACCGAGCTCTATGGCACCGCGCAATCGACGATCGGCGTCGCCGGCGCGAGTTTCTGACGGTCTGGCGGTTGGCTGGAATCGAGACGGAGGTCTCGACTAAGCCGCGTGGGCTCCTTTTGGCCGAAGCTCTCATAACCGCTACGGAAGCGGGCGATGATCCTTAAAGCAGATCCCGAGCGAATCGAAACGGTTCGCGGCGGCGTATTTGCATATAAACAAAGAGATAGACCATTTCACTTGAGTCAATTTAAACAAGAAATGGTCTAGCGGCGGCGGCGGAGGGCGCGCCGTACCGGCGTTTGAAGCATCCGCCAGGAACCGTCCGCGGTCTGGCAGGCGGTGCCGTAGGCATCTTTCGATCGTCCTTCCGCCGTGATGCTCTGCTTGTAGTCGCGGCAGCGCAAACGGTCGTCCGATCGATATGAATTGGTCGGCGTGAAGGTGCCCGTATGGCCGGTATTGGGGTTGCGCCAGCCCGTGGTGTTCTTGGCCGGCGCGGTTGCAAGGCTCTTCTTCGCGGCATCTTCGGCGTGACGCCGGTCGCTGTCGTCCAATGACTTGCCGACCTCGCTTCCCCGATAGGCGCCCAATAGCGAGCCCGACGCCGTCGGGAGGATCGGCTGCTTGTGATCGCCGATCTTCAATTCAAGCAGTTGGCCGACGGCCGCTCCGGCCGCCTGTTCCCGGTTGGCATAGTTCTCACAACCCGCAACGCCGATCAGCACGACGAGAGCGGATGCAAATCTTGCGATCGTCATAATTCGGTTCCTCCGTCAGCTATGGAAGCGATCAGGCAGCCGGTCAAACCGCGATAAGGTGTGCGCCTGATGCTTTTCCGACCCCATCGCCATCAATTTTCCCCATGCCGGGAAGATGGCTGAGCCGTCCGATTCATCCGGAACGCCGGAAGCCCAAAATACGGTGTGGTGGTGCCTGCAAGGCATGGAATTGCACGCTTATCCGGATACTCTCCAGCGTTTTGGGACATGCCGGAGCCTACGCCTATGCGCTGCACCATCCTGCGCGCAACGCTACAATATAGGAGTAAACATAGCCCTTTTGGGTAAATCAACAAGGGTGGAAAAAGCGGATGATATTCTGCGGATCGGGCCTGTGCATTCCGCCGTTTCGGCGTCATGGAAATATTCGCGGGCGGGCAGGGTGTCGGCGGCGGCGCGGTTTCATTATAGTTGGCCGCAGATTGACAGATTTGAGGTGGACCCGATGCCCGATACGATCGAAACCCGTTACTCCCCGCTCGCGCCGCAGGACATGCTCGACGAAATCTTCTGGAAGGATGGCCGGGAGCCGGAGGACGAGCGGATTTGGGTGCCGAACGGACCGGGCCGCTGGTCGCGGCCGCTTTGCCTGAATGTAAGCCAGGGCTATTGGGTGCACCTGACCAAGGTGACCCAACCGGGCATCATCTCGCGTCATCGCCATCCGGCGCCGGTGCATGGCTTCGTCCTGGAAGGCCGCTGGCGCTATCTCGAACGCGATTGGGTGGCCACGGCCGGCAGCTACCTGTTCGAGCCGCCGGGCGATGTCCACACATTGGTGGTGGACGAGGGTGACACCATGCTCACCCTGTTCCACAATTCCGGCGCGCTGCTGTATTGCGACGAGGACGGCAAGACCATCGGCTCGACCGACGTGTTCACCCGGGTCGAGGCGGCGCGGAATCATTATGAAGAGGTCGGCCTCGGCGCGGACTATGTGAAACGGTTTATCCGGTAGGACTCCACCCGCGCCCGTGGTGAGTGCGCCCATCGGTGATGGCCGCCGGGCGATCGTTTCATTTGTCGTGTCGCGACTTGCCGGTGTCTGATGACGATGACGCCGTCGGCGGCGCTGTCTGCAACCGGAGATGCCAGGATGATGGACGCCAAGGAAATCGAACAGCTGTTTCGCGGCAGCGGGACACCGCCAAGCCGCGTGCTGCCGGGCGAGCCGCCTTTTACGACGCGCCCGGAACTGTGCGGGACATTCGGGATGGTGGCGTCTACGCATTGGTTCGGCACGGCCGCGGGCATGGCGATCCTCGAGAAGGGCGGCAACGCCTTCGACGCGGCCATTGCCGTCGGCTTCACGCTGCAAGTCGTCGAGCCGACCATGGCAGGCCCGGCGGGCGACGCGCCGATCATTCTCTATGACGCCAAGACGGAGCGTGTATCGGCGATTTGCGGCCAGGGTGTCGCGCCCGCGGCGGCGACGGTCGGCGCGTATCGCAATCTCGGGCTCGATATCGTACCGGGTGCCGGGCTGTTGCCGCTCGTCGTGCCCGGCGCGTTCGATGCGTTCATGGTCCTGCTGCGGGATTGGGGAACGCTGCGGGTCCGGGATGTGCTCGAACCCGCCATCGGCCATGCGCGCAACGGCTATCCCATCGGTGCGCGGGTGGTGGCGACGATCGATGCGCTGAAGGATCTGTTTGTCGACCATTGGCCGAGTTCGGCGGCGGTGTATTGTCCCGGCGGCAAGATTCCGACGCCAAACCAGCTGTTTTCCAACCCGGTGTTGGCCGATACGTTCGAGCGGATTCTGGATGAGGCGGAAGCGGCGGGCGGGGGACGCGAACAACAGATCGAAGCGGCGCGCGGGGCTTTCTACCGGGGCTTTGTTGCCGAGTCCGTCGATCGGTTCTGCCGCGACAACGAATTTCTCGACACCTCCGGCGAACGCCATCGCGGGTTCCTGTCCGGCGACGACCTGGCCCGCTGGTCGGCGAGTGTCGAAGCGCCGCTGTCGCTCGAGTATGGCGACTACACCGTCTTCAAATGCGGGCCGTGGAGCCAGGGGCCGGTCTTCCTGCAGCAACTTGCGCTGCTGCGCGGCTTCGACCTCGATGCGATGGATCCGAATGGCGCGGAATTCGTGCATCTTGTCGCCGAATGCACGAAGCTCGCCTTCGCCGACCGGGAGAAGTTCTACGGCGATCCGGATTTCGTCGATGTGCCGATCGATGCGCTGCTTTCCGAAGATTACAACGCGGCCCGCCGCGCGCTGATCGGCTCCACCGCATCGGACGCGATACGGCCCGGTGCGATTGCCGGCTTTGGCGGGCCGGTCGTTTACGGTCTCGAGGACGGGCAGCGCATTTCCCTCGCCGACGACGGCACGCCGATGCCGCTATCCGCGCCCGACGCCGCCGTGTCGATCGCGACCGGCGACACGGTCCATCTCGACGTCGCCGACCGGTTCGGCAATATGGTGTCTATCACGCCGAGCGGCGGTTGGCTGCGCAGTTCGCCGACGATTCCCGGTCTCGGTTTCGCGCTGTCCAATCGGGGTCAGATCTTCACGCTGGAAGAGGGGACGCCGGGCGGGATCGCGCCGGGCAAGCGGCCGCGTACGACCTTGAGTCCCGGCTTTGCGACACGCAACGGCAAGCCGTATATGGCGTTCGGCACTCCCGGTGCGGACCGGCAGGACCAGTGGGCACTGCAATTCTTCCTGCGCCATGTGCATCACGGCCAGAACCTGCAGCAGGCGGTCGACGCGCCGACCTTCAACACGTCGCATTTTCCGGGGTCGTTCTATCCCAAGCGGGCGGCGCTGCGCTCGCTTGCGGTCGAGGGCCGGTTCTCCGACGCGACGGTCGACGACCTACGCAAGCGGGGACACGATGTTTCCGTCGGCGATGACTGGTCGCAGGGACGCATGTGTGTCGTCGCGCGCGACGGCGACTTGCTCAAGGCCGCGGCGACCGCGCGTTTTACCCAGGGCTACGCCTTCGGACGCTAAGGCAACAATAGACGTGCCGGCGACTTTCGGGCCGGATTTTCGCTAATATCTAGCCAAGGTAAGGAACCCATCGCGTGAAGATGCACATTCTTTCCGGCGGCCGTGTGCAGATGAAAAAGCACGTCTATGTCCCGCACGCGGCGCGCGAGGAAATCATAGAATTGCCGGTTTCCTGTTTTCTGTTTCGTCATCCACACGGCACTGTGCTGTTCGATACCGGGTGCCACCCAAGCGTTGCCGGGAACCCGGAAAAACGTTGGGGAAAAATGGCGCGGGCGGTGGTTCCGACGATGGGCGCGGACGACAATGTTGTTCGAGAGCTTCGTCGGTTGAATCTGTCACCCGCCGATATCGATATCGTGGTGAACTCGCATTTGCATTGTGATCACTGCGGCTGCAACGAGTTTTTCTCCACGGCGACGATCTACGTTCATGCGTCGGAACTGGCCGTTGCCCGGGACGCGGATAGCGAAGGGAAGGGGTATTTCCAAGCGGATTGGAAGCATCCGATGCCGATTACCGAGATCGATGGAGAGGTGGATCTCTTCGATGATGGCCGCATTGTGCTGCTACCGCTCCCCGGTCATACGCCCGGACTCACCGGCTTGCTCGCGAGCCTGCCCAACAGCGGGGCCTACCTTCTGGCCTCCGACGCGGTTGCGATCAGGGAAAATTTGGCATTGGAGACGATTCCGAAAAACACCTGGAACCCTGAACTACACGCGAAATCGGTCGCCAAGATCAAACAGATCGAGAAATCCGGAACAACCGTCGTATTCGGCCACGACCTTGCGCAATGGTCGGGCTTTAACAGCGCCGAGGAATGCTATGACTAGCAAATTTCCCCGGCGCATATTTCGGTCCGCCGTCGCATAGCCAAACCGGTGCGCCGGGTGTTGAATAAGCGTCCGGCAATCGGCGCGGTCCCGCCGCGGCCTGAACATCTCTCTAGGGGAGGATTCCGACTTGGCTATCGACTACGAAAAGCGCGACGGCGTCGCCTATATCACCTTCAACAACCCCGATAAGGCGAACATCCTCGACAAGGCGACATCGGACGAAATCTCGGAAGCCTGGATCGACCTCTGGGAGGATCGCGATATCCGCTGCGGCATCGTGACCGGAAAGGGCGATCGGCATTTCTGCGGCGGGCACAACCTTGCGCCGCGTCCCGATCTTACCGCCGAAGACCGCGAATATCTGCGCACCAACAAGATATATTGGCCGCTTGCCGGGACCGTGCACGGCCAGAAGACGGGGGTCGACGGGCGGATGGGCGACCATTATCCGCGCGTCTGGAAACCGGTCATCGCGGCGGTGAACGGCTGGGCGGCGGGGGCGGGTCTCTATATGCTGCTCGCGTCCACCGACATCCGGCTCGCCAGCGCCGAGCACGCACGGTTCAAGTTCGCGCTGCTCACGCAAGGCTGGCTCGGCAACGGGCCGGGCGCGAGTCTCTTGATCAAACAGCTTCGATACATCGATGCGATGAAGATCCTCCTGACCGATGAGCCATTCGGTGCGGAAGAGGCCCTGCATATCGGGTTGATCAACGAGGTGGTGCCCCATGCCGAGTTGATGGAGCGGGCGGAAAAGATCGCGCGCCACATCGTCACGCTGCCGCCCGTCGCCGTTCGCATGATGAAGGAGTTCGTCGTGCGGTTCGGCGACCTGCCGACCGATCAGGCATGGCACGTCCAGAACCTGATCAACTCGCTCTTGATCCAGACGACCACCGATGGCGAGGAGGGCCGCGAGGCATTCAATGAAAAACGCGCGCCCAACTTCACCGGCACTCTGCGCCGCCGGGGCGAAGGGTGGGAGAGTTTGTCGGAGGAAGAGGCGAAGCGTCTCGACGAGGCCTATCGCAGCGGCGATTACTGAGCGGCCGCGAGCCGTCCCTTTTAGCCCAGCGCGCCGGACTTGCGCAGCGCGGCAAGCTGTTCGCCGGAAAGGCCGAGCACCTCCTGAAGAACCGCGTGGGTGTCCGCGCCCAATTCCGGCGCATCGCCCGTATGTCGGCCGAAGCTTGCGCGCCACGGCAGGCCGGGTAGGACGCCCGCGTCGTGCGATTCCCAAAAATCCCGCGCTTGCAGGTGCGCATCGGCGGCGAGGTCACACGAAGTGGCCAACGCGGCCGCTGGAATGCCGCTTTTTATCAAATCCGCTGCCGCTGTTGGCGCGCGCCGCTTGCGTGCCCAATCGGCCAATTCGGTGTCGATCTTGCCGCGTAAACCGCTGCGCTCACGAAGGCCGAGCGGCGCCAGCGATGACAGCGACGGGACACTGGCGCAGAGGCTTTGCCATTCCGCGTCGCTCGTCACGGCAATCCCGATCCAAGTGTCCTCGCCGTCGCATCGATACAGTCCGTGCGGCGTGTATTCGGGGGAGGTATTGCCGGCCGGTTTCGGGGGGGCGCCAAGCTGCGCCGCCAGAAGCGGTTCGGCCAGGGTCCAGAGCATCGCCTCGATCATGGAAAAATCGACACGAACGCCGCCGCCATCGGCGTTGCGTTGCCGCCAGAGCGCCGCGGCGGCGACGAAGGGCAGCAACAGGCCACACATCGGGTCGAGCCAGGCGAAGCCAACTCTCGGCGGCTTTTCCGGATGCCGGTTGAGGCCGGCGAATCCGGCGTAACTCTGCAACAGCGTGCCATAGGCGACGGCGCCGGATTCGGGGCCTGTCCGGCCGAGCCCGGATGCGGAGAGATAAATCAAATTCGGATTCAGCGCCTGGAGTTCGGCGACGCCGAGGCCGAGCCGCTCCATGACGCCGGTCGCGAAGTTTTCGATCAGGATGTCCGATTTCGCCGCAAGCGCCCTGGCAATGTCGACCGCTTCCGCCTTCTTGAGATCGAGGACGATGCCCTTCTTTGCCTGACCGAGTACCGTGTGCAATTCGGTGGCCCGTCCCGGATCGCCGCGCCCCGGCGCTTCGACCTTGATGACCTCGGCCCCCATGGCGGCGAGATAGCGCGTTGCGGTGGGGCCGGCGATCACCCAACTGAAATCGAGCACGCGGATACCGGATAGCGGTAGCGGGCCGGATGAATCGAAGTCGGCGCGGCGATCATCCGGTCTAAATTTCTTGCCGGTGACTGTCAGCCCAAAGGGCGCGCCCGGAGCCTTTACCCTACGCCCGCCGATGTCGAGTGGCCGGTAGAATTTACGGTGCTCGAGTTGCGGCGACGTGAGTTGCTCGGCCAGCTCGCGCAACGGAAAGCTCGGTACATGGGCGGCTTGCGCGGTGTCGGCGATCCACTGCTTGTCGTGATCGCGGCTCCAGTCGGACATCAGCGCGTGCAACGCGTCCCAATTCTCGACCCTGTCCGCCTTGTGGGTGAAACGCGGATCGGCTCCCCAATCCGGCGATTCCATCGCGTCGAGCCAGGCGGTCCATTGGCGCTCCTCGCGTGGGGAGATTGCGGCATAACCATCCGCCGCAGGCAGGATCGTCACGGTCGCGCCATTGCCGTCTTTCAGGCGTTTCCGAGACCAGCTCTTTCCCGTTAATCCGCCCCGCGCCAATTCGCCGACGGCCAGGGTCGCAATCGCCTCCTGGATCGAGACATCTATGTCCGCGCCGCCGTCCGCGAACAGCGCCGCGTGCATGGCGGCACAGGCCGCCGCAATCCCGCCGAGAAAGGCCGACTGTTCGCCGACCGGACGGATCGGCGGCTCCGCAAGGTCGTCCACCTGTCCGGTCAGCAGCCGCGCGAGGCCGCCGGCGCAGAACAGCGTCAGGTCGGTCGCTGGATCGTCCGCCCTGGGTCCCGTCTGTCCGAAGTTCGAAATGAAGACGATCGCCGCCGACGTGTTGAGGCGGCGCAGGCTACCGGCATCGTGCTGTCTTGCGCGGAGTTCGGCCGGCGCACCCTGGCAAATGATCAGCTCGGCGGACGACAGGGCCGCTTGTATCGCCGCCGCATCGGTAACAGCGGATTTGTCGATGTTGAGATAGTGTTCGACGGGCGTTGATGTGGACGCGTGAATCGTCGTGACGGTGGCGCCAATATCGGCGAACAGCCGGCCACAGACGGCGGCCGCCTTGCCAGGGCCGATTTGCACCACGCGGAATCCCGCCAGCAATGACACGCTCAACACCTCTCCGGCCGGTTTGGGGAACTATGTTGAAAAGACGCGATCGTTCGGACGCGCACCGAATGGAGCCGATGATGGCATCGGCCCCCAAGACGCGCAACCGATCCGGTCGCTGCTGCGCGCAATTAGACAGCGGGCGAATGAATTCGATACGGTAGGGGGAGCTGCGCGCACAAAACGTGTCCACGGCCCCGGGATCTTGAAAAAGGAGAAAGTGTGTGAGTAGCGATACCGCGTTGTTCGAACTCGTCGACCATGTTGCCGTCATCACGTTGAATCGTCCGGCGCAGCGCAATGCCATAAACCAGGAGATGGGCGAAACGCTCATGGGCTACCTGCGGCGCGCCCGGGAAGATGGCGATATTCGCGCCGTCGTCCTTACGGGGGCAGGGGGGACGTTCAGCGTGGGCGCGGATCTCAAGGAGCGGGCATCCGGCGGGGGCGCGCGGCAGTTGGACAATTTGCCGGCCGCGGTGATCGAAGCGGACCTGTCGGCCCGGTGGTCGACGATGAAATTCGAAAAACCGCTCATCGCCGCGATCGACGGCTACTGTCTGGCGGGGGGTATGGAACTGGCGCTCGTCGGCGATATCAGGGTGTGTTCGCCCGACGCCCAGTTCGGTCTTCCGGAAATTACGCGCGGATTCTTCCCGGGCGGCGGCGGACCGCAACGCTTGGCCCGGACCATCCCGCAATCGATCGCGATGGAGCTGATCCTCACCGGCGACCGTATCGATGCGGAGACCGCGTTGCGCGCGGGTATCGTGAGCCGGGTGGTGCCGACCGAAGAGTTGATGCCGACGGCGATGCAAATCGCGACGCGGATTGCCGGTCACGCGCCGCTTGCGGTTCGGGCGGCAAAAGAAGTGGCGCAGGCGGCGATGGACGAGACATTCGATCAGGCGATGCGGTTGGGCGGTGCCTTGCGCTGGGTCGTCGGGCAAACCGACGATGCCAAAGAGGGACCCCGCGCTTTCGTCGAAAAACGGGAGCCGCGCTACCAGGGCCGTTAACGGGATTGTGGCGTAACGGCGTGGATTCGGGCCGCCACTTGTCCGATATCAGCAAGGCACCCGATGTTTCGATTCGATTGTTGCGTTTCAACGCCCGCCAAATAGTTTTGCAACAGAATCAAGGGTAGAGCGGATACTGCTGAGTATTGGTTGCATGTCGGTAATTTGCCGTAACCAGACTACAGATGTTCCGGGTATTGTAAGATTTCTGTGTGCTGTCCAAGATATCGCAATGATTACGCGTGACGAAATGTTGGAAGATATCTTGAAAGCATGCCCTTCGTTCGTGCCTACATGGCGGGCGTTTTGCCAGGAATGGGAAGATGAGGGCGAACTCCCAATATATTTGGCTCTCGCCGACCTCGCCCGGCATTTGATCAGAATGCTCGAGGACGGAGAAGATTCTGGGCTCAAGGCGGTTTTTGAAATAGTCGAGCAATGGCACTTGAATGGAGACCCGTACGTGTCGGAAGCGGCGACAATTGGTTTGTTGGAAGATCTTCAGAACGAAGGTCTTCACAAGACTACGACACCGGACGAATTTGTCCGATTTCTACTGCCGGAGAGTAAATTCTGGTGGGCTAAAGTGACGGCGTTCTGGAAGCACCGCCATCCTATCGTTGATGATCGATAAGATTGTCGAATCCCGGAACGGGTCAAAACCGGTCGTAAACGCACCCTGTCAGGTGCGTCCGCTTCGCCCCCAATTACGGAAGTTATCGGCTGAATGTCCGAAGTTGAGGCACAAGCTGACGTGCGAGCTACGCTGTCAGACTTCTCAAACTAGCCATAAGCAGACCTGAGAATGAGGGACGCACCATTCTTGAAACGCCCCCCAATGTTTAAAGATTTGTCTAAGAATCGAGTTTCACCAGTCATTCTCTACTCAGCAATCGTGGTGCGATACTGAAACACGGATTGCACGCGGTTCCACAAGACGGCCAAGCTGATGCGCCGAGCGCGTTGTTTGTCTTCTTTGTCTATACGCCGTTGTTCTGTGATCGCCTGGGCGATGGTTTCCCGCCGGATTTCGGCGCTCACCGATTGCGAGAATTGATAGCCTGCAGATTGGAAGCGCTCGGCCTGTTGGGCTGCAACAACAAGATCGTAAAATCTGAACATAACAATCCTCCATTGGTTGGCCGTTGTTGGTTTCGTCTTGACGTGCGGAAAAGCTACCCGCGGTGATTTCGTTTGACTGTCTACCGGGCGAGGGCGGCGCGATTTCGGAAGATTGCCTTGACGGTGTTCGCAAAGGTGGCGAGGGCCATGCGGCGTGCTGCTTCCTTTTCTTCCCTCTCGCTTTGGTGTTTCTGATTGAGATGGCGCGCAATCGCTTCTTGCGTTACCTCGCGCCAAGCGCCTGGGGAAACCCGGTATTCGGCTAACTGGATGCGGTTCGCCTGGTCCTGAGCGGCGGCGAGATCGTAATAACTCCACATGATGATTCTCCTTGATCCACGACTGTTGGTTTCGGTCTTTCGTGGGGATAAGCTACCGGGGCGCAGTCAATGGGCGATCAGAGGCGATAACGACCAGCACTCAAAAATCAATCAAATCGACCTGCTTTGCGCTTTTGATCCGTTTTGAATGGAAGAATTCCGTGCTGAGAGGACGCGGTCGCGATGGGTCTGTCGCTAAAACTGCTGGGTGAATTTGCGGTCCACGACGGGTCGGGCGCGGCACTGTCGCTGCCGACGCGGAAGACGCGGGCCCTGCTCGGCTATCTCGCGGTCCATGCAGACCGGCCGCAGCAGCGCGACCGGCTGATGGTGCTGCTTTGGAGCAGCTTCGGCGAGAAACAGGCGCGGCACAACCTGAGCCAAACACTGCTGTCGATCCGGAAACTGGGGAATGAAGCGGGTATTACGCTTCTCGACGGCGACGGGGAGCGGGTCGTGTTGCGCGGCGAGGCGATCGATATCGATCTCGCCCGATTTCGCGCATTACTCGACGAGGAACCCGCGCAGGCCGCTGCGCTATATGACGGGCCGTTTCTGGATGGGCTGGCGATCCCGGACCCATCCTTCGAGGATTGGCTGGTAACGGCACGCGCCGAACTTCACGGCCTCGCCTGCGACGCCCTGGCGCGTGCAGCCGATGCCGGTGACGCGGCCAATGCCATCGAGTTCATGCGCCGGCTGATTGCCCTCGACCCGCTGCGCGAGGACGCCCACCGGCGGCTGATGGGCCGGTTGCATGATACGGGCGACCGCGCCGCCGCGCTACGCCAGTACCAGACCTGCGCGGATATCCTGAAGAAGGAGCTGCAGGTTGAGCCCGACGCTGCGACCAAGGCGCTGTACGAGGAAATCAAAAACGACACTTCGTTATCGAATGCACTGAAAACGCCACGCCCCGCGCCGGTAATCCCGCCTACTGAAACGCCCCCACCCCTGCCCGACAAACCCTCGATCGCGGTCCTTCCTTTCGCCAATTTAAGTGGCGACCCGGAGCAGGAGTATTTCGCCGACGGCATCACCGAAGAAATCATCCCCGCGCTCGCGCGGTTGCCCGGTTTCCTGGTCATCGCCCGCAACTCAACCTTCATTTACAAGGGCAAGAGGATTGAGGTGCAGCGGGTCGCTGACGAGCTCGGCGTCCGCTATGTGGTCGAGGGCAGCGTTCGAACCTCCGGCGGTAAGGTGCGCATCACCGCCCAGCTGATCGACGCCTCAACCAGCAATCACGTTTGGGCCGAGACGTTCGATGGCGACTTGGAGGACGTGTTCGCGGTTCAGGACGAAGTTACCCATAAGATCGTCAACTCGATTGGAGCCGAGTTGACGTTGGCTGAAACCGAACGCCTGACATCCCATCCACCGAAAGACTTGATGTCCTGGCAATGCGTAATACAAGGCTCGGCGCATTTCTATCAGTTTACCAAAGCGAGTTTCGCGAAATGCGAGGAAATGGCGCACAAGGCCATCGCGCTCGACGATCAAAACGCCGAAGGGTACGCGCTCCTCGCTATTGTGCAGTGGGCGCAAGCCGTTGCTGGTTTCGTCAGACCCGGTCGCGAGGTGATGGCCGAAGCAACGAACGCCGCGGAACAGGCGATCGCTCTCAACGAACGATCGGCGCGGGCTCATGCGGCCATGGGAATCACACTGATCACCCAGTTTCGCTACGACGAAGCGTTAGCCGAAAGCGAGCGAGCGGTCGAGCTTGAACCGGGATCGGCAGAAATCCTCACGTGGAACGGCTTCGTGCTCGCCTACACCGGCCCACACGAGCTGGCGGTCGAGCGGCTTCGCCATGCCGTGCGGCTCAACCCCAGGGACCCAGGGATGTACTCTCGTTATCAGGCGCTGTCCATTGCCAGCTTTGCGCTCGGCCACTACGAGGAGAGTTTGGAATCAGCCAGTCGCGTGGCCCGGCAATTGCCCGAATGGCACGAGGCCTGCACCTTCGTGCTGGCCAGCCTGGGGCAGCTCGGTCGCACCGAGGAAGCGGCCCCGGTACTGGAGGAGACATTGCTGCGCTGGCCACATTACACCGTGCAGTATGCAGCAAGAAGGCACCCGTACCGCGATATGGAGGCGCGCGGGCGCTTGGCTGAAGGCTTGCGCCGGGCAGGTGTGCCAGACTGACGACGCGGAAATTAGCATCGATTCGCGCCGCGAAGTCGCTTTTGGCCCGTCCGCGAGCCATGGCGCCCAAAACTCACGCGGGCAGACCGGTCTTGCGGCCAATCTATCCGTAGATGTATGTGCGATTCAGCATGGCCAGAACACAAAGCCTGCATGTCCATTCCGGGTCAAAGGCGGAAGTCGGGTGTGGCCGACGACACGTCGGCTCTTAGGGGAATAGCGGTGGGAATAGGCGGCAAAGCGGACATTGCTTCTGGAACACGCGCTCAAAATATCGGCACATTTGGCTGTGCCGACATTTGTGCGCGCAAATACTGTTATCGGCACACGCATATCCCGTCTAGCACGTGGTCAATTCATTTGAAATATTGGAATATTTGACACATTCGGCGCGTGCTGTGCGAACTACTAATCCGTCCGTCAATAACGGATTTCAGACATGCTGGTCGACCAGGACGGGATTTTTATCCGGGTCGGTCAGCATGAAACTGGCCGGCCCGCTGCTTTGTTCGTCGGCCTCGCTGTCGAAT
>Ga0224508_10002195_pt1 | contig 16897 bp, 17 predicted proteins | sample SF_Jan12_sed_USG_4_FD_170157 | JGI IMG/M metagenome (GOLD analysis project Ga0224508, IMG submission 170157) | Sediment microbial communities from San Francisco Bay, California, United States - SF_Jan12_sed_USGS_21 | ecosystem: Environmental > Aquatic > Marine > Sediment | place: USA... | reverse complement strand
TGCATCAACGGACCTTTTAGCGATATCAATCTGCCATCCGTGTCCCCGGCGCTGGATTATGAGGCGGAGCTTTGTCTGGTGATCGGCAGGCGCTGCAAACATGTGCCGAAAGATCGTGCGCACGAGGTGATTGGCGGGTTCTTCTGCGGTAACGACGTGAGTGTTCGTGACTGGCAGCTGCGCGTGCAAACCTGGCAGATCGGCAAATCCTTCGACACTCACGGTCCGATTGGCCCGTACCTGGTCACCCCGGATGAGGTGGGGGATCCTCACAGCCTCGACATTCGCTGCCTCGTCAACGGCGAGGAGCGCCAGCACTCAAACACCAGCCACCTTATCTTCGACTGCTACGACGCTATTGAGCATCTGTCCCAGGCGTTCACCCTGGATGTTGGCGATGTGCTGTTTATGGGAACCCCAGCGGGTGTCGGAGTGGCGATGCAGCCGCCTGTGTACTTGCAGGAAGGTGATGTGGTTCGGATCGAGATAGAAAAGCTCGGCTACCTGGAAAACCGCGTGGTGGCAGAGTCCGCCGAAACCTTGATTGAGTGACCGTCGAAACCGAGCTAGATTCTCCGTCACGCCTTGTGAAAAGAAACTTAAGAGGGAGATTGTGGCCATGCTCACCGGTGAGGACTATCGCGCGACTCTGAACGACGGACGGCAGATCTATTTCGACGGCGAGCGCGTTGAGAGTGTGACCGACCACCACATCTTCAAGCGCGCCATCGACGTCGCGGCGGCAGGCTACGACCGCTTCTACGATCCGGCCCCCGAGGCGATCAGCGCTTATCTCGATACGCCGGACACCATAGAAGAGCTACGCGAGCATGCCGATACCAAGGTAGATCCGCTCACGAGCACCAGCTACAGCTCGCTGATGACGTTGCTCACCTCAGCCGACCGGATCGCCGATATTCGTCCCGACGGCAGCGAAGCGATCCGCAACTATGTGAAGGAGGTTCAGCAGAAGGACCTGCGTATCGTTGAGTGCATCACCGATGCCAAGGGCGACCGCGGAAAACGACCGAGCCAGCAGGAAGACAAAGACGCCTACCTCAGGGTGGTGCAGCGGCGCGACGATGGCGTGGTGATTCGCGGCGCGAAGCTGCACATCTCCAGTGCGGCCATCGCCCACGAGCTGATGACCATCCCCACCAAATCCATGAAACCCGGCGAGGAGGAATATGCCATCGCCTGTGCGGTGCCCGTGAACGCGCCGGGGGTGAAGATCGTCAACGTCACTTCTGAACCACGCGGTGAGGATCTGCTGGATGCGCCCATCTCCGCCGACGCCCATGCGCCCATGGGGTTTGTGATCTATGAGGATGTGTTTGTGCCCAACGAGCGCATTTTCCTGAACGGCGAGACCGCGGCGGCCGGCAGCTTCGCCCACGCGCTCGGGCTGTGGGTGCGCATCAACGGGCTGAAAAACATGGCGGATGAAGCGGACCTGATGGTCGGCTTTGCGCAGCTCATCACCGAGGCTAACGGTCTTGATCGGGTTGCCCACATCAAAGACAAGATCGCCGGGATGGTCATTCATGCCACCCTGATTCGCGCCACGCTGGAGGCGGCCGTGAGCAACAGCACGGTGACGGAGGGGGTGGTGGTGCCTGATGAGCTGTACGCAAACGCTGGTAAGTATCAGGGTGCTGCGTATCGGCAGGCCATGATTCAGCAGATTCAGGACATTGCCGGCGGCTCACTGGTTACCGCCCCGTCTACTCGTGATCTGGACAATCCGGAAATAGGCGACATGATCCGGAAATACATGGGCACCAGGCAGGAAATCGATGGCGCCTACCGGACCAGGCTGTTTCTGGCGTTGCGTGACTTTGCCGCCAGCGGTTATTCAGGGCACAACGCGGTGAGCACCATTCAGGCGGGTGGTGGCTTGTTTGCCCAGCGGGTGGTTACCCGCTCACGCTACGACATGGACAAGGCGCGGCGCATGGCGCTCGAGAAGGCGGGGCTGGATGATCCGTGGGCCTGACAGGAGGATTTAACAGGAGGACAGACTTATTCGCCTGGTTCTCCCGACCGGGGCCCTGCCGATAGTTCAGCCACTTCGTCGCTCGGATTGCTGCTCAACACGCTCTCGGGTGTCTCGCCTACATAGCGCAATGTGGTGAAGCCGAAAAACATCTCGTGCATGGTCTGCAGCCCGAAGTGCACGGGCTTCGACGGATCGGGATTGCCTGCATTGCGATCGGAGTTATCCATGGCCCCTCTGGCCACCAGGCGGCTGCCCGCGGGTAAGAACACGGGTTCTTTCAGCGGGTAGCTGAACTGCCAGTTGAAGTCGTACTTCGGCACCGACAGCAGCAACTCGGAGCTGCCGTCGGGATACTCGGCCGTGTAGCTCATGTATTTGCCGCGAAAGTGCATGTGCGGCGTCATCTGGTAGAGATAGGCGTCGCGCTCGATCAGCTGCTCGCCTTCCAGCTTGTATTCCTTCTCATGGGGAGGCACGAGAAACCGTCGTTGACCAGCCACGCCACCGGACATGACGTAAGTGGGTGGTTTGTCGTGGAGGAAGATGCCCACCTCGGTTTCATCCACGGTCGCCTTGCCCGACGTGGTGTAGTGCATCTGCAGCAACAGGTTGGACCCCTTGCGAATCAGCCGTCCGCTGTTGTCGCGGAACGAATCCGGTTGGCGGCCCGGCGCAAAGCCGCCTACGCTTTCGCCCCTGGCGGCGCCAGTCTGTCGCCCGCGAACCGTTTTGTCCGCGGGGCTCGAAACATAGGCAATCACGTGGTGCAGCACGGCGCGATCGCCGGGGACAAATTCCATGGCGCGTACCCAGACATCGCGGTCGAGGTTGAGCTTCACCGGCACATAGCGATAGTCGATGACGCCGGTGGCGGGGATCGATTGCGCGGCCACTTTGAATACCATGTCGGGCTCGCCCAGGCTGAACCTCGGGTTTACGAAGGTCAGTGCGGTCAGCGGGTCCACTTCGCCGTCAATGGGCGCGCCGGCGTCGATCCAGTGGATGAGTTGTTGCATCTCGTAGGGTGAAAGCCCGGCCACCGGCTCGATTTCCTTGCTTAGATGCAGATCAATCTGCCCGGGCGGCATGCGGCGGTTCATGACCACCTCGCGCATCATCGCCGACCAGCCCCGCAGCATGGCATGACTGGACATGGACCACGGCCCGATCCCGCCATCGTGATGGCAGGCGACGCAGTTGTCTTTGAGAATGGGCACGATGTCCTGGGTGTAGGACACCTGCTTCTCGCGATGTCGCTCGCGAATAGCGTAAGTGACACGGCTGCCTGTGGCCGCTGGTCCATCGCTCGTCACAGGCTTGTCAGACAATATGTTCTGCAGCGCATCTTCCAGGTGCGCTGAGCCGGCGGCCTCGATGGAACCTCTCGCCACCAGCGTCATACGCTGCGGGTCTATGATCAGCACTTCGCCGATGCGCTCGACCTGCAAGGACTCGGCTACCAGCTGGGTCTGATCGACGAGGACCGGCACGTCATAGGCGAACGCCTTGGCTTCTTCGGCGATGCTTTGTCGGCTGTCGGAAGCCACCGGATTCAACATGAAAAAGATCACGCCCTGGCCTTCGAACTCGGCGCGCAGCGCGTTCAGGCGGGTTGCGGCGCTTTGCACGGCGGCGCCGCCATTGCCCTGGACAACGAGCACCAACGCCTTGTGGTCTCCGTAGTAGCGCAGCTGATGGAACTTACCGTTGTGGTCCAGCAGGGCGAAGTCTCCCACCGGGGCGGACTCTGCGGCTGCGGAGCAGGAGAGGAGCGCAAATAGCGCGAACAGCGTGGGTTTGAGCATCATAAATTCAGGGTGATTGGAAGCTCGGTAAACTCTAGCATATCCCGAACGCTCACAAGCCATTCAACTCTGGTACCGCATTTGATCGACCAACTGCTCAGCAAGCGCTATCTCCTGGCCGTCGCCACGTTGCTGCTGGGGGGCATCGTCGTCGCTGGCATGCAGTACAGCACACTTGAATCCACCTACACGTCCATTCTCAGCGAAGACGATCCGTACCGAGCGGAAGTGGATCAGACGAAACTGGATTTTCCGCCGAGCACCAGTGTGCTGTTCGTCTTCCAGTCAGAGGACGACGTGTTCAACTTCGACGCGCTGCGGGCCATGGACGCGTTGACGAATCGCTATGACGAGATCGACTCGGCTCTGGCGATCGGCTCGCTGATGAACCGTCGGCTGAACTCTGTGGAAGCCGAACGCTACGACCGGGACTACCTGGTTCCCGACCTCACCACGCTGGCGCAGGCAGACCTCGCCGATATCAGATCCCTGGCGCTGAAAGATGAGGAGTTGACCAAAAGCCTGCTGGCACCGGACGGCGACATGGCGCTGGCGGTAGTCAAATACAAAACTAACGTAGACGACCAGCCAACGCGTTTACGGGTAGCCGAATCGGTCCTCAGCTTGCGGGACTCGCTGCGCGAGCAACATCCCGACGTGGAGATCTATGCCCTTGGTGGGGCTCTGTTTGAACTGGAAGGCTACAACGCGCAAATCAAAGACAGCCAGGTGCTGTTTCCGCTGGTTGTTGGTATCGGAGTCGTACTGTTGTGGTTCTGCTTGAAGTCGCTGTCCTATTCGCTGGGTTTGTTCGCCATCGCTTTTGCAACGGTTGGCCTCACCGTTGGCACGTACGGGTGGGCACAGATTTCGTTCAATCAGATATCAACGCTTGGTCCGTTGGTGGTGCTGGTGATTGCGATCGCCGACGGCATTCACATTGTTTCCGTTTACAAACAGGGCCTGCATAGCAACTTGAGCAAGCTGGACGCCATGCGGCATAGCCTGACGGTGAATCTGCAACCCGTAACGTTGGCGACGATCACCACGTCCATGGGGTTTCTGAGCCTGAACTATTCCTCGTCGCCGGGCATCTACGGGTTTGGCAACATCGTGGCAATCGGGGTGTGTTGGGCGTACGTCGTCACTTTGACCACGCTGCCTGCGCTGATCCTGCTATTGCCTGAAAACAAAGTTGCTAAACCGTTGGGCGTTCAGACGTTCATCAGTGTCGTCGGACGACTTGTCGAAGAGAAGGGTAATGCCCTGTTCTGGGGTAGCGGTGCCTTGATCGTTTTGACATTGGCATTGTTGCCGCTGAACAATCTGGATTTCGATCGCTACAGCTTCATCGACGAAGACTCTGACTTTCACCGCGTCATGACGGCACTGCGGGAGAAGATCGGTAATGATCAGAGCCTGGTGTACAGCGTCAACAGCGGCGAGTATTACGGCATTACCGAGCTTGCCTTTCTCGACCAGGTGGATGAGTTTTCGCTGTGGCTGGAGGACCAGCCCGAGGCCAGCTTCGTTACCAGCTACACCGATCTTCTGCGCACGCTGAACAAGGCCGAGCACGACGACGATGAGGCGTGGAACAAACTGCCGGACGACAAGCTGCAGATAATCGATTATCTGGTTGGATACCAGCTGATCCAGGAGATTGAGCCGAATCTGGAGCCCATCTTCAATGCCGACTACTCCGCCATCCGGCTGGTCATTGGCACGTCGAGCCTGTCGAATCTGCAGATCATCAACTTCAACGACCGAATCGATAGTTGGATCGCGGAAAATCTGAACCCCGAATACGAGGTGCTGCATGGCGACAACAACATTCTGTTTGCGCGCCTCGACCGGAACATATCTGTGGAGTTGATGAAGGGCTTCACGCTCAGTTTCGTGCTCATTACTCTGACATTGCTGATCGGACTGCGCAGCTTGCGCTACGGACTGGTGAGCATCATGCCTAATCTGTTTCCGGCCACCATCGTGTTCGGGTTCTGGGGTTTTTTCGTCGGTGAGCTCAGCCCCTACATTCTGATGCTGTTCTCCATCAGCATCGGCCTGGTGGTTGACGACTCCGTGCACATACTCAGCAAGTACATCTACGCCCGGCGCGAGGGCGAGTCACCGGAACAGGCGGTGAAATACTCGCTGGATAAAGCCGGCTCGGCCATTACGATCACTACGCTGGCGCTGGCAGTGGGCACGTTCATTCTGGTGTTCTCGAACACCTTTCACTTCCAGAACGTGGCGCTGCTGCTCACTCCGATCATTGTCGTGGCGTTGCTGCTCGATCTGCTGTTCCTGCCGCCGCTGCTGATCAAGTTTGATAGCAGATCCGCCAACAAGGAACGTGCCGGGGCATCGATCGAGGCGTTCGATCGGAGCTGATGGGACGAATGCGGTTACTCCTGGTCAGTCGCCACGATCCAATCGGTCGCCTCTTTCAGTGATCTGAACACGCCGCGAACGCGAGGCAGGTGGTATTCAGCCGCCGCCGTGAACATCCGGGCGAGACCGTAGTGCAGGTCCTCCGGCGCCACGTATGCGATGAGCCCCGTGCCTTTTGAGTTTCTTCGCTGAACCACGCCGACGGCTTCGCTGATCTCGTCGGGTGCTACTCCGGCGAAGTTCACGTCGGACAGATCAAAAATCTGATGCATACCGCGTTGGAATCCCGGGGTCACAATGAGATGCCCGGCCCAGTTGCGTGCGGTCTCGATGGAGAATGGGCCAGTTGGTCTGATGATCGCGAGATTGAGGTCGGAGCGGATCTCAATCTCGACGTCTGATGTTTCCCGGCGGTCAATCATCCGATGGAGAGGGACCGGCCGACATCACACCCGAGCTGATCAGCTCGGCGATGGTGTCATCGTCGTAGCCATGCTCGGCTAGAATCGCACGCCCATGTTCGCCCAGCATGGGCGCGACTTGCGCCGTCGCCGGTGGGGTGAGGTCGAACTGCGCGGCCGGACGCGGCTGCCGCACCCGGCCGAGGCCGGGGTGGTCGTACTCGAAGATCAGGTTGTTCACGCGCACCTGCTCCTGGGTGATGACTTCGGGTCGGGTCAACACCGGCGCACAGGGCACTTCCTCGGCGTCCAGGCGCTGCAGCCAGTGCGCACTCGAATTGCTGCTTAGAATATCGGCGGTCATCTCGAGGCGAATCTTGATGTTGCGCATTCGGGCAGCGGGCGTATTGAATCGTTCGTCGTCGATCCACTCCGGGCGCTCGATGGCCCTACACAGTCCGTGCCATTCCTTGTTCGAGATGGCGCCGGTGGTGATATAGCCATCTTGCGTCTGGTAGATCAGGTCTTTGCTGCGCTGGCCGGTTTTCACGAGCTCCTCGTCACCAACCCGGGTGAGGCCGCCGAGGCCTTCGGGCCAGAGGTACGCAATCATCGCGTCCAGCATGGCTACCCTGATGTGTTGACCCTTACCGTTGCGCTCGCGCGCAAGGAGGCCGGCGGTAATTGCCTGGGCAGCCGTCAACCCGGTGGTCTTGTCGGGAATCACCGTGCGCACCATTCGCGGCCTGTCGTCCTCGCTCTCCGCCTGCAGGTCGGCCAGTCCGCACAGCGCCTGAATGACAGGATCGTACACGCGCTTGTGCGCGTAGGGTCCTGCTTCGCCGAAGCCGCTGATCGATACGTAGAGCAGTCGCTCGTTTTCTGCACGCAGCACGTCGGGGCCGAGACCCATGCCTTCGATCGCGCCCGGACGGAAGTTCTGTACAAAGACGTCAGCGTCGCGTGCCAGGCGTTTGACCACGGCAATGCCGGTTTCGGTGTGCAGATCCAGGGCAATGGATCGTTTGCCGCGATTGGCGCTCAGGAATCCGGGTGTCAATCCGCCGCCGCCAAGCGCTCGCACCACATCGCCGCCCAGCGGTTCGACCTTGATCACGTCTGCGCCCTGATCGGCGAGCAGCGCGGTGGCCACAGGCCCGGACAATACCCGGGACAGATCGAGAATGCGGAATCCGCTGAGTGGTCCGGTCATCGCAAGACCTCCGCCTTGGTTATTGGTAGTCGTTGAGGTGCTTCAGCATGTGGGCTGCGCCGTGCGGTCCGTTGAGCACGGCGTTTTCGCCGTAAAGGCGTTCCTTCTGGCCGCCGTATAATTCCCGGTTCGCCCCCAGCGGCGCGAGCTCCTTCGCCCGCGCCTCGGCGAGCGGCAGCAGATCGTCTATCTCGGCGACCGCTTGCACGAGCCCGGCGGCCAACGCGTCCGGCCCTGTCCAGCGACGGGCGAGCTGCACGGTCTCGAAAAAGGCGTTCATTGGGATTTTGTGACGGAACAGCGCGAGTTCCGGGGTGGGGATTTTCAGGCCAAGCTGCATTTCGTTTGCGCAGATGAAGCCCCGGTCGCTGCGCTGAATGCGTACATCGTGGCACAGCGCGATCATCAGGCCGGCTCCGAATGCGTGGCCGTTGATGGCGCAGACCGTTGGCACGGGCAACGTTATTACCCGCCCGGCCAGCGCCATGAACTCGGCGCCGAAAACGACGCGATCGCCGCCTTCCAGGTGGTCTTCGGGTGCGCTGACCCAATCGAGATCCAAGCCGTTGGAGAAGAACTTCGGATCGGTCGAGCGGGTAACGAGTGCGGCGGGGCCGCTTGACGCTTCCACTTCTTCGAGTGCTTCGGAGAACTCGCGGACGAACGTGGTGTTCCAGCGGTTTTCGCCGGCATTCATTGTGAGGGTGAATACATCGTCGTCGCGGCTGAGGTCGATCATGTGACGGTTACCGCCCTGGTGTCAGCTGACACGGAGTATCTGAGTTCACCTGAATCTCACGTACCTCGGTAACGATCTCCATCGCCCCGCTCGACGCCATCTTCTTGATCATTTCCAGCTGCGGACCCATCTGCCGCATGATCATTTGCCGCTGGGACTCTGGCAGCGACTGCAACTGCTTGTCCATGTTTGCCATCTCGCGCTGCGCTTTCTGTATTTCCGCTTGTTGCTGGGCATTCATCACCCCGCCGATCCGGGTGACCTGACGGTACGGTTCGTACATCTTGCTATCGGCTACCTCCCGATAGTCCTGGTCCATGCGTTCAATCGTTATCGGGCGCGTCTCGCCGCGACTGGTTGCGACGCCCTTCATATGCATCTGCAGCGGCACGTACCTTTCGGCGTCGACCCACATGTCCATGGTCTGCAGGGTGAACTCGTCGCCTTCCACGCGTTGGGTGTGATCGAGTCCTTCAGCGCGCAGATGGAACGCCTGTCGGCCGTCGATTTTCTCGCGGCCCACAAGCTCGGTGGCCCTGGCAAACTCGGTCATATCGTCGATTGGTGCGACCACCGCTGCGTCGCTCTGTTGACTCGCAATCTCCTCCTTGCCCTTCGCGCCAGCGCGCAGAAATCCCGCGTACATTCCCATCATGTCGCCGGGATTGGGCGATAACCAGGGTTGATCGGCGGGAGGTCTGATCATGCGTTGCAGACCCGATGGCATTCCGCCCTTCTGCAGCTCGTTCTCCCATGCCTTGCCGACGGGGCCGCTCTGCTGGTCGAGCGCGCCGGCGGCCGTACGCATCTGCTCCGGAGTGAGGTCGCCTGGCCCACCCTGCCCTGAGCCTTGTAAGAGGCAGGAAACCGGCCGCAACGCGGCCATGGAGTTGCCGTCACTGGTCGTCACTTCGACCTTTTCAAACTGCTCGGTAGTTGTGTGTCCCATCAGTGACTTGGAAATCGTCACCGTTTCGACGCCGTCGAGCGCGGCGCTGTCTGCATCGATCATTTTGCGCACGATCGATTCGGCCGTCTGCGCCGCGGTGGTAAGGGCCGGGATGCCCAAAACCGTAAACAAGCACACGTTCAACAGGTATCGCAAAGCAGTTCCTCCACTGAATCTGGCCTGGCAATGCTATCAGACATCACATCGGCTGATGCACCGCTGTGTTTGTTCACGCTCGGATCGCGAGATTTCCGTTGCCGTCGACGCTTGCCTGGCGACCGCAGAATTCCTCGCGCGTCATGGCTGCCATTAGCTCGACGTCTTCGCAGTTTACCCAGAAGCGTTGCCCCGATGGTGTCAGGCACGCGACGTGCGCAATTGCCGGGTGGTCGCCGGAAAACATGACGGTATAGGACTCCACGGTTGCAGCACCGCGATACTCGGGCAGGCACTCCCGGGCCGGCAGCGCGTCAATCTCGGTTTGCACGTTGCGATGCTGAAAGTCCTGTTGCGGCGGCTGGCTCGAGTACACGCCGTGCGCGTGCTTATAAAGGTTGCCGCCGTTGGCGGTGATGAGCCCTTTTGTGCCGGGCTGTTCCCGGAGCAGCTGCACCATGCGGGCGATGCTGTGCATCACGTAGTTGTTCAGTGGACCGCCGCCGAACGTGAGTCCGCCGGTCACCGTCAGCGGTGAAGTCTCGGAAAGGCCAAGCTCGGCGGCTGCGATCTGCACAGCCGAAGGAAAGCAGCTGTAGAGATCAACGAAAGCCAGATCGCTCGCTTCGGTACCGGCAAGCTCCAGCACGGTTTTCCCGACGATTCTGATTCCGGGCGAGGAGTGGAAGTTGTCTCGAACGGAGGCGGAAAAATGATCGTATCCTTCCGCTCCGGCGTGGGGGTAGATCCAGCGATCTTCACTGATTCCGAGCTGGCGTGCCTTCTTTACCGAACACATGATGAGCGCCGCACCCATGTTGACCGACATGTTGGCGTTCATGAGCTTGGTATAGGGAAAGCTGATCGGCCTGTTGATTGCAGACGGAGTTCTGATTTCCTCGGCGCTGACGTTGTGGCGAATCCAAGCGTGCGGATTAGTCTGAGCCACGTCGTTGAATCGGGACCAGAGTTCCGAGACGCGGTGCAGATGCGCCTCAATGGATTCGCCGCGTTGGTGACGAATCGCGTTCTCGTACATCGGGTACACCTGGATGGCGGTACGAATTCCTTTCTCGATCTCGTAGTCGTGGTGTTCCGGCTTTTGAGAGCCAATGGTCAGGTCGTAGGTTCCCGGGGTTTCGGTGAGCGGGATTTTCGTTCCGGCTTTGCGGGCTTTTGCAGCACTGTTGCCGTTCTCCGCGCCGGTGATCAGCACCAGGTCCAGCTCCCCTGACAGGATGGATAGCGCCGTGCGATTCACCACCGCCTGGTTCTGATTGCCTCCGAACAACGTGCCGACGGTTTGCGCGTTTGCTGCTCCGATCTGCTCGGCGATGTAGCTGGCCGGGTTGGCATAGTCCCAAATGCCGCGGATCACCCGCACGCTTTGAACCTGCGGCAGCAGGCCGCCAACGCCGGTATCCTGCTCGGCAAGGGCTACCGCCTGGAGCATCATGTGCAGGGGCTCCAGCGCCTCTTCCAGCAGCTGGATTCGGTTGAGTGTCTGCGCCGCGCCGACGATGATCGGGGTGTTTGGATTAGTCATGTGTAGACTGTAACGAATGGGGGACGGATGAGGAATCTGGAAGAGCTGGGCCGCCCGGCGGCCGAAATTCTCGTAGCGACGAGTGCGACCGTGGCAGTGGCCGAGTCGTCCACGGCCGGTCTGATCAGTGCTGCCCTGCTCGCGGTACCGGGTGCGTCTGCCTACTACCGGGGCGGTTCGGTCATCTACACGCTCGAAGCCCGCCGCGAGCTGCTCGGTATCCGCAGGGCCGATGTGGAAGGGCTCGAACCCCTCACCGAGGAGATGACGGCGCGGTTCGCGGCCAGGGCGAAGGAGCAGCTGGGTGCGACGTGGGCCATCGCCGAACTCGGGGTCGCGGGGCCGACTCCGGCTCGGTACGGGCATGCGCCGGGTATCAGCGTGCTGGCGGTTGCCGGACCCCGCCCGATGACGCGCGTGGTCGAGACGGGTGATAACGACCGGGAAGCGAATATGTGGCGTTTTACCGAGGCTGCCCTGACACTGCTTGTGGAAGCGCTGGCCCGCTAAGGCGAGATGTTTCTCCAGGCCGATTTAGCGATGTCGGCGGCGAGATAGTTTACTGAGCCGGGCTCAAAGGATTCCGAGCGGCCCACCCAGACAGGTTGCTTGGTCCTGGTGTCGAAAATGGTTGTCACCAGTACAACGGTGCTGCGGGTGTCGACGTAGGCATCCCGGACCATCGTTATGCTGCTGCCGTAACCGTGATAGTAGTGGCCATAGCTTGGGTAGTAGGGCCCTGTGTAATAGGTACGCACCGACTCAGGTACATAGGTTTTGTCCACCTTGACGTCTGCCAGCCTGGTAGCCAGTACATAATCAATATCGTGGTCGTTGATATACCCCTGGACGTTTTCCTTGGTTGGGAATTCGTCACCCAGCGCCCGGATGCTCGTTGTGCCGCTCAGGCCCGCGTTCAGCATTGCTCGTTCGATCTCGCTTTCAAACAGAAATCGATTGGCCGCATTGTTGGTGACCCCGACAATCAGTACCTGATTCAGATCATTGCGGCTGAAGGTCTCAGCTTGCCAGTGGTCGACCAGTTTCGTGGTGCTGCAGGCGCCCAGAATCGAGACGATGGACAAGAGTTGCAGGGCTTTGATCATATGGAATCCTTGACGGGTGCGGGAAAAGTACAATGATGTCCGGAAAGAGCGATACGTACCATGGCAGAGAACGCTAACCCACCTTTTTTCGATCTCGTCGGCAATATGCGGGCAATGCGCAGACTGAAACCGGATCCGGTTCCGATGGAGCTGATCTGGAAGGTGCTCAATGCCGGCGTGCAGGCGCCGTCGGGGCAGAACACGCAGCCGTGGAAGTTCGTGCTGGTGTCAGACCCGGCGCGGAAAAGGTGGTTCGCCGATCGTTACGCACATGCCATCGAATCACGCTTCAAAAGCACGATGGGGGCCGAGGGCCGCAAGGAAAACCCGGGGCGACAGTTGCAGGCCCTCTATCACCAGATGGATCACATGCACGAAGTGCCGTATCTGCTGTTGGTCTGCGGAAAGCGTGACTGGCCGTTCAAGGTGCCTGAGGAAGAACGCGTCGGTGAGGGGCCGCCCAACTACGGGGCCGTGTATCCGTGCGTGCAGAATATCCTGCTTGCCTGCCGCGCTCTCGGGCTCGGTGCCGCTCTGACCACCATGCACCAGGTGTTCGAAGCAGAGTTGCACGAGTACTTTGAGATCCCTGAAGACTTCGGCGTCGTTGTGACGATCCCTATTGGTTATCCGATGGGTAAGTTTGGCCCGGTAACGCGCATCCCGGCAGAAGAAAAGACCTATCTGGACAAGTGGGGCGAAGGCGCGGACCAGACCTGATCGGTGAAACCGGCTTCTCTTCACGCTACAGGGCCAACGCCTCCCAATCGACGACGCTGATCCGGAAGTTCGACTCCAACGGCTCGATTCGCCCTAGCACTCGGTATCGTTTGCCATGCTCCGGGGGCACGTTCCCGGATACCAGCACGCGAAACTCCTGGCCGGGATCCGGCGGTTCGTGCAACCCCACAAACTGATGGGACCCGAGTCCGGCGGGCAGACCAGGGCCGAGGCGAATGCCCTCCACGGCAATCAGGGTGTCGCCATATCGCATGTATGCGGCAGCGATTGGCGGCTGCTGGTCGCCAATGGAAAACGTGCTTACCTCGGAGAGCGGAATCTCAACGGCGTGTAGCGGCGGTGAGGGTGACCAGGCGAGATCCTCGGGTCGATACTGGTATGAGTCAACGAAGTCGCTGCGCTCGACGAGAATAGACACGCGCTCGGAATCCTGGAACAGCACGGTCAGTTCCTGCAGGTCGTCGTGCCGGGTGTATCGCTCCCATGCCGCGGTGGCGACTTCGCGGGCGATTGCTTCCCGGACCTCAGGTTCCTTGGAATTGAACGGTGAGTCGGTCAGGGTGATGGTGAGCGATGTGTTGTTGTGAATGCTGAGATGCACTTCGTCGGTCTGGGCGATCTCCTGAAGCGCTTCGCGCATGCTGAAGAGATCTTTGAACGTGTCAACGGTCTCGGAGTCGCATCCGCTCAGCACGCCTGCTAGCAGAAACAGCATAAGTCCTTTGATCAGCACATCGATCAGTATTGTCTTACTCATCAGCTATTCACACTTGTCCATCACGGCCACCGGTAGTGAACAGATTGCTGCAGCAGCCACTTGCCGTCCACGACGTCGTAGATTTCCTCGATGGCTGCCACATGCCCGACGTCACGTCTTATGAAGAGTAGACGTTCGCCGATCCACGTGGCGGTTATCGATCGAAATCCCTTCACGCTGAAATAGACGGTCGAAGCCAGCTCGCTGGTGACCGACAGATGCGCTTCGGCGCTTTCGTAGGGAATCTTCACGCCGTCGGTTCGGAGGATGTGAGCAGTCGAGGTGCCCAGGCGAGAACTAACGACGATGGCTGGTTCCAACGGCGTTGTTGCCGGAAACTGAATCGCGGCATCCGTCACTTCGCTGTAGCGTTCGGCATAGAGATCGCTGTAGGTGACCGGGGGCGTGGCCTGGGGAGCCGCGGCGGCGAAAAGAATTGCGATGAGAAGGCTGTGCAAACCGTGAGCCGTCAGTCGTCTACCTGAATCCGGTGATGGGTGACCATCGGGCCGCCAACCCAACCGCACATGTGCGGGTCGCATTCGCGTAGCTCACCCTCGATCCAGCTACCGTCGTCGCGAAACCGGCCCCAGCTGCCGTCTGCCTGGGTGACCAGCACGTTACCTTCACCGTCTTGTTCGTAGAGGGCGCGGCCGAATGGGTGCTTCACACCCTTCGATCCCTTTGGTCCTCGCGCCACGGTCATTCGTTCGCTCCAAGCCATTGATCGAGGGTTTCGTTCAGCCAGCGGACCTTTGCTTCCTGATAGCCACCCAGGGTGACGCCCTGCTTGCGCGTGGTTTCCAACCCCTTCTGCACCCGCTCCATGTTGAAGGTGTCCTGGTCGAATACTTTACCCAGCAGGCCGAGGTCGCTGGCGTCTGTCCATGACTGCTCTGGTCCAAGATGCTGAACCTTAGCGGGTGGCGGGCGAGCACCTTCGAAGGGTGCGAGAAACAGCACCTCCATGATGGAGCTGCGGTGGTCGTCGCCGTTCGGGCGGAAGCGGTAGACGATGCGGTTGAATGCGCCCCACGGATGGAAGTTCGGGAACAGGGTGTAGTCGAGGTTGTCGATGAACTCGGCGTCGGACCACTCGTCCACCAGATCGCCCACCACCGGTCGCCAGCGCTCACGCGCTGAGTCGGCGGCCGATAATCGCGCGGTGGTGCCCTCAACGGACCACGGCGGCTGCATGTCTTCGCGAATGTCGAGCATGTAGCGAAGGATGTCGGCCTCATTAGGCTCCCAGTCGAGCAATGGGCTCGGCGTGCCGCCCGGGGTGATCACCCGCGAGAAGTTGTCCCACACATCAACCTGGCTGTTGGTGTCGCCGAGGTAGGGCAACGTCTGAGGGTGGGTGGCGTTGGCATGGAATGCCTCGCTGAACGCTTCCTGGGCAATTTTCCAGTTGGCGCGAATCTCCTTGGCGATGTGCGCCTGCACGTAGCGTTCGCCGAGCTTCCAGCGCTCGAAGTGCGCGGGCATATCTCCCAGAAACGATTCCAAAGAAGCAGCGTCCGGATCGGGGTTGATGAACACGAAGCCTGCCCAGGTCCCCACCGCCGCCTCGGGCAGGGCGAATTCATCGGCCACTACCTGGGGAAAGTCCCACTGCGCAGGTATGTCCTTCAACCGCCCGTCGGTTTCCCAGGCAAAGCCGTGGTAAGGACAGCGCAGCTCGCTGCAACGACCATCGTACTGCTTGAGCTGACGGCCGCGGTGCAGGCAGGCGTTCACGAAGCATTTGATGGCGCCCGCCTCGGTGCGTATCACCACGTACGACTGGCGGCCGATCTCGTAGAGTACGTAATCGCCGGATTCCGGGATGTGCTCTTCCCGGCAGGCGAACTGCCAGACTCGCGACCACAGCCTGTCCATTTCCCGATCGTGGAAGTCGTGGGAGATGTAGCGGTCGATGGAGACATCCACCATGCCGCGCGGCGCCGGCGACTCCAGTCGCAACACCTCGGGGACTTCGTGGGAATCGGTGTCGAGTAGCTCCTGGTAAGTGATGCCAGGCGAACGGGCGTCCAGCGGTTCGGCCATCAGAGTGTTTCCTCCCTGCTGGTGTGGGTGCCGGGTTGCTCGCGGGTGTCCATCGTCACCTTGCCGTTGAACTGCGCGCCATCGGCGATGGTGAGACGGATCGTTTCGATGTTGCCGGTCACCACAGCCGTTTTGCTCAACGACACCGACTCTCGGCCGTGGACATCGCCATCCACGCGGCCCTCGATGATGAGGTTGTTGGTCGCGATGTTTGCCTTGACCACCCCGGTTTCGCGGATGACCAGGCGATTGGCGTTGTGCATGATAGAGCCTTCGAGTCGGCCGGCGATAATCAGATCCTCGGCCGCCTCGAGCTCGCCTATGATCACCATGGATTCGCCAACAACGGATGCTTGTGACTCGTGGTCACCGGCTACGGTGGCATGGGCCGGCAGAGTGACCTCTGGTGGTGCCTGCAGCACCCAGCGGTTCGGAGAGGTTTCGGTTCTCAAAGGCTCTGGTTTGCTGTCGCCGTCGCCGGTGTCGTGTTGCGGCAATACTCGCTTCATCTCCCCTCCATGATCACATTGCCCTTGATCACGGCCCCCTCGTCTACAGAGAAGAGCTGCGTGTACACATTGCCGTCGACGCGCCCCGTCTCGGTTATCTTGACCCGTTTGGAGCCGTGGATGTTGCCATGGACGGTGCCATCGACGAGCACGTCCTCGGCGCGGATCTCGGCATCAACCTGGCCATCGCGATGAATCGTCAGCGTCTGGTCGTGGTTGATGATTCCTTCGACCCTGCCCATGATCGTGAGCGGCTGCTCCTTGAGCGTCAGCTCGCCGCGAATGATCACGGTGGGCCCGATCAGTGATTTCCCTGATGGCATCGGCATTTCTCCCTTTCACCGTTTTGATTTTGTTATCCCGCCCCACGCTAGTAGCATAATGGGCGAACGAGGGACACCACTTTTATGATCACCGACTCGCCCGCCGCGCCGGGCCGTGGCCTGGCGCTTGCCGAAGCCCGCCTGGATGAGCTGCGCGCGGCGATCGATGAATACTTTGCCGCGCGGCCTTATAGCGCGTGCATCGCCCCT
>Ga0224508_10002194_pt1 | contig 16898 bp, 12 predicted proteins | sample SF_Jan12_sed_USG_4_FD_170157 | JGI IMG/M metagenome (GOLD analysis project Ga0224508, IMG submission 170157) | Sediment microbial communities from San Francisco Bay, California, United States - SF_Jan12_sed_USGS_21 | ecosystem: Environmental > Aquatic > Marine > Sediment | place: USA... | reverse complement strand
TTTACTTTGTTCGGATGCTGACCGCTGTCGGTATTTGATTGCTGCGGCCAATTGATCTTATTGTCATTTAGTCTAGTACAAACGCAGGCGGACATAGATAGTTGTCGATAGTGTCACAAAAATCCCCTTGCGTGACCTTCTCAAAATGCTGTCGAGAACGCGGCTCGCGAGTCTATTTCCCGAATACGCGTTTTAATAGGTCCGTGGTGCGCTTCGCCGGATCCTGGCGGATTGCTGCTTCTTCCTTGGCGAGATAGTAGAAAATTCCGTCCATGCCCTTCTCAACCACGTAGTCACTCAAATCGGCTTCAACTTTCGGCACGAATGGCACGGAGTTGTAGCGCTCCATAGCCGCGTCGTAGGATTTGGCGGCGCCAACACCAACCAGACTCTCATCGACAACGGGTTTCATTTCGATAGCTAGCGGCCCAGACATCTTGGATTTGAAATATTGTGTCGCCGAGTCCTCCGGGCCGTTGTAAATGGCCATAACATCGTCCAGAGTCATGTCGGTAATCGCGCCGATGAACAACTGCTTTGCTTTGGGTGTCGCTGTTTCCGCGGCGCGATTCAGGCGCAATTCGAGATCGGTCAACATTGAGTCCATGCCGACTTTGCCCAGCACGTTTTTGACCTGACCGAGTTGCTCAGGGAGCGGAATATGAATTTGTGGATCGAGATTGAATCCATCGGTAGTGCCGAGATTGCTGACAACGTTTTCCGTTCCCACTCGCAGCGCTTCTTTAAGGCCGCCGCCAATGTCGTCGGTGCTTAATGCTTGTTGTTTATCATCGTCATCGGACACCAAGTCTTTTAGCTTGTCCAGCCATCCCGCCGACGCACTACCGCCGGCACCGATCAAGGCCAACGCCAGCAATATTGGGATAATTCTCTTTGCCTGAATACTTCGCACCGTTGTTTTGCGGTTGATCATGACTTGAGTACTGTTCTGCCGGATAACAGGGCACATTATACGAAAATCATCGGCTTAATCATCGGCTTAATCATCGGTGGGCGGTGACCTTAGAGTACGCACCGCAATCGTCGCCAACGGCCGGCGCAGCCAACCTATTTAACCTAACTCGCGGGCCCGGTTTTGGCCGTCAACGCCCTGGCGGTGCGGCTTGCAGAGTGTCATACACCTCGAATCACCTGTTATTATTAGGCCATGGTGATTGATAATAATAAGAATACTCAAATCTCCGATCCAGATGAAGATCCGACGATGGAGCTCGAGCCGCTTTCCGAGGAGGCTTGCGCTGAATTCAAGTTGTCTGACGATTCTGCTGACGATACGGATTCGGTACCGGAGATTAAAGAGACTCAAGAGATTCGTGTCGAAGCCGAGGCGCCGATTTCTGGAGAGAATGCCTCCGCAATTCAGGAATTGCGGGAGGAGGTCAAATTTCGTGTTGAAATGAACGGCATTCTACAGCTTGGCATTGATCAACTACGCGAGCGGTGCGATGGATTAGCGGAACAGGTTTCCAGCCTGCAGAAGACAAGCGATACCTTCAATTACGAATTGGAGCTAAGCCGCCGACAAGTGACAAAAACGAAAAGGAAGCTCGCCAAAGCGAGAGACAACGAACATGCGCTGCTTATCAATCTAAAAAAACTGGGTAAGGCTGACGCCGCCAACGCGGTTATCGCGGAACAGGACGGCGTCATCGAGGAACTACGGAAAGACAACTCGGAATTGGCAGATACCGTGTCTGATCTGGAAGCAAAACTCGAATTGGCCACGCGACACACCGATGATCTTGAGACGCGCATGCGCGAGGCTAACGCGGGAAACGCGAAGCTGTCGGCCGAACTGACATCAAGAAACGCCGAGATCGACGACTACAAGAGTCAACTCGCCGCATTGCGAGGCACGTCGAAGACCGCCGAGCAATCATCATCAGACCGAGCGCCTGGGGCTCGCTCGGTATCGGGCAGCCACGCTGAGGATCGTTGGATGCTGGTCGGACTGGATGCCAACGTCACCGACACCTACATCGTCGGTGATGGAATTGTCACCATCGGCAGCAGCCCTGATAGTGATATTCATATTCAGAGCAAATTCATCAGTCGACATCATGCACAACTGATCCAAACACATAATGGATGTGTTCTGGGAGACCTAAACAGTACGAATGGCACATTTATCAACTCCCGCCGCATCAACAAACGAATTCTGCGAACTGGCGACTTGGTGACCATTGGCAAGCATCGGTTCCGGTACGAAAAACAGTCCCTAAAATCGACCGCGACTGATATGCGCGATTCCGAATACAGCTTCAATTCCCGTGGAAACTGACGTTGGCGGACATATTGACAGCAAGAAAAACAAAATTAGTCAAAAAAAGGAAACAGTCATGGCACGGACCATCGCGTCGTCAGAGGCAGACACCGGAAACCGCGAGATAGGCGGCATTGCATGGCGCCCAATTCTTGCCACAATCTCATCGTTTCTGGCCGTTGTGTGGCAAAAAATTGGCGCCGGTTTTTGGGGCGTTCGAAACAAGCTGAGCTCTGATATTGCCAAACCGCTCGATATTGAGCGTATTTCCAGACAACTTGCCGTAGTGAAGCGGGCAGAGGAAGAAGGAAGGCGGAATCTTCCGCCCCCGGGCGAAGAAGTACCAGCCGGCACGCAACGTGAAATCATCGCTTATTTCTCGAATCTCCGCCGCCGTGCCCAACAACAGGTAGCCGAGACCGCAGAGAAAACGAGCAGGGCGCTGGAGCAAATACACCTATCTGACTCTGTGGCCAAGCTGCGGGATTTGCCGGCAGACTGTGAAAACCAGATCCTCCGTTATGTTGCGGACTTTGACTCTCGTTTGAACAATGCGGTAGAGCGCGAGGAAAAGCAGAAACAACACTACGATGCGTTCCGCGAAAAGAATGGCTTGGATCGAGTCGCGCACTATCCGGGTGCCGCGTACTATTATTATCTATTGGTCCTAGTATTGATCGCCGCATTTGCTTTCGCGCTGGCGAGTATTGTTGTGTCCGATGCTGGGGGCACGTCTGGGGTGTCCGTGGCGTGGATCGTAACGCTTTCGGTAGCTGCGGTTATCGTTCCTTTCCTGTTTGGTGATTTATTGCTTCGACGAATCAATCATGTCGGTGGATTTAATAAATTTATTGGCTGGATAGGTACCATCGTGGCTGTCACCACGATCCTTGGCATGGCGTATTACGCGGATTTTCATATTGCCGCCGTGCTGGCCAGCCCGGATGCCTCGAATCGCAATGTTCTCGATGCAATGTTGGTGGCACCGCTTGACGTTGTTGCAGACGTTGCGAGTTGGAAGATCTTCGGATTAGTCATCCTGACTGGCCTGCTTGCGATGTTACTAGGCTATCGTTCCGATGACCTATATCCCGGCTACGGAGCGGCGCAACGAGCCTATTACAGGTCCCGGGACGATCGCGATGATGGGTATTCCCGGCTACGCAAACGGATCAATGTTCTGGTTGACGAGGCAAGCGCGGAAGTTACCAGCATAATCAAAGGCTTCAAGACCAAGGTCAGGACGTATACAAGGTTGGTGGAGAAGTCGAAGCAAAATCCGTCAGCGCTCAACGACTATGACGTTGAATTGGAAGAGACCTGCAACATAGTGTTGGACAGGTACCGTATGGCCAACGCGGCCACTCGTCAATCTGATTCGCCGATGAGTTTTTCCGAGCATGTTTGCTTTAATCCGGATAGTGGGATGGATTCCAGTTGGCACGCTGACAACAGCAGTCACGTCGCACAGTTACAGACTGCGATGGTGGAATTGGAGAACGAAGCAAATTCGGCACGCCAAAACTTGCGCGAATTGAACCTGAGGATGATCAACTCAATGGCCGAACCGCAATCGGCGCAGGCTGAGTCAACGGACTAAGATACGGCACCACATCCCGACTCGGTCACTGTCGGCTTTTCGCACTTCAGACAATACGGCCCCCACAAGAAGGTCTTCGTTGTGTGCTGGCGCGATCAGGTGCAATATAATATATAAATTTCATCTAGTTACCGATTCTTCTTTAACTAGATTCACATGAATGGCCCATACAAATTTCGACCCGGTGGCGACATCAATTTTCCTTGCCTACGAGGCAGGGCGATGTTCTCCTAACGCGTCATGATTCAGCACGTCATTTTCGTTGCGCCTTTTTTTATGGCGGCCACGCTTAGATTTCTAGAGGGTGCCGCGAACCTTTCGGGCGTGCGCTTATCGCTTATCAGCCAGGATCCGGTGGACAAGCTGCCGGCAATGCTGCGTCAGCGGATTGCCGGACACTGGCGCGTCGATAACGGCCTCGATCCAGAACAAATTGTCGATGCCGCCCGCCGGCTCGCGCAGGAGCTCGGTGAGGTTATGCGCATGTTCGGGCCGCTCGAACAGTTGCAGGTGCCACTAGCCGTCGCAAGAGAGCGGCTGGGAATTCCAGGTCTTAGCGTCGAGTCGGCGCTAAATTTTCGCGACAAGTCGCGCATGAAAAAGGTGCTAGAAAATGCCGGCGTGCCCTGTGCGCGCCATGCGTTGGTCGGCGCTAGTGATGCGGCGCGGGAATTCGTCTCGGCGGTCGGGTTTCCCGTCGTCGTTAAACCACCGGCCGGCGCAGGGGGAAAAAGTACGTTTCGGCTCGACCGGGTTTCGGATTTCAATGAATTTCTTCAACGCTTTCCACCCGATCCGTGTCAGCCGACACTCTACGAAGAGTTCGTGTTCGGCACCGAGTATTCGTTTGATAGTGTCATGATCGCCGGCCAACCCATTTGGTATTCAATTTCCCGTTACATGCCATCGCCGCTTGAGGTCATGGAGAATACCTGGATTCAGTGGTGCGTCATGCTGCCGCGAGATGTCAGCGGGCCCGAGTTTACGCCGATTGTCGACCCGGCGGTCGCGGGCATCAAGGCGCTGGGATTGAAGACAGGTCTGAGTCACATGGAGTGGTTTCGATTGCCGGATGGCCGGATTGCGGTCTCGGAAGTCGGAGCCCGGCCGCCCGGCGCGCAGTTCACATCGCTGCTTTCTTATGCGCACGACATCAACTTTTATAATGCGTGGCCGCATCTTATGGTGTTCGACGAATTCGATCCGCCACCGCGCCGCTATGCCGTCGGCGCAGCCTATATTCGCGGCCAGGGTGCCGGCCGTGTGCGACGCATCAAAGGACTTGATGTGGCGCAGCGACGATTCGGACCGATCGTCGTCGAGGCAAAGCTGCCGCGCGAGGGTCAATCGCCAGCCGATAGTTACGAAGGCGACGGCTACGTTATCGTTCGTCATCAAGACACCGATGTCGTCGAACATGCGCTCAAAGACATTGTGCAGACCATACGCGTGGAACTTGGCTGAGCATGGCAGGCTATTTTCTTCTCGGGCCGCAGCGCCCCGTCGTCAATTTGGCTACACCTTTCGGGGCTGTCGATGACGGGCGGTCCGTTGCTGTGGTGTCCGCCGGCTGGCAGGACGCAGAAGCCGACATCGACGACGTGCATGAAATTGTCAAACGCCCGCTCGTTGACCTGCGGCTGTATCAGCGCGCAGAGGCTGTGCTCGGCAGTGAAGCGCGGCTTCGCGAGGTATACCGAGAACGCCAAGATCGGTTGCAGGAACAGCAGCGCCTTTACCGGCTCCGACTGCGCCAGTCCATGCTCGCAGCTCGGCGCCTGCTGCGAGCCGACGGCGACCCGGCAATTTTAGAGCCCGAGCAGCGCCATGCCATTTCGCAGCAACGGGCGCTCGACCGGCATCACCTACAACGGATCTCGGCGATCCACGGCGATGCCGATTCGGCCATTGCGGACATTCGACCGCCGACGCTGACCGAACACATCGCGGAAATTGCCGATGTCCTGTCGGGTTGCGTAACCGTCATCATTACCGGGGGCAATGTGGCCGTATTGCTAAATCGCCTACGTCTGTTCAGTCTGGGCCCATTGCTCGCGCAGAAAAACATCATCGCATGGTCAGCCGGCGCAATGGTTCTTGCTGACAAAGTCGTACTCTTTCACGACAACACGCCACAGGGCAATCGCGATGCGGAGGTCTTCGATGTAGGGCTCGGTATTGTCAACGATTTCGTCTTTCTACCCGATGTAAAACATCGGCTCGATCTCAGCGACAAGGTTCGAACTGCGTTGTTCTGCCGGCGTTTCGCGCCGGCGACCTGCCTGACGCTCGATAGCGGATCGTTGCTACATTATGAGGGCGGGCACGTCGCAGCCGCGCATGGCGTGCGACGCCTGTCGCGAACTGGCACGCTGCGCCGGATGCGTGCGCGATGAATCCGGCGCTTCGAAAACTCGTTCGCAAGGGTGCTCCGGGCGCGGCGGAGGTCGACAATTTTGTGTCCAATGCCACGTTCCCGCTGGTTGACGGCACGGATGTCACATTCGTCTATCGTGGCATCGGCGATGCCGTCTACTTGCGTTGCTGGATTGCGGGTCTCAATACCGCCCAGCCGCTGCAACGGCTTGAAGGGACCGACCTATGGGCAATAACAATAGAGTTACCGGAGAAGTCGCGGATCGAGTATAAATTTGAGGTCGTTAATGGCGACCAACGTGAACTCGTGCTCGATCCATTAAACGACGTGCTCGCGCACGACCCGTTTGGCGCCAATTCCGTTTGCCAGGGCTATCGCTACAAGCGACCTGTCTGGACTGAACAGGATGACGAGACACGCGCTGGGTCTCTAGAACGCATCGAGGTCGAGAGCAAAGCGTTTCGCGAACGGCGCGACATTCAGGTTTATCTTCCGGCACGATTCAGAAAAAACCGGCGCTATCCGTTGGTCGTCGTTCACGACGGACCGGACTATCTGCGTTTCGCTGCGCTCAAAACCGTGCTTGATAACTTGATTCACAGGCTCGAGATTCCGCAAATGATCGTCGCCATGACGCAGTCGCCCGACCGCCTGACGGAATACGCCGGCAACGATGCTCACGCAAAGTATCTCGTGAATGACGTCGTGCCATTAATGGCCGACAAGTATCCGCTCATCGATGAGCCCCACGCGCGCGGACTCATGGGCGCAAGTTTCGGCGGTGTCGCCGCGCTGCACGCGGCCTGGCTTCATCCGGGCGTGTTCGGCCGCCTGCTATTGCAGTCCGGTTCGTTTGCGTTTAGCGATCTGGGTGCGCATCAGCGCGGACCCGTGTTCGACCCAGTGGTCCGCTTCATGAACGAATTTCGCAAGAACCCAGGGCTTCAGGCTGAGAAAATCTACATGTGCTGCGGTATCTATGAGTCGTTGATCTACGAGAATCGCTCTCTGGTGCCGCAACTGCAGGCGCAGGGCATCAATATCAAATTCGAGGAGGCTCGAGACGCCCACAATTGGGAGAACTGGCGAGACCGACTGCGCAATGGACTATCGTGGCTGTTCCCCGGTCCTGTCTGGATGGTGTACGAGTGAATTGATGCCAATTCATTCGGCAAGCGGCCGCGGGCTTCGGTATATTTAAAAGAAAAGGAATACAACGTGGCAACAAAAACCCGCCACATCGGGCTTTCACTTGGCGCCGACATCTGCTGGCCGATCTGTTACGAAGCCCTGATGAAGGAACTCGACCTCACGATACAATACGGCAACGACACGCTGAGATTCGACGTTGAACGCGTTCTTATCGAACCGTTCGATTTAAGCCAGCCCTGCAAGTACGATGTTGTCATTGACCGGTTGACCCACTGGTACCACACGTCAAGAGAATGGATTAAGAAATCGATCTTGACCGATGATCTTTACGTGTTCAACAATCCGTGGTCGCTGCAGTCGATGGAAAAACATACCAGTTACTGCGCCATGATGAGACTCGGATTTCCGGTGCCAGAAACCTGGTTGGTTCCGCCCAAAGCCTATGCAGATTCCGCCGATCTCGAATCGACGCTGCAGCAATATGCGAAGCTCTTTGACCTGGCAGAAATCGGCGACCGCATCGGCTATCCGCTATTCATGAAGCCTTACGACGGTGGTGCCTGGGTCGGTGTCACTGCTATCGACGATAGCAAGGCGCTGCAAAAGGCCTACGACAGCAGTGGCACTCGTGTCATGAATTTGCAGAAAGGCGTGCACCCGCACGACATATTCGTCCGCTGCATCGGCCTTGGCCCACAGTGGCGGTTTGTCAATTACGATCCATCAGCCGCATTGCATGATCGCTATCGCTTGGACACGAACTTCTTATCGATGAACGAGGAAACTCACCTGGCGAACATGACAATGATCATTAATGCGTTTTTTGGATGGGACTTCAATTCCTGCGAAGCCCTACGCAGCAATGGCGTCTGGTGCCCGATCGATTTCGCGAATGCGTGTCCCGATTCCCAAGTGACGTCCTTGCATTTTCATTTTCCATGGCTCATCAAAGCCAACCTGCGCTGGTCGATTTACTGCGCCGCCACGCAGCGGCGTTCAAATAATAATCTGAACTGGCAAGCATATTTCGATGTCGCGGATTCTGATCGTTCGTTTGAAGAAAAATTCGAGGCCTATGCGAAGATTGCGCAAAGCCGCTTCGATGCCGATGAGTTTTATGAGTTCTGCGACAAACACATGGCCCATCTCGACGAAGTTGCTGACCAGTTTTTCGGATCCGAGACTGTCCACGATGCAATCCATCAGAAAGTCGAGTCGCTTTTCCCGGCGCACGAACTGGAAGAGTTCACCGAACTATTCTGGAATCGCGTGCAGGCTGGACGACGACACGAAAATAGCCCGCACACATGAGCGAGAAGGACGTACTTCGTTGGTATTCGCCGCGCATTGAGCGGGATGCACAACTTGTGCGCTGGGGTCATTTCGGCACGCCCGTCTTGCTGTTTCCCACCGCCGGTGGTGATGCCGAAGAGGTCGAACGCTTTCATCTGATCCGCGTGCTCGAGCCACTGCTCGATGCCGGGCGTATCAAGGTCTATTCGACCGACAGCGCCGCCGGTAAGGCGTGGATGTCGGGTGAACACTCGGCTGAGTACTGCTCGAAGCTTCAGAATCTGTTCGACTCGTTTATTTATGAAGAAGTAACGGCCGCCATTCGTCAGGACTGCAATTCGGAATCGGTCGAAGTGATCGCGGCGGGCGCCTCGATCGGCGCCTTCAACGCGGTTGCGACGGTCTGCCGCCACCCGGATGCGTATAGACTCGCGATCGCGATGAGCGGCACGTTCGACCTGTCGAAATACTTGGAGGGCCGCTTCAATCAGGATTTTTATTTCTCGTCACCACTGCACTACCTACCGCAACTCGAAGGCAAAAGCCTCGAGGTTTTGCGCACGCGGCTCATCCTGTTGCCGAGCGGCGAAGGCGACTACGAGGACATCGGCGAGTCCTGGCGTATTGCTAACATCCTTGGTGCCAAAGGAATTCCCAATCGCGTCGACTCCTGGGGCAGCGATTACCATCACGACTGGAATACCTGGCGCGAGATGTTGCCGAAGTACCTAGACGAATTTGCCTAGGCTGAACGTCCCAACATTGTGCCGAGACGCGCGTTAGCCCGCGTTCAAGTGCAGTTGTGAGCCGACGGCGTCGGCCATTTCGAGCGTAGTAGCAAGCTGCGGATGTCGCAGCATGATGAATCCGTCGGAGACCAAAGTCTTGCGCCAGTCGCGGCGCGGCGTGCCAGGCGGCAGCAGCGTGTTCCACACGACGTGCTGGCCGAATCGCCGCTGTAGCTCATCAACGCCTTCTACCGACTGAATGCGCCCGACACCACGCGCGCGCTTGTAGATAGTTGCAACGTTATACGATCGTTGGATGCTCGCATCGATTCGGTGCTGGGTCACGGCCTGGCCCCAGGCGCCGAAGACATCGAAGTCGCAAGCGTATTTCATCTGATCGACCTGGTGCGCCCCGGGTGGACGTGCGCCAATCTCGCCGAAGACGACCTCACCGTCCGCTTTCCTGTACCACTCCATGTGTGTGAAGCCCGTGTCAAAACCGAGCGCCGCGATGACGTCATAACCCATACGAACGCCGGCCTCGAGCTCCAGTTGATCGACGTCGCGGAGCGCGATGACCTGCGGGCTTACCCACTCGTTGCTGCGAGCAATGAGCGGCCGCGGCCGGTACCACGCAATGTTGTAATAAGCGATCTGGCCATTGATCGTGATTGTGTCGAAGGTGTATTCCTCGCCGTCGACGAATTCCTCGACGCTGACCATCGGCACGTGGCGAAGACGCGGCAGCACGGCACGGAGATCGTCGAGGCTGTCGATCCGGTAAGTGTCGGCTGAGCCGGCACCGGCGATGGGTTTCAATATTATCGGGAGACCAATCGTTTGTACGGCTTCCCAGACAGCGGCGACACTGTTCGCGGCGACATGCTTCGGCGTACGAATGCCGGCGTCGTCGAGCGCCTTTTTCATTGCCTCCTTATCACGGAATCGATGTGCCTGTTCGATAGTCAGCCCGTCGACGCCGAAGTGTTGTCGCAATTCCGCTGCCAGCATGATGCCCGGCTCCCACAGGCACTCGATTCGGTCGAGACTGCGGCCACGCAGTTTCTCATGTACTTCGGCGACGACTTGCCGCGCGTCCCACAGCGAACGCACCTGTATATAGTCTTCGAGGGAGCGCTGGACCAGCGTTGGCAGATCGGCTGCCGACTGGTCACCGATACCGACAATCCTCGCACCGTGTTCCGCCAGCCCGCGAGCGAACTCGGGCATGTCGGCGGGATAGCCAGGTGAGAGCATCAGCACATTCATAAATTCGTCTCGATGCGGCACTGGTACGCAATGATCTCATCCATCATGTGAACTCATGACAGAATATCGGACATCTACGGCGGTGCACGACATGTAGAATAACACTGTTGTTTTCGGAAATTTCTACAACGACAGTGGCGAAGAAAAATCCAATCAAGATCTGTCTTGCCAGTTCCGAATTTGCGCCGCTCGCCAAGACGGGCGGATTGGCGGACGTTTGTGCAGGCTTATCGGCGTATCTGAACCGCGATGGACACGATGTGCGCGTGTTGATGCCGCTCTATCGGATTGTGCGTGACAGCGGCCTGACATTCGTGCCGGTCGAGAACCTGCAGAACATGCCGATAAGGATGGGGCCGCATACCGTGTCCTACTCGATCGACTCCGCGCAGCTGCCAGATTCGTCTCTCCGTATTAACTTTCTTCGCTGCCCTGAGCTCTACGATCGGGACAGCATTTACGCGCCGGGAGAATACGAACACCTGCAGTTCATCTTATTGTCACGAGCCGCGATCGAAATGTGCCAGCGTATGGGATTTGCGCCGGACATCTTTCACGCTCACGACTGGCATACGGCGCTGATTCCACTATATCTAAAAACCGTTTACGCCTGGGACCGGCTATTCGCGAAGACGCGTTCGGTCGTGACGATCCACAACATTGGCTTTCAGGGTATTTTCGGTGCCGATATACTCAATGATCTAGAGCTGAATGGCGGTGAGCGCGAACTGCATCAGGACGATCTTGCTGCCGGGCGGATCAATTTTCTTAAGACGGCTGTGTTGCACGCGGATCTGATCACGACGGTAAGCCCTACCTACGCGCACGAGATTCAGGGCGACGAGCACGGCATGGGCCTGCAAGACTTGCTCAGGAAGAGGCGCAGTACGCTCATCGGAATCTTGAACGGCGTTGACTACGACGACTGGGATCCGCGGCATGACACGCTGATTCCACATCCGTATTCGAGCGAGGCGCTCGAGGGCAAATACAAAAACAAAATTGAGCTCACGGCCGAGCTGGGACTTACGGCGGGTGACGACGTGCCGCTGATCGGCATTGTGTCGCGGCTAACCGGTCAGAAGGGCATCGAACTTATACAAAACGTGCTACCGCGGCTTTTGCTGTCTCGTCGATTTGCAGTGGCTGTGTTGGGAAGTGGCGAGGAACGCTTTGAATGGTTTTTCACCTTGCTGCAGCGGAGATTTCGCGACCGCGTCTGCTATTACGATGGATACAACAACAAATTGGCACACTGGATCGAGGCTGGCAGCGATATCTTCCTGATGCCGTCGCATTTCGAGCCCTGTGGACTAAATCAGATGTACAGTCTTCGCTACGGCACCGTTCCAATCGTGCGCGAGACCGGCGGATTGGCCGATACCGTCGAGCTATACAATCCCAAAACGAAGGAGGGCACGGGCATCGTGTTTCGCGACTATAATGCTGAGGGATTGAATTGGGCGATAAACCAGGCACTCGACCTTTATCAGGACAAAAAGACCTGGCGTCGAATCGTCGAGAACGGCATGTCGAAGGACTTTTCGTGGGATCGGCAGGGCGCGATCTATGTCGAGCTGTTCCGACGGCTAAGCGGCGCCACCTAAATGTAGAATAAGAAATGAACGTCATTTTCATCGAGCCATCGTTTCCGCATAATCAGCGCGAGTTCGTGCGTGCGCTTAAGGCTGTCGGCGCGAATGTCATCGGCATCGGCGAACGACCCGTCGAATACCTCGATGACGAAGTCAAATCTTGGCTTACAGAGTACGTGCAGGTTCGCTCGGTTGTGCATGAACCGTCATTGCTGAAAGCCGTCCAGGCTATTCAAAGCCTTGTCTGGGTCGACCGGCTGGAAGCGACCATCGAAGCGCATATCATGGCTGCCGCGAGCATTCGCGAAGCGACGGACATTCCAGGCACATCGACAGAAACGGCTTTTCTGTGCCGCGACAAACCGGCGATGAAAGAGGCGCTGCGCGAAGCCGGTATTCCGTGCGCGCAGTCGACGCGCGCGCGAACGCCTGATGAGGCGCGCAAGTTTGCGCGTTCCGTGGGATTCCCATTAATTATCAAGCCACCGGCTGGCGCCGGCGCATCGGGAACGTGGCGTGTCGGAAGTAGCGAGGAACTCGAAAGCGTCATGCAAGAGTCCGGGCTCACGGCCGGGGTTGCCGTCGCGATCGAAGAGTTTATTGAGGGCCACGAAGGATTTCTCGACACACTCGCAATCAACGGCGAAGTCGGGCACGAATTCATTACCCACTATTACCCGAACGTGCTCGAGGCAATGCGCGAGCGTTGGATCTCGCCGCAGATGGTTGCGACGAATCGTTTGGATGAGCCCGGCTACGATGAAGTGAGGAAGATGGCGCGCAAGGTGAATAAAATCTTAAACATTGGTACGTCAGCGACCCACATGGAGTGGTTCTACGGTCCAAAAGGTCTGAAATTCTCCGAAATCGGTTGCCGGCCGCCAGGCGTTGGACAGTGGGACGTTTACAATGCGGCCAACGAATTCGATCTCTATTTCGAATGGGCACACGCACTTGTGCATGGCAGCACCCACACTCAACCATCGCGACGCTATGCGGCGGGCATGATTGCACTGCGGCCGGAGCAAGACGGAACGATTAGCGGCTATTCAGGTGTCGACGAAATCGAGCAAAAGTATGGCGATTGTGTCGTTGCGGCACACCTGCCTAGCCCCGGTACGGCCACGCAGCCAGTTGAGGGTGGCTATATGGCAAACGCCTGGATGCGGATCCGGCATCCCGATTACGACACGCTTAGAGAAATCCTGAACGACGTCGGGCGCACGGTCAAAGTCCACGCGAGTTAGGAAACAAAAATGGCCCCCAAAAGGGGGGGCCTTGTTTGTATGGTGCCGAGAACCCGTTACCCGAGTTATAACTGAGATCCATCAAGCTGCGTTGACTGCTTGCACGCGACAAGCGGGCCAGATCCGCCTTCAGCGCCAGGGTCGACCGTCGGTCTTCGAACCCAGGTCAGCACTCGATATGGAGCATGGCATCGTTGCGCTGTCTGCTCGCGTCGTAGGTGAGACTGATGCGACATAGCGGTGTCGATTTTCTCTACACTGCCAGATCTCGGGCAATACCAATCTAAGCCTCTGAAACGAATGGTTGTCTTGGTCGGATAGCTGCTTCAAGCATGGAGATCTCCAGGAGCGCGCAGTAGCTAGAGTGTCGAGAAACTTTACCCCCCGTCGCCACGACACGCTGAGGCTGACGCGTAACTTGTTGAATGTCTGGCGCCGAGCGACTGTTTGGCGTGATTCTTGCGCGACATGTAGGGTGTCTAGGGCTTTGACAGGACACGTGCGCTAAATATTGACAACAATTGGCACGTGACGCGGAAAACGAGTTATGAAAAAAACAACCGTATTGTTGTTCGCGGCGACGCTGCTGAGCTTGTCCAACGTCGCATTGGCGCTCCCAGTATCATTTGACCTCGAATTTGACTTCTCGGGCGAAGATGAGGGCGCCGTTTTCACCGATCCTTTTGATCATACATACGACGATGAGATTGAGGGTTTTGACTTGGACTTCGAAATGGGCCAGTTCGGCGAAGACGAGACGGCGCCACAGTCGTACATGGGCGATATGTCGGCGACCGACTTTCATCTAGAATTCAATCTCGCGTTTGAACTATCCGATAACCCAGATGAAGTGGTTCGGTTTATTCACATTGACCAATTACTGGGGGAGATTCTTTGGGACACCATGATCACGGACGACAGTATTTGGTTTTTCGCTCCTACGGATGTGACTCTGGATGTCGGAGAACTGTTCCAAATCGAAGTCGAACAGCTGATTTTTGGGGATAACATTGAACAACTTGCAGGGACGGCATCTTGGACAAACGGGCGCGTTCCTGAGCCTGGCACCCTCGCACTCCTCGGCATCGGACTTGCTGGATTGGGATTAGCGAAACGTAGAAAGAAAATTTGAACGGAAAAATAGGATTTAAAAAGCCCCGCCGAGTGCGGGGCTTTTTTTACGTGGGGAGAGGTCTGCTGCTAGCCGAAACCGAGCATAGCCTGCGATCTAATAGAGAAAAATGCCCCTTTCGGGGCTTTTTCAATAATGATGCCGAGAAGAGGGCTTGAACTCAGTCAAGCGAAGCGCGATACGTATGGAGCTCAAATCAATCGTTCTGTGAAGTGTAGCCCTGCAACTAGAAGAGGCTGACGAGCTATCGGGGAAGCTACCGCACGCCGAGGAGGGCACCCTGGAGACGTCCTCTTCTCCCCGAACAAGAAGACCCCCAATAGGGGGTCTTCGTTGTTTGGTGCCGAGAAGAGGACTTGAACCTCCACGGGGCTAAGCCCCACTAGCACCTGAAGCTAGCGCGTCTACCAATTCCGCCACCTCGGCATGCCGTAAGCGCGTACAATCGCCGTTTTTACGGGGTGGCGCACTGTACTCAAAGCAGGCGCAGCCTGTCAACGGCAGCAAGATCGCTGCCAGTTTTTCAGCGGAGCAACCGCAATTGCCAATACCTAAACGGCAGAAAAAGACCTATAAACATCCGATTCCGAGCCGCAACGCGCTGATCGACTATCTGACCGAGGCCGGCAGGCCGCAAAAGGCCGACGCCATTTTGAAAAGCTTCGGCCTAAAAGGGCAGCGTATGCGATCGCAGCTCGTCGATCTTCTTGACGCAATGGTCCGCGCCGGTCAGATCATCGAAAACCGGCGCAATGAGTACTGCCTGACCGAAAAACTCGACCTTGTCACCGGCACGGTTAGCGCCCATCGGGAAGGATTCGGCTTTGTACTGCCGGATGACGGTGACGATGACGTCTATTTGTCGGCACGCGAAATGCGACCGCTTTTTGACGGCGATCGCGTCGCAATCAAAGTTGTCGGAGTGGACCGTCGCGGCAAACCGGAAGGCGCCGTCGTCGACATTCTCGAACGCGGTCTGCGCGAAGTGGCCGGACAGTTTATCCGCGAGCGCGGTATCGGTGTCGTCGTTCCGGACAATCCGAAAATCGGGCACCGGATATTGATCGGCAAGGGCGATTCGGCAGGTGCGAAGCCCGGCCAGATCGTCGTCGTTAGAATTCTCGACTACCCGACGCACATCGAGCAGCCGACCGGCGAAATAATCGAAGTCATTGGCACACCGGGCCAGAAGGGAATTGCGACGGATATTGCGATTCAGTCGCACGGCATTCCGACCTCGTGGCCGAAAGCCGTCGGTGAACAGGCGAAAAAGTTCGGTACTGAAGTTCCGGCGACAGCAAAACAGGGTCGTGTCGATTTGCGTGACGTCGATCTCGTCACGATAGACGGTAAGGACGCAAGGGATTTCGACGATGCAGTGTACTGCGAACCGCAGGGCAAGGGCTGGCGGCTGTTGGTTGCGATCGCCGACGTTGCCCACTACGTCGAATATCAGTCGGCGCTGGATAAGGAGGCTATTGCGCGTGGCACATCGGTCTACTTCCCCGATCGAGTTGTGCCGATGCTGCCCGAGGTGCTATCGAACGGCCTGTGCTCATTGAATCCCAAGGTCGATCGTCTTTGCATGGTATGCGACATGCGAGTCAGCGCGGACGGCAAGGTCACCCGTTCAAGCTTCGTTGAAGGATTAATGCGCTCAAAAGCGCGGCTTACCTATGGCGACGTGAACGCCTTTCTGGGCGGCAACAATAAGGCGGTGTCGAAAGACTTGCATAGCGCGATACACAATTTGCACAAACTACATAGAGTGTTCGCGAAGGCGCGTGCTCGGCGTGGCGCGATCGAGCTCGATTTACCGCAGATAAAGTTCGAACTGAATAAAGACGGCGAAATCGATCGAATTCGAAGCGTGCCACGTAACGATGCACACCGGCTGATCGAGGAGTGCATGATTGCGGCCAACGTACAGGCGGCAAAATTTCTGAAGCGACAAAGAATTCAGGGGCTTTATCGGGTGCACCCGAAGCCCGATCCCGAACGTTTCGAAGAGCTACGAAGCTATTTGCGTACCCTTAAACTAAAAGTGCCGCATCCAGACCATGTCGAACCCAGACAATTCAATGACCTGCTTAAAAAGGTCAAAGATCGGCCCGATAGCGCGGCGATATCGATGCAAATGCTCAGAAGCCTGACGCATGCGGAATACGCACCGGACAATGTCGGACATTTCGGGCTGGCCCTGGACGTGTATGCGCATTTC
>Ga0224508_10002193_pt1 | contig 16900 bp, 12 predicted proteins | sample SF_Jan12_sed_USG_4_FD_170157 | JGI IMG/M metagenome (GOLD analysis project Ga0224508, IMG submission 170157) | Sediment microbial communities from San Francisco Bay, California, United States - SF_Jan12_sed_USGS_21 | ecosystem: Environmental > Aquatic > Marine > Sediment | place: USA... | reverse complement strand
GGCGCCACAGCCAGGCGAATACCGTACGCGTCATGTTGAGCGGCGACGCGCACAACTGTTACCGCATCCTGATAGAGGACGATGGAGTCGGGATCGAGCAAACGGAAACTGCGGTACACCGGGATGAGCATTTCGGTTTACAGATTCTGCGCGAACGGGCGAAACGTATCGGCGGCGACCTGTCGATCGAAAGCGAGTCGGGAGAAGGCACGCGGGTAGTGCTCAGTTTCAACTACCCTCAGTCCGAAGCGACCGGATCGCTTCGCGTCGATCTCAGCCACACGGATTATGAAGTTGCGCGTTCTAATCATTGACGATCACACATTGTTTCGCGAAGGCCTCGAGACGCTGCTGACACGCCGTGAAATCGAGGTGGCGGGGTCTGTGGGCGACGGCCGCGAAGGTGTGCGGCTGGTGCGTCAACTGCTGCCGGACGTAGTGTTACTGGACATGCGTATGCCACTCGTCGACGGTCTGTCGGTACTTCGTCAACTGCAGCAGAAAGAGTTGACCATGCCTATCGTCATGCTGACGACCAGTAGCGACGAGCAGGATCTGGTGGAAGCGTTGCGCGGCGGCGCGCGCGGCTACCTGCTCAAAGATATGGAACCGGACGCGTTGGTTACGGCATTGCGCCAGATCGTTGCCGGCGAAACGGTTGTGGCACCGGATCTCGCGCCGACGCTGGCAAAGGTTGTGCAGGGCAACGTGCCGGCGGCCGTGACTGCCACGCCATTCGACGATTTAACTCCACGCGAAACGGAAATCCTCGGTTTGCTGGCGGAAGGCCAGAGCAACAAAGTAATCGCACGCAATCTGGGTATCTCCGACGGAACCGTGAAACTGCACGTCAAAGCGATACTGCGCAAACTCAGCGTGCATTCACGCGTCGAGGCCGCCGTGATGGCGGTGGAGCACGGGCTACGCGCGAGAAAATAGGCAAACTGATCAGCGGGGACCCTGGACCCTCGCCCCTCTCCCTGCAAGGAGCGTAGATCAGGTTACCGCCCTTCTCGCCTTTGGATTTAAAGCAGCGGCGCGATAACCAGACTGACGATCGCCATTACGTTGATCAGAATGTTCATCGACGGACCGGACGTGTCTTTGAACGGATCGCCAACCGTGTCGCCAACCACAGTTGCCGCATGCACGTCCGAACCTTTGCCGCCGAGATTGCCTTTTTCCACGAACTTTTTCGCGTTGTCCCAGGCACCGCCCGCGTTCGCCATCATCAGGGCCATCAACACGCAGCCCAGCAAAGCGCCACCCAACATTCCGCCCAACGCTTCCGGCCCGATGACGAAACCCACCAGCGGCGGCATCGCCACCGCAATCGCGCCCGGCAGGATCATGCGCTTGAGAGCGGCGGTGGTAGCGATGTCCACGCATCGTGCAGTATCGGGTTCCGCGTCGCCTTCCAGCAGTCCGGGAATCTCTTTGAACTGGCGGCGAATCTCACGAATCATGTCGAAGGCCGCATCGCCCACCGCGGTCATCGTAATTGAGGCGATCAACAACGGCAGCAGACCGCCAATGAAGATTCCCGACAATACGACCGGGTCGGATAGCTCCAGCGAAAAATCGGGGATCCTGACCGACATGGTTTCGACGAACGCCGCGATAATCGTCAGTGCCGCCAGCCCGGCGGCGCCGATCGCGAACCCTTTGCCGATCGCTGCTGTGGTATTGCCGAGTTCGTCCAGTGAATCGGTGATCTTGCGCGTCTCTTCGCCCAGCCCGCTCATTTCCGCGATGCCGCCCGCGTTGTCGGCAACCGGGCCGTAGGCGTCGATCGCCATGGTCATGCCGACGGTTGCCAGCATGCCCACTGCGGCGATCCCCACCCCGTACAAACCAGCCAGCGCCGCCGCAAAATAAATAATCGCGGCCAGCGTCAGCACGGGAATGGCTACCGACTGCATGCCGATGGCTAGGCCGCTGATCATCACCGTTGCGGTGCCCGTCTCGCCGGACTGCGCGATTTTCCGCACCGGCGGGCCGCCGGTGTAGTACTCCGTAACGAGTCCTATGACGATGCCGCCCGCGGCCCCGCACACCACGCACCAGAATACGTTGGTGACGATATCCGCCGCGCCAATCAGGAAGAAAGCTACAAAAATGAACAGCACTGCGGCCGATATCGTGCCGGTACGTAAGGCGACTTCGGCGTCGCGCCCGGATAGAACGCGCACGATGCCGATCCCGACTATTGAACTAACCAGACCCGCCGAAGCCAAGCCCAACGGCAGGAACATCAGCGCCGATTTTTGGCCCAGGTCGACGAGCACATCGGCTGCCAGCGTGGAGGCAATGGCGATAGTGGCGATGATGGCGCCGCAATAGGACTCGAAGATGTCCGAACCCATGCCCGCCACGTCGCCGACGTTGTCGCCGACGTTGTCCGCAATCACGCCGGGATTGCGCGGGTCGTCCTCGGGAATGCCCGCCTCGAGTTTGCCGACCAGGTCAGCGCCGACGTCCGCGCTCTTGGTGAAAATGCCACCACCTACGCGCGAGAATAACGCAACCGACGAGGCGCCCACGCCGAACCCGTGGATGGCGTGCGCGGTTTCCGGATCGCCGCCAAACAGCCAGTACAGCGAACCCAGCCCAAGAAGACCCAGCGAGGCAACACAAAGTCCCATGATCGAGCCACCGTAGAACGCCACCGACAATGCCGCCGAAGCACCTTTTGTGTGCGCCGCGGACGTGGTTCGCACGTTCGCCTTGGTCGCGGAAAACATACCGAGATACCCGGCTGTCGCCGACATGATCGCACCGACGGCAAACGCCAGCGCGGTATTCCAACCCAGCGATACCAGCAGCAGGACGAACAGGATCACCGAAAATATGCCCAGCATGCGGTACTCGCGGTGCATGAATACCATCGCTCCCAGATGGATCTGGTCGGCGATCTTGGCCATGGCAGCATCACCGACCGGATAACCGACCATTACGCGGTAAATGATGAACGCGAATACCAGGCCACCAACACCGAACAGCGGTGGCAGAAAACTCATGTCACTCATAGAAATCCCCGAATCTGACGCACGAATTGCACCGCCCGTGAACTGTTATTAGTAGCAGCTGAACCCAGCCGACGCGCGGGGCGGGAATCTTATACCATAATCACCCCGAGCCGTCAGGCTCGGGAATGGCCGAACCGATACCAAACGGGTCCGCAAGCTGCGCGAACCAGGCCCCGCCATCAGGGGTAGTGTTTATGCTCGCTGCGGCGCCTGGCAGCCCGCTGCACAACTATTCCCTTGATGGCATCCAAGCCATCGAGTTCCAAGGTCGGGTAACCGCGATTCAGCGGTTGCAGCAGCAGCTGTGAACCGCGTATTTCGAGCTGACGGAAAATATACTCCCCGTTGTGGTCGGCGAACACGAACGCACCGTCGCGCACCACGCCACCGGGGTCGATTACGATCACCGCCCCGTCCGCGAACTCGGGTTCCATGCTGTCGCCCAATACCCGCAGCGCGAAGGGTTCGCTGGCGCCGCACCCGCCGGGTTCCACCGTTCCACCCCCTAGTGTGCTCTCGTTTAAAGAAGGCTACTTTAGCGGTCGCTATACACGTTGTGAACCGTAACCAGTACAGGATGGCGGGTTGGTTGTGCGCTCTGGCCGCAGTGCTCGCCGCACCGACCGGATACGCGGCGGAGCGTATCTATACACCGGCGCTACATCAGTCCGTGTGGTATGCGCAGTCTTCCCCGCGCTCCTGCGAGCTGAGCCATCCGATCCCGCGCTACGGTATAGCGCGTTTTCGCCATCAGGCGAAGCAAGCACTTCAGTTCGAGCTGTCCGCGCACGATGCAGTCACAGAACGAGGCTCCGTGCTGCTGAGCTCGGAGCACCCTCGCTGGAACCATCTGGCCAGCAGCACCCGTATCGCCCTGATCAGTCTGCAGACCGGTGGCACGTCGGTCCGACTGCCTGATGCGTTGGCGTTACGCCTGCTGCTGGAACTGGAAAACGGCAGGCAGCCGGTGTTTCGCTACCAGGACGAAGGCGGCGCGTCCGACGCCATTGTGGTGCGCCTGTCGAATGTGAACTTTGCCGAGGCGATGCATCAGTTCCGCTACTGCATCAGCCGGCTGGGCGGCAACGACGCCATCGCTATTGCCCGCATCGAAGTGCACTTCGCGCTTAACAGCGCAACGCTCGACCGGGGCGCGCTTCCGCACCTGGAACGCTTGGCCGCGAAAATCGCCGCCGACCCGGGCGTCAGCCGCATCGTTCTCACCGGGTATGCCGACCGCAGCGGGGCCAGGGGCTACAACCTCGAACTTTCGCAACGACGTGCGCGCAGCGTGCTCGACTACCTGACCGGATTGGGCGTGGACGAAACGCTGCTGGAGGTGGTGGCGATGGGCGAATCCGCGCCGACCGACGAGCGCCCGGCCGCGGCGGCACGGCGTCAGGTGACCGTGGAGATACTGCGCTAAACGCTTACCCGGCGTGCCGGCGGAGTCCACTCCTCGACCAGTGAAGCGATTTCCCGCAGCGTAGCTGCACCTGCGCCCGGCACACGGCTGCCTTCGCAAACCTTTCGCCGCCACACACGCGCCCCCGGCCGGCCACGGTAAAGGCCGAGTATGTGCCGTGTAATTGCGCTCAGTGGCACCCCTTCAGCGATCTGACGTTCGACGTACGGCAGCAAACGGCGCAGGATCGCAGCACGCGTTTGCGGCTCACCGTCGGCACCGTAAAACTCACGGTCGACATCGATCAGGAGATAAGGATTCGCGTAGGCTTCGCGTCCCAGCATTGCGCCGTCACAGTGGTGTAAATGTCCACGTACGTCGCGCATATCCCGAATGCCACCGTTGATCACGATCTCGAGCTGCGGAAAATCGCGTTTCAGCGCGTGCACGGCCTCGTAGCGCAACGGTGGAACGTCCCGGTTCTGTTTCGGGCTCAGACCGTCCAGCCAGGCGTTACGCGCGTGCACGATAAACGTGGTACAACCAGCCTGCCCGGCCAGCCCCACCAACTCGTAAAGCCGCGTCGCGGACTCGTCGCGGTCCAGGCCGATACGGGTTTTGACCGTTACAGGAATATCGACGGCGCCGCACATGGCGGCGACGCATTCGGCGATCGTCTCGGGTTCATAGAGCAAACAGGCACCAAAACGCCCGGCGCTGACTCGCGGACTCGGACAGCCGACGTTGATGTTGATTTCGTCATAACCGAAATCCTCGCCCAAGCGAGCACAGCTCGCCATGTTCACATGATCGCTGCCCCCCAGCTGCAGCGCTACCGGATGTTCGCTGCGGTCGAAACGCAACAGGCGCCCGCGATCTCCGTTCAACAGTGCCGCAACCGTTATCATTTCGGTGTACAAGACCGCGTAACGGGTAATCAGGCGCATGAAATAGCGCTGATGGCGGTCGGTGCACTCCATCATCGGCGCGACGCAGATTCTGTGACTCAGTCCTGGCATTGCCGATCCGTACCGATGTAAGTCCTTCAGGCCCGCTCGCTCAATTCGCAATAATACCGCGACGCGAAACGCCCGGGAAATGTACCCTGCCCGTTGCTGTGACGATTTACCGGCTCGCCATTCGCCCGTTCCCGGACCCGTTGCATGCCACGCTGACCGTCGGGTGCGGATAAAGTTCATTGCGCGCGGTTATAATGCACAGATCTCTGCACAAGTCACAGCATATGTACCCTTTGTCCGAACTGCTGAACCTGGTCGAAAACCTGAACAAGGCGAGCGTGACGTGCATCGGCGACCTGATGCTGGACCGTTTCATCTACGGCGACGTGGAACGCGTGTCTCCGGAAGCGCCGGTTCCCGTGCTGCGCGTGGCAAACGAAATCGACATGCTCGGTGGCGCCGGCAATGTGGTTCGCAACCTGGCAGCGCTCAACGCCCGGAGCGCGTTCACGGCAGTGGTCGGCGATGACGAAGCCGGGCACAGGATTGAGTCCTTGCTGCGGGAATTACCGCACTGCCGCCCTTTTCTCATCGTCGAACCGGGGCGCGGCACAACCATCAAGACGCGCTGCATAGGCGGCAACCAGCAAATCCTGCGGGTTGACCGTGAACAACTTGATGCCATTGCCAGCGAGACCACCGAGGCCTTGCTCGCCAATCTCAAAGAAGGACTGACCGCGACACGGGCGTGTGTTTTATCGGATTACGGCAAAGGCGTTCTCACCGCTGAGTTGACGCGCTCAGTGATAGGAATTGCGCATGAAAGCGGTTGCCTGGTCGTGATCGATCCCAAGGGTACCGATTACGAGCGCTATCGTGGTGCCGATGTGATCACACCCAATCGCGAAGAACTGGCCATTGCGACCGGTATGGCGGTACGCGAAGAAGCCGATCTGGTGCGGGCGGCGCAGCACCTGCGCGAACGCTACGCCATTGGTGCGGTGGTGGTGACCCGCAGCGAAGAAGGAATATCGGTGATCGAGGCCGATGCGGTACATCACCTGCCCGCCGAAACCCAGGAGGTTTACGATGTTTCCGGTGCAGGCGACACGGTGGTGGCGACGTTGGCGGCCGCCTGCGCGGTGGACGCGCCACTCACGGCCGCCGCGCAACTCGCCAACATTTCTGCCGGCATTGCCGTCAGCAAACTCGGTACCGCCGTGACGGAAGCGCGCGAATTGCAGGCAACTTTGAGACAAAAGCAGCTGCTGGGTTTCGAAGGCAAGGTCCTGGATCAGCAACAGGCGTGTGAGGTAACGCAGTCCTGGCAAGCCGACGGCCTGGTCGTCGGTTTCACCAACGGTTGTTTCGACCTGGTGCATCCCGGGCACGTGGCACTGCTCGAAAACGCACGCAGGGCCTGTGATCGGCTGGTGGTGGGATTGAACAGCGATGCGTCGGTCAGGCGCCTGAAAGGACCGCAACGTCCGGTGCAGAACGAAGCGGCACGCGCAACGGTGCTGGCGTCGATGAGCAGCGTAGACCTGGTCGTTACATTCGCCGAAGACACACCGCTAACCTTACTGAAGACGTTACGCCCCGACGTGCTTTTCAAGGGCGCCGATTACAAGTTGGACGAAGTCGTGGGCGCCGATATGGTGCACGGTTACGGTGGCCGTGTGGAACTCATCGATATCGTTCCCGAGCAAAGCACCACACGCATCGTCGATCGTCTCAGCGGCGTGTAGGCAAACGGTGATAGTGGTGACCGGTGGCGCCGGTTTTGTCGGCTCGAACAGAGTCGCCGATGGGCCGGTCTGAAATTATTCAACGTCTACGGACCGAACGAATACCACAAAGAAAGCATGCGCAGCGCGGTTGCGCAACTTTATCCGGCGCTGGCCAACGGCGAAGCAGCACGCCTGTTCGCATCCGACAACCCCGCCTGTACGGACGGCAGTCAGTTGTGCGATTTTGTCTATGTCGACGATTGTGTGGCCGTCATCCGCTGGCTGCTGGAACATCGCTACGTGAGCGGTATTTTCACCGTCGGCACCGATCGTTTGCCGGCCTGGCCATAGCGGCAATGCTGGCGCTGGACCGGGAACTGCAAATCGAGTACATCCCTATGCCCGACAACCTGCGTGGCAAGTACCAGTACTACACGCAGGCAAATATCGCGCGGCTTCGCGAAGCAGGTTACCCCGAGGAGCTCCATTCGCTGGAAAAGGGTGTCGAAGACTACGTGCGGAAACTACCTGCACAGCGGCGACCCCTACCGCTAGCCTGGATGTTACTCCGACAATACCCGGCCGACGAGCGGGCGGCTTTCAGGCAGACTCGGAAACGTTGAGCACAGCCGCCTGGATACCGGTGGGCGGATGCTCGCCCAGGCGCAAACCGCGCTCCAGGTATTCTTTGAGACTGACACCGAATTCGCCGTTCGCGTGCGTCTTGCGCACCTTGTACGGTGCGCCCTCGCCGTCCAGATCGGCATGGCGCAGGTGTACGATGCGTTCATGCCGTGGTTTTTTCTCGGCGTCCCGAACCATGATCACGCGCGGATTCAGTTTATGCTCGGGATGCACCGACAACACGATACCGATTTCGCCGTTAGTCATCTCGACTATGCTGCCGGGTGGATACACGCCGACGCATTCGACGAACTTTTCGGTCAGCTTATCGTCGAACTGCCGTCCGCGGTTGTCGTAGATGACGGTTAACGCTTCGAACGGTGAGCGGGCGCTTTTGTAACAACGAGTGCTGGTGATCGCATCGTAGGCGTCGGTTATCGCGATCAATTTCGCTAACTGAGGAATGTTCTCCCGAGGCAGCTGGCGCGGGTAGCCCGTGCCGTCCATGCGTTCATGATGAGCGTAGGCTACGTCCACTGCGGGCGTCATCATTGCATCGCTGGCCATCAGTATCGCGCGGCCGAACACGGTGTGTTTCTTCATGATGCCGAATTCGTCGCCGTTGAGCGCACCTTCTTTGTTGAGAATCTCTGTCGGCACCCGGATTTTTCCGACGTCGTGCAACAGAGCACAGTACGCGATCTCCTCGATCTCGACGCGCGACATACCCATGTACCTCCCGAAAGCCGCACTCAGGATGCTCACGTTCATGCTGTGCTCGGCCGTGTACTCGTCCTTGTTCTTGATCTGGGTGAGCAGCGTCAGGGCATCCGGATTGCGCAACACACTGTCGACGGTCTCGTGCACCACGTCCTGAACCTTGTTACCGTCGATTCCCTTGCCGAGCTCGATTTCCTGAAAAATGTTCTTGACCAGTTTGCGGGTGCTTTCGCGGACCCCGTTGGCGGCGCCCAGCTCGCGCTCCACGGAAACCTCGTAATCGCCGGAGCGGGCAGATTTGGGCATGCGCTTGTTGGTGCTTTTACGCACGTCCACCGAGACGAAGTGGCAGACGCTTTTCAGTTGCTCGAGCTGCTGTTTGGTTTCGACGATGAAACCCTGATAAATGAACGGCGATTCCAGCCAGGGTATATCCAGTTCGTTCACGTACATACCGATTTCAACGTCGGTAACCGGGATTTCTACCGCCTGAACGGATGAATTGATGATTTCCAGTGACATCGGGCCCAGGTGATCCGCAGGGAGACAACCGGTATATCGTCCGGGCGGGAGAATTCTTGAGGATTCGAACGGGCCCGGAACACACTCACAGCGAGGTCAACAAAGCTTTCGCGAAGGGGCCAGGCGCGCGCAGGACAAGTCCGCCGGCCGATATCGGGAAACAGTCCTTTTGCGGATCTGGCGACCCGCGAGAACAATATTCCTGTTACCGCCGTGCGCCGGCGAGAATCCAGTTCAACAGCATATCGTAGTTGTCGCGGGCATTGACATCGTCGACGTCGAACCCGGCATCGATCGCCTGCTGACCACCGTAGTGGTAACTGCCGGACGGCTTCCTGAGAATGAGACTCTCCTCGGGATCGGCGAAGTTCACACGTGCCAGCGCCTCTCGATAGAACTTGTCGGCGCTCTGCCCGGTGTCGGTGGCGTTCCAGAAGACCGGTACGCCCTCGATTCCACCGTTACCGGTATCTTCCTGATGGCAGGTGTTGTTGCTGCAGTTCGCTTCCAGCATGGGCGAGATATCGGTGTCGAACGTCAGGTCGCCGGACGCCGGCATCAGGGTGCTGTCGACGGTTATCGTCGCCACCGCCGTATTTACGCGCTCGCCATTCGCTGCCGTCAAGCGAAGCTGATATTCGCCATCCAGATCGGTAGTGAAGGTGGGACGGACGGTCAACGGATTGCTCAAAACAGGCACTGACCCGGCTGGACTGGTGATTATCTGCCACTTGAAGCTGTCACTGAAATGACTGGCCGCGGCACTCAGGCGGATCGGTACGGTGGTAACCCTGTCCGGTCCGGGATCGGCCACCGGGTCGCCCGGTACCTGGGTCGTGCCGTCCGAATTGCCGTGACGGAATCCGGGCAGAAAACTACCGAGCAACGCCGACTTGTTCGGATCCGCCCAGAAGACGTTGTAATTCAGCAGCGCCAACGGCATGTTGCCCTCGTCGAACACCAGGCGTTCGATCTGATCGGCGTAGCTGATGAACTTGTCCCAGGTGCTGAAATCGATGTCTTTTCCGCCGAGTCCGGCGTTCAGTTCGGTTCCGAGGTCGCTGCCATGGCGTACGTGACAGACAACACAATGTGGTCCTACGACGTTCAGGAACAGTTGATCCGCACCCGCGGGCGGGTTGCCGTCGCCGGGATCCGGTCGCCAGCCGGCGGGCACGAAGTCGCACTCGCCGTCGCTGCCGCCGTAACGGATTTCGGAAAAATCATCGGCATAGCAGCCCTCCACGAGTTCCCTCGCGAAAGTGCCCTGCCAATCACCTGCGGCTGCGGTCGGGGGCGTGATGCCCACGGTTGCGCAAACTGTCGGATTGGCGCCGGGATACGTGCAGTAAATCGCAGTGTTCAGCGTCTTGAAATCGGCTTCCTGTGACGCCCGGCTCAAGCCGCTGCCAGTGCCGAACTCGAAAGTATCCAGTTCCAGCAGTTGCAACGTCGAATTGGTATCGCCACCGTTGGGAAAAGTAATTTTGTTTGGCGCCAATGGTTCCGGCACCAACGTGTTACCGCCGTGGCAGCTAACGCAGATCCCCGGCACAGCCTTGTCACCGCGCCCGTCCAGGTCCTGCTCCAGCGCACGTTCCTGCAACCCGTCGTCATTCGCGGACTTGAAGGTGAAAAACTTGACGAAACAATCGTTTGGATTGGCATTGCAGTCGCAGTTCGTCGGGTCGCTACAACTGTATTCGATGGCGTTGGTACCGATGTGGTACTGCCGGTCGTCGGCGATCAGCGCTTCGAGATTCAGTGCGCTGTACTCCTGTCCCGGTATCGTCTGCACCTGAAAGTTGTCGACGAACGAGGCGAACGTGCCGTTGGCGTTGACGCGGAAGAACATGTTGCGGCCGTAGCCGAGATCGCGCGTGTCGCGAAAACGCACATGCCCGTCGACAACGGCCGGCGTGCCAAATCCGTTAAACGTTTGCCATTTTGCCAGCGTGTCGCGCTCGTTATTCGGATCGATCTTCGCGTAATAAGCGGTGGCGTACTGCCGCGACGAAATCGTCGAGGCAGGTAAATCGATGCTCGCCACGCAACTGCCATCGCCGGGTGCGTATTGCTGCCCGCTGCGCACACTGGGGTCGGTAGACGTATCGCTGGGATCCCGCAACAGGTACAGGCACACATCTGCAATGCTGGTTGCCGTTATGCGCACGCCGCCGGCGCGCATCATCTCGAGGCTGATACCAGGATTGGCGGCATCGGTGGCCGATTGGCCACCCGACGCCGTCCAGGTGCCGGAGAATGGCTCCTCGCTGCCATCGTCGAACGTTGCGGTACCACTGAACGTGCCGGCGATACCGGGAACCGAAGTGCCAACGACCAGCGTGTAGTTACCCGGTGGCAGACTCGCCTGCGGATCGAAAAACGTCAGGAAACTGTTGGGCTCGTCCGCGCCGATGGTGGCGGAAAACGCCTGGATTGCGCCGTCGCGTTCACAAGCGGCCAACGTTACTACAGTCATCGCTGCCAGCATGGCACGTGCCCAGGCTGAAGTCGTTGTCACAAGCATGCCTCCCCCGAACAAAACCCGCTCACCGGCACCTGCAGGTAAGCTAAAAAACCACCAGATAACTCAAGCGAATCACCGCGCGTTCATATTGGATTGCATCCGCATCGGAACTCAGCAGTTCCACGGAGGCATCGAGTGAGTTGGCGCGGTTGATACCGTAGTTCAGGCCTAGCGTAAGCAGGGCGGTATCGGCGCTGAGCTTGTAGGCGAAACGTCCGGTCTGCACGCCGCCGAAGGCGTCGTCTGGTTCGATCGCCTGGGCCGCATTGATAATATCGAGAGTCGGTCTGGCAGTGGACACCACATCACCGACAACGTATTGCAACGTCGCGTAGCTCACCAGTTGGTCCGTCAGCAGCCAGTCCAGGTTGCCGAAAATACGCGCGCTTTCCGTATCGAACACGTCGCTTTCGGACTCGCGCTTCTTGTACCCCAGCCCGAAGGTGCTGAAGATGCGATCGGTGAAACGTTTTGCCACCGTACCCCGCACGCCCAGTGTCGTGCTATCACGCATATCGCTTTCAAAGTCGTGCTCTTGCACGAACGCGGTCAATGTATAAGCCGCCGCCCCGAAGCCACGTGCGAGCTGAATCTTGTAATCGATTGTGCCGTTTAGTGCGACATTGCTCAGGCCATCGAACTCATCGTAGCTTTCGAACGCGACACTGCCCCGGTACAGCAGCAAGCTGCGAAACGAAAGTTCCTGTTTATAGGTGAATCCACCAGAACCGGTAATGAACGAATCTTCGAAAATGTCGTCACTAGCTTCGGCTTTGGTGACGTTGTCATCAGCAACGTATCCAATATCGGCATTCACGCTGAAATTCTCCGCCGCCCTGACGGGTACTGCAAACAACAGCGGCAGCAGTGTGGCGCAAACGATGATCAACGGTTTGTTCACGCAACTTCCCCGTGTCTTTCCGGGCTGCGATCCGCCAGCCACGTAGCAGCCGCCAGGCCGAGCGGCAGGCAGGGATTCGGTCGCGGACCGGCAGCGACTGCCGGGAGCGTGCCGGTCACGCGTTCGATTTCAACCAACTCCGCCGCAGACCAAACGCCACCAGCATCGCCAGGCACAGCACTGCAAGCGTCACAGCACGCAGAGCGCTGCCCGAACTCGTGGATACCTCCGCGACCTCGATAGCCACGACACCAACGCCACCTGGATCACGCACCGTGCCATCCGCCATTGCGTCGGCGTCGTTCGGTCCACCGTCCTCGATCTGCAATTGCACACACTCATCAAACGACCTGAGTCCGGAACGGTAGGCGTCGTCGCCGGGACCCGGGCAGATTCCGGCGCGGCGCGGGGCACTGAAAACGGCATTGCTGTCGTCTGCCACGAACGGCTGCCAACCACTTGCGAGGGTGAACTTCCGGTACCCGGCGTTGCCGCGTATCGCCGAACGCAGCGGTAGTACGATCCGTGTGATCGCTCCCGGCACCAGGCCGGCGATTTCGAAATCGAACAAACCACCGACGTTGTCGAAGCCATCATCCTCGCCATTGACGGTCGCAGCCCCCGCCTCACCGCCGAACGACCGCACATCTGCCGCCGTCACCATTCCGCCATCGCGCAACGCGTAACGCGCCGTGGGCCCGAGACTCAGGAACACGTCCTGCTCGCCCTCGATGAACAGCGTCCGGCCGGGATCCTGCGTTTCCGTCTGCAGCAGGTTGGCCGGCAGGTTGTCATCGTCCAGATGATCCGCAATGCCGTCGCCATCGCTGTCCTGGTAACCCTCTGCATCGTCGTCGTCGCCGTCGCCGTCGCTGTCCGTTGCCGCCAACACCGGGGCGACATTTTGCACCGTGATCAGCAGCGACGCGGAAGCGGCCGCACCGCCCGGGTCGGTGACCGTTACTGCGACGCGGTAGAGTCGCGGAACTATGTCGACGGGCGGGTCAAAACTGAAGAAACGATCCGCCGGCATCCCGTCCGTATCAATCAGCGAGTTGTCCGTCGCGCTCCAGTCGAGGCTGTGCATCCCGGCGTCGCCAGGATTCGCATCGCTCACCGTCGCGGTGACCGTCACCGCGCCGTCGGTCTGCACAACCAGCGGACCGCGGTCACCACCCTGGTCTACTGTGAGGGTGACTCCCGGCGCCACGTTACCTTCGACGATCGTCAGCGTGTGCGTGCGCCGGGCCAGCGCCGCCTGCGGCGCACCGAGCAGTGAAACTACAACTGTTTCATTACCTTCGCCTGCCGTATCGTTGCCAACCGTCTGCACGTCGAGCGTCGCGGCGGTACCGCTGGCGATATTGATAACCCCGCCAATCGCATCGTGATCGCTGCCGTCCGCGGTGCCGCCAATGCCGTAACTCACCGCCACCGGGTACTGAGGTGCAGCACCGTTCAAGGTCACGCCGATTTGCGCCAATTGCCCTTCCTCGACGAACTTGTCTACTTCAAGACTGACCAGCGGGCGCACATCCAGCGTTTGCGTAGCGAACATGCAATTCGCAGTACCCGGCGTGCCGTCCAGCAGCAAGCCGTTGTCCTGTGCGGTCCAGTAAACCTGAAAACGTCCTGGTCGGAACGCGTGCACGGTATCTATCTGCTCGCCGGTGGCGCAGGCGTCCGCTTCGTCCACGTTGAGCCGTGGAATCGCGGTGATCGAACCTTCGCGAACGTCCAGCGATGTCGCAGAGCCGATATCGACGGCAGTCAGGTAACCGGTCGCATCCACTGCCCGGTCGGACGGCGCCGCAACCACTGGCGGAACGTCGTCTACGATCGGATTGCCCTCAAAGCCGCCGCACTCCACGGTGGTCAGGTATTCGCACAGATTGTCGCGGCCGTCGCCGTCGGTATCTTCGCTGGCATCACTGGCATCGAACGGATCCAGACCGTAGGTATTCTCGAACGTGTCCGGCATACCGTCGTTATCGTCGTCGGCATCACATTCGTCGCCCTCGCTGTCGCCGTCGTTGTTATCTTGTGTCGTGTTGGGATCGTTATCGCAGTTATCCAGGAAATCGACGATCGTGTCATCATCGGTGTCCAGCGGCGACACAGTCACGGTGGCGGTATCGGTAAGCGCACCATCACTGATCGTGTAAGTGAATGTCTCGGTGATGAATCCCGTCGGCGGCGGACCGACGAAGTTATTCGGCGGCGTATACAGCACCGAGTTTCCAGGACCGACACCGTTGATAGAGACACTGCCGCCGGCGCTGGGCGTGCCCACGACAGTAATTGTCAACGGGTCCATCTCGACGTCGGTATCGTTGAGCAACGGAAACAGTTCCGTATCGCTGACGTTAACGGGCGCCTCTTCGGTGGGATCGTTCACCGCGTCGGGTTGGTCGTTAATCGGTGAAATGTTGACCGTGACCGTTATCTGATCGAAATTGCTGATGCCCACCGCACCGTCATAGACACCGACGACGAAGCTGTCACCGCCGTTGAAATTGAGGTCCGACGTGTAGTCAATCGCTCTCGAAAGACCGGTACCGGAAATCGTCGCGGTGCCATCATCGGCCTGCGTGTCGATATTCCACGTCAACGTATCGCCGTCGCCGTCCGTCGCGTTCAGGGTGAGTACGAAATCCTGGGGTGCGCCGTCTTCGTCCATATTCACCGCAATCGTGGCGCCTTCCGTGATTATCGGCGAGTCGGCCACCGAGGCGATGTTCACGTCGACGGTGATTTCGTCGAACAGGTTGCGGTCGTCGGTGACACGCACGACGAAAGTATCCGTACCGGTATAGTTCGGATCCGGCGTGTAATCGATCACCTGGTTCAGACCAGATGTCGTGGTGTCAGTCGGGTTGCCGCCGTAGTCGGCCGCACCGTTGCTCGCCTGCGAAGATATACTCCAGGTCAGCGTTCCGAAATCGACGTCGGTGGCACTTAAAGTAAGGCTGAAGGCGTCCGGAGCGCCGTCCTCCGACATATTCACCGTGGTCGTGGCGCCTTGTGCAATTACCGGCGGATCACAGTCCGCTGTAAAAAAATCAACGACGGCGCCGTTGACCGGAGCACTTCCCGAATTGTCCGCGACCGCGCGGAATTCGTAGTTAGTGCCACACGTCAACCCGTTGATACCGATACTGAACGCGACATTCGTATCGCTGCCGTTGTTCCCGAGATTGCTGGACGACGCGCTGGTACTGTTGGATGCAACGCTGCCGTCCGGACCCCACTGGAAGTACCCGCTGGTGGTCAAACCATTCGGTATCGCCGATCCATTCAACGTCACCGAGGTCTTTGCCTGGTCGGTGATACTTCCCGTCGTGGTGGTGGGAGGTGCGTTCTGCCTGAACCCGTCGTCCTCCCAATCCTCGATCCGATCTTGCAGCGCCTGGCTCAGCGCGCCGCCAGGCGGCATGCTGCCGGCCGTCACTCTGGCAACGGCACGGGTTTCATTGTCATTGGCGAGAGCGTTGGCATAGGTATTGTAATCGACACCCGCTGGCGCAGAGTTGCGGTCAGTGCCGGTCAGGCTGCTGCTGTGGCAACCGGTGCAATTGTTGAAAACCGTTGCGGCAACGCCGTTGTTTCCGTCATACGTAACGAACGCACTGGCATTGTTTCCCAACATCATTACCGACAGCGCGAACAGGGCGCGTGGAATGGATGCCGCAGGCCTCGAAACCGCGAAAGATCTTGCCAACACCCAGCATCCCCCAATGCACACCACAGCGTTCGCCTACGTTCTCGCCAGATTCGTGCCAGTCACGATATAACCAGAAGAATCAAGCGATTAGCTTAAACAAACCACAAGTACAGGTTAATTGACGAGCAACCTTAAAACGTCGTTGACAGATCGGTCGACGAGCAATGGTCAGGTTGCGTGTGTTTCACCACAAAATCGGTGATTTATTGTCAAAAATCAACAAATCCTTTCATGCAATATATTGCATGCAGATGCTGAATAATGCATCCTGGCGCCTGGCAACGGATCGGGCATGTCAGCGATGATCGATTTCCAAACCCACCCCGGGAATTACCGCCACTGGCGGCTCAGCACCGACGGCGCGGTTGCGCGCCTGACCATGGACGTCGATGAACAGGGCGGTCTGTTTCCGGGCTACGCGCTGAAACTCAATTCCTATGACCTGGGCGTGGATATCGAACTGTACGACGCCATTCAGCGCCTGCGCTTCGAACACCCCGAAGTGCGTGCCGTGATCGTCGAATCCGGCAAGGACCGTGTCTTCTGTTCGGGTGCAAATATCCGTATGCTGGGCAGCGCCTCGCATGCGCACAAGGTGAATTTCTGCAAGTTCACCAACGAAACGCGCAATGCCATCGAGGACGCCAGCGAGAACTCCAGGCAGCGTTACCTGTGCGCCATCAATGGCACCGCGGCCGGCGGCGGTTACGAACTCGCGCTGGCGACCGATCACATCGTGCTGGTCGATGACGGCAG
>Ga0224508_10002192_pt1 | contig 16906 bp, 16 predicted proteins | sample SF_Jan12_sed_USG_4_FD_170157 | JGI IMG/M metagenome (GOLD analysis project Ga0224508, IMG submission 170157) | Sediment microbial communities from San Francisco Bay, California, United States - SF_Jan12_sed_USGS_21 | ecosystem: Environmental > Aquatic > Marine > Sediment | place: USA... | reverse complement strand
GCTCTGCCCAACCTTAGAAAAGCGTTCCTCGAAGCCACCAATCTAGCCGGCAGCGTCGGCGCTACGGATGAGGCCAAAGACGATCGAAAGATCGAGGTGGCGGTGCAAAGTTCGGCCGACGCCGAGCGCCTGGAGCAGGCGATCGATCTGTCGGTTCGAGAGCTCTGGCGGAAATTGTGGTTTCGGCCAGCCAACAGTCTTAAGGGTAGCGTCGATCGGTGGGCGGTGATCGTCGCTTCGCCGCCGGACGCCGACAGCGGCTGGGATTGGCTCGGCGAACATCAACGTCGCTGGATGGACGCCTATTTCCAGCTGCACGAGCCCTATTACGACCACAATCCGTATCACGCCATCGTGGTCGGCAGGCGGCTGCCGGAGGAGCAGGCGACCAGGCTTCGCGACTACGTGATCGAGCTCGGCATGGCCGAGGACGCCTATATCTGGGCGCTGCCGGGGGACGACGCGGCCGTCCCCACCGCCGGAAGCGATATCCCGACAAAGCCTGAATTCGAAGCCGAGACCACAGCCAAGCCGGAAAGCAGCGATGGCGCGCCCGAGAAGAGAGACGAGCTCGACCTCAGCGTGCTCGATCGGCGATAGGCGAAAGCCGGCGCGCGCCAACGGCCGCGCGGAACGTCATGGCGCCTTCGAGCGTCTCGCCTGGCTCCAGCGTCTCGATCCCGGTGTCGGCTCTGCCGTCCGCGGCGAGGTTGACGGCATTGCCGACATGGCTCACCGGTTCCACGCAGACATAGTCGCGACCGGGCGGCACGAACACGACCATGTGACGAAAAATCGGATCGGTGTCGATCGAAAGGCGAATGCCGGCTTTCGGCCATTGAAGCACGGCCCTGACCTCGCCGCCGGTGAAATCGTGATCGAGCTCGACAAGCGGCGCCAGGCGCTTCGGCGTGGAAAAATCCCAGGCTTCGGGTACCGGTTCCTTTCTCACGGGCAGATGCCGCTCGTCCGGCAGCCAAACCTCCGGCAGCGCCATCTCCAGAGTCAAATCGTCGGTGCGCGGAAAATAGGGATGGTGACCGAAACCCGCGGGAATTCGCCTCTCGCCCGTGTTGGTGATCTCCAGTGACGCGACCAGCCCCTCATCGGAGAGCTCGAAAATCTGCTTCGCTGCGTAGGGAAATGGGGTGTCGGAGGGGGCATGAACAAGTATGGCCCGCGCCGGCCCGGCATTCTCGACGGTCCAGGCGGCTTTCCAGCCGTCGCCGTGGATGCTGTGGGGTTCCGGCGGCATGTTGATCGGGAACTGATAGGTCTCGCCTTCGAAGACGGCGCGGCCGTCGGCGATGCGGTTGGAAAACGGCACCAGCGGAAACGATCCCGCGGCGCGCGGCTCGTAGGTTTGCCAGTACTCGTCCGTGGCGGGGCGGAGCAGGTCGATGGCGTCGTAGCGAAACGCGGTGATGCAGCCGCCGCCCTTCGGGCAGAGCTCAAGCCGATAAGGGCCGTGCTCGATACTCACGATCTCATGGCGCGTTGTCATCCAAGCCTCCGTTGTCCGTCGACCGCACCATAAAGGAAAACCGCCTCCGGGCGAGACCCGAAGGCGGTTTCCTGAAGCACCGACGTCACATGCCGCAACGCCGATAGGTCAACCCCGCGGCTGGTAGCCGCTAGCCGCCGATGCAGCTGTCGGCGTTGTCGGGGGTGCAGACGTCGAGGCCGGTGTAGGTGGGATCTTCCGGCGCCTCGCCGTCGGTGACCATCTTGTAGAGGGCGTGCATCACGGTGTAGCCCATCTCGAACGGGCGCTGACCGACCTGGCCGAGCGACAGGCCTTCGGCCATCAGCTCCATCTGCACTGGCAGCGTGTCGGCGACCACCAGGGCCAGCGACTTGTCGTCGATGCGACCCTTGTGAACGCTCACGGCGCTGCGGTAGGCGTCCGGAATGAACTGCGGGAAGCCGCCGGTCGGGACGAAGGCGTCGAGATCGGAGAGCTTGGCGAGCGTGTCTTCGAGCTGCTGCACCGAGCGCGGGAAATCGTCGTCGGTGTAGAGCGGGCAGCCCTCGGCCTCGGTCCAGCCACCAGCGCCTTCGAGGCGATTGCCGGGGGACGTGGTGCCGGTCTCGCCGGAGAGCGTGTCGCGAATGCCCTGCATGCGCTCATTGTGGTTGGCGGCCGCAGCACCGCCGGACTGGATGCAGATGGAACCGCCATCCGGCTTGATCTCCTGCACGATCTTGGCGAGGTTCACGCCGATATCGTAGTTCTTGGTGCCGATATAGGCGGTTCTGAGATCGGCGTTCTCCGGCAGAAGATCGCTGTCCCAGGTCAAGACCGGAATGCCGGCATCCTTCGCCGCCTGCAGCGCTGACGCCATGGAGGCCGCGTTCGAGGGCGCCACCGCGATGCCGTCGACCCCGCGCACCACCAGGTCGTTGACCATCTGCAGCTGCTCTTCGCCGCCGCCATGCTCGCCGGGCCCGATATAGAGGCATTCGATCTTGCCTTCGAGCTCGCCCTCGGCCTTCTTGCAGCCATCGCGCGCCTGATCGAAGAACGGATTGTTCACGTTCTTCGGAACCAGCGCAAAGGTGTAGTCGGCAGCGTTCGCAGCACCGGTGAGGGCCAAAACGGCCGCCCCGGCCATCAATGTCAGCTTCTTCATAGCGTTGGTAACCTCCCTAGAAGTGTTCAGGCAAGTCAAGGCCAGGCCGCCTCGGCCTAGCCTCCTCGTTTTCCACGGATCCTCTCGATCAGGACCGCGAAAATGATGAACAGCCCGACGAACAGGTCGTACCAATTGGCATCGACCCCGAACATGATCAGGCTGTTTCTTATCAGGAAAATCAGGGCGGCGCCGATGAACGCGCCGTAAGCGCTGCCATGGCCGCCCATCAAATTGGCGCCGCCGATCACAGTCGCGGCAATCACATAGAGCTCAAACCCCTTGCCCATGCCGTTGGAGGCGGAACCCTGCCATCCCGTCATCATCACGGCGGCGATCGCCGCGGTCAGGCCGGCGATCAGATAGGCCTGGAACTTGATGCGATCCACCGGCACGCCGGTCATACGGGTCGCGTCCTCATTGCCGCCGATCGCGAACAGATAACGTCCCCAGGCGGTGAAATGCAGGATGAAGGCGGTCAGAATGGTGGCGATCACCAGAATCACGAACATGTTGGAGAGATCGAGCGTGCCGCCGTCGATCCAGGGGATCGGCACCCTGCCGCCGCCGATCGACTTGAAGAACTCGCCGCCGGTGCCGAACTGGTAGATCACCCGGTTCTCCGAAAGCACCACGGCCATGGAGCGGGCGATCGACAGCATGCCGAGCGTGACCACGAAGGGCGGAAGCTTTACATAGGCGATCAGCCAGCCATTGATCGCCCCCGCCAAAAGGCCGAGCGACAGGCCGGCGCCGACGGCCATATACCAGGGAAAATCCATCTCCAGCATGCGCGCAGCGCCGATCGCGGACAGCGCCATCACCGAGCCCACGGAAAGGTCGATGCCACCGGTCAGGATCACCGCGGTCATGCCCATGGCCATGATGCCGATCGCGGCGAAGTTTCTGGTAATGTTGAAGAAATTGGCCTTGGTCGCGAAGTTCGGCTGCTCGATCGCGGTGGCGATGCAGATTAGGATGACGGTGACCGTGACCCAAAAGGCCTGGCTTGCGATGGTATGCTGCCAGATCGTCCGTTCTTTGATGCCAGTCACGTCTTCGATGGCGACATTGGCGGCGGCGGGAGTATCGGGACGGACGGTGGACATCGGCTTTTCCAGGCCCTCCTCAGGCTGACGCGATCGCGCCGGTGATCAGCCCGGTGATCTCTTCGGGCGAGGTGTCGGCGATCGCTTTCTCGGCCACCTTGGTCCCACGGCGCAGCACCGCGATGCGATCGCACACCGCGAACACATCGGGCATGCGGTGGCTGATCAGGATGACCGCGATGTCCTGGTCCTTGAGGCGCCGGATCAGATCCAGCACCTCGGCGACCTGGCGCACGCTGATCGCCGCGGTCGGCTCGTCCATCAGCACGATCTTGGGATCGGACAGCCGCGTGCGCGCGATCGCCACCGCCTGGCGCTGGCCGCCGGACATCTGGCGAACCAGGTCGCGCGGCCGGGTTTCCGACTTCAGCTCGGCGAACAGCTCGGCGGCGCGCTCATACATCCCGGCGTAGTTCAGAACCTTGAATGGGCCGAAGCCCTGTTTCTCCTCGCGGCCGAGATAGACATTGGCGGCAGCCGTCAGATTGTCGCAAAGGGCGAGGTCCTGATAGACTACCTCGATGCCGCGCCCGCGCGCGTCGATCGGTCTTGCGAAGTGGCAATGCTCGCCCGCCAGCTCCATGGTGCCGTCGGAGGGCGGAAAATTGCCGGCGATAATCTTGACCAAGGTCGATTTGCCGGCGCCATTGTCGCCCATCAGGCCCAGGACTTCACCCGGCTCCAGGTCGAGATCGATGCCCCTCAGCGCCTCGATCGCACCAAAATGCTTGGCGATGTCCCTGAGTTCAAGCAGGGCCATGAACGAATTCTCCCTGAAGCTCCGCCAGCCACTCGCTTTGCCAGTCACTTTGAAAGCGATCAATGCCTGCCTCGACTGTTAAAACGCACTATGGCTCGATCGCATGAACTTGGCTAGAGTTTGAGCCGTATTTGTCGAAGTGTCCCCTTACCATGGTGCATAGGGCGAGATCGCCGAGCCTGAAGGGGATAGCGAGTTAACGTAAGAATTTTTTGAGAACCGGCCGTTTTCCTGAATGAAAGGTTCAGTTTCGGTTCAGGCGCTCGGGTTTAGACCGGTGTCATGATGCATAGGTTCGGGAGGTCAGCCATGACCACAATCAGGACAAGTCTTTTAGCAGCGCTCGGTCTGCTGGTGGCCGCTTCGATGGCGCCGGCATCCGCGGGCGCGCTGGTTTCCGCAAAATCGGCCGTCGCTGTCGGCCCAGCTGCTGCAGGCGACAGCGCCAGCCTGCATCTGATCACCGATCGAGGCCAGCACAGGGACAGGGGCAGCTGGGTCGAGCCGAGAACGCGCTGGAAGCACGATCGCGGCTACGGCCGTGATCGCGGCTATGATCGCTACGACGATCACCACCAACGCAAGCACTACAAGAAAAAGAAGAAGAAGTTCTACAAGCGCGGCTACCGACGCGGCTATGACGAGGGCTACTATGACGGCCGCCGCTACTCCCGCTTCAAGCGCCGTCATCGTCATCACCACCGCCACTACTACCCCAACCACGGGTTCAGCGGCGGCTTCTACTTCGGCGACGGTTACTTCAGCGGCGGCAGCTTCGGCTTCCGCTACTGAGGCAGGGCGGCAGGGCGGCAGCGCCGCCGGGCTTGACTTGCCAGGTGTGAGACGAGGTTGCGGCATGAGAAGGAGGCCTCCGGCGTTTGTCGGGGGCCTCTTTTTTAGGCCGGGAGCAGGCCGAGCTCCCGTTGCTTTTTCTTGGTCAGACCGGAGGCGACGATCCGGTGGGACTCGCTGATATAGTCTTTCAGCTCATCGTCCGAGAGGCCAGGTTTCTCGTAGTGCTGGATCCACTTCATGCCGCGCGGCGCAAGATAGGGGGCCGGCTTCAGGCCCGGCTGCTCCTGCAGCATCTCGAACGCGATCGGCGAGACCTTGAAGGTGACGCGCGGCTCGGCGCCATCATCCCAGCCACCGATCGCAAACACCTTGCCGCCCACCTTCCAGACATGCGCGCCACCCCACTGGACCACGTGGGTGGTGGCGGGCAGCGAGGCGCAAAACGCATTGAACTCGTCATAGGTCATGCGCCTTGATCAGCATGTCCGAGGCGATCGGTCAAGCGTTCCAGCCGCCGTCATTGTTGAGAACGGCGCTGGTGACATTGTCGGTGTTCGGACCGACCAGATAGGCGACCATCTCCGCCACCTCCTCCGGACGGCCGTAGCGGCCGATCGGCGAGCGCGGCAGCATGGCGTTGGCGAGATCGCCGTCTTCCGGGTTCATGTCGGTGTTGATCGGCCCCGGCTGAATGCAATTGACGGTGATGCCCTTCTCGCCCAGATCGCGCGCCCAGGCGCGAGTAAGCCCGGCGATCGCGAACTTGCTCATGGCATAAAGGTCGAGCCCGGGATAGGGCACGCTTTCACCGAAGATGCTGCCGATATTGACGATGCGCCCGCCTTGCCCCATGCGCTCGGCGGCAGCCCTTGTGAGGAAAAACACGCCCTTCAGATTGACCGCGATATTGCGATCGAAATCCTCCTCGGTGACCGAGAGCAGATCGCTGCCCGCAAGAATAGCCGCATTGTTCACGAGAATGTCGAGCCGTCCCTTCTCATGCAGCACCCGGTCCACCAGCCCCTGGCCTGCGGCGACATCAGCGGCATCGACCTTCACCGCCTCGCCGCGGCCGCCCACATCGACGCACGCCTTGACCGCCAGGGCCGCCTGGTCGGGGAGCTCGCATAGGTCAGCGCCACATGCGCGCCCGCAGCCGCCAGCCGTTTCGCCACCGCCGCCCCGATCCCGCGCGACCCGCCGGTCACGATCGCGACCTTGCCGTCGAGAGTCTTCGCATGATCCACCAAGTTGATACCCCCCTCTTCAATTCAACGGTGTTTTGTTCTGCGCGGGTTGATCGTAGAGCGTTTTGCCATCGTCGGCCAATTTTCCGGGCGTCTCGCAGGGTCTTTCCGCGCGCTTGCACTATATGAATTTACATCACGTGAACAAGTGAACAGCCGGCTTCTCCTGCGGAAGGAGTTGGCACGATCATCAGGGAGGATCTTCCATGAATCGATTGAAGACAGCGATTCTGACGGGTGTCGCAAGCATGGCCTGCGTCGCTCTAGGGCTTGCGGCAACCGCCCAGGAGGTCAATGACGCGCCGCTCAACGAGAACTGGGCGCCGACCGAATGGGGCCCGGACGACAAGGTCGGCGCCCCCAACCGAACCACGCCCGAGATCGTGCTGAAGGCGGTCGGTCTGGTCAAGCAGGGCAAGACCGCGACCCTCGGCAAGCTCTACGACCACGACATCCCGCTGATCCCCTGGCGTTCCTACCGCATGGTCATTCCCGGCACACCGACCGGCGGACCCTTCGGATCGAACCATCTGGTGTTCCACGACGAGTTCCTGTCGACCGAAATCGGCCAGGTCGGCACCCAGTTCGATGGCCCCGGCCATATCGGGGTTCGCACCTCCAAGGGCGATTTTTTCTACAATGGCCGGATCGCCGAGGAGACCTATGAGCGCGGCGCCGGCAACGCCGTGATCGGCATGGGCGACCTCGGGGTCGAGTTCGTCGCCGAAAAGGGTTTCGTCTGCCGGGGCGTGCTCCTGGACGCGCCGAAATTCCGCGGCCTCGATCGCCTGCCGATCCCGACCGCCACCGACAGCCCGGGCATCGTCACCGCCGATGACCTAAAGGCGATGGTCGAGGCCCAAGGTCTCGATCCGATCGGCGAGGGGGACTGCGTTTTCCTCTATACCGGCCACGGCGATCTCTGGAAGAACAGCGAGTGGCGAAGCCTGTCCGCCGAGGAAAAAGCCGCCCGCGCCGCCGAATTCGGCTCCGGCGAGCCCGGCTACGGCCGTAGCGCCTGCGAATATATGGCCGAACAGAAGATCATCCTCACAGGCGGCGACACCTCGGCCAACGACGCCCAGCCGGTCGGCGAGATCGAAGGCGAGGCCGTGCCCTGCCACACCGCGATCCAGACCCGCTACGGCATCTGGAACATCGAGAACCTGGACTTCGAGCCGCTGTTGAACGACGGCGTCTACGAGTTCCTGTTCGTCTGGGCACCGCTAAAAATCGTCGGCGCCACCGGCTCCCCCGGCAACCCAGTCGCCCTCTACTAGTGGTGCGACCACATCGGAAGATAAGCCTGGAGAGCAACGTAACGCATTGAGTCCGACCCCAATCGCGAAAATCCGTATGAGTCGGATAACCTGATCATACCAATAGCGCGAACGCGGGACGGCGACGACTTGGGCCGGCGGCAACGCCGGCCATTTCTTTGAAAATCGAGATCAGCGCGAACATCGAGATCGTCGCCGGCCTTTTTCTCCAGACGCTAACCCAGCGTTAACCCCGATCGGCTACAAGCCCCTTTGCGTGGTCCATGCGACCGTCGGAGTCCGCCCACCACGTAGATCTTCCGGCACGGGCACGGATTCCCAGGGTCGCATGGACCAGGGTACGCGACCGGTCTAGCAGCTCAGCGTTAACAAATCGCTAATCGACTGGCACTATCAATCACATGACCTAAGGTTAGTTTAAAGGCGCGGTGTCCATCGGCACACGCCCTATCGCGGTGCGCGCTCTGGTGTGAGGACGCCATGCCGGCCGCGACCAAAGCCAAAGGGCACGCGGCATGACGAGCCAGCTGGCGTCATGCCCAGGCGATCAGGGACCGGCCGATCAGGGAGATAGGCGATGGGCAGGGATACGTCATGAAGGTGATCATCGCCGGCGCTGGGGTCGGCGGGCTGACCTTGGCGTTGATGCTGGAGCGACGCGGGATCGAGACGCAGATCTTCGAGCAGGCGGCCGAGGTCAAGGAGCTCGGCGTCGGCATCAACACGCTGCCATCGGCCATCCGCGAGCTCTCCGAGATCGGGCTGCTTCCAGCGCTCGATCTCGCCGGCATCCGCACCCACGAGCTGATCTACCTGAACCGTCAGGGGCAGGAGGTCTGGCGCGAGCTCAGAGGCATCGACGGCGGCCATCCGCTGCCGCAGTTCTCCATTCATCGCGGCCGCCTGCAAAAGCTGCTCTATGACGCCGTGATCGCCCGCCTGGGCGCCGATGCCGTACAAACCGGCCAGCGCCTTGCCGGCTTCCTTCAGGACGAAGGCGGCGTCACCGTGCATCTCACCAGCGGCGTCGACGGCCTTACCAGCCGGACGCTGCGCGGCGACGTCCTGGTGGCGGCCGACGGCATCCACTCAGCGGCAAGGTCGCTCTTCTATCCCAAGGAAGGCCCACCCTCCTGGAACGGCGTGATGATGTGGCGGGGCGCCACCGAGTTCGAACAATTCCTCGATGGCCGCAGCATGTTCATCGGCGGTGGCATGGGCGCTAAATTCGTGCTCTATCCGATCGCCGATGCGGGCGACGGCAAGAAACTCACCAACTGGGTGGTCAATGTCCGGGTCGCCGATGGCGCCACCCAGCCGCCGCCCAAGGACAGCTGGTCAAGGCGCGGCCGCCTCGACGATGTCCTCCCCTACGCCAAACGCTTCGCCGTGCCCGGCGTCGACATCGAGGCCCTGGTGCGCGCCACCGACGCCTATTACGAATACCCGATGTGCGACCGCGATCCCCTGCCGCGCTGGAGCTTCGGGCGCGTTACGCTCTTGGGCGACGCCGCCCATCCGATGTATCCGGTCGGCTCCAACGGGGCGAGCCAGGCGATCATGGATGCGCGCACGCTCGCCGATGCCCTGAAGCAGGCCGAACATCCGATGCAGGCCTTGCATCTCTATGAAACGGAACGCCTCGCCAAAACCGCGGCGATCGTTAGGGCGAACAGAAAGGGCGGGCCAGAACGGGTGATCGACGAGGTGGAAAAACGCGCGCCCGCCGGCTTCACCGACATCGAGACGGTGCTCAGCCACGCCGAACGCTCTGCAATCGTCGAGGCCGCGACAGGTCAAAAGCCGGTCACACCGCGTGACGTTGCCGAGAGGCGCGACGCCGTCGACGGGCACATCGCCCCCGGGCCGAGCGTGCACGTCGTATGAGCGCGAACGCACGCAGCGTCTGGTTGCCGCCTGCGGACTGGAGTGCCGCCTACGACAACCGCGCCGCCGTCGGCCAGGACGCGGTCGAGGGCTTCATCGCCGATATCACCGCCAAGGCGTCGGCCTTTCGCGCCGAGATGACGCGCCTCGGGCGCGCACGCCTTGATCAGGCCTACGGCGATCGTCCACGCCAGCGCTTCGATCTCTTCCTCCCCAACTCAAGCCCAACCGCGCTTGCCGTCTTCGTGCATGGCGGCTATTGGCGGACCTTCGACAAGTCCTACTGGTCCCATCTCGCCGCCGGCGCGCTCGCGCGGGACGCCGCGGTCGCAATCCCGAGCTACACCCTTTGCCCGGAAGCCAGGATCAGCGAGATCACCCAGGAGATCACGACGTTTCTGCATCGCATTGCGGCCGAGATCGACGGCCCGATCCACCTCGCCGGCCATTCCGCCGGCGGCCACTTGGTAGCGCGGCTCGCCAGCAGCGTGCTGGACCGTGGACTTGGTGAGCGCATCGCCAAAGTCGTCAGCATCAGCGGGGTGCATGACCTTCGGCCCCTGCTGCGAACAGAGATGAACGTCGACCTGCGCCTGGATCTGAAGGAAGCGCGCGCCGAAAGTCCGACGCTTCTCGCCCCCGTCGACGGCGTCGACCTGACGTGCTGGGCAGGCGCGGACGAACTCCCGGCCTTTCGGCTGCAGAACCGTCTGCTTGCGGAAATGTGGGGCATGCTCGGCGCCAAGGCCGAGGCGATCGAAGCCGAGGGCAAGAATCATTTCACCGTGGTCGAAGATCTCGCCGCCCCCGAAAGCGAGCTGACCCGAACGCTCCTAGCCTAGCGCCGTCAAGTCGATGAGCTGGTCACGCCAGTCGATGAACTGGTCACACCAGTCGATGAGCTGGCCACGCCAGCGCCAGCGCCGGGCACGCCGTAGCTCGGCGCGGCGTCGGGATCGAGGGCGCGGGTGACATAGACGTCGATCTGCGGCTTGTAGAGGCTCCAGATCGCCTCGAGGCCGCTCACCGGGTCCTCGTCCGTCCAGTCGATGCGTAAATCGACCACCGGCCAGCGCACCTGATCGACGATCAGCATGCCGATCGAATGCACCGGCCCCGCCTCGCCGCCGGCATCGAGGGCGGCGCGCATCGACCGCAGCAGCCGATCGCCGAGGTGGTCGTCCGGACGCTCGGCGAAGGCTTGGATCATCGCTGATGGCACGTCCTGGTTTTTCAGAAGATTGCCGGCGGCGGCCGCGTCCGTTCCCTCGGCGGCGGCATGGTTGCCAAGGGTGCGTTCACCGGAAAAAGTAGCGGTTTGCCCGTCGGCGCCGATCGCGAGGAGCTGACGATGCTCGATGTGCTCTGCGGTCTCGACGATCTTGTCGATCGCCTCTTTGGCCGATCGTCCCGCCGCCATCAGATCCAGGCTGCGCGGCCCCAAGCTCGGATCGGTGACGTTCTGGGTCGACACCGCGCCGACGCGCGCACGCGCATGGGCACAACGCGCCGCCACCGCCGGCGAGGACGATGACACCGCCAAGCCGAGCATGCCACTCCGCGCGCAACGGCCGACGATCGAAAATGTCATGGGCGCAAGCCCTTCGGCAAGGTTGATATGTCCATGAAATTCAAGCGCTAACACAGAACTTTCGTCAGGTCCACGAAGGGGCGTCGGGGCAGAGCCCGCGCATGGGGCCAACTATCAATGTCCGGTTTCGCAAGTGCTGGGATGTCCGCCTATCTTGTGCTAAATGGGAGGAAAGCGGCGGGCGAAAGATCGCTATTTGATTGATGGTCATCGTCTGGGAGAGTGCGTTGATGAGCCGGATTTTGGCGTTTCTTTTCATTTTCACGATGTTTGCCTCCACCGCTTCAGCTCAAGTGATCGAATGCCCGGGCGCTCTGCCGGCGGCCCATCTGCAAAAAGAGCAGACCCTCAAGGTCGCCGAGCGCATGCTTGGACGCTTCACCGCCGCCTTGGGCCTGCACGGCCTGGATGCGCTCGACGAGCATGCACGCCTTCAGGCTTATCGCGACCACCCCGAACAGCTCCTGACCAAGCTCACTTATCTCACGTTGCAATGCCAGATGGTGCTCCTCGACTCGACCATGACGGCCGACGCACGAAGGCGTGCGGTGCGCCGAGTGTTTCTCGACTACGTGCTCCAGCCCGCGGACCCATCCACCGACAGTCTCGCCGCCTATGTCAACCAGGTCGCGACCAATGGCGAGGCGTCGGCCGAGCATGCCGGCGTCGACGCCGAAATCGCACGCATCGACACCACGCTCCTGCAATCGGCGCGCCGCCAATGGCAGGAGCGTTGGTTCATCGACCCGCCGAGCGGAAAGGACGGCAAGCCGCCGCGCCGCTGGTCGGTGATCATCGCCTCGCCGCGCTACGAAGACGACGGCTGGCAAAGCCTGCGCGACCACCAAGCCCGCTTTCCCGACATCCATTTCGAGCTGGACGGTCCTTTTGATCTGGAAAGCCCGCACTACGCCGTGGTCGCCGGCCGCGGCCTTGGCGAAAACACCGCCAATCTGCTCCTCGAGCGCATCAAGGCCAAGGGCCTGCCGGAGGACTCCTACGTCTGGCGCCGACCGTCGGCATCGGAGGGCAATGGTTCCTGATAGCAGCGCCGGCCTGATAGCAGCGCCGGGATGTCGACGGTGAGGATCCTCCATCGAAATCGACACCGCTACCTTTCCGCCGGATGCCTTCCCGCCTAACCTCGTTCCATCGCCGTCAATGCCCAAATGGAACGAGGCAGCACCTTGAGACATCCGATCGGCATCATCTCGATGCAATTCGTCCGCCCCTTCACCGCTGATGATCTCGGCCTATTCGAAACGATCAAGGAGCTCGGCTTCGACTTCATCGAGCTCCTGATGCCCGAACCCGAGGATGACCTGAAACTGGACGAGGTGCGAATGGCGCTTTCCGACAACGACCTCGGCGTCGTCCTCGCCGCGCGGGTCAGCACGGATCGCTCGATCGTGAGCGCCGATCCGAAAGCGCGGCAAGGCGGCATCGACTATTTGAAGACCTGCATCGAGACCGCCGCTTTGATCGGCGCCGAAATCGTCGGTGGCCCGCTCTATGGCGGCCCGCTGGTGTTCGCCGGCGTCCGCCCGACGCCAATCGGCGAGGCGGAGCGCAAGGCGCGCTTCGAGCGCTCTGTCGAGGGGCTTGTTGAGGTGTCGGCAGATGCGGCCGCAGCCGATGTGCGGCTTGCGCTGGAACCGCTCAACCGATTCGAGACCGACATCGTCTCGACCGTTTCCCAGGCAATCGACGTGGTCGACCAGGTCGGCAGCCCGGCGCTCGGCCTGTTGCTCGACAGCTTTCACATGAATATCGAGGAACGCTCGATCGGCGATGCGATCCGCCAAGCGGGCGCCCGTATCGTGCACTTTCAGGCCAACGAAAACCATCGTGGCTTTCCCGGCAGCGGCCATCTGCCCTGGAGCGAGATCGCCCGTGCTCTACACGACGTCGGCTATGCAGGACCGGTGTCGCTCGAACCCTTTCGCAGAAATGACGACCGTTTCGGCGTGCCGCTCGCCCAATGGCGGCCGCCGGTAGCGGATGAGAGCGACAACCTCCGGCAGGGCCTCGCCTTCATGCGCGCGGCGCTCGCCATGACGGACCATCGGCCCATGGCAGACCACCAGCGATGACGTTTCGGATCGGCTGGATAGGCTGCGGGCGGCAGGCGACGGAGATGCTGTTGCCCGAGCTGGTCAGGATCGACGGCGTGGCGCTGGCAGCCCTCGCCGATATTGACGATGCGGCGCTCGCAACGACCGCCGGGCGCTATGGAGTCGAGGCGACGTTTAACGATTATCGCGACCTGCTGGCCATCCCAAATCTTGACGGCATCGGCATGGCGGTCGGCCCCTCGATGCACCACGAGATCGGGCTTGCAGCCCTGGCGCGCGGCCTGCCGGTTTTCATGGAGAAGCCACCGGCTGCCGATCTCGAAGGCGCCGAGCACCTCGCCGACGCAGCGGCGCGGTCGAAGAAACCGGTGCTGGTCGGTTTCATGAAACGCTTTGCCAGCGGCAACAAGATCGCGAGGAATGTCCTCGAGCAGGATGATTTTGGGCCAGCACTTGGTTTTTTTTGCAGCTACATGACGGCGCCCACCTATTTCGAGGGCGAGGCGGATTATCGCGGGTTCTTTCTCCACCACTGCATCCACTATCTCGATCTGGCCCCCTGGCTGATGGGCTCGCCGATCGCGGCGCTCGACGCGCGTCAGGTCGAGCCGAGCCCGGGGAAACTTCTGATTCATCTCGGCCTCAGCTTCGAGAACGGCGCGCTCGGCACGCTGGTCATGGGCACGATGCAGTCACGCGGGGCGCCGGTCGAGTTCGTTCAGATCATGGGCGATCATCGGAAAATCGAGATCGAGAACGTCACCGAGATCCGCTACACGCGCGATCCCGCGTTCAAGGCCGACGACCCGACTGCCGGGCTCGATAACGCTGCGGACACGCTTCGCTGGACGCCCAACATGACGGTTGCGGCAAGCGAGGATCACAAAGGCTATCGTGCCCTCCTGCAGGCGAGCCTCAACGCCATGCGCGGAAGGCCCTCAACGGCGCCGACCATCGACGATGCGGTCCTCGCCATGAGCGCACTCGAACGCATGGCCGAAACCCTTGGCCGACCGCTTTCGTGAAGAGGACGACGGGTGAGGCGAAGGTCAGCTGCACCTCGTTCGAGCACTCCCGATCGCCGGCGGCATCTTGGAAACCCAAAGACGGCACCGGGTCAACATGTTCAGCCGCTGGATCCGACTTTCATGACGATCGTCCGCCAAATGCGGCCACCATCAATCCCCGAGCACCGCGCCCTTGGTGTCGGCCCCCGGCGCCACCGGAACAATCTCGAATTCGACCAGGTCCGACCATTCCGTGACCCAGCGCTGCAGCAGCGCGACATCGTCGCATGCCATGATCTGAAAGCAGCGGGAGAGATCGGCGGTGACCCAGGAGCTCACGAAGTCCAGCCCGTCCGGCAGCCCGCGCCCCTTCTCTTCCAAGCGCGTATAGATCGCCTTGGCGTCCTGATGACGAAAGGTCTCGATGACCATGAAGTGCATAACGCCAAAAACCCAGTTTAACGCCAGGCCCACCCGCCAGAACCGCGGCAGCGTTCGGCCGGCGGGCGCCGCCCGCTAGTGGCCGAGGATCTGGCTTAGGAACAGCTTGGTGCGGTCGCTTTGCGGGTTCTTGAAGAATTCCTCGGGCTCGTTCTGCTCGACGATCTGGCCCTCGTCCATGAAGATCACGCGGTGCGCGACCTGGCGAGCGAAGCCCATTTCGTGGGTGACGCAGAGCATGGTCATGCCGTCTTCGGCGAGCTCGATCATGGTGTCCAGGACTTCCTTGATCATCTCAGGATCGAGCGCCGAGGTCGGCTCGTCGAACAGCATGATGCGCGGGCGCATGCAAAGGCTTCTGGCGATCGCGACGCGCTGTTGCTGGCCGCCGGAGAGCTGGCCCGGAAATTTCAGCGCCTGCTCCGGGATCTTGACCTTGGTGAGGAAATGCATCGCGGTTTCCTCGGCTTCCTGCTTCGGCGTCTTCCTGACCCAGATCGGCGCGAGCGTGCAGTTTTCGAGGATGGTCAGATGCGGGAACAGGTTGAAATGCTGGAACACCATGCCGACTTCGGAACGAATCTTGTCGATGTTCTTGAGATCCGAGGAGAGCAGCGTGCCGTCGACCTCGATGCTGCCTTTTTGATGCTCTTCGAGGGCGTTGATGCAGCGGATCAGGGTCGATTTGCCGGAGCCGGACGGGCCGCAGATCACGATGCGCTCGCCGCGAAAGACCGTGAGATCGATGTCGCGCAGCACATGGAACGCGCCGAACCACTTGTTCATGTCCTGAATGACGATCGCAGGCGCGGCCTGATCGTCGACTTGGGCTAGAGCTGGGTCAGACATTGAGGCTCTCCACGGAAGCATCCATCGCTTGGCGAGGTCCAGTAGGCGAGGTCATCGCATGACCTCAGCGTTTATGGCCGGTTTCGAGCTTGCGCTCGAGATAGGCGGAATATTGTGACATGCCGAAGCAGAAGACGAAGAAGAAGGCGGCGATGAACACGTAGGGCTCGATCACGATGCCATTCCACTCCGCGGTCGCGCGGATGGTGCCGGTGAGGCCGAGCGGGTCGAGCAGGCCGATGATGATCACCAGCGTGGTGTCCTTGAACAGGCCGATGAAGGTGTTGACGATGCCCGGAATCGAGATCTTGAGGGCCTGAGGCAGGATGATCAGGCGCATCGACTTCCAGTAGTCGAGGCCAAGCGCATGCGCCGCTTCGTACTGACCTCGCGGCAGGGCTGCGAGCCCGCCGCGCACCACTTCCGCCATGTAGGCAGCTGCGAACAGGGTCACCATGATCAAGACGCGCAGCACCAGGTCGAAGGTGGTGCCGGGCGGCAGGAAGTAGTTCAAGACGGTCGAAGCGACGAACAGAAGGGTGATCAGCGGCACGCCGCGGATGAACTCGATGAACATCACGCAGACGGCCTTCAGGAAGATCAGCTCCGATTGCCGGCCAAGCGCCAGCACCACGCCGAGCGGGAAGGAGGCGGCGATGCCGGTGACCCCGATGATGAAGGTCAGGAGAAAGCCGCCGAGCCGGTCGGAGGCGACCGGGCGAAGTTCGATCGGCAGGATCGCGGAGACGATGTCGTCGAACAGATCGACGCCCACGGCCCACCAAAGCACGGTCACCAGAAGGCCGATGATCAACGCCGGCAGCACGCCGCCGATGCGCACCACGGCGTTGAACGCAAGCCAGCCGACGACGGGGCCGAGAACGATGCCGGCCGCATTCCAAAAACTGCCGCCCCAGATCAGCCAGTAGGCGACGAAGGGGAACAGCACGGTGAGGATCAGGAGATTGCGCGACACCCGGTCGAACAGCACCGGCGCAAGGGCGCCGAACATCAGGACGAAGGTGAGGACCGGCCGCCAGATCTGATCTTGCGGATAGAAGCCGAAGGTGTATTGCACCAGGCGTTCGTTGACCATCGCCCAGCAGGCGCCGGCGGCGTTGATCTCGCGGCATTCGTTCAGGCTGCCGGCGTTCCACACCGCATCGACGAACGCCCATTTCAGGATCGGCGGCACCATCCAGGCGACCCGGGCGATCGACACCACCGCGAGC
>Ga0224508_10002191_pt1 | contig 16906 bp, 17 predicted proteins | sample SF_Jan12_sed_USG_4_FD_170157 | JGI IMG/M metagenome (GOLD analysis project Ga0224508, IMG submission 170157) | Sediment microbial communities from San Francisco Bay, California, United States - SF_Jan12_sed_USGS_21 | ecosystem: Environmental > Aquatic > Marine > Sediment | place: USA... | reverse complement strand
CGAATTGGCCGTTCGGCGACTATATCTTCAACCAGGACTGGGACATCATGTCGGACACGCTGAAGGCGCGGCAGGCGGGATTCGCGGATTGCGTGGCCAGCGACGCGATGTTTTTGAGGCTGTTCGATGAGGTGCGCGAGCGGCGGTTCGTTCCGTAGCGGCGCCTGTCAAAAATGCGTAATCTGCGATCGAGCGATGTGTGGGCGGGAGGCGAATGAATGACATCCCTCAGTGAGGAACAGTTCGCCGCATGGCGGCGCGACGGGTTTCTGTTTCCGTTCCCGCTGATGGACGAGGCCGAGCGGCAGGACTGCCTGGACGGGCTTGCCCGGTTCGAGCGTTGGCTGGGCGCGCCGGTCAACGCGTCCAAGGATCTGAAATGGCGGACCATGCCGCACATCACCCTGCCGTGGGTGACGCGGCTGGCGCGGGATCCGCGGATCCTCGACCGGATCGAGGCGTTGATCGGGCCTGATATCCTGGTCTGGACCAGCACCTTCTTCATCAAGGACCCTCACACGCCGACCATCGCCGCATGGCATCAGGATTCGACCGATTACGGGTTGGAGCCGCGCGAGGAAGCCGCCGCCTGGATCGCGCTGTCCGACGCCAGCCGCGCGGCGGGCTGCATGGAGGTGCTGTCGTTCGACGGCGCGCCCAAACAGATGCGCCATGCCGCCCATGTGATCGAGCACAGCGTCAACCGCGCGGGACAGGAAATCACCGAGCCGGTCGACGACAGCCATCCGGTCGCCATGGAGCTCGACGCCGGGCAGTTTTCGATCCATCACGGGTTGTGCCTGCACCGGTCCGGTCCGAACACCGCCGATCATCGCCGCATCGGCCTCGGCCTCAATTTCATCCCCGCCCATGCGCGCCCCACCGGCGCGCTTCGGACGGCGGCGATGCTGGTGCGCGGCGAGGATCGCTGGGGCCATTTCGAACTGATCGACCCGCCCAAGGCCGAACTCGACGCGGACGCGGTCGCGGCGCATGAAAACGCGGTAGCACTGTATCGCGAGACCTATTACGAACAGGAAGCGCTGCGCGCGCAGCAATACGCCTAAGGGCTCACTCCGGCGTCATGCCCTTGTCGCTCAGCTCGCGGATCGCCTTTTCGTTTTTTCGCAAATCTTCCATGCCCATGCCGCGCAGCACGTGGGGGGCCTTGGTGAACTGGATGTTGTCGTAGCCGATGATCTCGATGCGGTTGCCCCAGGGATCGAGGAAGTCGAGGAAGCGGCCGGGCACCAGCTTGACGCCGTTTTCCTCGAGCGCGCGGCGCACCGCTTCCTTGTCGTCGACCACCAGTCCCACATGGCGTTTTTCGTCCGGCGCCTGACGGCGGCCGCGGGCGAAATTGATGAACTGGTCGCCGAGGTCGATGAAAGCCTGGCTGTCGGTCTTGCGGCGCAGCGTGAAGTCGAACAGCTTGCCGTAGAAGGCGAGCGCCTCTTCGATATCGCCGACCTCCAGGGCCACGTGATTGAATCCCACGGCGCGCGCCTTTTTCGCTTCGGCCATAGCCAAGTTCTCCATCGGGTTTCGTTCGCCCGGCCGTTCCGGGCGTGCATCCCGCATCCGTCTCCGACCTACGGCCCGCGTGCGTCGACGGGCGGGGAGGCGTATGCTGAGCCACTGCGAATTTGAGGACACGGACACGATGAATGCAAGGACCCTTTCCATCCTGGCGGGATTTGCGGCCGTGATTTTGATGGCGGCGCCCGCCGCGCGGGCCGATGCCATTGATGGCAGTTGGTGTCACGCGGATGGCCGGCACATGTCGATCGAGGGGCCTGCGATCGTCATACCGTCGGGCAAACAGATGACCGGTCGCTACGACCGCCATGCCTTCGACTATGTCGTGCCCACGGGCGAGCGCGATGCCGGTACCGCCGTGGCGATGATCCTGATCGACGACGACACGCTCCACCTGACGATGGGCGACGCAAAGGACGCGATGCAGGTCTGGCATCGCTGTACGCTGCCCACGAGCTGAAGAATTGCGCCGAAGGAGAGAAACCATGCCGAAAGCCGCAAAAAAACCGGTGACGCCGGAGGAAGCGCGCAAGACCCACCATGCCCCGGTGATCCGCCGGCCGGACGACTATCCGCCGGAGATGGGCCGCTTCGCCAATATGACGCAGATGGTGTTTCACCCGACCGAGGATCATCCAACCGAGCCGAATGCGGGCGTTCTGACCTATCTGCCGGGCGCGGCGTTTCCCCTGCACAAGCACGATTTCGCCCAGGTCTGGTACGTGCTGGAAGGCGAATGCCGGTTCGGCGACGAGGTCCTGCGCACCGGCGACATGGTGCACCTGGCCGATCCGCATTTCGAGTACGACATGCACACGGAAGGCGGCTGCAAGATCCTGTTCGTGCAATACCCCGGCCCGACCACCGGCGCGCGGCCGATCTATGACGGCCGGTTCAACAAGACCGAGAAGCCGGATATCGCCAAGGAAGATTTGGAGCGGTAAAAGGTCGATGCGCCGAATGGGGGAATAACTCAAACATTCCTCATGAATTCTTCGGGTCGTCTTCAAGCTCACGATTGCGGTACGCGCTACTTCTATAGACACGCGATGAGGCAATCGCGCAGCATAGAGGATGTAGACATGCCGAATTTCAAGTACGAGACCATAGTTGCGCATTACACGGATGGCGGCGCCGGCGATCCGGTGTTCCTGTTGCATGCGGGTGGAAGCTCCGGGCGGCAATGGCGCAAAATCACCGGGCATCTGGAAGCGGACTTTCGGCTGATCGCGCCGGACTCGATTGGTTTCGGTGAGACCGGCCATTGGCCCGGTACGAAAGACCTGACGCACGATGTGCAGGCGCAGCTGATCCGTGCGTTGGTCGAGCGCGTGAGCGATGCGCCGATCGATGTCGTCGGGCATTCCTATGGCGGCTCGACCGCGATCCGGCTGGCTCTGGCGGCGCCGGAGAAGGTGCGGCGGCTGGTGCTGATCGAGCCGATCGTTACCGTGCTACTGCCGCAAGCAGGCGAGAACGACTTATTCGCCGAATACCGGGCGTTGGCCGAGGGCTTCATCGCCCATGCCGTGGCCGGCAAGGAAGAGGAGGCGTGGCGGACGTTCCTCGATTTGCGCAACGGTGCCGGCACCTGGGCAGGGTTACCGGAAAAGGCGCGCGCCGGTTTTCTCTCGACAACCGGACAGGCGCTCCATCATTGGCGATCCAACCTCAACAACCCAACGACGTTAGAGGAAGTGCGCGGCATCACCCAGCCCACAATGGTGATCCGTGGCGCGGCGACCACAATGCCGGAGCGCCGCGTGTGCGAGATCCTGCGCTCCCAAATTCCCGGCTGCGACTACGAGATAATCCCGGGTGCCGAACATATGTCGCCGCTCACTCATCCGGCGGAAGTTGCATCCGTTATCCGGCGGCACCTGGCTTCGCCATAGACCGGGCCGCCGCCTCAGTCGAACACCGTGTCCATGTAGTGCGTCGGATCGACGATGGCTTCGATCACGGTCGGGCCGGTCGCCGCAAACGCCGCTTGCAGCGCGCGTTCGAGGTCTTCCGGCGTGGTGACGCCGACCGCGGGCACGCCGAAATAGTGGGCCGGCGGCGTGGCGTATTCCTCGCGTTGCAACTCGGAGCCGTACAGCCCGAATTGCCGGTGTTCCTGTTTGATCTGGATGAGGCTGAGCCAGCGGTCGTCGAGCACCACGACGGGAAGGGCGAGGCCGAGCCGCTTCGCGGTCGCCAACTCGCCGCAGGTCATCTGGAAACACCCGTCGCCGAGGATGCAGACGACCGGCTGGTCGGGCCGCGCGATCTTCGCGGCGATGGCGCCGGGCAATCCGAACCCCATCGAGGACCAGCCATTGGTGATCAGGAAGCTGCGCGGTGCGTGCACCGTCCATTGGCTGGCGATCTGATGGGTGTGCGCGCCCACGTCGAAGGACAGGATGCCGTCGCGGGGCAGGGCGGCCCGGACGATGTCGATGGCCTGATGCGGCGTGAAGTTGGGGCTCTCCGGCCGCAACGAGGCCTGAAATTTTTGCCGGTGCGCGCCGACGACCGCTTCGGTCCAGTCGTTCTCCGCTGGGGCCAGCGCGTTCAGGCCGTCGAGCGCGGCATCCAGATTGCCGACGACCTCGCCCGCGACGGTGACCGTTGCGTCCACATCCGCTTCTTCGATACCGATATGCAATACGGGAACATCGCCGGCAAAGACCTCGTACTCGCACTCCACCGTGTCGTAGCCCAGCCCGACGATCAGGTCGGCGCCGCGCAAAAATTTACGCTGCACCTGCCGCCGTCCACGCTCGATACAACCGATCGATAGTGGATGCTGTTCGTCGATCATGCCTTTCGCCATGGTGGTCGAGGCGAAGGGCATGGCGTTGCGGTTGACGAAGTCGCGCAGCAATTCGGGATTGTTCAGGCGCATCGCCGTGGTGCCAACGATCGCGACCGGCTTGCGCGCGGCCTGGAGCAGCCGGTGCGCCGCATCGAACATGGTTTTGGTCGGCGCCGCCATGGCGGGCACACCGGGGCTTTGCGCGGGCGGGTCTTCCGAAACCGGGGCGAGCGAGACATCCTCCGGCAGATCGAGATGCACCGGCCCCTGCGGTTCGGTCATTGCGATCCGGATCGCCTCTTCGACGGTCTCGCGGATCGAGCCGGGGCGGAGCGGCAGCGTCGCCTTGGTGATCGGCTTGAACAGCGCATGGTGGTCGATCATCATCTGAATGCGCCGGCCGATCTGGTCGGTGTTCAGCGTGCAGGTGAGCGCGATCATCGGCGAGCGGTCGAGATAGGCGTCGCCGACCCCGGTGGTCAGGTTGGTCGCGCCCGGCCCGAGCGTCGCGATGCAGAGCCCGGGCGCGCCGGTCAACCGCCCGGTCACGTCCGCGCTGAACGCGGCGGAGCCTTCATGCGCGGTCAGCACGAACTCGATGCCGCCGGTGCGCATCGCCTCGATCAGCGGCAGCACATTGCCGCTGGGAATGCCGAAGCCGTGCTTGATTCCGGCCTCCTTGAGGATTTGCACGATCAGGTCTGCGTTGTTCATCGACGGTGTCCATTGCGGTGTTCGGAAAAGGGCGCTTCAAGGCGACGGAGCTTAGCCCCGGTGCGCCCGTGAATCCATCGTGTGTTGTGCACGCCGGTCTGCGATGAATTCGAGCCCGTAATTTTTCGTGCTAGCTTGTGGCGACTTCCAGCGCAAAGTGGCGGTCTTTTTGCAATCAAACCGGAGAGTCTGCCATAGCACAGCCCCGCACCTTGTTTGCCGCTACCTGGCAACAGGTCCGTACGATACTCGCCGTTCTTGCAATTTCGGCGCCCACCGCAATCGCGGCCGCCCAAATCCCGGCGTTCGCCGAGACGGCTAAACCGAAACCTCAACCGCCACATGGCCATAGCCCGCATCTGGTGGGCCGGGCTGCCGGAATCGTGGCAGGTATTTCGGGCGCTGACGGGTTCGTTCTGACCAACTATGCGGCGGTTCCGGCGACGAGCAACTGCGTCACGATCCGCGTTGCGCGCATTGGCACGTCCTCGTTGGGCCATCCCGCGACTTTGGTGGCGCGGGATAAGTCGAGCGGCCTCGTCCTGCTGCGGGTCGCGCAAATATCGTATCTGTCGAAGACGAGCGCCGCCTTTCGCGCCGGCGTCGGCGTCGGCGCCGGTGAGACCGTGGTCGGGGTTGGGTTGCCGAGGATGGGCGGCGTCTACAAGATCGACAGTGTCATCGGCACAGCCGGTGTCGAAACGCTGCCGGGCGACGGTGGGCGGCTGCTGCGGGTGACGACATCCGGCCCATCGCTAAGCGGGCCCGGACCGTTGCTCGACCATGCAGGCAATACCGTTGGCATGATCGTTGAGAAGCGTGCTGCAATGACCGTGCTTGGCCTCAAACGGAAAGTTCCGTTTTCCGAAAACTTCGCGGTCGGTGTCCGCACCATACGGGCGTTTCTGGACGCCAAATCGGTCCGCTACAATTCGGTCGGCCCCGGCACGGCCATGCGGATGGCGGTGCTCGCCAAGGCGGCTTATGACTATACGGTGTCGGTGACGTGCTGGGACTAAGGGGATCACAGCACGCTGGCACAATGGGAAACAGAAGGCCGGCCCGACTCTGCATAGCATCGAATGCGTGGTAAAATATTTTGATATCCGCATCCGGGGAGGACGCCATGGCAGAGCCGCGCACCATGGTCGAGAAGATCTGGGATCGGGCGTGCATCCTGACCCACGACGACGGGCAGTCGCTGCTCTTTGTCGACCGGCATCTGGCGCATGAAGGATCGGGACGGGGCTTCGCCCGGCTGCGCGCCGAGGGGCGCAAGCTGCGACGGCCGGACCTGACCTTCGGCACCGCCGACCATTACGTCTCGACCAAGGGGTCGAAGCTGGACGACATCACCGATCCCGACATGCGCGAGCGTGTCGCCGGCTGCGGTCCCAATGCGGAGGAGTTCGGCGTCACCTTCTTCACGCTCGGCGATCCGCGCCGGGGCATCGTACATGTGGTCGGGCCCGAGCAGGGGCTGACCCAGCCGGGACTGCTGATGGTCTGCGGCGACTCACACACGTCCACCCATGGCGCGCTCGGCGCGTTCGCCTTCGGCATCGGTTCGACCGAGCACTACCACGTGATGGCGACGCAATGCCTGTGGCAGCGCAAGCCCAAGACCATGCGCATCAACGTGGAGGGCGAGCGGGGCTTCGGCGTCACCGCGAAGGACGTGATCCTGCACATCATCGGCGAGATCGGCGCGCAGGGCGCGACCGGCCATGTCATCGAATATGCCGGCTCGACGATCCGCGCCATGACGATCGACGAGCGGCTGACCGTGTGCAACATGTCGATCGAGGCGGGCGGCCGCGCCGGGATGATTGCGCCTGACGAGACCACGTTCGACTACCTCAAGGGCCGGCCCTTCGCGCCGCATGACGCCGACTGGAAGACGGCGGTCGCGCTTTGGAAGACGCTGCCGACCGATGCGGGCGCGGTATTCGACCGCGAGGTGACCATCGATGCGGCCAGGATCGCGCCGACCGTGACCTGGGGCACCAGTCCGGAGAACGCTCTGCCGGTCACGGCTAAGATTCCCGATCCGTCGGCGGAAGCGGATGCGGGGAAGCGCACGGCACTGGAAAACGCCATTGACTATATGGGGCTGACACCGGGCGCGCCGCTTACCGACCTGACCGTCGACGGCGTGTTCATCGGGTCCTGCACCAATGGGCGGCTGTCCGATCTGCGCGCGGCGGCGGCGGTGGCCAAGGGCCGCAAGGCCAAGACCCCCACGATCGTCGTGCCGGGTTCGGGCCAGGTGAAGGCGCAGGCGGAGGCCGAAGGGCTCGACGAAATATTTGTCGAGGCGGGCATGGAATGGCGCGAAGCCGGCTGCTCCATGTGCTGCGGGTTCAACGGCGATATCGGCAAGCCGCAGCAACGCTGGGCCTCCACCTCGAACCGCAACTTCGTCGGACGGCAGGGGCCGGGCGTGCGTACCCATCTGATGAGCGCGGCAATGGCGGCGGCCGCCGCCGTCACGGGCAGGTTCACCGATGTCCGCGAGCTGGAGGAGAACGCCTGATGGAAGCCTTCACCACATTGACGGCGGTTGCCGCGCCGTTCGACCGGCTGAACACGGACACCGATCAAATTACGCCGGGACGCTTTCTGAAGAAGTGGGACGCGGATTGGGAAAATGTGCTGTTCCACGATCTGCGCTTCACCGCGAAGGGGCGGGAGAAAGCCGATTTTATTTTGAATCAGAAGCCGTTCCGAGACGCAAAAATCCTGGTCTGCAATACCAACTTCGCCTGCGGCTCGTCGCGCGAAAGCGCGGTGCATGCGCTGGTCGCCTACGGCTTCCGCGCGATCATCGCGCCGAGCTTTGGCGACATCTTCTTCGGCAATTCGAGCAAGAACGGCTTGCTCGCCTTCATGCAGGATGCGGCCGTTTGTGCAAAGCTGCGCGAACAACTGCATGCCGACCCCGGCGCCACAATGAGCATCGACCTCGCCGAACAGAGCTATACCGGGCCGGACGGTACCGCCTATTCGTTCGAAATCGATGGCTTCCGCAAACACGTGCTGCTGAACGGCCTCGACGACATCGAGCTCACCATGCAGTACGAGGACCAGATCGCCGCGCACGAGGCGGGGTTGAAGCAGGAGATCCCCTGGATCGTCGGTGAATAGCCCGACGAATTAGCCCGCCGCCAGCGCTTTCGGCGTGGTCGTCAGCGAATCCGCAAAGGCGTGGTTGACGTCGCGGTGGCCGGCTTCGTCGTCGCGCACGGCGAGGACCACGTCGCGCAGCGTGGCGTTGGCGTCCAGCTTCCAATACTCCCGGGCGATCGGCGGCGCGGCGACGTTGGTGTGCCGGCCGGCGTCGATTTCTTCCAGGTATTGGGTGTAGCTGATCACCGCTTCCTCTTCGAAATAGCCGACCACGCGGTGCGCGGTTTTCGAGGAGAACAGGTAGAGCCAGAAATAGGCGTTATAGAAGATCGCCTGAGTTAGCATGATGACGAAGCGTTCGAACGCCGTCGGGTGCGCGATCTCGATGAAGGTCATCAGATGCATGCGCTCGTTTTCCGCCTCGTCCAGCAAGGTGCGGATCCAGCCGTCGTCGCCGCGGATATGGCGCAGGCACTTCAGGTGCACCAGCAGGCCGCCGACCATGCCCGGCACCGCCGCCACGGTCTCCAGCACGACCGCGCGGTGGCCGTAGCGTTTCGCGAACAATGTATCGGCGAAGAAGCGCAGGAACTTCACGAAGCCATAGGCGATATGGTCGCTCATCGAGCGTGGCTCGTGGTGTTGGTTGAGGTCGTGGGTCGTGCCGTGCATACCGCTACTCCGTGGTGCAACCGCATTTTGAGCAGGCCGGTTTTCGAACCGGCCAGACCGGCCACTCACTATGTAGGTATGGTGATGTACTGCGTCGACAAGGGATGGTCGACGGTTTGCCGCAGCGGGATTGGCGGCAGTGCGTTATGGCTTTGTCACGGCCCCATTCTCTTCATCGGCACAGTCGTCGTGTTCGATCTCGACGGTCGCGTGTTCGACCCGGAAATGCTCGGCGAGACGGGCCTTGATCGCGGCGCTGACGACCTCCGGCCGCGCCTCGTCCGAGACGCGGGCGTGCAGGGTCATCATCGGGCGCTCCTGGGTAATCGACCAGGCATGAATGTGGTGGATGTCCACGACTTCCGGAATATGTGAAGTCAAATCCTCGGCGATCGCGCGGCTGTCCAGTTCGGCCGGTGCGCCTTCCAGCAGGATGTGGCTAGAGTCCTTCACCACCATCCAGGCGCTGCGCAGGATCAGCAGGGCGACCAGTACCGACAGGATCGGATCGGCCGCCGTCCAGCCGGTTGTCAGGATGATCAGCGCGGCGACGATGGCCGCGACCGATCCCAGCAAATCCCCCAGCACATGCAACGCCGCGCCGCGCACATTCAGATTGTTGCGGTCGGCGCCATGCAGGATGACGAAGGCGGCGATGTTGACGATCAGCCCGGCGCTGGCCACGATCAGCATGGGGCCGCCCAGCACGTCGACCGGCGCGTTCAGGCGCTGCACCGCCTCGACGATGATGAAGCCTGCGATGACGAACAGGCTGCACCCGTTGACGAAGGCGACCAGGACGGAGAAGCGGTTGAAACCGTAGGTGCGCTTCCAGTCGGCCGGCCGGCGCGCCACCCGGAACGCCGCCCAGGCGAGGCCGAGCGCGGCGAAATCGGTCAGCATGTGACCCGCATCGGCGAGCAGCGCCAGCGAGCCGGCAATCAGGCCGCCGGCCACCTCGACCAGCATGAAAACACCCGTGAGCAGCGCCGCCCAGCCGATGCGCCGTTCGTTTACGCCGCTATGGATGTGCGCCCCGCCATGATGGTGCGCATGGTCGTGCGTGTGATCCGCATTCATGACGCCCTAGGCATAGCACAGGAATGCTTGCGGTTGTTTCAAATGCTCGTCGTAGGGCGCGCCGCGCGGCTAGACCATTTCTTGTCTTCTTGTTCAAGTTTACTCAATTGAAATGGTCTCTCTCTATGTTTTTACGCAAATCCCGAGCGAACCGTTTCGGTTCGCTCGGGATTTGCTTTAGCCTCCGAGGAATTTGGAATTCGGCACTTCCTCGACGAAGCGGCGGCCCATGTCTTCCAGGGCGGCGGCGATGGCGCGTTTGGTGTCGGCCGGCTGCGCGATGATCGAGCCTTGGGTGCTGCCCTCGCCGAGCAGCGTCTCGAAACCGAGATATTTGCCGCGTCCGGAGCGGTAGGTCAGCACGAAAACCATGAAGACGTTGACGGTGTTGCCATCCGTTTTGGTGACCGCGATTTCCTTCGCCTTGGGCTGAATGACGAGGTCGAAATAGCCGCGCGGATACTTCTCTTTCGATTCCGGCAAAATTTCGGTGGTTTGGGTGAAAACGTGCTTCGCGGCGTCGCCCATCATTCGGCGGCTCGCCTCGGCCAGTTGGTATTCCGCGCCGGAGAAACTGGATTTCTGCCGGACCACGACACCGTCGTGCAAGGCCCTGAGATCCAGTCCCAGATGCCCCTGGAGCTGATAGGTGGCCGGGCGGGAGAGATGCAGCGGCTGGGGTGCTACGACCAGGTTGCTCTCCGAGGCGACGCAGGCGCTTAACAGCAGCGTGGCGATCAGAATGGCGGTATTGGCGGCGACGGATCGGATCACGGCGGGGCCTCCGGCGGCTGGGTTGGCGGCATGGCAATGCGAATGCCGCGTCAGCGTCGCAGGCGCAACCGAAGAAATGGTTAACGAAGTGGCGAATTTTGCGGGTTTGGGGACGGGCCGGGGGCCGCCTGAGTGGCGATTAAGCGGCCAATCCGCTTGGCAGCCCAATGGACAAAACGCGCGATGGAGGATTGGCGCGCATCGTCGGGGGCTCGAACAAATGCCGGCGCCGTCGGGCGGATGCAGTCGACATAGTAATGCTCGGGCATGCACATGGCGGTTTACCCTGTCACCGGCCGCGCGTTCGATTCTTCGAAAAGCCGCATGGTCTTGGCCACGTCATAGGTCGTTTCGCCCAACGTTTCGGGATCCCACTCGCTGCGCGGCGTCTCGAAGAAGTCGCCGCCATAAACATGGATCGCCCCGGTCAGCCGGGGGATCGGATTGGTGACCGAGTGAATGATGTTGGGACCCAGCGGTGCCGCGTCCGTGACGCAAAGCGCTTCCGCGCCGGCCGCTTCGATGCGGCCGTCGTCGGCGTCCTTGAGGCGGCGCCAGAAGATGTTGTCCTCGCGGCCGGTATAGACGCCGATCACCGCCCACATTTCGTGATTGTGCGGCATGATCGTCATGTGCGGCCCCCAGATGACGTTGATGATCGTCAGGTCGTCGGAATGATAAAGCTTCTGCACCTCGGCGCGCGCCGGCTCGCCGAGACCCTTGAGCATTGCCGCCGGATCGGCGACCGCTCGAGCAACCACCTCGCGCACCGCCTTGTGGCTGGAATCTTCCTTCAAAGCAGCGCGGCAGTCGGCGGTAAAGGTATCAAGCTCAAACATCGCGGTTGTCTCCTCAGAGAATATCCTTGAAAATCTTTGCACCGCCCGAGGTGACGGTCAAGAAATCCGCCGCTCGCTTGCTCGGATGTGCGGCCAGCGGCGTTGGGAGCAACGGATGACATCATCGACTTCACCCTATCGCGCGCGCGTCATGGGGACGCGCCACATGGCGGCGGCCGGGCATTACCTCGCCGCGCAGTCGGCGCTGCAGGTGCTGGAAGCGGGCGGCAACGCGGTGGATGCCGGTTGCGCCGGGGGCATGGCGCTGACGGTGCTGCAGTCGGAATATGTCGGCTTCGCCGGGGTTGCGCCGATGATGATCTATCTGGCGGAGCGGGACGAGGTGGTGACCATTGCCGGGCTGGGGCCGTGGCCGAAAGCGGCATCGCTCGACTATTTCCACCGGGAACATGACGGGGCCATTCCACCGGGGATCATGCGCACCGTCGTGCCGGCGGGGCCGGATGCCTGGATCACCGCGCTGGAACGGTTCGGTACGATGTCGTTCGGCGAGGTCGCGCAGTTCGCCATCCGTTTCGCCCGCGACGGTTTCCCGGCGCCCCGGCTGATGTGCGATATCCTGGCGGGCTACGAGGATCAGTTCCGCCGTTGGCCGTCGAGCGAGGCGATTTACATGCCAGGCGGCCGCCTGCCGCGCCCCGGCGAGTTGTTCGTGCAGGCCGATCTCGGCCGAACGATCCAATACATGGCCGATCAGGAAAGCGCCGCCCGGAGCGCCGGTCGCGAGGCGGGGCTTGCCGCCGCGCGGGACGCCTTCTACCGGGGCGACATCGGCCTGACCATCGCCCGCTATCATGCGGAAAACGGCGGTTGGATGACGTTGGAAGATCTCGATGCCTACCGCTCGCCGGTGCTGCCGCCGCTCACCACCGAGTTCGGCGACACACAGGTCTTTGCCTGCGGCCCCTGGTGCCAGGGGCCGATGCTGGCGCAGACGCTGAACCTGCTCGAAGGGATCGACCTTGGAGCGCTCGGCCATAATACGGCCGACTACATCCATACCGTCACCGAATGCTTGAAGCTCGCCTTCGCCGACCGGCACGCCTATTACGGCGATCCGAATTTCATCGACGTGCCGCTCGACCGGCTGCTCGACAAGGCCTATGCCGCCGAGCGGCGCGGTCTGGTAAAGGCGAATGAAGCCTGTCCGGAAATGCCGCCGGCGGGCGAGATCGAGATTGCGGGACTGCCGCGCGCGGCGGGCGCCGCCCCGGCGCCAAGGCCGGCTGGGCGGGAAGAGCTCGACACCTCTTATATCTGCGTGGTCGACAAAGACGGTAACGCGTTTTCCGGGACGCCGAGCGACGGATCGGGCGCGGCGCCGGTCATTCCCGGGCTGGGCATCGTGCCGTCGACCCGGGGCTCGCAGAACAATACGGACCCGAACCACCCGGCATGCCTGGCGCCCGGCAAGCGGCCGCGCCTGACGCCGAACCCGGCGATGGCGATCCGCGACGGCCGCTGGATGATGCCGTTCGGCTCGCCCGGCAACGACGTCCAGATCCAGGCGATGACGCAGGTGCTGATGAACATGCTGGTGTTCGGCATGACGCCGCAGGACGCGGTCGAAGCGCCGCGCTTCGCCAGTTACAGCTATCCGCGGTCGAGCGCGCCGTTTTCCTACAGCCCGGGCGAACTGCGCGTGGAAAGCCGGATCGATGCGTCGGTGGCCGACGACCTTGCGGCGCGCGGTCATGTGATGAAGCCCTGGTCCGATTGGGAATATCCGGCCGGCGCGGTCTGCACCATCGTCGCCGACCGGGAAACCGGCGTAATGGAGGGCGGGTCCGATCCGCGACGACCAACCGGCGTCGCGGGGTGGTAACGGGCAGGGGCTGGCTTAGGTTTCCCCAACGATGCCGACGGCGCCCGCATCGATCATCGCTTCGATCTCGCCGTCGCCGTAATTGAGTTCGGCCAGCACTTCGCGGGAGTGTTCGCCGAGGCGCGGTGCCGGGCCCTGAATGCCGGCCGGTGTCTTGTCGAAACGGGCCGCCGGGCGCGGCTGGCGCACCCGGCCGATGCCCGGAAAGTCATGCTCTTCGATCAGCCCGCTGGCGACGATTTGGTCGTTGTCGATGATTTCGCGTCGGCTCAGCACCGGCGCGCTGGGAACGTCCGCGGCGAGCAGGCGTTCGAGAATTTCGGCGCGCGTCCATTTGGCGATTTCCTCGGCCATGATCGCGCGCCGTTCGGCGATGTTTTCCGTCCGGTCGGCGGAGGTCAGGAAACGCGGATCGTCGATCAAGTCCGTCCGGTCCAATGCGCGGCACATACCGGACCATTCGGAATCGGAAACCGCGCCGGTGGTAATATAGCCGTCCTGGGTCTTGAAGATCAGGTCCTGCGCCTGCTGCGTGTGCGCCGGGTCGGTTTCTTCGTGCAGGTAGGTCAACCCGGCCATTGCCTCCGGCCACAGGAAGGCGACCATCGTGTCGAGCATCGACAGGCGCACATGTTGGCCCTCGCCGGTGCGTTCGCGCGCGAACAGGGCGCTGCTGATCGCCTGCGCCGCGGTCACCGAGGTGATCTTGTCGGTAATTATCGTGCGCACCATGTGGGGCCGGCCGGTCGCGCGGTCGGTCTGGATTTCCGCCAACCCGCTCATCGCCTGCACCACCGGATCGTAGACGCGTTGTTTGACGTGCGGGCCGATCTCGCCAAAACCGCTGATCGAGACATAGACGATATTGGGCTGCAACGTGCGCACCATATCCTCGCCGAAGCCGATGCGTTCGATCGTGCCGGGCCGGAAGTTTTGTACGAAGACGTCCGCGGTTTTTATCAGTTTCCGCAATACGTCCGCGCCGGCGGTTTGCTTGAGATCGAGCGGCAAGGATTTCTTGCCCCGATTACAGGAGAAGAAGGCGGGTGGGACGCCGATATCGCTCTTGTGGCGGTGGCGCATCTGCTCGCCCGCCAGCGGCTCGATCTTGACGACTTCCGCGCCCTGATCGGCGAGCAACACGGTCGCGACCGGACCGGACACCATGCTGGTCAGGTCGACGACGCGGATACCCGCTAAAGGTCCGGGCATGGATGCCTCCGTTTACTCTTGGTCACGAAGCGGCGTTAGGCAGAACCGGCCATTCCGCGGCGGGAAGGTGCGCGTAGTTGTGCTCGAACGCCTTCTGAAACCCGTCGCGCGCGATAGTGCGGCGGCAATAGGCCATCGCCTCGTCGCTGAGCGGTATTCCGTAGCGGTTGGCCCAGATCAGCACGGTGGTCAGCAGGATGTCGGCGACGGCGATGCGGTCGCCGAACAGGCAGCTATCCACGTCCGCGATGCGCGCTTGCACCGCGCCGATCTGTTTCAGGAAGTATTCGCGGGCCGAAGCGACCGCCTCGGGCGCGGCGCCGTAGATGGCGCGCAGGTCGTCGTGCCGCCGAATGACATAGAGCGAATGGGCGTCGAGCTCGGTCATGATGAAATAGCACCATTCGTCGGAGGCGGCCCGGGCCGCCGGTGTTTCGGGCCGCCAGACGCCGGCATCGGCGCCGTAGGTTTCGAATAGATAGTGTGCGATTGCCGCGCTTTCCGACAGGCCCAGCGCGCCGTCCTGCACGAACGGCACTTTCTGCTTTGGGGTGAGTCGCGTATAGGCATCGGTCTTGGTTTCCCCGGTACGCGCCTGGATCGCTTCGGTCATGTACTTGAGGCCGAGTTCGTGCAGCGCCCAATGCACGCGCAGCGTTCGTGACGTACCGACGCCCCAGACCGTGATGGAACTATCGCTCATTGGCATATTTCCTTGTCATAGCGCGGTCTACCAGGGTTCCACATAGGGCCGCAGATCGAGCTCATGGGTCCAGGCGTCGCGCGGTTGTGCATGCAGCGCCCAGTAGGTATCGGCGATACTGTCGGGCCGGGTCAACGAATCCGGAGGCAGGGTGTCCGGATCGATACCGCGCAGCCTGCGGTAGCGTTCGTGGGTGACCGCGGAATCGACGCCGGCGTCGATCACAACATGGGCGACATGCACGCCGTCCTTGCCGAGTTCGCGTGCCGCCGACTGTGCGACGATGCGCAGCGCGGCCTTGGCGCTGGCGAAAGCGGCGAAGCCGGCACCGCCGCGCATGCTCGCGGTGGCGCCGGTGAACAGGATGGTACCTTTTCCGCGTGGCACCATGCAGCGTGCGGCTTCGCGGGCGGCGAGGAAACCGCCGAAGCACGCCAGTTCCCAAACCTTGTGGAACAGCCCGGCGTCGGTCTCCCGCAGCGGCATTTTAACGTTGGAGGCGGCGTTGTAGACGCAAACCTCAACCGGCCCATAGTCCCGTTCGGCGCGGGCGAACAGATCCTGCACGGCTTCTTCCTGTCGCACATCGATACCCAAGGCCACGGCGGTGCCGCCGGATGCGGCAATTTCCTCGAGCACCTGCGCCGATTTTGCCGGATCGCGCCGGATCAGCAGGGTGGCGTAGCCTTCGCGGGCAAATCGCCGGCCGACCGCCGATCCGATTCCATCTCCGGCACCGAGAACGATGGCGACAGGGCGTTGCGTCATTTTTTGTCTTCCTCGATTGCGGTCCGTCTTGTTCCGTCATGCTACGGTGCGGCCACACCGGCGCTCAACCCCTGACCGTTCTCTGCAGAGATAGCGGGAGATTGCGATATGCAAGGACCGCAGCCGCACTGTAGCCGCACCCGGTCCGAAATAGAAAACTCGCAGCACGCCCCCAGGAATTCGAGTGCTGGACACTATGCCGGTCTTCGTTTTCTATCGTGGTGTTTCGTTTCTTGAATAAGAGAATTTCCACCGATGTATCTCAATGGCATCCAGATCCGGCGGCACGTCCGTTGAGGCGTTCGCCAGGATGTCTCACGCGCCGAACCGCCGTTGCCATCCTGGCGATAGCGGCAATGGTGTTGCCGGGGGTGAGTGCCGGGGCGGACCGTTTCATCACGGTCGCCTCGACCACGTCGACCGAGAATTCGGGCCTGTTCGCGCATTTGCTGCCAATTTTCACAGAGAAAACTGGCATTCAGGTGCGCGTGGTGGCGGTCGGCACCGGTCAGGCGATCCGGCTGGCGCGGAACGGGGACGCCGATGTGCTGTTCGTACACCACAAGCCGTCCGAGGAAAAATTCGTTGCGGATGGCTTCGGCGTGGCGCGGCACGACGTGATGTACAACGATTTCGTGCTGCTCGGCCCCGCCGGCGATCCTGCCGGGATTGCGGACACAGGCGACGTCTCGGCCGCGCTGGCGCGTATCGCCGGGGGGAAAATTCCGTTCGCGTCGCGCGGCGACGACAGCGGCACGCACAAGAAGGAACTGGGCCTATGGCGGGCCGCGGGGATCAATCCGGCCAAGAGCGCCGGCGGCTGGTATCGG
>Ga0224508_10002190_pt1 | contig 16906 bp, 19 predicted proteins | sample SF_Jan12_sed_USG_4_FD_170157 | JGI IMG/M metagenome (GOLD analysis project Ga0224508, IMG submission 170157) | Sediment microbial communities from San Francisco Bay, California, United States - SF_Jan12_sed_USGS_21 | ecosystem: Environmental > Aquatic > Marine > Sediment | place: USA... | reverse complement strand
GCCGGGTTCATTGCAAGGTGTATCGGGTCAGGTAATCTATAGCGATGCTTTCGCGGGCGCCTAACAAAGGGATGGAGCTGACAGTCAAAAGCGTCACACTCTTTGCAAGAGCAAAGGCTGCGCCACTTTTCCCTGCAGCTGATCCCCGACGTTAGACGGCGTGAAGGCTCAAACGAAGCCGAAATACCGGTTGGATCTTCGACAATTTGCTGTGCCAATCAATCGAAAAACAAAAGCCGTTTGAGGAACGAATGAGGGGAGGCAATTGATGGGCTTCGACGACTATTTGGCGGTAGCAGTCACCGGTGTCATTCGGCACTCGCCCATCCTCGTAATAGGCATTCTTGGCCTTTGGTATGCTCTACCAATGAGACAGCAGTTTGCCCGTGCTGCAGGGTGGGCGTCCTTGGGATTTACGCTGCTGATCGTCCACTCGATCTTGGGCGTTACTCGAGATGTGGCATCCGTGGTGATTCGTGTGAATTTCGCGTTTGAGCCTACGGAAATTGGTTTGGCGCTCTCTTTCTTGGCGCTTGTTGCATATGTTCCGCTTCTCGGCGCACTCTTGCTCTTGGCCCGAGCTGTCTTTCTCGATCGAGGTATCGCAAGAGCGACACTACAAGACTCAGATTCAGTGGGCGGTGGCAACGCCGCCTAACAATGGGATGCAGCTGACAGTCAAAAGTGTCACACCCTTTGCATTCGCAAAGGCTGCGCCACTTTTCCCTGCAGCTCATCCCCGACGTTAGGCGGTACAGGAAACGCGGTTGACATACCGAATTCAGTATATATACTGTTTTTGGTATGTGGGAGATATTTGAGCATCGGCGCGTTGTTCGGCAGCTCCAAAAACTCCCTGAGGAGATTCTCAAGCGGTATGAGAAGTGGAAGGACATCGTCACAATCTCTGGGCCTCACGGGCTTCGTCTGATCAAAGGCTTGAATGATGAGCCGCTTTCCGGTGAGTGGAAGGGTCATCGTTCATCAAGATTGGGTCAGCAGTTTCGCGTGCTCTATCGAATTGAGAAGGATCAGATTCGAGTTGAAGTAGTGAATATTTCGGCACATGACTATCGCAGGAAGTAGTGATGAGTGAATATCGAAAGGCAAAGCGCGCGGTCGCTGTATCGCCGGGCGAGTCCGTAAGGATCCTCCGGGAACTCCAGGAGATGAGCCAGAACGAACTGGCAGAGGCTTCGGGCATTCCGCAGTCAACGATTTCGGCGATTGAGCGGGAGCGTATCAACTTGGGCGTGGAGCGTGCCAAGCAGCTTGCCAGGGCATTAAGGTGTCATCCGGCTGTCTTAGTGTTTCCGAGTTGGGACGTTGCGCAGGAATCCGCCGCTTGAGTTTAATGCGAAGTCCAACGACTCGTCTCTGATGGGCGCTGGACCTGCACAGGGTTATCGCGTGCTGCCGCCTGCCAAAGGGATGCAGCTGACATTCAAAAGTGTCACGCCCTTTGCATACGCAAAGGCTGCGCCACTTTTCCCTGCAGCTGATCCCCGACGTTAGGCGGCGCTGAACGATCAGCCAGAAACGAGACGATCTTGGGAACCGTTACTAGAATTACGAGCACTCGCTTCTCAGTTGGTGACTTGGTGCATCATCGACTATTCGACTATCGCGGGGTGATCGTCGACGTGGATCCAGAGTTCCAGTCAACGGAAGAGTGGTACGAAACAATGGCGAGATCTCGTCCACCTAAAGACAAGCCCTGGTACCACGTGTTGGTTCATGGGGCGTCTCATTCTACGTACGTCGCTGAGCAAAATCTGGAGCGTGACGAAATCAAGGACCCTATCGAACATCCGATGCTTGGGTACTTCTTCGCACGATTTGAAGGTGGGCGGTATGTCAGTGAGAATCGCAGCAATTAGCGCGGTGCCGTTTGACTTCAACTTTGAAGTGCAGCGGTTCGCTACCTTTAGGTCCGGACCTTTCCACGGCTATGGCGCGGCTCCGCCGAACAAAGGGATGGAGCTGAAAGTCAAAAGTGTCACAGTCCGTGCAAAAAAACGTGCAATGCCGGCTTTCCGTGCAGCTCTTCCCCGACGTTAGGCGTTTGTGATGGCGCGTACGACACTATTTGCTATAGGGCTGTTCGCGACATTGCTTTGCGCGTGTATCCCTTCACCGGCGGAGCAATCTCATCGCATCGTAATCACGTCAGGCGTAGACGGCCAGAATCGGCCGCTGGATAACCGAGAGCGATTTAGTTTCGATGACTCTCGTATATACGTCTACGTTCAACTATTGAACATCACTACCGAAGAGCACGACTTTCATGTCGAAGCATTTGATGGAAACGACGAGCGGGTCTGGGTCAGTGGCCAAAGATTCACGCCGACGGATCGAAGTTGGAACATATGGTCATGGCATCGCTTCGATCCCGTTCTCGAAGCGCCAGGTACTTGGACTATCGAGATCTATCTTGATGGCATGTATTTAGATTCGGTCCGAATACCGGTAGCGAGGTCGCGACAAGATGCCGCCGTTTAACTCTGGCAGCGGCTGACTTCAAGCGTTAGACGCCAGCCGTTAGTTCAACAGGAGCAGAGTTCAATGCCTACCGACTCAGATTTCATCGAACACGTCCATGATCAGTCTGGCCTTGAGGGACGTCTTGTGAGTCGCAAGATGTTTGGCGGGTATGGATTCCATCTGGACGGAAAATTCGTGGCTTTGGCGTGCGACAACAGCTTTTTCGTGAAATCCAGTCAGGCGATCGAGAACGCCGGACCGAAACTTCCGATGAGGTCGCCGTATGTCGGCGCAAAACCTTACCCTGTTGCGGACGAACTGCTTGAAGAGCCCGACGTTCTGCAACGACTCCTCATTGAAACGGCTGAGCTGCTACCGGAGCCCAAGCCGAAAAATCCGAAGAAGTCGAAGAAATCGAAGAAGCGTTAAACGCATGAATGTTCGACTCCTGTTCGTTACCGGTTTCGCAGAGTTGAATCAACAACAAGAACAACGTTCCAGCGAATGAGTCACTGATGTTTGTGCCCAAATTGAGAATGCTGCACCGGTGTTGGCGGTTACGATTTCGATCCGAGGTCAGCTCGATCCGATATCTGCGTAACGGCAACTTTCGCGGTACGACATTGATCGACATCGGCGCCAACAAGGGCGTCTACTCAATCTATATGGCGCGTGCTGCCGGCAAAGACGGCAACGTCATAGCGTTCGAAGCGCAGCCGGAATTGGGCGATCGATTACGCGAAGTCAAGCGAATGTTCAGCCTCGATAATCTCGAGATTGAGAATGTCGGATTGTCCTCTGCAGTCGGCAATAAGACGATGTACCGCAAGAGAGTGGGCGCCGGCGGCGCTAGTTTCCACGCGCCTGGAAATATCGACAACATGGATGTGCTCGAGACGTCTGTCACCACACTCGACACGTTCCTGGCCGGGCGCGATGATGTCATTAGCTTTATCAAAGCCGACGTCGAAGGGCACGAGCACGATGTGTTCGTGGGCGCCGAGAAAACGCTGAAAAGGCACATGCCGACGCTGCTGTTCGAGTCAGACAGCGCCGTCGCTGCGAAAGGGGACCTTTTTCGCTTCCTTGTTGATCTGGGGTACGACGGCTGTTTCTTTTACGTGCGCCCCGAAGATCATGAGTCATTGCTGCGCCGCGGGAGAGGCCGTTGGGTTCACTATTCGGAGTATGCTAACTACGGTTATACCCGTCCGACGGTCAGTCATCGCAATTACGTTTTTGTGCCGAAAGAGGCATTCCCAAGAGCCGAAATATCCTGCTGATAAGGAGAGACATCGATGCGAAGTACGCCCACAGCCACCAGCATGAGCGCGGCCTTTGTCACCTCGGTCGTGTTTTGCGTCTCGGCGTTTGCCCTGCCGTTGCAGAGTCTCGCGCAGACCGCGGCGCCGCAGCCGGCATCGCCAGACGATCGGTACGTTCTCGGCGCAGACTCGTTACCGCAGCTCGGCGTACCCACCGGAACAGTCTCGGAATTTACGCTCGCAGACTCGACAATTTACCCTGGCTATTCTCACCAGTGGTGGTTGTATGTGCCTGCCCAGTATGACGGCACGACGCCGATCGCCCTGATGGTGTTCCAGGACGGCGGCCGTTTCGTTCAGCGTGACGGCGCGGTTCGTGTGCCGGTCGTACTGGACAATCTGATTGCCAGGAATGAGTTGCCGTTGATGGCGGCCGTATTCGTTAATCCGGGGCAGGCAATCCGCCCGACACCGATGTCGAGTGAGCAGCGTTCTTACGAATACGACACATTAAGCGATCAATATGCGCGATTTCTGATCACCGAAATCCTTCCGGCAGTTGCCCGGAGCGTCCGAATTACTGACGACCCGGCGGGTCGCGGAATAGCGGGGGCGAGCAGTGGTGGAATCAGCGCATTCACCGTCGCCTGGCAACGGCCCGACCAGTTCAGTAAGGTCTTTTCGGCAATCGGCAGTTTCGTCAACATTCGCGGCGGTGGCGCCTATCCTGACATCGTTCGCCAAAACCCGCGAAAACCCATTCGTGTGTTCTTGCAGGACGGAATCAACGATGAGCTCGGTGGCCCATTTCAAGGTCTCAACTGGCCGGAAGGGAATCGAGCGATGTCGGCTGCGCTCGCGACGCAAGGATACGATTACCAGTTAGTCATGGGTGTGGGCACGCACAGTAACCGCCACGCCGCCGCAATTTTTCCAGACGCGATGCGTTGGCTTTGGCGTGATTATCGACCGTAGTAAAAGCGTAGTAACCAGTGATAAGTGAACCGAAGTTTAAAGGGGCATTCCCCTTTCAAAAGGACGTCTTAGCGTTACCGGTCAGCGATCTCGATGTCGCGTCCAAGTGGTATTCAGACCATTTCGGCATGACGGAAATCGAAAGGAATGATCAACCAGACGCAACGGTCATTCTTGATCGCGACGGCACGCGCATCGGTTTCGCGATCAACGGCGGCGATGCGTCGCAAGACGGTTCGGCCATACTGGTGTCGAACATTCAGGCGATTAGGGACGACCTTGAGTCGAGAGGCGTAAAGATCGCGAACTGGCGCGTCGATGAGAGAGACGGCCAAAAATTCCAGGTCTTCTTTGTCGTCGCGCCGGATGGACTCTGCTATTACTTTCACGAGCCCATCGACGCCGCCCGCTAAAAATAGGCAACTCATTCGACGATCGTGGCCACTCAACCGACGCCGACCGTTACCCATGCTGATGTTGATCGAGTGGTGCGTCGGGATTTTCCTGCGGACAATTCAACCAGCGTCTTCGCACTGCTGACCGAATACGGCACGGAGCAATGGCACCGGGAAACCGACCGCGTGCGCCTGGCAGCACTCAAGCTCGCAGCGGGAGATATCGTGCGGTTACGCGCCGCGATAGAAATGGCGAAGCGTGATTACCGCGACATCCTCGCGGCTGCGGAATACCCTGAGTACTCTCAAAATGTAAACCCGTCTGAAGAGATGGCTGAGGACGAGATGCAGCGGTTGATCGATTCCGACTGGCGGCAGTACAGCGAGTGGTTGGCGGACTAATACTTCCGTACAGCGCGGCCTTCAGCGAGTTTTTGGCTTGGCGCGTCGCTCGCTTTCGGCAAGCGTCCATACCAGAGCAGCCTGAATGCTGCCCCCGGAATTGCTCTGATGAAGTGAGCTCGGCCTGTTCTTTGCGCCGTTGTAGATTTGGTATGACGCGGAAATGCCGAGAACGAGCTTTTCATTAATCTGGCGCGTTAGCGCGGCGGTAAATCTTGAGCCCAGGTATCCCGATGCTGCGTTGTAGGCGGGTCGCATTGCGGTCGCGAACGCGGGCTCGACTTCGTAGTAGTAATCCATGAAGTCCTCACTCGCCCAGGTTGGCTTAAAGCGCAGGCTCAACAGATTGTCACCCCCAAATGCTTGATCGCGACGGTATTCAAACTCCGGACTCAGCACGAAGCCACGAGACGAGGGATTAAGTCCGTCGAAGCTAACGCCCGCGCGAAGTTGAAGCGCCAGAAAAAACTCGCCCTGCTCCGGCGTGCGCTCGTCGAGCTTGATCTCGAGTTCTGGGCCGAGTTCGAACATGAAGTCGAGGTCTGGCATGCCGCGACGCACCGGGATGTCTGAGCTGTGCTCGCCAAACGTGAAATCGAGATCGATGCCGAGCCGCATGCGCTTCGTCTCTCTGATGTCGCCGCGCGCGACCTGATCGAGGTTCTCGCCGAAATTAAGAAATGAGCCGCGGTAGACGGGAACCGGGATAGGCAGAACCGTCAGGTCGGACTCGTCCGAACCGGGGTAGACTGGGGCGTAACGGCCAAATGCAGCAAGTCTCAATTCCCAGAGCGCAGGCGCTTCTTCATCCTCGCTGGGCGTCGCGGGGCTTTCCTCCTGAGCGAACAGAACCGTGCCAGGCCAAAGCAACAGCGAAAATGCTGCGAAGCACGACGCGCGGCGGAATAAATGGGTCAGCGGCTTGGTTCGAGGCACGATTTTTGAGCGAGTCGCGAGTGTTCAGCGTCCAGCATAGCAGCTGACCCGCGAATCAGGATGTGCGCTGCGTCGAGCAGTTCGGCGCCAAAAAACGGCTGTGATAAAAGTAGCGGTATCATCGGCGCTCGGGGGAAACAGCCGCAGGCAATAAAAGCAGAAGACGATGTCCCGAATACTTCAACGAGCAATCAGAAGGCAAAAAGCGATTCGGGAATCGCGCGATTTGGCCTGGGTCCTGTTTGTCATCATGATCCCTGTCGCGTACGTCGGTCTTGAAGGGATACTCCAGTCGATGGAAGTGGCTGGAACCGTTTTGACTGCCGGCGGCATTGTCAGTGTATTGATCGGGCTCGTGGCCATATGGGTTGGCCAGCATTTGTTTCGCGAAGCGCTTCGCCTGGGCAAGCTGATGAAAGACTCGGACCAGATAATGCTTCAGAAAGACACTTCGGATCTGCCGAGCGGCGTCCGATGGTCGAGTCTGAATCCATTCAATCGGTGGAAGCGCTAGCGCCGTGCCGCCGGGCAACCGAAAAAGCCAAGAGCCCGGGCATAAATTCAGCACAGCTGGAGATTGAAAGTGAAAGCGGTCGCCTACAAAACCCCTGGCTCGATCGATCGTGAAGATGCCTTGCAGGACATCACGCTCCAGAAACCCACAGCGGATGGACGCGATCTCCTGGTTAAGATAAACGCGGTGTCAGTGAACCCCGTCGACACAAAATTGCGTAATGGCGTTGCGCCGGAAAACGAAGAATGGCGAGTTTTAGGATTCGATGCCGCCGGAGTTGTCGAAGGCGTCGGTGCTCAAGTCCAACATTTCGAAACAGGCGCTGCGGTCTTTTACGCCGGTTCTGTCATCAGGCCCGGCACGAATAGCGAGTACCATCTTGTCGACGAGCGCATCGTTGGCCATAAGCCCGCGAGCCTGAGCGACGCGGAGGCTGCCGCGCTGCCGCTGACATCCATCACTGCCTGGGAAATGTTGTTCGACCGGCTCGACGTCAATCGGCCGACTCGGCAGGGCGAAAACCTCATTTTGATCATTGGTGGTGCCGGCGGCGTTGGTTCGATCACCCTCCAGCTGTTGCGAGCCCTGACCGACTTAACGGTCATCGCGACCGCCTCGCGACCTGAGACCAAAGACTGGGTGCGCGATTGCGGCGCCCATCATGTGATCGATCATCGCCAGCCCCTGGCGCCGCAGGTCGAGGCGCTTGGTCTTGGCGCGCCCGGCTTCGTTTTCTCGACGACTCAAACCGACCAGCATTTCGCTGATATCGTTGAGCTCATTGCGCCACAGGGCCGGTTCGGCCTGATCGACGATCCCAAAGAATTGAATGCCCTGCCGTTAAAACTCAAAGCCGTGTCGCTGCATTGGGAAATGATGTTCGCCCGTTCCCGCTTCGGGACGCCGGACATGGCGGAACAGGGCAAGCTGTTGAATGAAGTAGCAAAGCTGGTGGATGCCGGGCGCATTCGAACGACCGCGACAGAGATTGCCGGCAAAATCGATGCAGCGACCCTGCGTGCAGTGCACGCTCGGATCGAAAGCGGTTCGGCGCTCGGCAAGATTGTGCTGGAGGGTTTCTGAGACCGTGGGGCCGAGCCGAATAGTTGCCGCTATCGTCGCTGGATTGGTGCTGTTCGTAGCAGTCATCCTGCTAATGTCCGAAACGCGCATGTATCGAATCGCCGGCGCAGTAATGGTCATTGTTTTTCTGGTTTTCACGGTCGCGTTGGATTGGTTCCAAGCGTGGTCGAATGAGCGGCACGTCGAGAAGCATCCTCATCTCCTTAGGAACGATGCGATCGGTGAGCGCGTGACGGCCAGCGGTAAGTTCTGTCTCACCGGCGGCGTTGGGACTGGCCTGGTGATTCTCAGCGGCGAAAAGTGGAAGGCGCGATGTCGGGCTGGCTATTTGCCAGAGGATGGCGAGATTCTGAGTGTAGAGAGCCGCGAAGGGCTGACTTTGTTTGTTCAACCAAAAGGCAGTGATGCCTAAACAAGGATTTTTCGGTATGAGTACACGAACAGTATCAATATTGGCACTGGGTTGCAGCGCCCTGATATTTCTCCAGGATGCAGCCGGGCAGGCCTCGATACTCGAGCGGCAGCAAGCGATGTTTCTTCGCAACGTCGGTTCCTCGGAACAACAGCGCGCGCAGTTTCCGCCGCACAAAATCGCCGGCAATCTCTATTACATCGGTTCGGAAAGCCTCGGGTCCTTTCTCGTGACAACGCCGGCCGGCCATATTCTGATTAACACGAACTGGGAAGACGGCGTTTCCAATCTGCGCGCTTCGGTAGAGGACTTGGGGTTCGACTTCGAGGACATCGAAATCATCCTCGGCAGTCACGCGCATGGCGACCATATGCAGGGAGACGCCCTCGTCAAAGAACTCACCGGGGGCCTGGTCATGGCCATGGCCGAAGACGTTCCGGGTCTTGAACGAATCCAGCCGGGCGGTAAGCCGCACCCCATCGATCGCGTGCTCGAGGATGGTGAAGCAGTGACGCTCGGCGGCTCGACGCTTATCGCAAGGCGCACGCCAGGTCACACGCCCGGTTGCACGACCTGGACAATGACCGTCGCAGAAGATGGCGAAACCCACGACGTCGTGATTGTCGGCAGTATGGGGAGCAACCCCGGCTTTCAGTTCGTCAACAATCCAACCAATCCGACGATTGCGGACCAGTACAAGCAGGGATTCGCGGTGCTGCGTTCGCTTCCGGTCGATATTCCGCTGGCGTCACATCCGGCGATGTACAACATGACGGAGAAATACGAACGCCTCGGGCAATCGCCTAATCCCTATATCGATCCAGCAGGCTATCTCGCGGAACTCGATGCAGTCGAGACCTTGTTTCTGGACGTCCTGGCCGAACAAGAACGAAAAGCGGCGGGCAGCAGCCCTTAGTGCCCATGTCCGGGCCGAATCCTATCGACGATATTGAGGCTAGCGTCGACGAAGTCATTTCCCGGGTCGGCAAGCGAATCGTGCTCGCCATTCCGCTCGGCGTCGGCAAACCGAATCGTTTCGTCAATGCCCTCTATCGTCGTGCCTGTGGCGATAGCAGTTTGCAACTGCAGATATTCACTGCGCTCACGCCAAGCGTGCCAACCGGACGAGGTCTGCTCGAAAAGCGATTCCTAGAACCGATTTGCCAGCGACTTTACAGCGGCTATGAGTCGCTGGAATATGGCGCGGCCGTGCGGTCCGGAAAGTTGCCGCCGAATATCGAAGTCGCTGAGTTCTATTTTGCGCCGGGTTCATATCTCGGGTCGCCCTATGCGCAGCAACAGCATGTCAGCGCGAACTACAGTCATGCGGTGCGAACCCTGGTCGATCGCGGCGTCAATGTCGTCGCCCAGGCGATTGCCAGGCAAGAACGCGGAGGCACGACGCGGTACAGCGTGGGTTGCAACCCGGATTTGATTTTCGACGTGGTCGACGCACTTGCCGACGACCGACGCCCAGTCGTGGTCGGCGAGGTCTTACCCGCAATGCCATTCATGGCCAATCATGCGGAAACTGACGCCGAGTTCTGGGACTTGATCATCGATGAAGGCGAGAGCCGACAGTCCTCCCCCTTATTTTCGGCGCCAAACAAACCCGTTGGGCTCATCGACTACGCGATCGCCACTCACGTTTCCAGCATGCTTCGCGACGGTGGCACGCTGCAGATTGGCATTGGCTCGCTTGCCGACGCGGTCGCGCACGTCACTCGAATGCGGCACACAGATAACGACGCGTATCGCCACCTCGTTGAGCGATTGATTGGTGAGCCGCAACAGTCGCTGCGTTCCGCGCTGCCGATTGAGGCTGGAAGATTTGACGAGGGACTCTATGGCTGCAGCGAAATGCTCGTCGAGGGCTTGATGCATCTGGTCGACGCAGATGTTTTGAAGCGGCGAGTCACTGGTGCAAGCAGTCCGGACGGCAAGGTATTTCTACACGCGGCGTTCTTCCTCGGTTCCAATGCGCTCTACCAACGACTGCGTTCGCTGAATGCCACAGAGATTGACGGAATCGCAATGACCGGCGTGCGCTTCGTCAATACGCTCGATGATGACTTTAGGAGTAAGTCGGATCAGCGTCGGGAAGCGCGGTTTGTCAATTCCACAATGATGGTTACGCTCGACGGCGCTTGCGTTTCCGACGCGATCGAAGGAAAACGTGTCGTCAGCGGTGTCGGCGGCCAACATGATTTCATCGGCATGGCGCAACGGCTTCCGGACGCCCGCTCCATCATCATGTTGCCGAGTACTCGAACCTCGAGCGGCAAAACCACATCGAATATCGTCTTCGAGTATCCGCACACGACGATCGCACGACAGTTTCGCGATATCGTGGTGACGGAATATGGCGCTGCCGATCTGCGCGGCGCGTCAGACTGCGACGTCATGATGCGGTTGCTGAATATTACCGATTCGCGATTTCAGTTGGCCTTACTCCGTGACGCGCAGGCTGCGGGCAAAATCGTCGCTGGCTACCAAATCCCGGATGCCTTTCGCGATAACTCGCCGCGACGACTGGCACGGCAATTTGGATCGGAGACTATGGCGAATCTACCGCACTTTCCGTTGAGTTCGGACTTCAGCGAAGCGGAGGCGAAGGTTGCTGTGGCGCTGAGTTATCTCAAGCAGTTCGCCGGTTCGAAGCTTGCATTGACGCGGCTGCTGTTTCAGCCGTCTGACCGCAGTGAAACCTGGGGCGACGAACTCGAACGCATGGGGCTCGAACGCGTGAACGGTATCGGCGAGCGCATCAATCGCCGTTTGCTGTGTGCGTCGCTCGCGAGTACCAACGACGGCCGGCCGATGTTCACGCAGTGACGCTATGATCGCCAACGCACTATGAGCGTCAAAGTAGCATGAGCGTCGATGTCGTGATCCGTCCGGCAAAGCCCACCGACGTGGCGGCGATCACCGAAATCTATAATGAGGCGATTCTGACGACGACCGCCACGCTCGATATCGAGCCAAAAACCGTCGCAGAGCGCCGGGCCTGGCTCGAAGCCCGCTCAGATCGATTTCCGGTTCTGGTGGCTGAGCTCGAGGCCGAGGTCATCGGCTGGACTTCGCTGACGCGCTGGTCGGAACGGGCCGGCTACAACGATGCCGCCGAAACCGCCCTGTACGTGCATTCGAAGTGTCGCGGTCGGGGGATCGGCCGGCAACTCAAGGCTGCGATGATCGACGAGGCCAAACGGCTTGGGTTTCACACCCTGATCGTCCGTGTGACCGAAGACAGCGATGCCAGTATTTACCTGAATGAGGCGTTTGGCTTTGTTCTGGTCGGGACGGTGAAAGAGGCCGGTCGAAAGTTCGGCAGGCGGCTGAATGTCCACCTGATGCAGAAGATGCTGACCTAGTACGAGCGGTGGTTTGGATGCGCTAAGGAGCGCTCGCCGTCCAGGTTTTTGTACCCAGAAAAAGAAAAACCCGGCGGTGGGAACGCCGGGTCAGACTCTTATTGTTATCGGAGTTTACGGTTTCAAGTATGCGGCCTAGCTGTTGATCATTACCCCGTGGGTGATGAACTACGCTTTTATTATTTTATCCAGCCGTAATTTTTCTTCTTCTAATTCTTTCTTATTCTTCTAGTTTTTTAAATCTAACAGAAGCACATGCGTTGCGGCACGATTTTCTGCTTGTTTGCGCACTCACTGCCTCTTTGCAGAGGTAAACTACTCAAAGCAAGAGCCATGCCACAGCCTATTTAATGCTTAAAATCAGTGGCTTATATCTGCTTCCTGTTGATCCAGCAGAGACTTAGACTCGGTCTTGTAAGTATTCCCGACAGTCATCTTACATAATTAAGTTCGCTTGATACCTAAGTTATACCTTGTAAGTAATTGATTTTATGGGCTGCGCACATTTTTCAACGCAAAATCAGCGGGTGGGCGTGAGTGACTCGCTGTCATGCCAGATCCCTCCGACCACGACGGCTTCAATGCGTTGCAGGTCGTCGAGATTGCTCAACGGGTCGCCATCGATGACGAGAAGATCCGCCAGTCGGCCGGCTTCAAGGGTGCCGAGCTGCAGTGAAAGCCCGAGCGCGATGGCGCCGCTCGCGGTCGCGAATCGGAGTATCTGGTCGGCCGGTACGCCTCTGTCGGCCAATAAGCCGAGTTCGTCGTGAAAGCCGGCGCCAACGGCAACGGCCGGCGCGTCGCTGCCAATCGCTATCCGTCCAGAGTTCTGCATGATCCGTTGAAATGCATCCGTGAGTCGGTTGGCACCGAATGCAGGGCGGGCGGTTTCGAGCGCGCCGAGTCCGGTTGCCAGATAGGCGTTTGACGCGCCGATCTGACCGAAGACATCGTTGTAAGTGCGACCAAGTGTTGAAAGCGTCAGGCGCGGCGCGCCGGGGACACCGGTGTCCAATAGCACCGGCGGCAGACCGATAGGCGTTTCACCATCGCGTGCCCATTGATCGGTAAAGGCATGCGCTACGCCACCGAGGATTCTGCGGCCCGTGCTGACGACGATCGCCGATCTGGCCGGAATCGGAATGACGGCGCCGCGTTCGAGCGGCGCGACGATCAGCCGCGGGCCGGGTTGTTGGCCGCTGGCCCAGGTTTCGGCACGCTCGAGTGCCGCGCGCCAGTCGGCCGTGACGTCGCGTACCGTGGTAACGCCGTGCCGGAGCCAGATTTTTCCGGCTTCCGGACTCGTCAGCGTCGCCAGATGCGCATGGACATCGATCAGCCCGGGCACGACGGTCGAGTCGCTGACATCGATGACCCGGTCCGGCAACGGCAATCGGCCTCGCGAAACGATGTCGGTTATTCGCTGACCGTCAATGTGAATATCGACGTGATACTGGTACTCGCCGCGAACGCCATCGAACAGTTTGCCCGCCTGGATGACGAGCGGTGCCTCGGCCCTGGCGGGTTGCCAGCGCAGCGCGCGGTCGGCTGCCAGTTCCGGCGGCAATGCGGGAGCAGTCGTGACGGTCGAGTTTGCTGCGGCGGTCTGGGCATCGAAGTTGCGCGTCAGGGAGTCGCGACTCGCAGCATCCAATGACGACTCCGGCACCGGCTGCATCTGGCCTGAATCGATCTGGATACGCCATCGCCCGATGCCGCCGCTGCGATCGCTCGCGAAGACCAACGATCGGCCGTCCGGCGAAAACTGCGGCCATGCATCGGTGGCGTCGTCGTCAGTCAGCCGAACGATGTCGCCGTCATTCACGATCCACAGATCGCCCAATGCGGTGAAGGCAGACACACCGCTCGACTGATGCCGCACGAAGCCGTTGATGCCGGCAATCTGATGCGGGCCTGGCGCGTCGAGCGGGCGATCGATTCCTGCATCGCTGACGTCTTCGACATCGACGCCGGCGAACAGCAGGATGCGGGTTCGCTCGGTCGACGCGATGCGGCGACGCCAGAGCGCGCCGTCTGCCGCATAGACGTATTCCTCTGCCGACAGCCAGCCGGCGCGTCCGACGAAAACATCCTCGGTTGTGGTCAAGCGGCGCCAGACCGGTTCGTCCGCGTCGATATAAAGTGACAGGTCACTGCGTTGTCCCGCGATGCGTTGATTGACGATCAGCACGCCGCCGCCCGGCCGCCAGCTCGGCGCGTCGACCCTGGCACTCGATCCGTCCAGCGCCTGCCCGCGCGGCCCACCGGTGTAGAGCTTGATCTGCGAGCGGTTGCCGTTTGCGCTGACGTAAGCGAGTGCACCCGCGCTGTCATGGGTAGGGAAGCGGGCGTCGCTCGGTTCGTCCGTCAGTTGGCGGAGCGCCTGGCTTTCGAGATCGAGAGACCAGAGGCTGTAGCGGCCGTTGCGGTCACCGGCAAACACCACTTCGCGGCCGTTGATCGAAAAATCCGGCTCGCGTTCGTTGTACGGCGTATCGGTCAGCGCTTCATAGCGGCCGCTGGCCAAATTCAATTGCCAGATATCCCACTGACCGTTCAGCCAACGCTGAAATACGATCGTCTCGCCATCCGGATCGAATCGTGGCTGCGCAACGCCGCTACCCGCGGGAACCAGGGCGGTCGCGCCCCCACCGGTTACCGGCAAGCGCCAGAGTCCGCCGAGCAGATCGACGGCGATAAATTCGTTTTGCGGATGAACGGCGAGCGAAAGATTGGTGCCCTCGCTGACGTCGATGACTTCGGCCTTGAGCACGCTCGTTACAAGCAGGAAGAGCCAAGGCAGCGAACGACACATAGCTGACTAGGGTTGCAGCCAGATCGAGGACCAGTCACGGCCGGGCAACCGCTGGTAACGCAAGCGCTGGTGAAAGCGATCTACGCCTGCGACCCAGAACTCGACGGACTCGATATGGAGACGATAGCCACCCCATCCTGCCGGGCGGGGAATCTGCGACTCGTTTGCGAATTCGGCCGTGCGCGCCTCGAGCTGGGCGGTCATCGCGTCGGGCGATTCGATCGGATGGCTTTGGACGCTTGCCCAGGCGTTCAGCTGGCTCGCGCGCGGACGCGAAGCGAAATAGGCATCGCTCTCGGATTCAGGCGATCGCACCACCCGGCCCTCAAATCGCAGTTGTCGTCCCGCGTCGGGCCAGTAATGCGTGCCGGCCGCGACCCCCGCCGCATCGAGTTCGGTGGCCTTGCGGGAACGGTAATTGGTGAAAAAAACGATGAACCCTTCGGTGACGGAAAGCTCTTTCAACAGCACATAGCGGACGGACGGGCGCCCATCCGCCGCAACTGTCGCAAGCGCCATCGCCCACGGATTCGTCGGCACACTCGCTGCCGCCTCGTCGAGCCACTGGCGCGCGAACGGCAACGGATCGTCAGGCGCGGGATTCGGCAGGGATTGCATTCGCCGGCTTCGCGTTTCAGGCCAGCGCTTCTGCGTGAAAGCGCAGGTGTTCGCCGATGAAGCTGCTGACAAAAAAGAAGCCATGGTCGTAGCCCGGGTGCTCCCGATAATCGAGCGCTTGGCCGGCAGCCTCGCATGCCTCGCGCAGCTCGCCAGGACGCAGCTGATCAAGAAAGGGATCCGCCCCCCCCTGATCGATCAGCAGCTGATGCTGGCTGGGCGTTTTTCGGATCACGGCGCAGGCATCGTATTCAAGCCAGGATTCGCGATCGTCGCCGAGATAGGCGGTCAACGCCTGTTCGCCCCAGGCCGAGCGGCTCGCGGCAGAAATCGGGGAAAACGCACTGATCGAGCGGTAAGCATCCGCGTTGCGCGTGCCGATCGTCAGCGCGCCATGGCCACCCATCGAGTGGCCGCTGATCGATTTTCTAGCGGCATCAACCGGCAGGTTTGCATTGACGACTTGAACGAGCTCGTCGCTGATGTAGTCGTACATCTGGTAGTGAGCCGCCCACGGGGCCTCGGTCGCATTGAGATAGAACCCTGCGCCGGTGCCGACATTCATGAATTCGTCTTCGCCCGGCAGGTCAACGCCGCGCGGGCTCGTGTCCGGGATGATCAAGGCGATGCCGAGCTCGGCCGCGTAGCGCTGGGCGCCCGATTTGACCGCAAAATTCTCTTCCGTGCAGGTCAGCCCGGACAGCCAGTACACCGCGGGAACGGGTTCTTCCACCGCAGCTGGCGGCAGAAAGACCGCAAACTGCATGTCGCATTGGCAGGCCTCTGACGGGTGGCGGTAGGTCAATTGACGGCCTTCAAAGCAGCGCGCTTCGCTGACGAGTTCCAAAGTCATGCTCTAATTCTCCTAGTGTCTTCTTGCGCCTGAGCCGCCAGCCGAGTAAAAACGCTCTCCTTGGAGATCGTCATGAATCTGGATCAACTTAGACAACGGCTCAACCAAATCGATCGCGAGCTCATTCGGCTCGCGAAGGAGCGCCAGGACATTGTGGGCCAGGTCGGTGCGCACAAGATCGCCCATGGCGTTCCAACGCGCGATTATGAGCGTGAGCGTGACGTCTTGAAAGGTGCGCGCGATCTGGCTGACTCCATCGGGCTTGAGCCGGATCTTGCCGAATCGATCATGCAGCTTCTGATTCACTCCTCGCTGACCCATCAGGAAGAGACGCGGGTTGCGGCCGTCACCGAGGGTGAGGGCAAACGAGCGCTGGTCATCGGCGGCTGTGGCCAGATGGGCGTCTGGTTCGTTGGCTTTCTCAAATCGCAGGGTTACGGCGTTGTCGTAGCAGACCCGGGCGTGCCGGCCGACATGCCCGATGGCGTGAGCGACTGGCGCGATACGCCGCTCGATCACGATCTGATCATCGTCGCCGCGCCAATCAAAGTAACGGCCGAGATACTTGCCGAACTCGCAGATCGAAAGCCAGCCGGTCTGATTCTCGATATCGGCTCGCTGAAGACACCGCTCCGGGAGGGGCTGCTCCGGCTTGCCGAAGCCAAGTGCCGGGTGACATCGATCCACCCGATGTTCGGGCCTGATACCCGGCTCTTATCCGGTCGCCACGTGATTTTTGTCGACGTTGGCAACGCGGTTGCGACCGACGAAGCGAAGCGC